>Ga0207683_10005127_pt1 | contig 11246 bp, 9 predicted proteins | sample KBSM73metaG_FD_184333 | JGI IMG/M metagenome (GOLD analysis project Ga0207683, IMG submission 184333) | Miscanthus rhizosphere microbial communities from Kellogg Biological Station, Michigan, USA - KBS M7-3 metaG (SPAdes) (version 2) | ecosystem: Host-associated > Plants > Roots > Rhizosphere >...
CGCCACCGTCTCCTCCATCGCCGCCGCCTCCGCCGCCTCCGCCGCCGGGCCGTCTGGCGTCGGCGCGTGGTCGGCCGCGGTCGAGAACGCGGCCACCGGCAGGCTGCTGTGGAGCCGCGGCCTGAACACCGAACGCCCGATGGCCAGCATCACCAAGGTGATGACCGCCTACCTGGTGATCAGGGCGGGCCACCTGGACCGCAAGATCACCATCCCGGCCGCGGTCACCGGGTACGTGCGCGCGCACAACGCGAGCAGCGCAGGCCTGCGGCCGGGGGACAGGCTCACCGCCCGCCAGCTCCTCTACGCGCTGCTGCTGCCCTCCGGCGCCGACGCCGCCTACACCCTGGCCAAGGCGTACGGCCCGGGCCTGTCGAGGTTCGTGACCAGGATGAACGCCACCGCGCGGCTGCTCGGCATGCGCAGGACGCACTTCAGCAACTTCGACGGGCTGCCCTACCCGACGTCGTACTCGAACTACTCCACCGCGGCGAACCTGCTCGCCCTGGGCCGGGCCGCGATGCGCCTTCCTGTGTTCCGCTCGGTGGTAGCCAAGCGCAGCTACCGGCTCGCCGCCGGATCCGGGCACCACGCCTACCGGTGGAAGAACCTCAACCCGCTGCTCGGCCGCTACCCGGGCGCGATCGGGATCAAGCCCGGGTACACCGGGGCCGCCGGGCAATGCCTGCTGTTCGAGGCGACCAGGCACGGCCACACCGTCATCGGCGTCACCCTGCACAGCCCCGGCTCCATCAGCAGCGTGAACCCGGCCGACGCGACCCGCATCCTGAACTGGGCCTTCAGCCACCTGAGTTAACGAAAGGACCGGCACCCGGCCACCCGTCGAAACGGCCGCCCGCCAGAACCGCTCCCCGCCGGAACGCCGCCCGCCGGAACCGCTGCCCGCCGGAACGCCGCCCGCCCGAACGGCCGCCCGCCGGAACGCACTGAAACCGGGGTTTCACGGCGTCAGAGCGCCGTGGATCCGGGGTTTCACGGCGTTCCAGCCGACCCGGCGCACCTAGACCGATGGCAGGAAAGTTTGGGTATTCGTCATTGCTGCCATGGCCGGGCCGGGTCAGACTGGGACGCATGCGCACGGTTCTGATGGTCCTGTTCGACCAGGTGCAGAGCCTGGACGTGACCGGCCCGCTCGAGGTGTTCACTGGGGCTAACACCTGGCGGGGCGGTCGCGGCGACGGGCCGGCCTACGACATCCGCACCGCGAGCCTCGGCGGCCGTCCGGTGCGGACCTCGAGCGGCCTGCGCATTGCGCCCGACGAGGACCTGCGTGAGGTCCGGCTTCGCCGCCCGGGCCTGCTCATCGTGCCCGGCGGACGGGGATCACGCCACCCCGACCCCGAACTGACCGGCTGGCTGCGCGCGCACGGCCGCCAGGCGGACCGCCTGGTCTCGGTGTGCACGGGCGCCTTCCTGCTCGCCGAGGCCGGGCTGCTCGACGGGCGGCGGGTGACCACCCACTGGGCCTACTGCGGCTCGCTCGCCGCAAAGTACCCGCGGGTCAGCGTCGAAGGGGAGCCGATCTTCGTCCGGGACGGGAACGTCGCCACCTCTGCGGGCGTCACCGCTGGCATCGACCTCGCCCTCGCCCTGGTGGAAGAGGACCTGGGGCGGGACGTGGCCCTGGACATCGCCAGGCAGCTGGTGGTGTTCCTGCGCCGTCCGGGCAACCAGGCCCAGTTCAGCGCCCAGCTCGCCGGGCAGCTGGCCAACCGGGAGCCGCTCCGCGAGGTGCAGCGGTGGATCGCCGACCACCCCGGCGCGGACCTGTCGGTGGAGGCGCTGGCCCGGCAGGCCAGCCTGTCCCCGCGGCAGTTCGCCCGGGCCTTCGCGGCCGAGGTGGGCATGCCGCCCGGCCGTTACGTCGACCGGGTCCGGCTCGAGACGGCCCGGCGTCGTCTGGAGGACACCGCCGACGGGGTCGAGCAGACCGCCCGGTCCTGCGGCTACGGCACGCCCGAGGCGATGCGCCGCGCCTTCGCCCGCGCGCTGGGCGTCAGCCCGGGCGAGTACCGCCGCCGGTTCCGGTCGGCGGTCATCGGCAACTGAGTCAGCCCCGACCTAGGAGAGTCCATGCAGATCGCCATCCTGCTGTTCGACCGGTTCACCTGTCTCGACGCGATCGGCCCCTACCAGGTGCTCAGCGGGCTCCCGGGCGCCGAGGTGTCCTTCGTCGCCGAACGCCCCGGGCCTATCAGGGACGAGGTAGGCAGCCTGGTGGTTTCCGCATCGGCCGGGCTGCCCGACGTGCCCCGTCCGGACGTCATCGTGGTGCCCGGCGGTCCGGGCCAGCGCGATCAGATGCAGGACGGCCCGGTGCATGAGTGGCTCAGGACCGCCGACCAGGCGACCACCTGGACCACGTCCGTCTGCACCGGATCGCTCATCCTGGCCGCGGCGGGCCTGCTCGCCGGGCGCCGCGCCACCACGCACTGGCTGGCCATGGACGGGCTCGGTCAGCTCGGTGCGACGCCCGTCGCCGACCGGGTGGTGTTCGACGGCAAGTACGTGACCGCCGCGGGCGTCTCGTCCGGCATCGACATGGGCCTGGCCCTGGCCGGGCGGATCTCCGGCGACCACGTGGCCCAGTCCATCCAGCTCATGATCGAGTACGACCCCCAGCCGCCCTACGACGCGGGCTCACCGGACCGCGCCCCGGCCGCGATCGTCGACGGCATGCGCGCCCGCAGCCGCTTCCCGGTGACCGGCCGCAGCGGGTGAACCCTAGCGGGCCCAGACGTCGGCGAACACGCCGTCGCGCCGGTCGTAGTCGTACCGGTAGATCTCGCGCCCGTCCACGTAAGCCCGCTCCGCCCGGCTCATCACGTCCAGCGGGTCACCGGACCAGATCACCAGGTCGGCGTCCTTGCCCACGGACAGCGAGCCGATCCGGTCGGCGCAGCCGATGATCCTGGCCGGGTGGATCGTCACCGCGCGTAGCGCGGTCACCGGGTCCAGGCCCTCCTTGACCGCCAGGGTGACCTGGTGGATGAGGAAGTGGATCGGTACGACCGGGTGGTCGGTGGTGATGGCGATCGTAACCCCGGCGGCGGCCAGCCGGCCGGGGTTGGCCAGCGACCTGTTGCGCAGTTCCACCTTGGACCGGCTGGTGAACAGCGGGCCGATGATGACCGGGATGGACGCGGCGGCGATCTGGTCGGCCAGCAGGTACGCCTCGGTGCCGTGGTCGATCACCAGGTCGTAGCCGAACTCCCTGGCCATCCGCATCGCGGTCGCGATGTCGTCGGCGCGGTGGCAGTGCTGACGCCACGGGATCTCCCGGCGCAGCACCCGGCCCAGCGCCTCGAGCTTGAGGTCCCGCTCCACCGGGCCCGAACCCTGCCCGGGCGCGATCAGCTTGGCCTGGTAGTTCTGCGCGGCGACGAATGCGCTGCGGATCACGGCCGCGGTGCCCAGCCGGGTCGACGGGGTCTCGTTCCGCTCGCCGTAGACGCGCTTGGGGTTCTCGCCGAGCGCGGACTTGAGCCCGGCCGGCTCGCGCAGGACCATCTCGTCCACGGTGCGGCCCCAGCACTTGATCGCGGCCGTCTGCCCGCCGATCGGGTTGGCCGAGCCGGGGTTGACGTTGACCGCGAGCACCCCGCCGCTGATCGCGTCGCGCAGGCCCAGGTCGGCTGGGTTGATCGCGTCCAATGCGCGGACTTGGGCGGTGACCGGACTCGTCCGCTCGTTGGTGTCCTGCCCGGCCCAGCCCTCGGCCTCCTCGGACACGCCGACGTGGGCATGCGCGTCGATGAAGCCCGGCAGCACCCACTTCCCGGTCGCGTCGACCACCTCGGCGCCGTCCGGCACCGCGTAACCGGGACCCTCGACCGCCGCGATCGTTCCGTCCTGCAGCACGACGGTCCCGCCGTCGATGGGGTCGCCCTCGACCGGCACGACCCGCCCGCCGGTAATCGCGATAGCCTGCGCCACTATCCGCCCTTGCCGATCGCCTCGACCTCGTCCGGGGTCAGCTCGACGCTGGCGGCAGCGATGTTCTCCTCGGCGTGTCCGATCGAGCCGGTGCCCGGGATGGGCAGGATCTGCGGGGACATGGCCAGCATCCAGGCCAGTACGACCTGGTGCTGGGTCACGCCGTGCCGCCGGGCGGCGGCGACCACGGCCGGATTCTTGTCCGACTCCTGCACGGGCGCCCACGGCAGGAACACCAGCTGTTCCTGCTCGCACAGGTCGATCAGCGATTCGGACCTGCGGTCGGCTGCGTTGTACCTGTTCTGCACCGACACGATCGGGACGATCTGCTGCGCCTCGCGCAGCTGGGACTCTGACACGTTGGAGATCCCGACGTGCCGGATCTTGCCCTCGTTCTTCAGCTCGGCGATGGTGCCGATCGAGTCGGCCAGCGGCACCGCCGGGTCGGGGCGGTGAAACTGGTACAGCGGTATCTGCTCCAGCCTGAGCCGTCGCAGGCTGCCTTCGCAGACCTCGCGGAGGTGCTCCGGCCGGCCGTCGGCCTCCCAGCGGTTGGGGCCCGGGCGGATCAGGCCGCCCTTGGTCGCGATGACCAGGTCGTCCGGGTACGGGTGGAGCGCCTCGGCGATCAGGGTCTCGCTGACCGCGGGGCCGTAAGAGTCGGCGGTATCGATGAAGTTGATGCCCAGCTCGACCACCCGCCGGAGCGTGGCGATGGCCTGGTCGCGGCTGGGCGGGTCGCCCCAGATACCGGGACCGGTGATCCGCATGGCCCCGAACCCCAGCCGGTTGACGGTCAGGTCACCGCCTACGTCTATGGTCCCGGCCGCCGCGGCGGTTGGCTGCGCATCCACGCGATACCTCCTCCTCGTCACCGTCAGCCTCTCATGGCTTCCGCCGCGTGCGGGGGCTGGGGGGACGTGCGAGGGCTGGGGGAAGACGAGAGGGCTGAGGGGGTCCCCGCGTGGCGCGGGAGAGGACCAGCGTGCGCGCCACGCGGGGAGGACCGGAGGCCTCGCGGGCTAGTGCCCCTTGTGCCCGGGCTTCGGGTGCGCCGCGGGCGGCCCGCTGGATACCGTCACATCGGGCTTGAATGCCGATGGCAGGCCGGGCTGGTCCGGCTGCCGGGAAGCGCCGAGGACCTTGTAGATCCTGACCGTTTTCACGTCAACGGAGTCAGGCTGATTGTGCTTGTCCTCGCAGCGCAGCGCAATTGCGTATTTTCCCGGTTTTGTCTTACCGGTGATCTTGATGAGCAGGCTGCTGCCCTTGCTCATCCGGACCGGCCGCGGTAGCAGTTTCGAGCTGATGACGCGGACGTCGCCCCGCTGGGAGCTATCCGCGATCACCGCGAGCTTCCCGCCGTCCTGGTAGATCCACCAGGGCACGACGCGCAGCGTAGCGGCCGGGGCCGCGGGCTTGGCCATGGCCGCGCTGGCCGCCATCGTGGCGGTCAGCCACATCGAGGTGCTGGCCGTCACGGCCGCGACAGCGGCTGCGAAGGTGCGCTTTAATTTTCCCCCGGGCTGATCAATGTCGGCTGCCATCTAAGGCTGCCACAATGACCGGCCGAAATCCGGTAAGCGGCACCCGCTAAGGCGTGTCGCGGAATTCAGGCGCTGATAAGAGCCCGGGCCTTGGCCAATTTTACCGCCTTTTTCAGGGATTCTATGTCATAGGCGCCGTAATGCCTCTTGCCGTTGACGAAGAACGTCGGGGTCCCGGACACATTGGACAGGTCGGCGGATTCCAGGTCTTCGCCGACCTGCGTCGCCCCCACGTGCTTGCGCAGGTCGGTGGCGAACCGGTCGGTGTCGAGGCCGAGCGAGTCCGCGTACCCGATCAGGTCCCGGGGGTGCAAGGCGTCCTGGTGGTCCAGCAGCAGGTCGTGCATCTCCCAGAACGCGCCCTGCCGGCCGGCTGCCTCGGCCGCCTCGGCGGCGAGCTGAGCGTTCGGGTGCACGTCGGTCAGCGGCAGGTGCCGCCACACGTACCGGATCTCGCCGTAGTCCCGCAGCAGTTCCCGCACCACGGGCTCGGCCATGCCGCAGTACGGGCACTCGAAATCGCCGTACTCCACCAGCGTGACCATCGACTCGTCCGGGCCGCGGATGTGATCCCGCTCCGGGTCCACCGGCACCGCCAGGTCGGTGATGACCTCGGCGGTACCCAGCAGCGCACGGAATCTGGCCCGTACCGGCAGCTTGTTCACCACGCGGAAGATGACCCAGGTCAGAGCAGCCGCGGCCACCACGGCGGACAGGATGCCGAGCTTCGCCTCGGCCAGCACGTCGCCGTGCAGTGCCAGCGACGCGATCAGCAGGGACACGGTGAAGCCGATCCCGGCGACCGTACCGGTGCCCGCCACCGCGCCCCAGCCGACCGACGGCCGCACCCGGCCGTGGGTGACCTTGCTGACCAGCCACGCGCACCCGACGGTGCCGAGCGGCTTGCCGACCAGGTACCCGATGATGATGCCGAGCGTGACCGGCGCGGTGTAGGCCCGGGCCAGGAACTCGGTGTTCAGCACGATGCCCGAGTTGGCCAGCGCGAACAGCGGCACGATGACGTAGCTGGTCCAGGGGTGGAAGAGCTGGGCCAGCCGGTCGTTCGGCGAGATCGCGGTGCGCACCACGGTGCGCGCGGACTGGGCGAGTTCGGCGGTGGGCTGCTCGCGGAACTGCCGGAACGCCTCGGATGCCTGTTCCAGCGATTCCCGGCTCGCCGAGTACGCGTACGTCAGCAGGCCGAAGACCAGGCCGACCACGATCGGGTCCACGCCCGACTTGAGGAACGCCACCCAGGCCGCGATCCCGATGAGCAGGTACAAGATGCCGTTCCTGTTGCCGCGCGCCCGCAGCACCAGGACCAGGGCGATGAACCCGAGCCCCCAGGCCAGCGCCACCATCTGGATGTTCCCGCTGTAGAAGATCGCGATGACCACCAGCGCGGTCAGGTCGTCGACGACCGAGAAGGTGAGCAGGTAGGTGCGGACGCGATCCGGCAGCCTGCGCCCGACCAGGGCGAGCGCGCCGAGGGCGAAGGCGGTGTCGGTGGACATCGCCATCCCCCAGCCGTGCATGGCGGGATGTCCGGCGTTCGCCACCAGGAAGATGGCGATGGGCACGGCCATGCCGGCCACCCCCACCAGCAGCGGCAGCGTGAGCCTGCTCCGTACCCGCAGCTCGCCCACGTCGAACTCGCGCCGCGCCTCCAGCCCGACGACCAGGAAGAACAGCGCCATCAACCCGGAGTTGACGAATTCGCGCACATCGAGAGACACGCCCGAGCTGCCGACGGTCACGGACAGCGGGGTCGCCCAGAACTTGTCGTAGGACGAGATGCTCATGTTCGCCCAGATCAGGGCGAGCACGGTGGCCGCGGCCAGCACCGAGGCGCTGCCGGTCTCGGTGCGCAGGAAGCTGCGCAGCGGCGTCTCCATGCGCCGCACCCACGCCGTCTTCTGGGAGAACGGCCCTCCGGTCTCCTCGCTGACCTCGGCGTCCTGCCCGCCGGTCGCTTCAGCCGCGGCGGCAGCCATGTCAGCATCAGAGACCTCGATGACGTCACGTGCCTCTGATGATGATTCGCTCATACTCTGCTCATTATCTGGCTCACAGGCGTCCCGCGTCGACGATGCGCCGCAGGAAGCGCCGGGTCCGTTCGTCCGACGGTTCGCTGAACAACCGGGCGGGCGGCGCCTGTTCCACGATCTGCCCGTCGGCGAGGAAACACACCCGGCTGGCGATGTCGCGCGCGAACCCCATCTCGTGGGTGGCGATCAGCATCGTCATCCCGCCTTCGGCCAGTTCCCTGATCACGTCGAGCACGTCGGCCACCAGTTCCGGGTCGAGCGCGCTGGTCACCTCGTCGAGGAGCATGAGCCGCGGCCGCATGGCCAGGGCCCGGACGATGGCGACCCGCTGCTGCTGCCCGCCGGACAGCCGGTCCGGGTAGTCTGCCCGCTTTTCGCCCAGCCCGAACCGGTCCAGCAGCTCCGCCGCCTGCGACACCGCCTCGGCCCGGGACAGGCCGAGCACCTTCATCGGCGCCAGCGTCACGTTCCGTTCCACGGTCATGTGCGGGAACAGGTTGAACGACTGGAACACGATGCCGATGTGCCGCCGCACCGCGTTCTCGTCCACCCCGGGCCGGGTAATGGCCTGGCCGTCCAGCCAGATCGTCCCCGCGTCGATCCGCTCGAGCAGGTTCACGCAGCGCAGCAGCGTCGACTTCCCGGACCCCGAGGCCCCGATCAGGCAGATGACCTCGTGCGGGGCCACGTCCAGGTCCACCCCGCGGAGCACCTCGTGCGGGCCGAACGACTTGCGCAGCCCCTCGATCCGCAGCGCTTCCCTATCCCCCGGACCGGGAACGGGAACCTCGCTCGTTCGGCCCATAACTGGCCGGCCCCCGCGAGACGGCGCGCCTGGTCACGGCGGATCAGGTGGTCGGTGAACCGGGCCAGCGGGATGGTCAGGGCCAGGAACAAGATCGCCGCCACCACGTAGCTGGAGTAGTTGAACACGGTGGAGCTGTAGATCTCCGCGGCCTTGTTCGCCTCGATCGCGCCGAGCAGGCCGACCTGCGCGGTGTCCTTCTGCAGGCTGATGAAGTCGTTCAGCAGCGGCGGGATGATGTTCCTGATGGCCTGCGGCAGGATCACGTACCGCATCGAGGCCCCCTGCGTCAGGCCGAGCGAGCGGGCCGCCGCGACCTGGCTGCGGTGCACCGAGTTGATCCCGGCCCGGTACACCTCGGCCACGTAGGCCGAGTACGACAGGACCAGCGCGGCCACGCCGTACACCGCTGCCGACTGGTCCGAGATGACCGTGAGCTGCAGCGCCGGGAGGCCGTACCCGAGCGCGAAGATGATCAGGATCAGCGGGACGCCCCGGGCCACGTCGACGTAGACGGTGGCGGCCACCCGCAGCGGCAGCAGCACCGGCCCGGTGGACTGCCGGATCACCGCGACGACCAGGGCGAAGATGAGGATCAGGATCTCGGCCGCGACGAACATCCTGATGTTCAGCCACAGCGCCGCGCCGACCGAGTAGTAGCCGGCCTTCGGGTCGCCGACGAAGGACTGCCACATGTCGGTGGGGTTGAAGAACGTGTGCCTGACCTGGGCGCTGCCCGGCGCGAGCAGGAAGACGCCCACCAGCACCCCGAGCACCACCACGGTGCTCGTGGTGGACAGCACGACGCCGCGGCGGCTGCTGTCGCCCAGCATCCGCGATCGCCGGGACGACAGGTCAGGAAGCCCCTGCGCCTCCACCTACGGCTGGATGGTCGGGACGCTGGTGAAGTCCTTCAGGTACTGCGCCGTCAGCTTGGCCAGCGTGCCGTTGCTCTTCAGCGTGGCCAGCGCCTTGTTCACGCATGTCACCAGCTGATTTCCCTTGGCGAACAGCAGGCCGTAGTGCTCTCCGGTGGACGGGAACTGGGCCACCACGACCGAGCCGGGGATCTCCGTGGTGATGAACTCGGCCGTCGGCGTGTCGGTGACCAGCGCCGCGATCTGCTTGGTCTGCAGGGCCTGCTTGACGTCGTTGAGGGTCTCGAACACCTTCGGCGTCTGGGTGGGCTGGATCTGGCTGTTGATGAACTGCAGGCTGGTCGTGCCCACCTGGTCACCGAAGACGTAGGTCTTCAGGTCGGCCGGGCTGTGCTTGGTCACGATCGGGCTGTTCTTCAGCGCCACCAGCGCCTGCTGGACGTCGTAGTAGCTGTCCGAGAACGTGACCGCCTGGGCCCGTGCCGCGCTGTAGGAGATCTCGTTGATGTCGAAGTCGAACTTCTTCGGCCCCGGCGCGTACGAGCTGTTGAACGGCTCGTACGCCCAGGTGACCTGGGACTTGGGGAAGCCGAGCTGGGCCGCTACCGCGTACGCCACCGCGCTCTCGTAGCCCTGGCCGTTGGTCGGCTTGTTGTTGACGAACCACGGCGGGTAGACCGGCTTGTCGGTCGCCACGGTGAGCATGCCCTTGGCGTAGAGCTGGCTCTGGATGGCGGAGTTGCTGCAGGAAGCGGCGCTGGCCGAGGCGGCCGCGCTGCTGCTCGTCCCGGAGGCGGCGCTGCTGCTCGAGCTCTCGCTGGCGCAGCCCGCCAGGCCCGCGCTCGCGGCCAGCACGGCGATCGCGGCCATCGCCGCCACGGTCATCTGTCTCATCCCGGCCTCCTCGTCCTTACCTGCCAGATCAAGAGAATTATTATCCCGAACGGCCGGGCGCGTGCTCCGCCGCCCCGGACAGCCATCCTCGAAGTCCCTGCGTCCCGCTCCCGCCGGTGCCCGTCCCCGATTGGGTCGATGTGCCGTCGGTCCGGTTCTTACCTGACCAATGTGCCATCGACCCGGTTGCGGGGGATAACCACGCTGTGGCGAGGGAGGCGCGGATGGCTTTGATGTTCCTCAATGGCGACGGGATGCGCGGCGGGCGGGCGCACTACACGATCGAGGGCGTGCCGCTGGTGGGGGAGCGGCGCACCGCGCCGCTGTACCGGTTCTTCTCGGTCCGCGACGAGTTCCCCGCCCTCTACCCGGTCGCCGAGGGCGGCCAGCCCATTCTCGGCGAGCTGTACGACGTGCCCATGGGCCCGCTGAACGCCCTGCTGGCCACCGAACCCACCGAGCTCGAGCTCTCCATCATCGAGCTCGAGGGCGGCGAGCTGTCGTTTGCCATGGTGCTGCGCGAGGCCGAGCACGCCCTGGGCATCCACAAGGACATCACCAGTTACGGCGGGTGGCACGCCTACCGTGCCGCTGCGCTCAGCGAGGCTCCGGATAAGCGGCGGCCGCCCCTCTGAGCCACCCCGGGCACATCCGCAGGGGTGGCCAGGGAGAGCAGCCACTGGGTGGTGCTGGCGCAGACCGCTACAGCGTGGGCGGGCTCGGCTCTAGGCGGGCTCGGCTCCGGCGGCGCGCTCGCCGCAGATCCATACCCCGGCCACGTCCGCCGGGGTGGCCAGGGCGAAGATCCTGGCCAGCGCGTCGGACGTGTCGCGGGCGTGACGCAGGTTGACCGCCAGCGTGCTCCCGTCGGCCGGGCGCACCCAGACCGCGTCGAAGTCCTTGCCAACCGCCAGGTCGCCGACCCGGTCCCCGAGTCCCAATGCCCGGGCGCCGGCCCGGGTCGCCAGGTACAGCAGGTGGGTCGGCGTCAGGCTCAGTCCGGCCGGGCCGAGCAGCTGCTGGACGAAGTAGGCCTGCAGCGCCTCCTTGGGCAGGAAGAGCCCGGTACCCGCGCCCACGTCGGAGCCGAGCGCGACGCCGATCCCGTGCTCCACGT
>Ga0207683_10005130_pt1 | contig 11242 bp, 10 predicted proteins | sample KBSM73metaG_FD_184333 | JGI IMG/M metagenome (GOLD analysis project Ga0207683, IMG submission 184333) | Miscanthus rhizosphere microbial communities from Kellogg Biological Station, Michigan, USA - KBS M7-3 metaG (SPAdes) (version 2) | ecosystem: Host-associated > Plants > Roots > Rhizosphere >...
TCCCGTTGGGCATCGGTTGCGCAGCAGGCGCCCGGTGACTTGATCCGCAGAACGCACCGTCGCGACTGGTCCCCGTGCGCGACGTGGAAGCGATAGCTCTCGTTCGCCCCGCCCCCGGCCAGCTGAACGACGTCGGTGACCTCGACGTCCCCGTCGAGACGACCCGTGAGGAAGGCGGTCAGACGGGCGTGGGCGTCCTCCGCGGTGAGCCCTGGCCGATCTTCGCCGCCCTTGTCCCGGCGCTTCAACCGTTCGTCGAGAACGGCCTGCAGGTTCGTCTCCAGTCGGCGCTCGCCGTCATTCACGGACGAACTGGACCTGTCCACGGGCATGCGTGATCATCCTCTCCCTTGAGGTCGGTGAACTCGCTCAGCTGCTCATCGACGGTGGTCGCGCGTCCATCGTGGACAACGGCGTGGCCACCAGTTCGCCTGCGTCGATGCGGTCGCGGAGCACAAACTTCTGGATCTTCCCCGTCGGTGTTGCGGGCAGCACGTCGACGAGGAACCAGTTGGCGGGGGTCTTGAAGGCGGCCAGCCGCTCCCGGCAGAAGGCGCGCAGCTCGTCGGGCGACGGTGGTGCGGCGGGGTCGACGGGCCGGATGGCGGCGTTCACCGTCTCCCCCCAGGTCGGGTGCGCGACCCCGAACACGGCCGCCTCGGCGACCTTCGGATGCGAGGCGAGGAGGTCCTCGATCTCGCGCGGGTAGATGTTGACCCCACCGCGGATGATCATGTCCTTCAGCCTGCCGGTGATGGTCAGGTAGCCGCGTTCGTCCATCGCGCCCAGGTCACCGGAATGCAGCCAGCCATCCGCGGTGATCGCGGCCGCCGTGGCGTCGGGCAGCTCGAAGTAGGAGTCCATCGTCTGGTAGCCGCGCACGCAGATCTCGCCCGACGCCCCGATCGGCAGCGTCTCGTCCGTCGCCGGGTCGACGATCCGCACCTCGGCTTGGGGGAGCGGGCGCCCGATGGTGCGGGACTGGTCCTCGGGCGAGTCGGTTGTGGCGGTCTGGGAGATCACGCCGTGCATCTCGGTCTGGCCGAACAGGATGCTGAACCCGCAGCCGAGCTCCTCCTTCGTCCGGCGCACCAGCTCGGCAGGCACGATCGACGCACCCGACAGGACCGTCTGCACGCTGGAGAGGTCACGCCGTGCGCGGTCGGGGTGGTCGAGCACCGCCAACAGCATGGTCGGGACCAGCAGCATCGTCGTGCCGCGGTAGGTCTCGGTGAGCTCCAGCTGCAGGCCCGCGTCGAAGCCCGGCATGACAACGTAGGTGCCGCGCATGGCCAGCGTGCCGATGCCGGTCACCGCGCCGCCGCCGATGTGGAACATGGGCATCGAGTTGATGCACACCGCGCCGTCCGCCGCGTCGGCCCGTTGGAAGACGAACCGGGACGCGTTGACGATGCCGAGGTGGTGCAGCAGCGCGCCCTTGGGGAACCCGGTGGTGCCCGAGGTGTACTGGATCTGCACGTGGTCGCCGGGGTCGATGACCGGGAGCGGGAGCGCCGGGTCGCCGCTGTCGAGGAACGCGTCGAGCTCGCTGATCGAGACGCTCGCCAGCTCGTGCCCCACGGTCTCCTTCGCCTGGGCGACCGCGGCGGCGATGTCGAAACCCCGGTAGGCGTCGGCGTGGAAGACGACGGCGGCCCGGGACTGGGACAAGACGTACTCGAGCTCGGTGTGCCGGTAGGCGGGGTTCACCGGCACGAGCACCATCCCCGCGAGGCTCACGCCGTGCTGGACGATCAGCCACTCGGCGCAGTTCGGCGCGTAGATCGCCACGCGGTCGCCGCGGGAGTACCGCGACCGGAGCGCTCGCGCCACCCGCTCGGCGACGGCGAGGAACTCCGCGTAGGTCCACGTCCGCCGCAGCGCGGGGTCGGGCACGGCGTCGATCAGCGCGAGCCGGTCGGGCACGGCGGTCGCGGCGTCGCGCAACAGCTGCGCCACCGAGGTGTCGAGGAGCGGGGTCCCGCTGTCGGCGGCCCAGTACGACTCGGTGAGCGGTGCCGGCATTCTTCGGTCTCCTGCGTCGTCGCGGGGTGGCCTGAGTCGCGCGTCCGACTGACAATCTACAGGTGAAGTGTCTCAGGATCTAGATGTGTCGACTATGAAACTGCTGTTCGCGGGTTATGGTCGACGGCATGCGCGACGCAGTTGCCGACCGTGTCGGCGGATCTGTCCCGGTTCTGCTCACTCCATACGGCGGCCCGGAGGCGCTGTTCCGGCTCGGGCGGATCGCGGTCGACGATACCGGTGCCTCGGCAGCCACGATGGCTGTCGGGCCCTGGCTCGTCGTCGACGGGCGGCCTGCGGCAGGATCGCTCGGCGTGCTGATGGACGACGTCCTCGGCCAGGCCGTGATCGTCGGGCGGCCCGAAGGGCACTGGGCGGTGACCACGGAGCTCACGGTCGACGTCTGCTCTCCACTGCCGTCCACCGGTCGTCTGCATGCGGCGGGTGAGCTCGTCTCCGTCGACGGTGCGGGCGGGATCGCGCGGGGCACCGTCCGCGACGACACCGGGCACCTCGTGGCCGTCGGGACGACGTGGTCGCGGTACATCCCCTTCCTCCCCGAGGGGGTCCGTTCCGGGACGCGCGCCGTTCCGCCGACGGCGGGTGACCCGGCACCGCATGAGCTGCTCCACCGCACCACCAAAGGCGTCGTGATCGGCGCGCGTCCCGAATTCGGCAATCCCGGCGGTGTGGTGCACGGTGGCGTGCTGACCTGGGTGGCCGAGCTGGCCAGCCGATGGCTCGTCGAGCCCAGCGCGTTGCACACCGCATCAATCCGCACGGCGTACGTACGGCCCGCCATCGCGCCGGTGGCGGTGGCGGCGCGGATCGTGCACGGCGGCCGGTCGTTCACCGTGATCGAGGCGGTGGCCCGCGCCCGCGACGGCAGGCCGTGCACCCTCGCCACGGTGACCATGCGCGCCGCATCCCTAGGCTGATCGGCGTGTCAGCGGCCCCCACGGAGAACGGCACCCGGCGTCCCCTGGTCAGCGCGGGCAGCGCCCGGTCGTTGTTGCTCACGGTGCTGGGCGAGCTCGTGCTGCCCTCCGGAGAGCCCGTGTGGACCTCGGCGCTGCTGTACGTGCTGCGCGGGGTGGGCGTCGAGGAGCAGACGGCCCGGCAGGCGATCGCGCGCGGCGCCGCTGCGGGTTGGATCGAGGGCACCAGGCGCGGCCGCGAGGTGCGCTGGGAGATCACGCCTGCGGGCCGCCAGCTCATCGAGGAGGGCACCCGGCGCGTGTACTCCCTCAGCGCGGGCGCGCCCGCGTGGGACGGCCGCTGGCTCATCCTGCTGATCACCATCCCGCACGAGCTGCGAGCGGTGCGCAAGAAGCTCTACGGCGCGCTGAGCTGGGCGGGGTTCGGCAATCCCGCGACCAGTGTCTGGCTCACTCCGCATCCGGAGCGGGTCGCGGAGGCCGAGCGCGTGGTCGACGACCTCGGGCTGCGCGCCTCGACGCTGTCCTTCGTCGGGCCTTCGTCGGCCGCGGGTCTGACCGATGCCGAGATCGTCGAACGCGCCTGGGACCTCGATGCGCTCCGTGCGATGTACGACGAGTTGCTGCGCACCCACACCGGTCTGCGGCCGGAGCCCGGTGACCCGGTGCTGTTCACGCACGTGGAGTTGGTGAGCCAGTACCAGCGCTTCCCGTTCGTCGATCCGCAGCTGCCCGAGGAACTGCTGCCCGACTGGGTCGGGCGGCGCGCGGCGGCGATGTTCAAGGAGCAGCGCGAGGAGTGGTCCGCCGCCGCGCACGCGCGGTGGCGCGAGATCGTCACGGAGACCTCACCGATGTAGGTTCGCCGTCAGCCCCTCAAGTACTTTCGCCGCTTCCTCGGCCATGTTCGGGACGAACTCGGCGACGCGGATGACGTCGTCGATGGCGCCTGCGACCTGCCCGGTCATCACCAGGCTGTGCTCGACGTCGCCGTCGGTCTGGGCCCGGGCCATCGACGCGATCTTGTGTCGGATCAGCTCGACGGGGTCGGCGTCGGGGTCGGACTGCGCCACCAGCAGTTCCTCGGACGCGGCGTTGCGCAACCCGCGGCACGGCCCGTACACGCCGTTGAACGCGACGTCGTCGCCCTCCTTCGCATCGAGCAGCGCCTGGAGGTAGGCGGGGTGCCAGTCGGAGTTCTCCTCGGCGAGGATGAACCGGGTGCCCAGGGCCACGGCGTCGGCGCCCATGCACAGGGCTGCGGCCAGCGTCCGTCCGTCGCGAGCGCCGCCGGTCAGCACGACGGGGACGTCCACGCTCTCGGTCACCCGCGGGACGAGCACGAACGTGTGCACTCCCGCCGCGGGCGCGTGCCCGCCCATCTCGAAGCCTGCCGCAATGACGACGTCGACGCCTGCGTCGGCGGCCTTCACGGCCTGGCGGGTCGAGCCCACCTTGTGCTGGTGGACCAGGCCCGCGTCCTTGATCATGCCGACGTAGGCGCCGGGGAATCCTGCCGAGGTCGTCAGGACGGTGAGCTGGGCGGCGAGTGCGCTGTCCGCGCGGCGTGCGTCGAGCACCGCGCGGATGTAGACGTCGGTGAACTCGACGACCTGGCCGTGCGCGTCCACGCCGACGGGGATGTTCACCGCGAACGGCTTGTCGGTCAGCGCTGCGCACTCGTCGATGTGCGCGCGGAAGGTGCGGGCGCCTTCCCGCAGGTCCTCGGGCATGCCGGGCATGCTCACGGTGCCCAGGCCGCCCGCCTGCGAGACGGCCGCGGCCAGTTTCGAGGTGCGGTAGGGCCCGAGCCCCTCCTGGACGATCGGGTGCTCGATGCCGACGAGGCGGGTGTAGCGGTTGCTGATCGGGCCCATGCGTTGACACTCTACATCTGAGGAAACAGAATGGCCTCATATGTAGGAGGTTGTCGTGACGGGTGGGCGGGTCGCAGGCAAGGTCGCTCTCGTAACGGGTGCCGCCCGCGGGCAGGGCCGCAGCCATGCGGTCGTGCTGGCGGAGGAGGGCGCGGACGTCATCGCGGTCGACGTCTGCGCCGACAACCCGGTCGCGGAGTACCCGCTCGCTACCGCGGAGGACCTGGAGCAGACCGTCAAGGCCGTGGAGGCGCTGGACCAGCGCATCGTCGCCGTGCAGGCGGACGTCCGCGATGCCGAGGCGCTCACGGCGGCGGTCGCGCAGGGCGTCGCGAGGCTGGGCAGGCTCGACGTCGTCGTCGCCAACGCCGGGATCTGCGTGCTCAAGACGTGGGACGAGGTCACGCCCGCGATCTGGCAGGAGATCCTCGACGTCAACCTGACCGGCGTCTGGAACACGATGACGGCCACCGTGCCCCACCTGATCGCGGCGGGCGGCGGCTCGATCATCTGCACGGGTTCGACGACAGCGCTCAAGGGCGTGCCGTTCTTCGCGCCCTACGTCGCGGCCAAGCACGGCGTGGTCGGGCTGGCCGAGATGATGGCCAACGAGCTCGGTCAGCACAGCATCCGCGTCAACACGGTGCACCCGACGGGTGTGCGCACGACGCTCACCGACGGGCTGGCCGACCTTGACCGGCTCATCGCCGCCAACCCGTCCGTCGGCGGGATCTTCCTCAACACGATGCCGGTGAAGTTCGTGGCTCCGCGCGACGTCAGCAACGCCGTGGTCTACCTGGCCTCGGACGAGTCGCGCTACGTCACGGGCCTGTCCCTCACGGTCGACGCGGGCAACACGATCCGTTAAGTGAGTTCGGCGATCTCCGCATCGGTCAACCCGGCCTCGCCCAGCACCTCCGCCGTGTGCTGGCCCGCGCGGGGGGGAGGGGCGACCGTGGCCCGGACTTCCCCGTCCCAGCGGATCGGCGCGTCGACCGACTCCACCCCGGCACCCGCGACCTCGACCCACGCCCCGGTCGCGCGGGCCTGGGGGTCCTCGCGCACCTCGGCCGGCGTCTGGATCGGGGCCCAGAACACGTCGTGGGCGTCGAACACCGTCGCCCAGTGCCCCAGCGGCTGCGCGGCGAAGGCGGCGTCGAGGATCGCGATGACGTCACCGCGGTTCTTCGTGAGCGCCCGGGCGCCCGCGAAGCGCTCGTCGTCGCCGAGGTCCTTGCGGTCGATCGCGGCGAGCACCTTCGGCAGCTGCCGCTTCGCGTCGACGCCGACGAGGTAGAACCAGCGGTCGTCGGCCGTGCAGTAGGAGTTGTACATCGGGGTCGGGCAGTTCTCCCGCGGGTACGGAGCACGGACGCGCCCGCCCATCGCGGTGGTGCCGTGCTCCCCGGCCAGCGCCCACATCCCGGTCCGCAGCAGCGACGCCTCCACGTGCCGTCCACGTCCGCTGGTAGCCCGCTCGACCAGCGCCGCCGAGATCCCGGCCACGGCGGTCATCGCGGTGAAGGTGTCGCCGAACCCCGACCACATCGCCGGTGGCGGCGTGCCCTGCGTGGTGACGGCCGCGGCGACGCCCGCCCTCCCGAAGAACCCCGCCAGGTCATAGCCCGCGCGTTCCTGGTCGGGCCCACCCCAGCCGTACGCGGTGACCGTGCAGAGCACGAGCTTCGGCCAGCGCTCGCGGACGTCGGCGGGGGAGAGGCCGAGCCGCTCCAGCGCGGAGGGCCGCAGGTTCGACAGCAGGACGTCGGCGGTCTCGAGCAGGCGCCCGAGCGCCGCCCGGCCGCCCTCGCTGCGCACGTCCAGCTCGACAGAGCGCTTCCCACGGTTCGCCGAAGTGAACGCGCCGTTGGGGGCGTCGGGGTTGGCCCCGGCGGCGCCCCAGATCGTGCGCATCGGCTCACCGCCGGGCGGTTCGATCTTGACGACGTCGGCGCCCCAGTCGGCGAGCACCCCGCCCGCGGCGGGGCCGGCCATCCAGTGACCCAGCTCGACCACGCGGACGCCCTGCAGCGGTGCCGCCGTCACGTCTGCTCCTCACTGACGCTCGTCCCCGACGTGCCCGGCCGTGCTGTGTCCGATGGTGACCTCACAAGCTCGGTCACGCGATCACCTCGACGTCGACGCGCTCGGGGCCGCGGGTCTGTCCGCCGCTCCACTCGACGCCGTCGGGATCGGTGAGCCGGAAGTGCGGCATCACCGCGAGCCACTCCTCCAGCGCGATCCGCAGCTCCAGCCGGGCCAGGTTCGAGCCGAGGCAGCGGTGGGCACCGGTGCCGAAGGTGAGGTGGCGGTTGCGCCTGCGGTCGATGCGAACCTCCTCGGGGTCGTCGAACACCTCCGGGTCGCGGTTGGCCGCGCCGAACGGGAGGATCACGCGTTTCCCGGCGTGCACGCAGCGGCCGTGCAGCTCGACGTCCTCGGTGGTGATGCGGCCGACCGACACCGGTGCGTAGGCGCGCAGCAGCTCCTCGACCGCGGTCGACATGAGCGTGGGCTCGGCGAGCAGCCGTCGCCGGTCCTCGTCGTGGGTGGCGAGGTGCCAGATGCTCGCGCCGATCGCGCTCCACGTGGTGTCGGCGCCCGCGATGAGGACCAGGAACGCCGCGCCCAGCTTGTGCTTGCGGGTGAGCGGCTCGCCTTCCATCTCGGCGTCGACGAGGTAGCTCATGAGATCGGTACCGCCCGTCGGGTGCGCGGTGCGCTCCACGAGGATGCCGTCGAGATAGGCGAGGATCTCCTGCACGGCCTCGGCCCGCACTGCCTGGTCGCGCGGCCCGATCCGGATCATGCGCACCATCCACTCGCCGAACCGGCCACCCGGCGGCACCCCGAGCAGCTCCGACAGGACGGCGAGCGTGAGGTGCTGGGCGTAGTCGCCGACGGCGTCACCCCGTCCGCGGTCGGCGATCTCGGCGGCCAGGCTCCGCGAACGCTCCCGGATGAAGCCCTCGTGCGCCGCGGTGCGCGCGGGCAGGAAGTAGGGCATCAGCACGTCGCGCTGCGGCTTGTGGTGCGGGGGGTCGGCCGTGAGCGGCGGCAGGAACAGCCCGCCCGCGTTCTCCAAGGGGCCTGCCACCTCCACAGCCCGAGAGGAGAAGCGGGCGGGATCGCGGGCGGCGTCGCGGATGTCGTCGAAGCGGGTGAGCATGTGCGACCCACCCCAGAGGTCGGTGTGCGCGACCGGGCAGCCGCTCTCGCGGACCGACTTCCACGTCGGGGCCGGATCTGCCCGGTACTCGGGCGAGAAGATGTCGTAGCCGTCGCCGACGTGGGCGGGCAGCGCCTCGGTCATGGCTGATCCTCTGCGTCTGGGGTTGGTGCGGACGTCCACGCGGCGCGCACCGCGCGCCGCAGCACCTTCCCGCTGGGGTTGGTCGGCAACGGGCCGGGGTGCAGCCACCACCGGGCAGGCACCTCGTGGCGGGCGAGGGTTGCGGCGGCGTGCGCTCGCAGCGCGGAGGTATCGGCGGTCGCCCCGGGTCGGAGCACCACGGCGGCGCCGACCTCCTCGCCCAGGTCGGCGTGGGGGAGTGCCACCACCGCGACCTCGACGACGTCCGGGTGGCTCGCCACCGCCCGCTCGACGGTTGCCGCGGCGATGTTCTCGCCCCCGCGGATGATGACGTCCTTGCTGCGCCCGGTGACGTAGAGCCAGCCCTCGTCGTCGATGCGCCCGAGGTCGCCGGTGCGGATCCACCCCTCGGCGTCGGTCACCGGCTCGGGGTCGCGGAGGTAGCCGCCGGTCATCGTCGGGGTGCGCGCGGCGATCTCACCGACACCGTCAGGACCGGGGTCCTGGATCGCCAGCTCGACGACCGGCAACGCTCTACCGACCGCACCCGGCCGGGACGTGATGTCGGCCCCCGCGCCCGCCGCGAGCACGCCACCGGCCTCGGTCAGCCCGTAAAGGCTGCCGACGCGGGCCTTGACGCCGGTGAACGCCCCGGTCACGCGCTCCCGTAGCTCCGGCGAGATCGCCGCGCCACCCATCGGCACCGACCGGACGCTGGACGTGTCGAAGCTGGAGAACTCAGGGTGGTCGAGCACCCGGGAGACCATCGTCGGGATGGAACCCCAGACTCGCACCCGTTCGGTCTCGATCAGGCGGAGCACCTCGCCGGGGTCGTACCGGCCCTCCAGGAAGACGAGGCGCCCGCCCGACAGCAACGTCGTGATGCTGGTTTGAATGCCGGCCAGGTGGAACAACGGCACCGAGAGCAGGCTGACGGTGCCCGGGTGGGTGTCGGGCAGCTCGTCGGGCAGCCTGCCGGTGAGCACCAGCAGGTTGTGGATGTTGGCGACCACGGAGCGGTGCGACATCAGCACGGCCTTCGCGGCACCGGTTGTGCCGGAGCTGAACATGATGAGCGCGAGGTCGTCCTCGGCCACCGGTGCGAGCCGCAGCGGCGCGGCCGGCAGATCATGCAGGGCGTCGAGCCCGAGGGCGGGAACGGCGACGTCGCGGTCGGTGAGGGCCAGCGCGGGCTCGACGAGCTCGACGGCCTCGGTGACCTCGGCATCGCTCCACCACGCGTTGCCCAGCGCCGCGACGGCGCCGAGCGCCTGCAGCGCCCAGAACGCGACGACCCACTCGATGCTGTTGAACCCGAGCAGCAGCACGGTGTCACCGGGCCGCACCCCGCGCTCGCGCAGGTGGGCGGCCGCCGCGGCGACCGCCCGCTCGTGCTCCGCACCGGTCATCCGCCGCGTGCCCTGTACGAGCAGCTCGCGCCCGAGCCAGCGCCTGCCCGCTTCCAGCAGCTCGGCGACCGAGTGCGGCCGCTGCGCGTAGACCAGGCAGGGGTGGCCCGCCACGGTGGCGCGCTGGACCTCGCGGCCCCAGCTAGCCATCGAGCGTGATCGCCTGTTCGGGGCAGTTGTCGCGGGCCAACGCGGCGTCCTCGCGGTCGGCCTCGTCGACGACGCCGTCACCCGCCGCGGAAGCGAAGCCCTCGTCGTCGATGTCGAACAAGTGCGGCGCGACGGAGACGCAGCGGTTGTGGCCCGCGCACAGCTGCGGATCGACGGTGATCTTCATAGCGGACTCCTCACGTGAACCTCGGTGGGCGCTTTTCGAGGAACGCGGCGACGCCCTCGGCGTAGTCGGGCTGCTTCATGGCGATACCGATCAGGCGCTTGCTCTCCACGACGGCGGCGGCGGGGTCGTTGTGCAGCAGGTCGGCCCACAGCTGGCGTTTGGTGGCGGCGACCGAGGACGGCGACACGGCGGCGATGCGGTGGGCGTACTCGTCCACGTGGGCGGCAAACGCCTCGGCCGGGAGCACCCGGTTGAAGAAACCCATGCGCTCCATCTCCTCCGCGAGCACGACGCGCCCCGACAACAGGATGTCGGCGGCGTGGGTCATGCCGACCAGCCGCGGGAGGATCCACGACAGGCCGTACTCGGCGGGCAGGCCGAGCTTCGTCGCGCCGGTGGTCAGCTTCGCCCCCGCGACGGCGAACCGGATGTCGCAGAACGCGGCGAGCGCCATCGCGATGCCCGCGCACGCCCCGTTGACCGCCGCGATCATCGGCACCCGCATGCCCAGCTGCCACGTCATGTCCGCGTCGAACTCGGGTCGGACACCGTAGCCGGGGTTCTCCGCGTCGGCCGCGAGCGCGGGGTCGTAGTGGTCCGCCGTGACGTAGCCCGACAGAGCCTTGGGGTCGGCGCCGATGCAGAACGTGTGCCCGCTCCCGGTCAGGACGATGACGCGGACCGCGGGATCGTCGTCGAGCTGCTTGCAGATCCAGCGGTACTCGTCGTGCATCCGGCCGGTCCAGGAGTTCCGGCGCTCGGGCCGGTGCAGCCACACGGTCGCGACGCCCGCGTCGTCGACGGTGTAGCGGGTGACCTTCAGCTCCACACGGAAAAGTATGACACAGATGGATACTGAGTTGGAGTAGCTGTAGATTATCCTGCATGGACGATGCCGTGCTGCTGGAGACCGACGGGCCGGTCGCGCGGCTCGTGCTCAACCGGCCGCGCAAGCACAACGCGTTGCGGTTCGACGACCTCGACCGGCTCGTCGAGCTCCTGCACGCCGCCGAGGACGACGACGACGTCCGGGTCATCGTCCTCAAGGGCAACGGTCCATCGTTCTGCTCCGGGCACGACTACGACGACGCGGTGCGCTCGTACGGTCTCGAGCCCGGCGTGGACGGCGCATCGCCGCGCCGCCCGAGCCAGCGGTCCCGGCTGCGGCGGGACCGCCGCCTCGGCGAGGCGTACATGGCCTTCCACTACGCGGCCAAGCCGGTGATCGCGCAGGTGCACGGCACCTGCACCGGCGCCGGGCTCTACCTGGTCGAGCTCGTCGACCTCGCGATCGCCGCGGAGGACACCCGGTTCAGCCACGCCGAGCAGCGGTTCGGCATGGC
>Ga0207683_10005132_pt1 | contig 11241 bp, 10 predicted proteins | sample KBSM73metaG_FD_184333 | JGI IMG/M metagenome (GOLD analysis project Ga0207683, IMG submission 184333) | Miscanthus rhizosphere microbial communities from Kellogg Biological Station, Michigan, USA - KBS M7-3 metaG (SPAdes) (version 2) | ecosystem: Host-associated > Plants > Roots > Rhizosphere >...
GCACCGCAACAGCGATCGATTATGTCCTGCTGAACGGCGAACCGTGCGGCCGCCTGCACGTCGCGAACGGCAATCTGAACCCGCACCCCGTCGATGTCGTGTACGAGCACAACCGCTGGACGATCACGAACACCGACGGCGGAGCGATGCCGGCCGGCGCGCAGTTCAACGTCGTCGTCGACGAAGCCGCGATCGAATTCTGCCGCTACGACCACATCTTCCACGACGGCGTCGGCGGCTGAAACGCGGTGTCCGCGCCGCGCGTGGACCACTGCAGCCGAAATGGCTTTGCAGGTCACCCGCGAAGTGGTCCTTTCGCGCCGCTGCGACGTGCGCCACGCTCGGGACGTGCATCAGCGCACGCGGCGAGCGGCAGGAGCGATCATGAAACGTTACCCATACGCGTGCTGCGTGGCTTTCGGCGCCGCGATTGTCGCGTTCGCGGATCCCGCATGCGCGGCTGAATCGTTCGGCGCGAAACCGGTGGCCCGCGACGGCCAGCACGATTTCGATTTCGAGATCGGCACGTGGCACACGCACCTGAAACGGTTGCTGCATCCGCTGACCGGATCGACGACCTGGACCGAATACGACGGCACGACCGTCGTGCGCAAGGTCCTGGACGGCCGCGCGAACCTGGTCGAACTGCGCGTCGACGGTCCGGCCGGGCATTTCGAAGGCATGTCGCTGCGCCTGTACAACCCGCAAGCGCGCCAGTGGAGCCTGAACTTCGCGAGCGTCGGCAGCGGCGCGCTGAGCACGCCGACCATCGGCGAATTTCGCGACGGTCGCGGCGAGTTCTACGATCAGGAGACGCTCGACGGCCGCGCGATCCTCGTCCGCTTCGTGATATCCGACATCACGAAGGAGTCGTGCCATTTCGAGCAGGCGTTCTCGAACGACGGCGGCAAGACCTGGGAGGTCAACTGGATCGCGACGGATACGCGGATCAAGGATGCGGACGCATCCTGAAGGTGACTCGAATCGTCACTGGCCCGGTGCGAACGCCGCGTTGACTGCTTCGAGCAGCGCGTTCTCCTGTCCCGCCTGCTCGGGCACGTAGCCTTCGCCGATGTTCCAGATGATTGCGCCGCCGAGGCCGTTGCGATTCACCCACGCGCCTTTCGCGGCGATCGACTGCGCATCCTCGTAGGACAGGAAGTTGCAGCCGGGCGGCGGTCCGAACGCGGTCGCGTTCGCGAGATACGGCATCTGTGCGGTCGCGTCGTACTGGTAATTCGGCGCCGAAAAGTACTGCGTCACGATGTTGTGATAGCTGTACGTGTTGTCGCTGCCGTAGATGCCGGCCTGCGCGCCGATCGTCTGGCGCGGTCCGGTGACGCCGTGCCAGCACACGCCGTAGAAGCCGATGCCGACGCCGAGCTTGTGCCGCGGCACGCCGGAAGCGAGGTAGAAATCGACGCTGCTCTCGATCGAGCTCGGCGTCGTCGCCGATTCGCCGTGCAGCGCCGACGTGAACCAGCTCTTCCAGCCGTTAGCGGGCCACTCCATGTCGTACGACATGATGTCGACGCGGTCGAACAGCGGCGCGATCGTGCCGAAGAACGGGTCCGGCGAGCTGGCGTTGTCAAAGTTCGAATTGACCCAGCCGACCGGAACCGTGAGCGTCATGCCCGGGCGCGCCGTGCGCAGCGCCTGTGCGAGCGCGAGAAAATTCGCATGGTCGCCGGAGTCGAGCGGCTCCCAGTCGAGATCGAGGCCGTCCGCGCCGATCGCATCGAGCGCCGCGAGCAGATGCGTGACAAACGCGGCGCGTTTCCCCGGCGCCGCCGCGCCACGCCAGCCGTCGATCGTGCCGGCCCCGCCGATCATCAAGAGCGCCTTGCGTTGCGCCGCGTGCGCCGCCTGCGCGACGCCCGTTGCCCAGGCCGGGCCGTTGACGTCGTCGATGTCGAACGACGTGACCAGCGTGCCATCGGTTTGCGGAATGACCGGTCCGATCACGACGTGACTCATCGCCGCGAAATCCACCGCGTCCGTCGGATACATGTCGGCCTCGTAGCCGACGTGGTAGCCGAGCACCCAGACGGGTTCGAAGCTGCTCGCGTAAACGGTATCGTCGGCCGCGGCAGTGAGCGGCAGCGACAACGCCAGGGTCAACCAGGACAGGCACGTTTTCATCGGAGACTTTCCGGAGCCGAGCACTCGTACATGCCGCCATGATAAACGCGGCGCGAACACGAACGCGTGACTTGTATAACGCAGCGGCGAGGCGCCAGCCCTCAGGCGGGATTCGCGCGCAACTCCGATCGCCTTCGCGGCCCGTCCTGCCGAGCCGGATTTTTTGCTGCGGCACACACGGCGTCTATTCGTGCCGGCGCAAGTCGAACTCGTAGAGGCGCGACCACGCTTTGCTCTGCGCGTCCTGCGCTTCCCACAGGACATGAACGCTGCATTCGGTCTTCTCCGCGCTGCAACCGGTCGGCCGCCATGTCCCGCGCACGTGCGTCGTCTTGCCGCTGGCCTGGTTCGAGGCGCCTTCCAGCACGAGCGCGCCGCCATCGAACCCGCCTTCGAGCGCGGCAACCGTCCCCGAATCGTCCACCCAGAACTGGCGCCAGCGCGGTCCTGCCGGATCGAGCGCCGTCAGGCTCGTACCGTGCATGCCCCGAGCGCCGGTCCACTGCTCCTCGATTGCGCACCCGTGCAGGCGCGATGTCAGAACGTCGCGGCCGACGACCGTGCCTCCGGCGACGACCGCGTCCCAGTCGCCGATCAGCGCTACAGCGCTCTTGTCGACGCAGCCGACACTCGCCGCAGCAGGCGGCGGCGCTGTGGTCGACGTCTCGGCGCCGACGGGGCGCGGCGCCAACCACAGGTATGAAATCGCAGCAACAAACAATGCGTGCGGCAGCATGGCGAACCTTCCGAACGGGAGACGAATCATTTAAGCGCACTTCCTGGCGGCGTCGACCACGGCACTGTAGCCGGTATCCCCGCGAGCGCGAACGGTTGCCATCGTCACACGAGCGGCATCGCCAGCGTGAGCTTTCGGCGGCGGAGCGTCCCGCCGTCCTATCTGGTACACAGCAGATCGCGGTTCGTTGCCGAAAACTAGACGCGCTCCAGCCCCAGCGCCAGTCCCTGGCCGACGCCGACGCACAGGCTCACGAGCGCGCGCTTCGCGCCGGTGCGCTGCAACGCCGCGGCCGCGGTCAGCGCGAGGCGTGCGCCGCTCGCGCCGAGCGGATGGCCGAGCGCGATCGCGCCGCCATTCGCGTTGACGTGGTCGGCGTCGTCCGCGAGGCCGAGCGCGCGCGTGCACGCGAGCACCTGCGCAGCGAAGGCCTCATTGATTTCGATCAGGTCGAATTCGGCCAGGCGCAATTGCAGCCGCGCGAGCAGCGTGCCGATCGCCGTGACGGGTCCGATGCCCATGACGCGCGGCTCGACGCCGGCGGACGCCATGCCGAGCACGCGCGCGACCGGCTGCAGACCGTGCCGGCGCGCGCCGGCCGCCGATGCGAGCAACAGCGCGCACGCGCCGTCGTTGATGCCCGACGCGTTGCCGGCGCTGATCGTCGTGTCGGGACCGAGCAGCGGTTTCAATCCGGCCAGTTGCTCGAGCGTCACATCGGGGCGCGGGTGTTCGTCTGCGCCGACCGAACGCGGCGAACCGCCCGCGTGGATTTCGACCGGCGTTATCTCGGCGGCGAACACGCCGCGCTGTTGCGCCGCGGCCGCGCGACGCTGGCTGCGCCACGCGTACGCATCCTGGTCGCTGCGCGCAATGCCGTGCTCGCGCGCGAGGTTCTGCGCCGTCTGCGCCATCGAATCGATGCCGTACAGCCGCTGCATGCGCGGGTTCGGCATGCGCCAGCCGAGCGTCGTGTCCTCGAGTTTCGGTTTGGCGGGAAAGACGCTTTCGGCTTTCGCCAGCACGTACGGCGCGCGCGACATGCTCTCGACGCCGCCTGCCAGCACGAGTTCGGCTTCACCGCAGGCGATCGCGCGCGCGGCCTGGCCGACCGCCTCCAGGCCCGATGCGCACAGGCGGTTGACCGTGACCGCGGGAACCGTCGCCGGCAGGCCGGCCAGCAGCGACGCCATGCGCGCGACGTTGCGGTTGTCCTCGCCGGCCTGGTTGGCGCAGCCCAAGATCACTTCGTCGACGCGAGCCCAGTCGAGGGCAGTGCACCGCGCGACGAGCGCGGCGATCGGTACGGCGGCCAGGTCGTCCGCGCGCACGCCGGCGAGTGCGCCGCCGTTGCGGCCGAATGGCGTACGCGTCGCGGCGCAGATGAACGCGTCCGTCACGCGCGGCGCGCCTCGGCCGCCGGCCGCCAGCCGCTGCGCGCCAGCGCGTGCTCGATCGAATCGCGCGTGCGCAGCAGGGCCGGCAATATCTTCTTCAGCGCGCGCTCGCGCACGCCGTCGCTGTAGGCCATGCCGACGTTGAGGCCGGCGACGGCGCGCCCGTTCGCGGCGCGCACCGGCACGGCGATCGAGCACAGACCGAGTTCGAGTTCCTGCGCGACGATGGCGTGGCCGTCGCGGCGCACGCGCATGATCGCATCGCGCCATGCGGCGGGCTTGTACACCGTGTGCGCCGTGATCGCGCGCAGCTTGTTCGCGCCGAGCCATTCCTCGAGTTCGGCGTCGCCGAGCGCGGCCAAAAGCACGCGGCCCATCGACGTCACGAATGCCGGCAGCCGCGCGCCGACGCCGAGCGCGATGCTCATGACGCGGCGCACCGGCACGCGCGCGACGTAGACGACATCGGCGTCGTCGAGCACGGCCATCGAGCAGCTCTCGCCGACGCGGTGCGATAGCTCCTCCATCGCCTGCAGCGCGATCTCGCCGAGGCCGAGCGACGCGAGGTACGCGTAGCCGAGCTCGAGCACGCGCGGGCGCAGGTAGAAGTCGCGGCCGTCGGCGCCGACATAGCCGAGGTGACGCAGGGTCAGCAGGTTGCGCCGGGCGACCGCGCGGGTCAGGCCGCTGCGTTCGGCGACATCGGACAGGCGCAGGCGGGCGTGTTCGCGATCGAATGCGCGGACGACGCTCAGGCCGCGCGCGAGCGACTGCACGTAGTCCGGGCTGTCCTCGAACGCGATCGCGGGCTCTTTCGGTTTGGTTGTCTGGGGCATGGGCCTGTGTCGCGCGTGCCGCAACTCGCCTTGACAGGTCAGCCTAAAGACTTTCAAATATGTTCGCAATAGAAATACTTGTTCGATAATCGAACACAGCGGCCCGGTCCAGCCCGTACGGGCAGCGCCTTCACGTCACCGGGGCGAAGCCTGCGCGGCAGGCCTTGGGGATGGCGGAGTGCGGCGCGTATCATTCGAAACAATGTCCGATCAGACCAGCCGGAGCCGACCGGGATGAGCGCCGAGCGCCGGACCGTCCTGCACAGCTGGTGCGTGCAGTCCGAATGGGATGCGCCGACGATCGTCGGCGGACGCGGCGCGCACTTCTTCGACGACGCCGGCCGCGATTTCCTCGACATGAGCAGCCTGGCCGAGTGCAGCAACCTCGGTCATCAGCACGCGTCCGTCGTGCGGGCGATCCGCGACCAGGCCGAACGATTGTGTTTCGTCACGTCGGCGTGGGGCGCGCAACCGCGGGCGGAACTCGCGCAGCTGCTGCTCGAGAAGTCCGGATTCGAGAACGGGCGCGTCTACTTCACGCTCGGCGGCGCCGATGCGAACGAGCACGCGATCAAGTTTGCGCGCCAGGCGCGCGGGCTGCCGCAGGGACTCGTCGTGGCGCGCGATCGCTCGTATCACGGCGCGAGCTACGCCTGCATGGCGCTGTCCGGCGATACGCGCACGCGCGAGCAAACCGACCCGGCGCGCTTCGGCGTCGTCCACGTGCCGCCGCCGTACGCATATCGCTGCCCGTATGGCAGCCGCACCGCGGCCGAATGCGGCGAACGCGCGGCGCGCGAGATCGCGAACCTGCTCGAGCACCACGTCGCCGCGAATTTCGCCGCCGTGCTGATGGAACCGAATGCCGGCACGAACGGCATCGTCGCGCCGGACAACTACTGGCCCGCATTGCGCGAGGCCACGCGCGCGCGCGGCGTGTTGCTCGTCGCCGATGAAATCATGAGCGGATTCGGCCGTTGCGGCGAATGGTTCGCGTGGCAGCGCCATGGCGACGCGGGCAGGCCGGATCTCATGACGCTGGCGAAGGGGCTGACCGGCGCGCACATTCCACTCGGCGCGGTCGTCGTCGCCGCGCCGGTCGCGCGCGTGCTCGATGGGCAGATGCTGTACACGGGCCTTACCTACTGCGGCCATCCGCTGTCGTGCGCGGCCGGCGTCGCCGCCGTGCGCGCGTACGAAGAAGAGGGACTGATCGAACGCTCGCGCCGGCTCGGCGCGCAAATGTTCGCGACGCTGCAGGACCTGCAGCGGCGCCACGCATGCATCGGCGACGTGCGCGGCGGCCACGGGCTGTTCGCGGTGGTCGAGCTCGTCCGCGACCGCGCTACGCGCGAAGCCCTGGCGCCATGGCCGCAGGCGCCGCCGGCGCTGCGCGAACTCGTCGACCGCGGGCGCGAGGCCGGCGTATCGTTCGCGACGCGCGGCAACCTGATCATCCTGGCGCCGCCGCTCGTCATCGAAGAGAACGAGCTGGCCGATGCGCTGGGTTTGCTGGATCGGTTGCTCACCGAGATGGAACATTCGTGAACGCGCTAGAAGCACGCCGCATCGGTGGTTTCAAAAAAGCCCTCCCCTTCAAGGGGAGGGTTGGGTGGGGATGGTGTAGAAGGTGTAGAAAAAATGCCGCCGTGTAATGTTGACGCGAACACCATCCCCCTCCCGTCCTCCCCCTTGAAGGGGGAGGAGTAAAGCGCCAGCGCAGCGTCGCGGTTATTGCCAATCATCGAGGAACACCATGAGTTTCAAGCTGACCTATTCGACGATGTTCAACCCGCCGGCCGAAATGCACGAGCGTTTCGATGCTGCGCTCGCGCGCGTCACGGCCGGGCTTGGCGCGACCCACGACTTCTATATCGACGGCGCCGACGTCAAGGGCACGGTGTATGACACGCGCAAGAGCCCGGCCGATCAGCGCGTTGTGCTCGGTCACTTTCCCGTCGCGAACGCGGAAACCGCGACGCGCGCACTCGACGCGGCCCACGCCGCGTTTCCGGCCTGGCGCGCGACACCGCCGGCCGAACGCATGCGCCTGATGAAGCGCGCGGCCGCGCTGATCGAGGAACGCGTGTACGACATCGCGGCGGCGCTGTGCCTGGAAGTCGGCAAGAACCGCATGGAAGGGCTCGGCGACGCGCAGGAGACGGCGGATTTCTTCAGCCTGTACGCCGACGATTATCTCAAGCAGAACTGCTTCAGCCATCACCTGCCCGACGACCCGTCGACCGAATTCAAGGCGCACAACCGCAGCACGGCGAAGCCGTACGGCGCCTGGCTCGTCATCGCGCCGTACAATTTTCCGTTCGCGCTCGGCGGCGGCCCGGTCGCGGCGGCGCTCGTCACCGGCAACACGGTCGTGCTCAAGGGCGCGACCGATACTCCGTGGGCCGGCCGGCTGCTTGCCGACTGCCTGCGCGACGCGGGTTTTCCGAAAGGCGTGTTCAACTACGTCAGCGGCGGCGGCAGCGTCGCCGGCGAGGCGCTCGTCGCGCATCCGCACCTGGCAGGCGTCACGTTCACCGGTTCGTACGACGTCGGCATGCACATCTATCGCACGCTCGCGAACAGCCGCTACCCGCGGCCGTGCATCACCGAGATGGGCGGCAAGAACGCGTGCATCGTCACGGCAAACGCGGACCTCGAACGCGCGGCGAGCGGCATCGTCCGTTCGGCCTACGGCCTGAGCGGGCAGAAGTGCTCGGCGACGTCGCGCGTCTATGTCGACGCCAAGGTCGCAGACAAGCTCACCGGGTTGCTGCTGGAAAAGATCGCGGCGCTCAAGGTCGGCGACCCGTCGCGCAAGGAAAACTGGATGGGCCCCGTCACGACCGCGTCGGCCTATGCGAACTACCAGAAGTATTGCGACCGGCTGCGCGACGGCGGCAGGATCCTGGCCGGTGCGTTCAAGTTGCGCGATGGCGACCTTGCCCACGGCTTCTTCGTCGCGCCGACGCTGGCCGAGGCGCCGGCGACGCACCCGCTGTTCGACGAGGAGATGTTCCTGCCGATCCTGATGCTGTGCCGCGTCGCCGATCGCGACGAGGCGATGCGGCTGACGAACGCGTCTGCGCTCGGGTTGACGGCCGGCTGCTACGGCAACGATGCCGACGTCGCGTTCTTCTTCGACAACGTCGAAGCCGGCGTCACCTATGCGAACCGCGCGCAGGGCGCGACGACCGGCGCGTGGCCCGGCTACCAGCCCTTCGGCGGCTGGAAGGGATCGAGCTCGACCGGCAAGGGCATCGCCTCGTTCTATTACCTCGCGCAGTACCAGCGCGAGCAGTCGCAGACGCGCGTGGAGTAGTGTCAGTGCATGCCGACGCGCTCGAATTCCGTCCAACAGAACCGTTCGCGTTGAGCGTAGCTCGCGTAGCGAGCGAAGTCGAAACGCCTCCTGACCCTTCGACTTCGGCGCTTCGCGCCTACGCTCAGGGCGAACGGACTGAGGTAGCGTCCGAATGATTCTCGACACTCTCCGCGAAGTCGAAACGTCGCCTGACCGTTCGACCCCGGATCGTGGTCCGGGGCAGGCTTCTTCGCTTCGCGCCTACACTCAGGGCGGATGGATTGAGGTAGCGTCGGGATGAATCTCGGCACTCTCCGCGACGTCATATCCGAAGTCGTCCACGACGGCCAGAGCATCGCGCTCGAAGGTTTCACGCACCTGATCCCGTTCGCCGCGGGGCACGAGATCATCCGCCAGCAACGCCGCGACCTGCACCTGATCCGCATGACGCCGGACCTGATCTACGATCAGTTGATCGGCAGCGGCTGCGCGCGTGCATTGACGTTTTCCTGGGGCGGCAATCCCGGCGTCGGCTCGCTGTACCGGTTGCGCGACGCGGTCGAGAACGGCTGGCCGCGGCCGCTCGAGCTCCATGAGCATTCGCACGCTGGCATGGCCGCCGCGTACACGGCCGGCGCGGCGCGGCTGCCATTCGGCCTGTTGCGCGGCTACGTCGGCACGGACTTGCCGCAGTTCAACGCCCAGGTGCGCGAAGTAGTCTGCCCGTATACAAGTGAACATCTGGCCACGGTGCCGGCGTTGAACCCGGACGTAACCGTCATCCATGCTCAGCGCGCCGACCGCCAGGGCAATGTGCTGATCCAGGGCATCGTCGGCGCGCAGAAGGAAGCGGCGCTGGCGGCAGGAAAATTGATCGTCACCGTAGAGGAGGTCGTCGACTCGCTCGACGCGCCGATGAACGCGATCGTGTTGCCGCACTGGATCGTGACCGCGCTCGCGGTCGTGCCCGGCGGCGCGTATCCGTCGTACGCGCACGGTTACTACGCGCGCGACAACGCGTTCTACCAGAACTGGGACCACGTCGCGCGCGAGCGCGCGACGTTCACGGACTGGATGGACCACCACGTCATGCGCACGCGCGATCACGCCGAATTCAGGCGCGTGCTCGATCTGGAGGCCGCATGACCGTAACGATACCGATCCGCGTAGGGTGGGCCTTGGCCCACGTAGGGTGGGCCTTGGCCCACCAGCTCTGGCCGGAAGGCGTATGACGTACACGCCCGACGAGATGATGACGATCGCCGCGGCGCGCATGCTCTGGCCCGGCTGCGTGTGCTTCGTCGGTATCGGCGTGCCGTCGGCGGCGGCGAACCTCGCGCGGCTGACCCACGCGCCGGACATCGTGCTGATCTACGAGTCCGGCACGATCGGCACGCGGCCGCGGGTGTTGCCGCTGTCGATCGGCGATGGCGAACTCGCCGAAACCGCAACGGCCGTCGTGCCGCTGCCGGAGATCTTCAGCTACTGGCTGCAGGCCGGGCGCATCGAGGTCGGATTCCTCGGCGCCGCGCAGATCGACCGCTTCGGCAATTTGAACACGACCGTGATCGGCGACTACGCGGCGCCGAAGACGCGGCTGCCGGGCGCAGGCGGTGCACCGGAGATCGCGCTGCATGCGCGGCAAACCTTCGTCGTGCTCAAGCAGTCGCCGCGCAGTTTCGTCGCGAAGCTCGATTTCTGTTCGAGCGCGGGATTCCTCGGCGGCAACGGCGAGCGCGAGCGTCGCGGCATCGGCGGCGCCGGCCCGCAGGCGGTCATCACGGATTTCGGCGTGCTCAAGCCTGCCGCAGGCTCGCAGGAGCTCACGCTCGTGGCACGCTACGAGAACGTCAGCATCGAAGCGGCCCGCGCGGCGACCGGCTGGCCGCTGCGCGTCGCGGACAGCGTCGATGTGATTGCCGCGCCGGCGCCCGCCGAGCTGCACGCTTTGCGCGACCTGCACGAGCGCACGCGGCGCGCGCACGCACAAACACCCCACACGAATCACGCGGAGGTTGCGAACCAATGAAACCGATCGATCCGGGATACCGGGGGCAGGAACCAGACGACGCAGGCGCTGAAGCCGTTGCGCTTCCGTCCACCGAACGCAGAACGGGCGCCGCGGAACGGCGGCGGCGCAAGAAGGTTGTGCGCGGGGCGCAGGCGGCCGAAATGGCGCAGGAGTCGACCGCGCCAGAACCGGCGCCGGATGCCGCGGAGGACGGCCGGCCATTTCGCATCTACGCGGCGTTCGCGTATGCCTTGATCTTCGTGGTCGAATCGATCGACCTTTGGCTGACCTGACCGGCGACTCCTGCGCATGAGCAAACCGAAGGATTCGAGCATCGAAACCCGCGCGTCCGGCGCCGACGGGCGCATGCGCACCGAGCTGCCCGGGCCGAAAGCGCAGGCACTGCTGGCGCGCGACGCCGAAGTCGTGTCGCCGTCGTATCCGCGCGATTATCCGTTCGTCATGTCGCACGGCAGCGGGGCGGATGTCTGGGACGTCGACGGCAACCGCTTTCTCGATTTCGCCGCGGGCATCGCGGTCTGCGCCACCGGACACAGCCATCCGCAGGTCGTGAAAGCGATCAAGGATGCGGCGGACCAGTTCCTGCACATCTCATCGGACTACTGGCACGAGCGCCAGATCGCGCTCGCCGAAAAACTGAACGCGCTCGCGCCGTTCGGCGAGGCGGCGATGAGTTTCTTCTGCCAGTCCGGAACCGAAGCGGTCGAAGGCGCGCTGAAACTCGCGCGTTACGTGACCGGACGTTCGCGCTTCATCGGTTTCCTCGGCGGCTTCCATGGCCGCACGATGGGATC
>Ga0207683_10005133_pt1 | contig 11241 bp, 10 predicted proteins | sample KBSM73metaG_FD_184333 | JGI IMG/M metagenome (GOLD analysis project Ga0207683, IMG submission 184333) | Miscanthus rhizosphere microbial communities from Kellogg Biological Station, Michigan, USA - KBS M7-3 metaG (SPAdes) (version 2) | ecosystem: Host-associated > Plants > Roots > Rhizosphere >...
CGGCTGCCCGAGCGGGCGATCCTCGCCTTCGGCACCGAGCGCCACGGCCTCAGCGGCGACGTCTTCGAGCGGGCCGACGCGCGTGTCTCGATCCCGATGCGCGAAGGTGTCTCCAGCCTCAATCTGGCCACCTCAGTTGCAATTGTGCTGTTTGCAATGAGAATCCGAAGTATCTAAGTCACACCGAAAGGACCACCCGTGCCATTACCGCTCGCCGATGTCAGCTTCGGGGAACTGCTCCTCGTAGCGCTCGAGATCTTCTTCTTCGTGATCTGGATCTGGATCCTGATCACGATCCTCACCGACCTCTTCCGCGATCACGAGATCTCCGGCTGGGGCAAGGCGGCCTGGTGCCTGTTCCTGGTCGTGATCCCGTTCCTCGCCTCGCTGATCTACCTGATCGCCCGCGGCGCCGGCATGCGCGATCGAACGATCAAAGCCCAGGCCGACGCGAAAAAGCATTTCGACGAATACGTCCAGCAGCAGGCGCACGCCGGTTCGTCGGCTGACGAGCTGCACAAGCTCTCCGAGCTGAAGGCCAAAGGCGACCTCAGCCAGCAGGAGTTCGACCAGGCGAAGGCCAAGCTGCTCGCCTAGTCCCGGTTCGGGTCCGGGGGTCGATGGCGACCCCTGGACTCCTTCAAAATCCGCAAATTGCAAGGGAAGGTGCGGGTTATCGACCACTTCCAGAGCGTTTAGGCGGCTTCGCTAGCCTGCGCCGTCGTGCTGTTCAGCTCCTCTACGAGCACGGTTCGCCGCCGTGCCCTGGTCTTTGCCGCGCTGCTCCTGGCCGCTTCCTGCGCGCTTGCCGTCGCCTGGGCGGAAACGGCGCCGGCCGATCCTCAGGCCAAGCTGGAACAGACGCGCGACAAGCTCGAAGGGGTCCGTGCCGAGAGCAGCGACCTGACCGCGACGATCGCCGAACAGAACCGGGCGATCGACACCAAGCTGGGCGAAGTCTCGGGCCTGCGCCAGGAACAGGAAGCGATCGAGGCCGAACTGGCCGCGAAGCAGGCCGAACTTGACCGCGCCACGGAGGCGCTGGAAGCCGAAGAAGCCCACCTGGAGCGGGTGCGGGCGAAACTGAACCGGGCGGTCGACGTCCTCCGCGAGCGGCTGGTCGCGATGTACGAGACCGGCTCCCCCGACGTCCTCAACGCGATCCTCGAATCCGAGGACTGGTCGGAGATGGCCGCCCAGACCGAATACCTGCGCCAGATCCAGGAATACGACGACGCGGTCGTCGGCCGGGTCAAGGACCTGCGCGACCAGGTCCGCGGCGCGGTCGAACGGCTCGACGAGCAGCGGGCGAAAATCGAAGCGGCGCGCGACGAAATCGCCGCCAAGGAGCGCGAAGTCGCCGCCGCCCGGGCCGAAGCCGCCGCCAGCTTCCACGAACTGAAAGCCGAACAGGCCGCGCGCCAGGAAGCGTTGGACGAACTGGTCTCGCGCGAAGAAGCGCTCAGCGACAACCTCTCGGCGATCTCCGAACAGGTCGCCTCCGAAGGCGGCGACGCGACCACCGGGCTGATGCCGGCACCGCTCAATCCCGGCCAGGAAGCGCAGGTGATCAGCGAAAGCGAAGCCAGTGCCCCGGCCTCGGCGCCGCAGGCGGTGCAAGAAGTGATCGCCGCCGGCAACGCGATCGCGACCACCCCCTACATCTGGGGCGGCGGCCACGGATCCTTCGAATCCGAAGGCTACGACTGCTCCGGCGCCGTCAGCTACGCGCTGCACGGCGGCGGCCTGATCGAAAGCCCGCTCGACTCGACCGGCCTCGAGACCTGGGGCGAACCCGGCCCCGGCCAGTGGATCACCGTCTACGCCAACTCCGGCCACGCCTGGATGGTCGTCGCCGGCATCGCCTTCGACACGGTCGGCGGCCCCGGCCCGCGCTGGCACGACCCCTGGGTCGACTCGCCAGAAGGCTTCATCGCGAGGCATCCCGCGGGTCTTTGATTTAGCCGCGGCGCCTGGGGTAGGTTTGCGCCATGGATCTTGAGCAGAAGTTGGAGGAGATGCTCGCGGTCGAGAAGTTCGAGCCGCCGGAGGAGTTCCGCGCGAACGCGCTCTGGTCGGACCCGGAGATCTACGAGGAGGCCGCCGCCGACCCCGAGGCGTGGTGGACGGCGCAGGCGAAGGAGCTGCTCGACTGGGACGTCGAGCCGAGCGAAGGTCTCGACGACTCCAACCCGCCCTTCTACAAGTGGTTCGCCGACGGGCGGCTGAACGCCTCGGCCCAGTGCCTCGACCGCCACGTCGAGGCCGGCAATGGCGACCGCGTCGCCTACCACTGGCACGGTGAGGAGGGGGAGGAGCGCGAGATCACCTACGCCGACTTGCACCGCGACGTCCAGCGCTTCGCCAACGCGCTCAAGGACCTCGGCGTCGAAAAAGGGGACGTGGTCGGGATCTACCTGCCGATGATCCCCGAGGTCGTCGTCGCGATGCTCGCCTGCGCCCGGATCGGCGCCCCGCACAACGTCGTCTTCGGCGGCTTCTCGGCCGAGTCGGTCGCCGAGCGGATGGACTTCTCCGAAGCGAAGGCGCTGGTCACCGTCGACGGCGCCCGCCGCAAGGGCAAGACGGCGCCGATCAAGCCGGCGGTCGACGAGCACATGGCCAACCACCACGCGCTGGAGAAGATCGTCGTCGTCCGCCACACCGGGATCGAGTGCCCGATGACCGAGGGCCGCGACGTCTTCTACGACGAGGTGATGGCGGCGGCCGACCCCGATTGCCCGGCGGAGCCGATGGAGGCCGAGCACCCGCTCTACATCCTCTACACCTCCGGCTCGACCGCGAAGCCGAAGGGGATCCTGCACACGACCGGCGGCTACATGGCCGGCGTCACCGCCACCCACCGCTACGTCTTCGACCTCAAGCCCGAGTCCGACGTTTACTGGTGTGCCGCCGACGTCGGCTGGGTCACCGGCCACTCCTACATCGTCTACGGCCCGCTCTCCAACGGGGCGACCTCGGTGATGTGGGAGGGGGCGCCCGACTACCCGCACAAGGGGATCTGGTGGGAGATTGCCGCCCGCTACAAGGCGACGATCCTCTACGCGGCACCGACCGCGATTCGCACCTTCATCAAGTGGGGCGCGGACATCCCCGCCGAACACGACCTCTCCTCGCTGCGCCTGCTGGGCTCGGTAGGCGAGCCGATCAACCCCAAGGCCTGGCTCTGGTACCACGAGGTGATCGGCGGCGGCCGCTGCCCGATCGTCGATACCTGGTGGCAGACGGAGACCGGCGGGATCATGATCTCGCCGCTGCCGGGGATCACCGCGACCAAGCCGGGCTCGGCGACGACGCCGTTCCCCGGGGTAGAGGCCCAGGTGGTCGACGAGAGCAGGGGCGAGCCGGTGGAGGAAGGCCAGGGCCTGCTGGTCCTCGAGCGCCCGTGGCCGTCGATGCTGCGCGGCCTCTACAAGGAGGACGACCGCTTCGTCGAGACTTATTTTTCTCGCTTCGGGGTGGAGCGCTACCTGGTCGGCGACGCCGCCCGGCGCGACTCCGACGGCTACTTCTGGGTGATCGGCCGGATCGACGACGTCGTCAACGTCTCCGGCCACCGGCTCTCGACCGCCGAGGTCGAGTCGGCGATCGTCGCCCACCCCGGCGTCGCCGAGGCGGCGGTGATCGGCCAGTCCGACGAGGACACCGGCCAGGCGATCTGCGCCTTCGTCACGCTCCGCGGCGGGATCGAGGAAAGCGACGATCTGGTCGAGGGCATCCGCGCCACGGTCGCCGAGCGGATCGGCAAATTCGCCCGCCCGAAGCGGATCATCTGGGCCGACGACCTGCCGAAGACGCGCTCCGGCAAGATCATGCGCCGCCTGCTGCGCGACATCGCCGAGGGCCGCGCCCTGGGCGACGTCACCACCCTGCGCGACCCCGACGTGATGAAGGAGCTCGAGTCGAAGATCGCCGAGGAGCAGGCGCAGGCCGAGTAAGACGTCCCCGGAGCACGCCCCTAGCGGGGTCGCGCCATCCGCTCGATCGCGACCTCGAGCGTCTGTAGCTGCTGCTGGACGCTCTTCAGTTCGCGCAGCGCCAGCGCCTCGGCCGAGAGCCGCTCCTCCTCCAGCTCCTCCTCGATCTCGGCGATTTCGGGGGCGAGGAAGCGCTGGGCGAAGGAGCCGGTGAGCAGGGCGACGAACCCGATCCCGACCAGGAGGACGAAGACGGAGACGATCTCGCCGCCGGTGGTGCTCGGCTCGATGTTGGAGCCAAGCGTGGTCATCGTCGTGATCGCCCAGTAGATGTCGTCCCAGAAGTCGAGGTCCTGCCGCTGCTCGAAGGCGTCGAAGAGGGCGGCGCCGCCGACCACCGAGAGGATCGCCAGCAGGGCCGCGTAGCGGACGCCCTCGAGCGAGAAGACCTCACGTGAGAGTTGGGCCAGGCGCAGCAGCCGCAGCAACCGAAGCAGGCGCAGGACCCGCAGGCTCTGCAGGCCGGCGGGGAGGACGGGCGGGGTGAAGAAGACGATGACGAGGTCGAGCGGGTGGTGGCGGAGCCACTTACGTCGGTCGGGGACGACCGAGAGCATGACCACGAACTCGACCAGAAAGGCGGTCCAGGTCACCCAGTTGAGCCCGACGGCGATCTGCTGCAGCAGCCCGCCCGGCTCGGACTCGGTGATCGCCACCGTTGGCAACGTCAGCGCCGCGGCGATCAGCATCGGCGTCTTCAGCCGTTCGGCGACCCGCGTGCTCCGAGCATCCATCCCCGGCTCGTAATGCATGGGCGTTTCTGCGGCACTAGGGGTCATCGGCGATTGATTCGACACCTTCTCCCCGAGCCCTGGAGCGGTTTTACCCACTCCTGCCGAAATCCACAGCAAAACTAAAAAACTCAAATGTTATCGACTAAATTGAGGCAGAAGCCAATCCGGCGCCGTTTGCGGCGCCGTCCAGGAGGAAACATGAATCGTCTAAAAGCAGTGGGCCTCGCCGTGCTTGCGGTGATAGCTGTCATGGCATTCGCGGGATCGGCCTCCGCCACCGTTCTCTGCAGCACCAACACGAATCCCTGCACCGGAACCAAATATGGGGTAGGTACGGAAATCAAAACAAACCTTAAAGCCGGTACCGAAGCGGTCCTCACCGCCGGTTTCGCGACTTTCAAATGCAGCGAATCCGCGCTTTCGGGCAAAGTCGCAAACGCAGGCGGAGCGGCGGCAACACTCAGCGGCAACAACACTCTCGTGACATTTGATACCTGCAACTGCACGTTGACGGTGATACTGCAAGGCTCTGAGGAATTTCACTGGAATGGGACCAATGGCAGCGGCACTCTGACAAGCACAGGAACATCGACGACAATCAACTGCTCCGGCGTGTCCTGTCTCTTCGGCACGGCCGCCACGGGGACGACGATTGGGCCCGTGACCGGAGGCAGCCCAGCCTCAATCAAAGCCGAAGCGAAACTCCCGTACATAACGGGGGACGCCTCGAATTTCACTTGCACCCTTGGAAGCGGAACGGCCAGCTTCACGGCTAGCTACGAAGTGACCGCCCCGAAACCACTCTTCGTGGAGGGCAGCTGAAACTAATACCGTCGAGTAGCAGCTTGACTTGGGTGCCTGATTCGTTCCATGGACCAGGCACCCCAAATCTTTGACGGCTGCCGATACTGCCGCAACGGCGGCCCGATGGTTATGAGCTGGATTCCGTCGCCGGTTCGGCCCCCAGCTCGACGTGTGCCTTGCTGTCCGCCGTGCGGATCAGAAAGAGGGTGGCGATCAGGCCGAGGATCGCGAAGCCGGCGCCGACGAGGAAGGCGGAGGCGAAGCCGTCGGTGAGGGTGGCGGGGTCGGTCGAGGTGCCGATCTCGGAGTTGGCGATCGCGGCAAGGACGGCTAGGCCGAGCGCGCCGCCGACCTGCTGGGAGGTGTTGATCAGGCCGCTGGCGAGGCCCTGCTCGCGGTCCTCGACGCCGGAGACGGCGGCGATCGTCACCGGCACGAAGGCGAAGCCGAGGCCGACCGCCGCGAGGAGGGAGGGGCCGAGGATGTCGGCGAGGAAGGTGCCGTCGGCGGAGATCTGGCTGAACCAGAGCAGCCCCGCCGCGATCAGCACCATCCCGGCGGCGAGGATCGGCTTGAACCCGACCTTGGTCACCAGGCTCGAGGCGATCCCGGCCGAGAGGATGATCGAGACCGCCAGCGGCAGGTAGGAGAGGCCGGCCTTGATCGCGCTGTAGCCGAGCACCTGCTGCATGTAGAGGGAGATGAAGAAGAACATCGAGAAGAGCGAGGCGCCGACCAGGATCCCGACCACGTTGGCGCCGGTCAGCGTCCGCAGGCGAAAGATCGAGAAGGGGACGAGCGGCGCCTTTGAGCGACGCTCGATCGCGACGAAGGCGATCAGCAGGATCGCGGCGGCGGCGAGGACGCCGATCGTCTGCGCCGAGCCCCAGCCGGCGTCTTCGGCGTCGAGCAGGGCGAAGACGAGGGCGGAGAGGCCGAGGGTGATCGTCGTCGCGCCGGCGACGTCGAAGTGGCGCTCCTCCTGCTCGGCGTGGGATTCGGCGATCAGCCGGGGCGCCAGGGCGGCGGCGGCAATCCCGATCGGGACGTTCACCCACAGGACCCACTCCCAGCCGAGGTATTCGGTCAGGACGCCGCCGAGGAGGACGCCGGCGGCGCCTCCGGAGCCGGCGACCGCGCCCCATATCCCCAGGGCTTTGTTGCGCTCGGAGCCGTCGCGGAAGGTGGTGGCGACGATCGAGAGGGCGGCGGGGGAGAGGATCGCCGCGCCGAGGCCCTGCACGGCGCGGGCGGCGATCAGCTGCCCGGAAGTGCTGGCCAGACCGCCCGCCAGCGAAGCGAGGGCGAAGAGCACCAGGCCGAACATGAAGACGCGGCGGCGGCCGAGCAGGTCCGCCAGTCTTCCCCCGAGCAGGAGGAAGCCGCCGAAGGTGAGAACGTAGGCGTTGACGACCCAGGGCAGGCTGCTCTCGCTGAAGTCGAGCGCGTCGCCGATCGTCGGCAGGGCGACGTTGACGATCGAGGCGTCGAGCACGACCACGAACTGGGCCGAGCAGAGCAGGATCAGCGCGATCCAGCGTTTGTCGCGGGCCTCGACGGCGTCGGTCACCCGAGCAGGATTTCATAACGCCCCAGCGGGCTCGAAGCGGGTCTAAGATCGACGCATGTGCAGAAACATCAGAACCCTCCATAACTTCGATCCACCCGCGAGCGACGAGGAGATCCAGGCCTCGGCACTGCAGTACGTGCGCAAGATCAGCGGCTCGACCAAGCCGTCGCAGGCCAACGCCGAGGCCTTCGACGAGGCGGTCGAGGCAGTGGCCGACGTCACCCGCCGGCTGTTGGACCGCCTTGTCACCACCGCGCCGCCGAAGAACCGCGAGGAGGAGGCCGCCAAGGCCAAGGCCCGCTCCGAAGCGCGCTTCGCCGCTTAGCCGGGCCGGAGGAATTCGACGAGCAGACGCTCGACGGTCTCCGGAGCGTCGGCGAAGGGCCAGTGGCCGCTGGCGGGGAGGACGTGGACGTCGGCCGAGGGGAAGGCCCGCTCCTGCGCGTGGGCGTAGGAGGCCGGCAGGTAGGCGTCTTGCTCGCCCCAGATCACCAGCGCCGGGATGTCGCGCGGGGCGAGCAGCCCGATCAGGTTCTCGGACATCCCGCCGGGGTCGGGCGTTGCCCGGTAGAGCTTCAGCACCGCCCGCCGCGTGCGCCGATCGTAGTGGTCGTACATCGCTTCGACGAACTCCCGCGGCAGCCCGCGCGGCTCGTTGCGGTTGAGCGCGAAGCGATAGCCGCGCCGGTTGGTGATCGCCTGGAAGATCTCGCCGAGGACCGGCGTCCGCCAGATCCGCGCCAGGGTGTGCCAGGTGTAGCCAGGGAGGACGCCGGTGTCGATCAGGACGATGCCGGCGAGGGCGTCCGGGTGCCCCATCGCCCAGACCAGCCCGATCGGGCCGCCGAAGTCGTGCAGGACCAGCCGCGCCCGCTCGATCCCCAGCTCCTCCAGCGCTTCGGCGAGGAACTCGGCGTAGCCAAACGGGGTGTGCTCGAAGTCGTCCGGGGCGATCGTCTCGCCGAAGTCGGGCAGGTCGAAGGCGACCGCCCGGTGCCCGGAGGCGCCCGCCGCGCCGACCAGCCGCACCCAGTCGTCAGCCGAGCCGGGGTTGCCGTGGACGAAGACGACCGCCTCGGTGGCGTCGGCCGGGCCCGCCTGGACCAGGCGCGTGCGGGTGCCGCCGACGAGCGGGCTGGAGCGCTCGACCGTCGCGCTCATCGCGCCAGCGCGTGGCGGGCGTTGACCGCGATCGCTCGCGGCAGCATGCGCGGCATCATCCGCTGCGGCTGCACCCGGCGGGTCCCCATCCGGTCGAGCAGCTCGGCCGCCTTCGGGTCGCGGGCACCGGCGGAGAACATCAGCCGTTCGACCGGGCTCATCGGCCGCCCGGTGGCGTAGTCGTGGATCAGGAACGCGTGGCCGCGCAGCTCCCGCCCGTGGCGGCGGCGGTAGCGCTCCAGGCCCTGCTCCAGCGACTCCTCTTCCTGCAGCGCGGGAAGCACCGCATCCGAGAGCCATTCGGCCGACTGGAAGGCCCAGCCGCAGCCGACGCCGAAGAGCGGATCGGTGGCGAGCGCGGCATCGCCGATCAGTGCCAGCCCGGGCGCCACCGGCTTGCGCTTGCGGTTGGTCATGTCGATCTTGCCGAGCACCGGTTCGACCGCCCGCGAGTCGCGGATCGGCGGCGCCTCCGGCACGTCGGCGACGAACTTGATGAGCGCCGCTTCGGGGTCCCGCTTGAACTCCGGCAGGCGGTCCTTGGTCGGCATCGCCGCGTAGAAGGTGAGGCCGCTGTCGGTGGGGAAGGCGGCCGCCCAGTGCGGATCGAGGAACCAGATCGTGCTGTCGGGCGCGTGCTTCGGCGGCGGGCCTTCGAAGTAGCCGCCGTAGGCGATGCGGTTGTGCGGGTAGGTCTTGACCGGCACTTCGGAGAGCTCGGCGACCTTCGAGTCGCGGCCGTCGGCGCCGACCGTGAGGCGCCCGCGCACCTCCCGCCTGGTGCCCTCCTTGTCGCGGGCGACCACGCCGCCGAAGCCCCCGCCCTCGCGCAGCAGGCCCTCGACGCTCCAGCCCAGCATCAGATCGACGCCCGGCGTCTCGGCCGCGGTCGAGCGGACCAGCGGGTCGAGGACCTCGCGGCGCAGGTTGACCCCGCGCCCGGCCCGCTCGGGCGGCGCTTCGACCCATCCCCACCTGGTCCACATGTGCATCTGCGGCCGCAGCCCGCCCGCCGCTTCGATCGGCTCGAGCAGGCCGAGCCGCTCGATCGCCGGCACGCCCGAGGCCTGGATGAAGTGCGAGCACATCCGCTTGAAGGCCTTGGGATCGGGCTGCTTCTCGACGAGCGCGACGCGCAGGCCGGCGCGGCCCATCTGGATTGCCGTCGCGCAGCCGGCGAGACTGGCGCCGACGATGACCGCGTCGTAGTCCGCGCGGTCCTCGATGATGGGACTGGGGGGATTGAGCTTGGACATCCTGGGCCTCCGCCTCGTCGACTACATCATTCGTCCCGTACTATACGCCACGAACTATGAAAAGCAAGAAAGAGATCAAGCTCACCGGCACCTCCTACGCCCTGATGGCCGTGCTGCGCGAGTTCGGCGAGATGACCTCCTACGACATCAAGCAGGCGATGGAGAGCTCGATCCAGAACTTCTGGCCGGTCCCCCACACGACCGCCTACGAGGAGCCGGCCCGGCTCGCCGCCGCCGGCTACCTCTCCGCCAGGCAGGAGGAGGGCGGCCGCCGCCGCCGCATCTACGCGCTGACCGACAGGGGGCAGGAGGCGCTCGCCGCCTGGGCGGCCGAGCCGACCGCGGCGCCGCCGCAACTGCGCGAGGAAGCGATGCTGAAAGTCTTCGCCGGCGGCGACCCGGCCGGCCTGGTCGGTTCGCGGCTCGACTGGCACCGGGCGAAGCTGGAGGAGCTGCGCGGCTACCTGGCGCTGGTCCGCGAGAGCGAGGGCTTCGAGGGGTCGGAGCGGACGCTGATCGCCGGCATCGCCTACGAGGAAAAGATGCTGGAGCTGCTCGCCCCGTTCGGCGGAGGCGGCTCGAGCTAGGCGCGGGCGCCGCGCGCCAGGCGACCGGCGTTGGCGGCGACGATGCGGCGGGCCATCGGCATCAGCATCTGCGGCGGGGTCTTGGACCGGGTGCCGATTTGCTCGAAGAGAGCTGCCGCTCCTGCGTCGCGGACGGCGGTGGAGATCATCAGCCGTTCGATCGGGTCGAACTTGCGGCCGGTCGAGTAGTCGTGGATCAGGCGGACGTGCATCCTCAACTGCCGGCGGTGGCGCTTGCGGTAGCGGCGCAGGCCGTTCTCCAGCGACTCGATCCCGCGCAGGGCGGGGGAGACGCTGTCGGCCAGCCATTCGCCGGACTGGAAGGCGAAGCCGCAGCCGACCCCGAAGATCGGGTCGGTGGCGAGGGCGGCGTCGCCGATCAGCGCCATGCCGGGGGCGATCGGGCCGCGGACGCGGTTTGGCATCTCGACCTTTCCGATCACCGGCGCCACGCACCGGCTCTCGCGGATCGGCGGCGGGTCGGGGACGGCCGCCACGTGGTCGACCAGCGCCTTCTCCGCGTCCCGCTTGAACTCCGGCGCCCGGTCCTTGTGCACCATCGCGATGTAGAAGATCTGGCCTCCGTCGGTGGGGAAGGCGGCAGCCATGTCGGGATCGAGCAGCCAGGTCATGCCGTCGGGCCAGAACCGCGTCTTCGGGCCCTCGAAGTAGCCCCCGTAGGCGAGCCGGTTGTGGGGCAGGGTCCTCTCCTTCACCCCGGCCAGCTCCGCCAGCCGCGAGTCGCGGCCGTCGGCACCGACAGTGAGTCTTGCCTCGATCGCGCGCTCGTTCCCCTCGCGGTCGCGGACGATGACGCCGGCGAGACCGTCGCCGTCGCGCAGCACCCGATCCGCCTTCTGCCCAAGCATCAGCTCGACGCCGGGCTCGGCCGCCGCCATCTCCCGCAGCATCGGGTCGAGCCGCTCGCGGCGCAGGTTGAGGCTGTAGGCGTGGCGCTCCTCGGTCGGTTCGATCCAGCCCCAGGGCGTGCGGATGTGGTTGCGGGAGCGCAGGCCGCCGGCCTCGAGGAGCGGCTCGTAGAGCCCGAGCCGTTCGATCGTCGGCACCGCCGAAGCCTGGATGAAGTGCGAGCAGACCCGCTTGAAGGTCGCCGGGTCGGGACTCTTCTCA
>Ga0207683_10005134_pt1 | contig 11240 bp, 8 predicted proteins | sample KBSM73metaG_FD_184333 | JGI IMG/M metagenome (GOLD analysis project Ga0207683, IMG submission 184333) | Miscanthus rhizosphere microbial communities from Kellogg Biological Station, Michigan, USA - KBS M7-3 metaG (SPAdes) (version 2) | ecosystem: Host-associated > Plants > Roots > Rhizosphere >...
TGTAGGTCATATGGTGGGTTTGATTGTCGCGCGAGTGCAGAGTTCATTTCAGAAACAGAGATAAACCGATGACACAAACCCGCTAGACATTCAAAGTCACGTATTTTGTCATGCGCATCTACGGTGCGTGAGTATAGCGCAGCGCGCTATTGGATTTTCGGGCGGCCACTGAGCGGCAACCCGGGACCTTGCCTGTGATAGTGAGTGACCTTGGCGGCGCAGAAACAATCGCCGCACTACGCTGCCTTGACCCCGGCTCCGGATATAAAGCGCGATGCTATGATGTTCGCCAATTCGAATTCCGGAGGAGACCGTGATGTCGAAAGGCAGATACGCAAGTGTGCGCGCAGGCCTATTGGCGATCGCAGCAGCGATGCTTACCTGCTCTGCACCGCTACAGGCACGCATCACGAAGATCCTCATCGACGAAAAACTCTCTGCCGCATTCTGTAAAGGCACCGCGTGTACTTCGTTCGGCGACGCCGGGCAATATGAGCAGATCGCCGGCCGCGCATTCGGCGAGTTGGATCCCGGCGATCCGCTCAACAGCATCATCCAGGACATCGCGCTCGCCAAAGACGCTGATGGCAAGGTGCGCTACGTGGCGAGCTTCGTCATCACCAAGCCCGTCGATATGGCGAAGGCAAGCGGCCTCATGTGGCACGACGTGCCGAACCGCGGCCGGCCGGTCCTTCTAGCGCCCATGGAACGTGGGTTTGGCGACGTGGGTCTTGCGACCGCATGGCAAGGCGATAACGCCAGCATGAGCGCCACACTCGGGACGGCAGCGCGCCCGACTATGAACGTGGCGGGCAATCACTGGCTGCAGGTTCCTGTCGCGAAGAATCCAGACGGCTCGCCGATCACCGGCCAGATCCTCGGCCGCATCATCAACCGCTCGGGAATGGGCGCGCAGCCGCTCATCGTGCAGACCAATCCCGTGCCGTATATGCCGGCGACGATGGATACGTCGAAAGCAACGCTCGTCTCGCGCGATCATGAAACGATGGAAGGTGCGGTGTCCGGCGAAACACCGATCGCAGCGACAGACTGGAAATTCTGCGGCGGCGGCACATTCGACGCGCCGGTGGAACTGACGAAACTACCGGTGCAGATCTGCCTCAAAGGCGGCTACAACCCGGCGAAGCTTTATCAGGTCGTATACACCGGGAAAGATCCTTATGTGCTCGGCATCGGTTTTGCGGCGTGGCGGGACGTCGCGTCATTCTTCAAGTATGCGGATAAAGACGATGCCGGTACCGCAAACCCGCTGGCGGGCCGCATCACCAGGAGCATCACGCGCGGCCGCTCGCAATCCGGCAACTACCTTCGCGGCTGGGTGCATCTCGGCTTTAATCAGGATGAAGCGAAACGTCAGGTGCACGATGGCATGTGGCCGATCATCGCGGGGCGGCGGATCGCACTCAACATTCGCTGGGCGCAACCGGACGGCGTGATGGAGCTCTATCAGCCAGGCAGCGAAGGGCCGCAATGGTGGGTGCCGTACCCCGATCAGAAACGCGGTTTGCCGACGCGCAGCATACTCGACCGCTGCAATGCCACGAAGACATGTCCGAAAGTGATCGAGCATTTCGGCGCTGCGGAGATCTGGGGACTGAAGCTCGGCCCCGAATGGGTCGGCACCGATCCCAAGGAAGATATCTCCATGCCCGAAAACGTTCGTCGATATTACGTGGGCAGCACGGCACACGGCGGCGGCGTTGGCGGCTTCGATACGAGTCTGCCGGGTGTCGGCCTTTCGAAAACGCCGGTTGAGTGTCCCGGTAACAATTCCGGTGTCGGCGTACTCGCCGCCAATCCCATGCCGCATGGCGAAGTCGTCAATGCAATAACCGTACATTTTCGCGATTGGGTCATGCGCAATGTCGTGCCGCCTCCCAGCCGCTATCCGACGCTGCGCGAGAAGCAATTGGTCGAAGCCAACAAAACCGCTATGGGTTTCCCGACCATACCGGGACTCCGCGCCACGGCTCCCGAGCCCGGCTTCATCAATCCGTTACTTGATTATGACTGGGGGCCGGACTTCAATCCGAACGACGGTTCAGGCGTCATGGCGAGCGTGACGCCCCGTATCAAGCAGGTCATCAAGATGCTGGTGCCGAAAGTGGACGCCGACGGTAATGAAATCGGCGGCGTGCCGGTGGTGCTGCGCGAGGCGCCGCTCGGCACGTATACCGGCTGGAACATCACCGCCGGCGGCACAATGCCGTTCCATAAAGACAAGCTGTGCATGTACGCCGGCGGCATGATTCCGTTTGCAAAAACGAAAGCGGAACGCACTGCGAACAATGATCCGCGCTTGTCGCTCGAAGAGCGTTACACGGACCATGCCGGTTATGTAGCAGCAGTTCGCAAAGCTGCAGCAAGCGCGCTACAGCAAAAATTTCTATTGCAGCAGGATGCAGATGCGCTGATAGCGGCGGCGGATGCGAGTGCGGTACTGAAGTAGAGCTGCGTGGTCGCGTTCTCGGCGGGCGCCCGCTACAACTTCGCAACGGAAACGCTCTGGTGGCCCGATCTGTATATGGCTTGGTGAATCAAAAGTGAAGTTGCATCGGGCAATCAGCATCACACTCGCAGTAATCTTCAGGGTTGCATTCGCGCAGACGCCGCCAGGCGGCCCGCCTTCAGTTTATCCAGCCAAACCGGTGCGAATTGTTATTCCGTTTGCGCCCGGCGGCGCGACCGATGTCGTGTTTCGAATGCTGACACCCTCCCTATCGGAAAATCTCGGGCAATCAGTGGTGATCGACAACCGCCCCGGCGGTGCAGCGACGATTGGCATGAACGTCGTTGCAAAGTCATCTCCCGATGGCTACACGCTGGGTGTTGCCAATGTCTCGTTCACGGTGAATCCATTCATTCTCGGTAAACTGCCGTTCGATACCGAGAAAGACTTCGCCCCGGTAAGTCTGGTCGCCACCATAACGATGGTACTCGCTGTACATCCCTCGGTTCCCGTGCGCTCTGTGAAAGAGTTCATCGCATTCGCCAAGGCGAGGCCAGGCAGCCTCAACTACGCATCGGGCGGAAACGCGAGTTCGGGACATCTCGCATGCGAATTGTTCATGTACAAAACCGGCATCAAGATGATTCACATCCCGTTCAAAGGTGGCGGGCCCTCGGTCGCGTCTACAATCGGCGGGCAGACCGCCATCATCTTTACCACGGTGCCGTCCGTCATACAGCATCTGAAAGCGGGCAGGCTGATTGGTCTCGGAGTAAGCGCGCTCACCCGGGACCCGGCACTGGAAGAAGTGCCCACCATTGCGGAGGCGGGCGTTCCGGGTTATGAATTCTTCGACTGGCAAGGCGTCGTCGTTCCCGCCGGGACCTCTGCTGATGCGATTAATCGGCTGCATCGTGAGATTGTGAGAGCGCTTGCGGATCCGGAGCTGCGAAAGCGCATCGGCGCTGTTGGCGCGCGTGTCGTAGGAAGCACGCCCGAAGAACTCAACGCGTTCATCAAGAAAGATCTCGCGACGTGGTCGACTGTAGTCAAAGCCACCGGCATACGCATCGACTAACGCTTGCCTGACTCCATCTCAACGCATTGCCCGACATCGAGAGAGTAATCCGTGGAAGCACGTATCAGGCGCGTCGTTACCGGCCATGATGAGAATGGCAAAGCGATAATCGTCAGCGATGATTTTGCGCCGGCCGTGAGGACCGTTCCCCTATGGCCGGGCCTGATCTCCACTGACATCTGGAAAACCAGTGCCTCACCCGTCGTGCTGAGCGAGGACGAACTCGATCCGACGCTCGGGCCGCGATCTTTGCATCCTGCGCCGCGCGGGACGATTCTGCGCATCTCGATCGTGCCGCCGGAGACGGAAGCGATCTTCAAGCTCAACGCGGATGAAGCACGCGAAGTCTTCAACGACGTCGGAAACGCAGACGCGTCGACGCTACACCGTGGCGCGCGGCATCCTTTCATGCATCGCACAGAGACGTTGGACTACGCGGTAGTTCTCGAGGGCGTGATCACCATGCTGCTCGACGATTGCGAGGTGCAGCTCAAGGCGGGCGACGTCGTGATTCAACGCGGGACAAATCACGCGTGGAGCAATCGTTCAGGCAAGCCGGTGCGGATGTTGTACATGCTGATTGACGGTCAATATGATGCCGCGCTTGCAGACTTGCTGTAAGGTGCTGTTGCTTTACCGATCGATCGATACTGGTTAGCTCACTAAAGCAGCGATCGCACCTCGACCGCGAATACCCCTGACTCATTCTCTTGGAGAACTAATGTTCTACCCCGGCAACTGGATTCACAGCTTCCCCCAACACTTTCAATGGTCGAATGCGACGCTCATCGCGAAGGGCATGGCGCCGTACGCATCCGTCGCGCTCGAGGAGATCGATCGGGTCGTACAGCGGCTGCATCAACGCATCGATGAGCCGCATGCATGGTGGGAGGAGTGGACGGCCGTCGCAGCATGGGCAGAGCGCGAGGCGGACACGGCCGCGAAGGAAGGCCGCAATGCGACTGCCGGCAATTACTATCTGCGTGCCGGGAGCTACTACTTCACCGGAGAGCGAATGCTGCCGCCGGGCGAGCAAAAGCTCGACGTCTATCGCAAGAGCCTGCGCTGTTCGCACGAAGGTCTCACGCGGCGCTTTCCGAATCTGGAGATCGTCGATGTGCCGTACGAAGGCTCGGCACTGCCTGCCTATTTCCTGAAAGCGCACACGCCCGACCGCCGTGCGCCAACCGTGGTGTTATTCGACGGTCTGGATAACTGCAAGGAAATGAGCGTGCTGTTCGCGGGTGTCGAACTCGCTTTCCGCGGATTCAATACGCTTGCCATCGATGGTCCGGGCCAGGGCGAGGCACTGCGTCTGCGCAACCTTCCGTCGCGCTACGACTACGAAGTGGCCGGCAAGGCAGCGTACGAATACGTCGCCGCGCGGCCGGACGTCAATCCAGACTGCGTGGCGATCATGGCTTATAGCGCCGGCGGCTATTACGCGCCACGTGCTGCGGCATTTGAGCAGCGTTACGCCGCGTGTGTGGCGTGGGGACCGCATTACGATTACCACGCGGTCTGGCAGAAACGCTGGGAAGCGATGCAAAAGGACTCAAAGGGCAACGCCACTTCTCACTTTCAACTCCCGTGGGTGCTTGGTGTGGCCGACATGAATGCCGCCATGGAGAAGCTCAAGAAATTCACGCTCGAGGGTGTCGCCCACCTCATCACGTGTCCGATGCTCGTCTGTTGGGGCGAGGAAGATAAGTTGACGCCGCGCGCAGTGGCGCACAAGCTCTACGATTCTGTCGGTTCCAAAGACAAAACGCTCAAAATCTTCACGCCTCGTGACGGTGGCGCTGAGCATTGCCAGGTTGATAACCGGCAGGTCGGCACGGACTACATCGCTGACTGGCTCGAGGCGCGTCTGCGATAGACAGGGCCTCGATCGTTCTCTCACCGGCCATCATCGGCGCATGTCGCCTTGCGGGGTCACCGCCTACTCGGCCTTCACGCCGACGGCTTTGATGACCTTGGCCCATTTATCAAACTCCGAGCGCAGGAATTGTGCGAGTTCCTCAGGCGAGCTTCCAACGGGCTCCGCGTCTTCCCTTATCCTGAGCTGATCGCCGAGCTCCGGATCGGTTAGCGTCGCTGCAAGCGTCTGCTGAAGCTTGACGATTACGTGCCGCGATGTTTTCGCCGGCGCGACAACGGCGTGCCAAGACGTGCTGCAGAATCCGGGGATCCCTGATTCGATGCATGTCGGTACATCGGGGAGTTGCGGCGAACGGCGCACGCCGCTGCTGACGATGCCTTTCATGCGCCCTGCTTTCACCAACGCCAGCAGGCCCGGCGCAGTGCTGACTGCCAGTTGCACGCGACCCGATACGAGTTCTGAAGTGGCGGCGCCCATGCCGGTAAACGGAACATGCACGATGTTGACGCCGGTGACAGTCTTGAAGAGTTCTCCCATGAGATGGAGGCCGCTGCCGATACCGCTCGATGCGTAATTCAGTTGTCCCGGCCGTTCCTTCGCATAAGCAATCAGTTCGCTTGCCGAATTCACGGGCAGCGACGTGACCGCAAATATTATGAAGGGCGCACGGTTTACCAACGATACGGGAGCCAGATCCTTGAACAGATCGTAGCCTGGCTTGGCGTAGAGGCTCGGGCCAATCGACAGCGGGCCGGAATTTCCATAGAGAATTGTGTAGCCATCAGCCGGCGCCGCCGCCACCAGCTGAGTTCCGATCGTGCCGCCTGCACCGACGCGATTATCGACGACTATCTGCTGGTTCAAGCGCGTGATCCAGCGCTGCGCGATCGACCGTGCAATTGTATCGATGGAACCGCCGGGTGCAAAGGGCACGACCATCCGAATCGGCCGTGCGGGGAAGTCCTGCCCGCAAACCGGAAGGCTTGCCCATAGAATGACTGCCACGATCGCAACTCTTGCTGACGGCATAATGAATTGGCCTGCGCTTAGCGCATCGCGTGGAGAAGGATGCGATTTTAATGCGGTTTACCGTTTCACCACCGAGCCGATCCACGCTTCACGACGGCAACGACTCGTTCCCTTTCTTGCTATTCTCTCTTTAAATCGACGCGAGGATCAGGGATGGATGCAGTGCTCTTTTCACCTCTGCAGTTACGCGGCGTCACACTACGCAATCGCATCGTTGTGTCCCCGATGCTGCAGTATTCGGCGACCGGCGGCTATGTCAACGACTGGCACCTCATGCACTACGGAAAATTCGCTGCGGGCGGTGCGGGCCTCGTGTTCGTTGAATCGACGAAAGTAGATCCACGCGGTTGCTCTACGCCGCGCGACCTGGGCCTCTGGAAGGACGACTATATCGATTCTCTGCACCGCATCACCGACCTCATCAAGCGCAACGGAGCCCTTGCTGGAATTCAACTTGGACACTCCGGACGCAAGGCGCGGCGATCAGTCCCGTGGGAAGGCCGCATTCCTCTTGCGCAATGCCCGGGCGTCGATCACGGTGAACAGTGGGAGCTGATCGCTCCGAGCGCCATTGCTCACTCCGGGAAGTACGCAGTGCCGCGCGAGATGACGCAGCGCGACATCCGCGAACTGGTGCAGGCGTGGGGTCAAGCAGCGCGGCGCGCCGATGAGGCCGGGTTCGACGTCGTGGAAGTTCACGGCGCCCACGGCTATCTCATTCATCAGTTCCTGTCGCGCGTGGCGAACCGCCGCACGGACGAGTACGGCGGCTCTGCGGAAAATCGCATGCGCTTCGCTGCCGAAGTGATTCAAGAGGTTCGCAAGCACTGGCCACACGAGAAACCGCTCTTCTTCCGCACGTCAGCCGTTGATGAGACTGGCTGGACGATCGAGGACAGTATCGCGCTTGCCAAAGCACTCAAAGCAAACGGCGTCGATGTCATGGATTGCAGTGCGGGAGGCATGTCGGACGCCGTCGCCTCCGAGAACACGCCACAATATGGATACCAGGTCGAGTACGCGCGACGCGTCCGGAGCGGCGCCGATGTGATGACGATGGCAGTAGGCATGATCGTGCACGCCGATCAGGCCGAGGAAATCTTGCAGCGCGGCAGCGCAGACCTGATTGCGCTGGGCCGTGAGTATCTGCATAACCCGAACTGGGCAATCGATGCGGCGCAGAAACTTGGTATCACGCGACCGTTCGCTCACGCCTCGCGGGTATATGGCTACTGGCTCGAGAAGCGCGCGCAAAACACCAACGGCATCAGGTCATCGACGTGGCAGCGCGGGATCCGCGCAAGTATCGATGAGAAATAAACTGAGCGTAAATAACAGCCGGTTCCTTCCTCATCCTAGTGAATACCGCTCACACGATTCTGTGGGCACGTCATGAGGCGCGACGTTCGCACCTCAACGCAAATACTTCCCAAACCACGCGAAGACTTTCTTCCATCCGTCCACCGCCGCGTGAACTCGATACTGAGGACGGTCGACCGCGAAGAATGCATGGCCGGCGTTTTCGTACGTGTGAAACTCGTACTTCTTACCATTCTTCTTCAGCGCTTGTTCAGTTTTCGCCGCATCGGCGGGTGATGGCCGCGTATCCTCGATTCCGAAGAAGCCGAGCATCGGACACTGCAGGTCCTTGGTGAAATCAATTGGAGCGACCGGCTGGCGCGGCGACAGTTCCTCTGGTTTCGCGACAACGCCACCGCCGTAACAAACAATTACCGCATCGATGCCGCGCAGTGTGCACGCAGCGAGATAGGCCTGGCGTCCGCCCGAGCAATAGCCGATGACGCCAACCTTGCCGCTTAAGTACGGCAGGGTGCGCAGGTAGTCGATCGCAGCTTGCACGTCACCCATCGTGCGATCATCGGGCATGCCGCCCGCCGCGCGTATGCTCGCGCTGTTTTCTTCTGCTGTCGCTTTGCCTTCGCGGAATTGCAGATTCGGAACGATCGTCACATATCCGTGATGCGCGAACCGGCGCCCTATTTCCTTGTGCGCTTCATCCCAGCCGGGCATATGGTGAATGACGACGACACCGGGATACGGACCGCTGCCCAAAGGGCGTGCAAGATAGGCGTCGATCATATCGTTGTTGTATCCGCGCAGATGGACTGTCTCCGCAAACTGGCATTCGTAAGTCACGGCTTTATCTCCTCTGATCAATTCGGTGCCGAATGGAAACGCAAAATCGCGTGGGTAACGACGCTGGCGATTTTCGCCCAGTTTCTTGAGGACGGCCACATCACGTGTATATTTATCTGATACGGCGGATCTGCGCGGCGAAGGTATTGCACACAACCGTCCGGATATCATCAACGGGAGGAGCGCATGTCGCAACTTGCTTCGAATCGTTCAGGCGTCGCGGGCGCAATCACTACGGCATTGCTTCTGGTCGCCATGCCGGCATTGAGTCAACCGGCTCCCCATATCGGAGAAGGCGGATTGCCGCAATTCGTCAAGGATCCGGCGTGGCCGAAGGTGCCGGCGAAATGGCGCATGGGATTCGGCTCTGCCGTCGCCGTCGACGAGCGGGATCATGTGTGGATATTGAGCCGCCCGCGTACGCTGGCGACGCCGGGCTCGACAGAGGCCGATCTTAAATCGTCGGCCGCGCCGCCTGTCATGGAATTCGACAACGAGGGTAACTTTGTTCAGGGCTGGGGCGGACAAAGCGGCCCTGGTTATCAGTGGCCGTCCAATGAGCACGGCATAACCGTCGATTCCAAGGGCTATGTGTGGATCGTGGGCAATGCCGACGGCAAACGCAATAATCCCGCGAACCTGCCGAACGACAACCAGGTCCTCAAATTTACGAAGGACGGGAAGTTCGTTATGGCGATCGGCACGAGCGGTCAAACCGGCAGTAATAAAACGGAAGTGCTCAAAGGCGCGACCGGGCTGCGTTACTACGCAAAAACGAATGAAATCTTCGTCAGCGATGGTTACGGCAACAGCCGCGTCATGGTCTATGACGCAGATACCGGCAAATTTAGGCGCATGTGGGGCGCGTACGGAAACAAACCGCTCGACGAAGAAGATCGACCGCCGCGCACAAAACCAGGCGCAGTGCCGTGGGTCGGCGCCGCAGAGGTGCTGCAGCAGTTTGGCTCACCGGTGCATGACGTATTGATTTCCGGGGACGGGCTTGTCTACGTCTGCGATCGAGGCAACAAGCGCGTCCAGGTATTCACCATCGACGGCAAATTCGTCGCCGAACAATTTGTCGGACTCGACAGCAAGTATTACCTGCAGGCGCGTGGCGCGGCGTTCTCCCCGGACGAGAGATTTCTTTACGTGGGCGGAACACCGGTCATATACATCCTGAATCGCAAGACACTGGAAGTCCTGGGAACGTTCGACGTCGGTGAAGGCGCGCAGGATCATCCGCCCGGGCACCAGATCACCGCCGACCATAAAGGCAACGTCTACGTCGTGCAGGCGGAGCTGACCGGCGCTGACGGCAAGAGCGGCGGCACCGGCGCATACAAGTGGATATTCAAAGGCTATTCGCCGGCGACGCAATGCTGCAGCGGACCGGGCGTCCGGGCGGCATATTAGGTATCGCTCGGTACAAGTCAACCGCCCGCCCTCTTCTTTGCATCAGGACGGACGGTCCCTCCTCCGAGGTCAGCGTAAACGCGCGTGAACGTCTAAGCAGACAATCGGACCTCTTCGAACGCATTCCTGTTGAGCGCATTCAATCGAGTCAGGCGATTCCGCTTCAGGCGCTCATCCACCAGCATAACGATTTCCTCCAGCGCGTCACACTGATGTCCATGCAAGGATGCAATTCGCCGCACCAGACTGTCGACACGTTCGATGTGCTCGGCGCCGGCGAACAGCGCACGCGCTGCTGAAGAGGGTTTGCCCAGGCTCGCCGCGGCTTTCGCGTACTTGTCAAAAGGCACGAGATCATGAGCGTCGGCGCCCAGACCGATACACAGCTTCGAAACCCACGTGTAGATCTCACGCGACAGGTTCACATCGCCGTGCACTGCCTCTTTAATTGGAATCATGTCATGCAGCCGGACACAGCGATAGTTGCCGGCAATCAACATTGGCCATTTCGCCAACGGCACGAAGATCGAATCGTGCACCTTGAGCTTGACTGGGACCTCGACAGCTTCTTCGCCAACGGATAAGCGCGCTTGCTCGATGTCGGCTTCGATATTCCGCAAGAGCGCCGTCGGTTCATCGGCGTCAAATCGCGCGACCTTGAAGTTCGTCGGCAATCCCACCTGCAATACATTCTTCGCTTCATCCGGCGGGCGAAATGCCTGCGGATCGGGACTCGCCAGCGTGATCAGGCGCGGATCGAAGCCCTGCCAGACTTCGGGGTGCGAATAACACTGTCCCAGTGATTCGGTGGCGAGGCCCGGAATGCGTTTGAGGTACGACAACGGCGGCATGTTCATGATAGCCATGCACGGTTTTCTCGCGCGCGCGATGCGTCCCATCAATGCGCGCACGCCCTGCGAGCCGAGCTGCGCTTCCTGCATGCCGAGCACGATTAAATCAAACTGGCCCGGATGCACTTCTTCCGGTGCCACGGCTGACAGCACCCCCGGTAGTCTCTTCGAGGCAATCTCCAGCAATGAGTCGCGCCCTTGCACGGGCATGCGAACGTACGTTCCTTCGCGGTTGATGAGCTCGGCCGTCGGTTTCGTGCACACCATGGAAACACGGTGCCCCGCCATCAGTAATTTAGTGGAGAACAAGGAACCGTAGGAGGCCCCGAGCACAAGAATGTTGTATTTCATTGAAGC
>Ga0207683_10005135_pt1 | contig 11239 bp, 10 predicted proteins | sample KBSM73metaG_FD_184333 | JGI IMG/M metagenome (GOLD analysis project Ga0207683, IMG submission 184333) | Miscanthus rhizosphere microbial communities from Kellogg Biological Station, Michigan, USA - KBS M7-3 metaG (SPAdes) (version 2) | ecosystem: Host-associated > Plants > Roots > Rhizosphere >...
CATCTCCTTGAGCCAGGCGAGCTGATCGGCGCTGCTGATCTGGGCGTCGAACGCCTTTTCGGTCGCGGCGGTGCCGACGGTCTGCGCGCCGAGCGGTTGCGCCGCCAGTGCGATCGCCATGGCGGCCAGCGCCGACCTTGCGCTCATCCGGACGCGACGCGCCCCCGCCCGACCCCGATACTGGTCCTTCGCCATCGCGCGCCCCTTTTTGCTGGTTACCCGTCCGAATCCGCGGCACCGTAACGATGTCGTTGAAGCAAACCAATCTTTCCGCACGAAAAAGCGTCGGCTTATCTCCCGAGCGGAGCATCTTGCTGCAGCGCCGTTCCCCCTCCCATTCACGGGAGGGGTTAGGGGAGGGCGTGTCCGAACGACGCGCTCGTTTCGACATGCCCTCCCCCAGCCCCTCCCGCTTGCGGGAGGGGAGAAGACCGCGCCATGCGCACTGCCTAGCCAGGCGCGGCGGTCGATCCGCGGATGGCGAGCTCCGCCGGCACGACGACAGGATCGGCGGAGACGTCCTTGCCGGCGCGAGCGGCGATGATCAATTCGACCGCACGCGACGTCACCTCCGCGATCCGCTGAACCACGGCAGTCAGGGGGGGATGCGTGAAGCGAACGATCGGCGTGTCGTCGAAGCTGATCAGCGACAGATCGCGCGGCACCGCCAGCCCGCGGTCGCGCCCGACCTCCAACGTCGCCAGCGCCATCTGATCGTTGCTCGCGACGATCGCGGTCGCGGCCGGCGAGCGGTCGAGCAATTGCGACGCGGCGGCCTTGCCCGACGCATAAGTGAAGTCGCCGGACGCAAGCAGGCCGTCGGTCGGCAACCCCGCCGCATCCATCGCCGCGCGCCAGCCGTCGACGCGCCAGCCGCTCACTGCGTAATCCGGCGGGCCGGCGATGAAGCCGATCCGTCGGTGCCCGAGGCCGATCAGATGGTCGGTCGCGAGCCGCGCCGCGCGTTCGTCGTCCAGGGTCAACGCGAATCCCGGCCCCGGCCGCAACGACCCGATCCGCGCGAAGCTGATCCCATGCGCGACCAGCAGGTCGATGATCAGCGGATTTTCCGAATGCGGCGGGGTCAGGATGACGCCGTCAGGCTGCAGCGCCACGATCGCCGCGAACAATTCGCGCTCGATATGGTCGCTATGCGTGTCGATCAGTTCGACGATCAGGCGATATCCATGCTGCGCGCAGGTCAGCATGCCGCCGAGCAACATCTGGTCGACCCAGTCGCTGCCCTCGCGCGCGCGCCAACCCTCGATCGTGCGCTCGCGGTCGTTGAGGGCCAGGATCAGATAGGATCGCGACCCGGCCAGCCGCTGCGCGGCGATCGACGGGACATAGCCGAGCTTGTCGATCGACTGCTGGACGCGCTCGATCATTTTGCGCCGGACATTGGGCTCCTTGTTGACGACCCGGCTGACCGTCTGCATCGACACGCCGGCATCAATGGCAACATGCTTGATCGTAACGCTCTGCCTGCGCCGCGCCATCGGTCGCTCAGCGCCCCGTCATCGCGGAAGCGGCCGGACACGACACCCGTTCGCGGGGTATTTCGGTGGTCGGGTGGCGGCTGCGCGGCATGACCCTTGGGTAGCTTCATATTGAAGGAGCGGGAAGTCCCGAATCCGTGCCTCTTTGGGTCGCGCCCACCGGGCGACGACCCGGCCCCGACCAACCAGCGCCGATCTAGCCGTTGCCGAGCTTTGCCCGCGCGTACATGATGCAGCCCAATCCATGTCCCGCATCCCCGCCCCGCCAGTCGACCAACGACGCGACACGACCGGCGACGCGGCGGCCGGGCAGCGCTCGACCGGATTCCTGCTGCTCTATGCATTGGCCAATGCCGGCGGGGTGATCGGCTATCTGCCCCTGCTGACCTTGCTACTGGCGATCAAGGTCGAAGCGCTGGCGGGCGAGGCGCGCGTCGACCTGCTGACCGCGACCGTGATCGCCGGAGCGATCGCGGCGAGCACCTCCAACATCCTGTTCGGCTGGCTGAGCGATCGGTCGGTGGCGCGCGGCGGCGGCCGGCGAGGCTGGATGGTGGGCGGCCTGATCGCGACGGTCGCTGCCTATGTGGCGATCGCGGTCGCGGACAGCCCGGCGACGATCATCGGCGCCATCGTGCTCTTCCAGGTCGCGCTCAACGCGGTGCTGGCGCCGCTGGTCGCGGTGATGGCGGACGAGATTCCCGATTCGCAGAAAAGCACTACCGGCGGGCTGTTGTCGCTCGGCTATCCGGTCGCGTCCGGCGTGCTCGCGTTGGTCGTCGGCATCCCCGCGCTGGGTGAAACGGGCCGGCTGATGATCGTCATCGCGGTCGCCGCCATCTGCCTGACGCCGCTGATCCTGAGCCGCGCGCACCCGCTGCCGATCGTCGATCCGCCGCGTACCGCGGTCGCGATGCGCCGCCATGACCTAGCCGTGGCATGGTGCGCGCGACTGCTGTTCCAGATCGCCGGGTGCGTGCTGCAACTCTATCTGCTCTATTATTTCGAAAGCATCGTCCCCGATGGGCCCAGGGATGAACTCGCGGCGCATGTCGGAAACCTGCTTACCCTCTCGTTCATCGCGCCCTTGCCAATCGCCTTGCTGTTCGGACGGCTGTCCGACCGGCTCGACCGCCGCAAGCCGTTCCTGATCGCTGCCGCTATCGTCACCGCGATCGGCCTGGCCGTCATGGCGGCGGCGGATAGCTGGACGGCGGGCGCGATCGGTTTTGCCTGCTACACGATCGGCTATAGCGTTTTCCTGCCGCTTCAGGTCGCCTTCTCGATGCAATTGCTGCCCGACCCCCGGCATCGCGGGCGCGATCTCGGGCTGTTCAACCTGACCAACACCTTGCCCTCCTTGCTCGGTCCGCTGCTGACCTGGTGGCTGGCGTCGCCGCGCGATTTCGCGGCGGTGATGGCGATGCTGGCGGTGCTGGTCCTGTGCGCGGGGCTGGCGATGCTCGGCGTGCGGGGGAGGCGTTAAAGTCGGAGGCCGGCTGTTCTTTAGAAGCAGACCGTCGTCACCAGATCTAGGCGAAAACCGCGTCGAGCCCATGCGCTTCCGGCCCCTCTTTCAGCCCACGCAACTCGATGTAAACCGCGGTTGGAAGTGCCCCGGCGATCGTCGCGCTGATCGTCCCGCTGACCATCGTCGCCCCCGCGACCAGGAGCGACATCGCGCCGCCGGCGCCGCTCACCATGCCCGTTGCGCCCGCGATACCGCCGACGATCGCCCCGAAGATCACGAGGCCGACCAGGAACGCGAACAAGATCAACAGCACGACGAAGACATTCCAGCGCTCGCCTTTGGTCAGGTCGGCACTGCGTCCCAAAGCGGCAAACACGCCTTCGCGCTCCGCGATCACGACAGGCGCCGCGACATACCACATGACTGCGAGGATGATGCCGGGAACGATCAACAGGATCGCCGCGAAACCGACCGCCAGACCGCTGACAATGCCCAATCCCAGCAGCGGCAGCAGTCGGCGAAGAGCCGTCGACAAGCATTCGCCGAACGTCGCCCGCTCGCCATGGCTCGAAGCGATCGTCGCGCGAACCAAGGCGCCTTGCGCCAACACCGTGAAGATCATGTTGAGCAGCGACGCGAGGAACACGACGCCGGCATATTGACCCAGACTGATCGAGCCCGCCGCAAGCTGTGGCGTGAGCGATTCCTGGAAATAGGAGATCACGCCCTGCGGCAGACCTCCGAACAGGAACGCGATGCCCAACATCACGAACAGATTGCCGAAAATCGCCCCGAAGGCGGTGTTGAGAATGCGTCCGATCGACATGAAGCCCCCTTATGTCTCTGTCCCAAGCTGAACCCCGCGCTCATCGCTGTCCAGAACAACTTGGTTCAAAAGGAACTTTTAGCGGTTGCGTGCTTACCTGCATGGGGTAAGCAATGTGGAGTTCGGGTGCAGGCCCAGTCTGCACCGTCGTAGCGCAGGGGTGGCGTTTGGCCGGGGGGAATACGCATGGTGCCGCGGCCGCTGCCGACCGCTTCACCGCGGCGCATGACGCGCTGCGCGCGGATCCGTCCGTCCAGTTCACGCTGGCTCCGCCGCCTCCGCCCCCAGCACCGCCCGCCTGGCTCAAGGGGCTGGCGCATTTCTTCGAATGGCTGGGGCATGTGCTCGCCCCGATCGGCCGCTTCTTCGCCTGGCTGACCAGCTTCATGCCGGCGGCGCCTTATGCCCGCATTCTGTTATGGGGCGTGATCGGCATCGCCGCGCTGGCGCTGATCTGGCTGATCGTCGAACGGCTGCGTTACGGCCAATGGCGCTTGCCGCGCCGCCGCTCGCGTGCCGCCACCTCGGTGGCGATCGAGGATGAGGAAGAATGGCAGCCCGACGCCGCGCAAGGCCGCGCCTGGCTCGACGAGGCCGACGCTCTCGCCGCCAAGGGCTTGTTCGCCGAAGCCGTCCACCATCTGCTGTTCCGTTCGATCGAGGATATTCGCCAGCGCCGGCCGCAGGCCGTTCGCCCGGCGTTGACCAGCCGCGAGCTCGCCGCCGCCAGCGCGATCCCGAGCGGCGCGCGCGACCTGTTCGCATCGATCGCCCGCCATGTCGAACAGAGCCTGTTCGGTGGCCGCCCGGTCGACGCCGAAGCCTGGCAGGCCGCGCGCGCCGCTTATGCCGATTTCGCTCTTCCCAAGATGTGGAAAGCATGAGCGACCTGGTCATCGGGCGCGGCAGCGACGACCGCGGCGCGTTCCGCCTGCGCACGGTGATCCTGCTGCTCGCGGTCGGCATCATCGGCTTCGTCGCCTTGCTGCTCGGCAATGCCTATGAAGCGCCGGCCGATTCGACCAACGGATCGTCCGCGCACGCGCTGTCGAACGGCGCGACCGGCTATACCGGGATCGTCCGGCTGGCGCGTGCGATGGGCAAGGATACGCGGGTGATCCGCGACCCCTCGCAACTCGCCGCCAATGGCCTGTTGATCCTGACCCCGCCGCTGGGTTCGACTCCGCTCGGCGATGTGCTGTTGCGGCGCGACGATTTGCCGACCCTGGTCGTGCTGCCCAAATGGTCGACCCTGCCCCAACGCCCCGCCGGCCGTCCCGGTTGGGTGATGCGCCTGGGGCTGATCGACAAAAAGGAGCCGGAAGGCGTGCTCGCACCCGACCGCAAATTCACTGTCTCAAGGTTGACCAGCGGCGGGCGTCCGTTGCGCTCGGCCGGCTGGATGACGGAAGATTTCGGGTTCGAGGCGCCGCGCCCGCTGCAGACGATCAGCGGCGCCGACCTCAAGCCGCTGCTGACCGACGATCAGGGCAATATCGTGCTGGGCGAAGTGGGCAGCAAATCGCTCTATGTCCTGGCCGATCCCGACATCCTGTCGAACATGGGGATGCGCAAGGAAAGCCAGGCGCGCGCCGCGCTCGCGTTGCTCGACGCGCTCAACCAGGATGGCGACCGCGATTTCGATTTCGACGTCACCCTGGCGGGGCTCGGCAAGGCCAAGAACCCGCTGCGGCTCGCCTTCGATCCGCCGTTCCTGGCGATGACGCTGGCGATCGTCGCGGCGATGCTGTTGGCGGGATGGCAGGCATTCGCGCGGTTCGGCCCCGCGGTCCATCGCGAGCGCGCGATCGCGTTCGGCAAGACCGCGTTGGTCGACAATGCCGCCGCGCTGATCCGCAAGGCAGGCCGCCAGACGCGGCTGGGCGGGCGCTATGTCGAGGCGATCCGCGAGCGCGCGATCGTCGCGTTCGGCGTGCCGTCGCGGCTGCGCGGGCCGGCGATCGACGCCTATCTCGACAAGATTTCCGGGCGGTCGCGGTTCACCGACCTCGCCCAGGCCGTGGACGATGCGGACGACAAGGCCAGCCTGGTCGCCGCGGCGCGCGCGCTACACGATTGGCAGAAGGAGAAGGGCAAGTGACGGTCGAGGAAGTCCGCAATCTGGCGATGGCGATTCGCCAGGAAGTCGGCAAGGCCGTGGTCGGCCAGGAAGCGACCGTCGAGCTGATGCTCGTGGCGCTGTTCGCCGGCGGCCATATCCTGCTCGAAGGGCCGCCGGGCACCGCCAAGACCCTGCTCGCGCACAGTTTCGCGCGCGCGGTCGGGATCAAGTTCGGGCGCATCCAGTTCACTCCCGACCTGATGCCGGGCGACATCATCGGCGCCAATCTGTTCAACTTCCAGACCTCGACCTTCACGCTGACGCGCGGGCCGATCTTCACCGACATGCTGCTCGCCGACGAGATCAACCGCACCCCGCCCAAGACCCAGGCGGCATTGCTCGAGGCGATGCAGGAACGCACCGTCACGATCGATGGCGAGAGCCTGTCGCTCGGCGATCGCTTCATGGTCGTCGCGACGCAGAACCCGATCGAGCAGCAGGGCGTCTATCCGCTGCCCGAGGCGCAGCTCGACCGCTTCCTGTTCAAGCAGACGGTCGATTATCCCTCGGCCGCGGAGGAGCGCAAGATCATCGCCACTCATGGCGCCAGGGCGACGGCGATGGAGCCGGAAGGCTGGGGTGTCGAGCCGCGCACCGACGCCGCCAAGATCGGCGAGGCGATCGCCGCGGTCGGCACCGTGCGGCTGGTCGACGAAGTGATCGACTATATCGCCGCGCTGATCCGCGGCACGCGCGACGTCGCCGACCTCGAAAGCGGGGCCTCGCCGCGCGCCGGCGCGATGCTGGCGGGTGCGGCACGCGCCAGGGCCGCGCTCGACGGGCGCGACTTCGTCATTCCCGACGACGTCAAGCAGCTCGCCCCCGCGCTGCTCCGCCACCGCCTGATCCTGTCGCCCGCCGCCGAGATCGACGGCCGGATGGTCGAGGAAGTCGTCCACTCGATCATCGAGACGATCGAGGCGCCGCGGTGAGGATGGATACTGCCGGCGCCGTCCATCTAGCCCCTCCCCTTCAGGGGAGGGGTTGGGGTGGGGCCTGTCCACGAGCGACAAGCTCGGTGAGACGGATACGCCCCACCCCCAACCCCTCCCCTGGAGGGGAGGGGCTAACTAACGCCAATCATTCGATCCTGAGTGCCGTAAGCGGGGATGCCCCTTGATCTACCCGACGCGCCTCGCGGTGATGGCGGCGGCGGCTGGTGCGCCCGTTGCGCTGTTGATTGCCGTGCTGGCGCCGGACCATTGGTATGCCGGGCTGGCCTGGCCGATGGCGATCCTGCTCGGTGCGCTGATCGACGCAATGCTTGCTTTGCCTGCCGGCCGTATCGCCGCCGGACTGACCCTGCCGCGCACTGCCAGCGTCGGCGAAACCGTCGACGCGGTGATCAGCGTCGAGGGGCCGGCGCGCGGCGGGCCTCCGAGCGTCCAGATCGCGATCGCCGCCGATCCGCTGGTCGGGTTGGAGGATGACGGCCGCGCCAGCGTCCAGCTCGATCAGGGCAAGGGCGCGGTGGCGCTGCCCGTCGCGACGCGCCGTCGCGGCACCGCGCATTTCGCGACCTTCTGGGTGCGCTGGCGCGGGCCGCTGGCGTTGGTGTGGCGGCAGAAGCGGATGGCGAGCGAGGCGGCGCTCAAGATCCTGCCCGACATCCGCCCGGTCCGTGAGCGCGGCGCGCGGATCTTCCAACGCCATGCCTTGCAGGGGCTGATGACCCAACTCGACCGCGGCGATGGCACCGATTTCGACGCGCTGGTCGAATTCCGCTCGGGCATGGATCGCCGCGCGATCGACTGGAAGCAATCGGCGCGGCACCAGAAGCTGCACGCCAAGGAATATCGTACCGAGCGCAACAACCAGATCGTCTTCGCGATCGATTCGGGGCGGCAGATGTCCGAGCCCGTCGCCGGCATCCCCCGCGTCGACCGCGCCGTCGCCGCGATGCTGCTGACCGGCTGGGTCGCGCTCAAGCTCGGCGACAGGGTCGCGCTCCATTCGTTCGATTCGCGCCCGCGCATCGCCAGCGGCCTCATCTCGGGCGCCTCCGCCTTTCCCGAGCTTCAGCATCTCGCCGCCGGGATCGATTATTCGGGCGAGGAGACCAATTACACCTATGCGCTGACCACGCTCGCCGCGCGGCTGACGCGGCGCTCGATGATCGTGATGTTCACCGAATTCACCGATCTGACCAGCGCCGACTTCATGATCCGCGCCGCCGCCCGGCTGGTCGAGACGCATCTGTTGCTGATCGTCGTGCTGCGCGACGAGGAACTCGAATCCCTGGTCGACCACGCCCCGGATACCGCCGACGACATCACCCGCGCGGTGACTGCGGCTGGCCTGCTCAAGGATCGCCTGCTCGCGCTGACCCGGCTGCGCCATCTCGGTGCGCACGTCATCGAGAGCGAATATGACCGCGTCGCCGATCGACTGGTCGAGGGCTATGTCGACCTCAAGCGGAGGAACCTGTTGTGACGGCCTATGTCGAAGCCCGCACCCCGCTGGTCAACGCGACGCGCTTCCGCGCCGCGCACGAGGCCGATTGGGACCAGCTCGACAAGATCCTGACCTTGATCGAGAAGCGCGGCGTCAGGGCGGTGCCCGACCAGCAATTGCTCGTCCTGCCCTTGCTCTATCGCGCTGCCTTGTCCTCGCTGTCGGTCGCTCGTGAAACCTCGCTCGACCGCGCGCTGATCACTTATCTCGAACAGCTTTGCACGCGCGCCTATTTCCAGATCTACGGCGTCCCGACCTCGCCGATGAAGCAGCTCGCGCATTTCTTCGCGCGCGGCTGGCCCGAAGCGGTGCAGGCATTGTGGAAAGAGACCTTGGTGTCCTTCATGCTGACCGTCGCCGGCGCCCTGGTCGCCTATCTGCTGATCGCGCACGATCCGTCCTGGTATTATGCGATGATCCCCGACGGCATGGCGCAGGGCCGCGACCCCACCGCCAGCACCGAATTGCTTCGCCAGACCCTCTATGACGGCGGCAAGGACGCGCAACAGAGCGCGCTCGCCTTGTTCGCCTCGTTCCTGTTCACCCACAATGCGCAGATCGCGATCTTCTCGTTCGCGCTGGGCTTCATGTTCTGCGTGCCGACCGCGGGGCTGATCGTCTATAACGGCCTGATGCTGGGGGCGATGATCGAGGTCTTCGTGTCGAAGGGCCTGGGCTATGGCTTTATCGGCTGGCTGATGATCCACGGTACCACCGAATTGTTCGCGATCATGATTTCGGGCGCGGCAGGATTCCGCATCGGGCTCGCCATCGCCTTTCCGGGCAGGCTGTCGCGCACCGACGCGGCAGTGGCGGCGGGGCGATCGGCGGCGACCGCGATGGGCGGCACGGTGGTCATGTTGGCGGTTGCCGGGCTGCTCGAAGGGATCGGGCGCCAGACGATCACCAATGACGAACTGCGTTACGCGATCGGCCTGGTGATGCTCGCCGGCTGGTTGCTCTATTTCTACATGCCAAGGGGGAAACGCGATGGCGCGCCCGCCTAGCCGTTCCTCGATCGCGTCGCTCCGGCGCCGCTTCATCACGCCGGAGGGAGTCGACCTTAATATTGAGCTCGGCACGGCGGGTGCGCGCGCCGGCGCGTTCCTGCTCGATGGCGTGCTGATGTTGGGGGTGCTGATCCTCGCCACGATCGCGATCGGGCTGATGGCGTTCGCGTCGCGGTCCATCCTGGTAGTCGGGCTGTGGATCGTCGGCTTCTTCATCCTGAGGAACGGCTGGTTCACCTTGTTCGAGATGGGCGCGCGCGGCGCGACGCCGGGCAAGAGGATCGTCGGACTGCGCGTGGTGGCGCGCGACGGCGCGCGGTTGACGGGCGGCGCAGTGATCGCGCGCAACGCGATGCGCGAGATCGAGATATTCCTGCCTTTGTCCTATTTCTTCGCCTCACTCGGCGCGATGTTCACTGGCGGCGACGTGCTGTTGCCGCTGCTCGCACTCGCCTGGAGCATGATCTTCCTGTTCTTCCCGTTGTTCAACCGCGACCGGTTGCGGGTCGGCGACCTGCTCGCCGGAACCTGGGTGGTGCATCGCGCGCGCGCGCAGCTCGGCCACGACCTCGCCGCGTCGGCGGCGCAAAGCACCCGCCCGCGCCGTGTGTTCAGCGACGCCCAGCTCGACCTCTATGGCATTTACGAGCTGCAGACGCTCGAAGAGGTGCTGCGAGGCGGCCACACCGATGCGATCGTCACCGTCGCCGCCGCGATCCGGCGTAAGGGCGACATGCCCGACGATGGCGACGATTACGGCTTCCTGTCGGATTATTACGCCGCGCTCTGCGGCCGGCTCGAACGCGGCATGATGGTCGGGCTCAGGCGCGAGGATAAATATTCGAAGGCGACGCGAGCGGCTTAGGCACCCCGCTCGAGCAGCGCTGTCAGGAAACCGCCTTACCCAACAGCCTGTTCCGCAATGCTTCCAGATTGACCGCGGCGATCGCGGCCGGGCGGTCCTTCGCCTTCAGGATGGCGGACAACTGGTTCAATATCTGGCAGGCATTGTCGAACCGCTGAAGCGCCTCGCCATGGCGTTGCAGCAGCGCCATGTCGCCGATCAGATCCGCGGCCACGTCATCCAGCATTCGCTGGACGTGATCGAGCTCCTCGGCGACGCGCGCCTCGGGATCAGTGATGATTTCAGCAGGGCCGGCAGCCGGCACGTCCTCATCGGCGATATCGCGGCCGCTGCGAATGGCGGCCTGGATCTGATCGACCCGCGATTGGCCATGGCCGAAGATCGCCGCCGGCGCCCGGCGGCCGGCAACCCATTCGTCGACGGACGCCGCGCCTTCGAACTGGATTCCGCAACGCCCCTCCGCGCGCCAGGCGACGACGCCGCGCATTTCGACCTCGAGACGCTGCAGGATGAGCGACGCGCCGGGCTCGGGCAACGCCTGGCCATCGACCATCGCGCCCTTTTCGGACAGGTTACGGATTCTGACCGGCGCGGTCACGCCCTGCGACCGGATAGTGGCGGTCAGCAACAGGTTCTTGCGCGGCGCACGCGTGCGCGCCGAAGCGCCGGGATCGCCGGCCGAGCCACCCTGGTCCTGCTCACTCATGCCGACCGATTCCGTCGCGACCAGCCAGACGGCCCGCAATGGCAACCGGGCGTCTCAATATTCGCCATCTCCACCATATCCCAGAGTGCTACAGCAAAGCAGGGCGGGCGGCGATAGCGCGCACCTGCTGGCTTGGACAAGCTGTGCAAGGCCCACGCGGAGCCCTATTTCGCTTCGGCGAGCAGGCCCCGCGCGGTCGGGCTGGTCCAGTCCATTCCGCCGATCATCCGCCACACTTCCTTGCCCGACGAATCGTAGAGGATCGTCGTCGGCAGGCTGGGATTGC
>Ga0207683_10005136_pt1 | contig 11239 bp, 8 predicted proteins | sample KBSM73metaG_FD_184333 | JGI IMG/M metagenome (GOLD analysis project Ga0207683, IMG submission 184333) | Miscanthus rhizosphere microbial communities from Kellogg Biological Station, Michigan, USA - KBS M7-3 metaG (SPAdes) (version 2) | ecosystem: Host-associated > Plants > Roots > Rhizosphere >...
CTGAGTAATTGTACCGTTGATCGAGACAGTTTGCGACGCCGCGCCGCCACCGAAACCGGCGCCCGAAAAACCACTGTCATTGCTATAAGCGATCGCGTAACCCAGAAAATTGCCCGCGACCGTGTGCTGCAAGCGTTTCGTGCCCGAGAAATTAAGGCCGCCGTCATCGGACGCCGCCGTTGATGTTGTACCGCTGCTGCATTTCATCGTAAACGTTGTGGATGCGGTTGCATTGGCGCCGCCCGAAGGATCTATAGTGCCGAAATCAAGCGTTGCAGGGGCGGCGGTAACTTTGCACACGCCGGAAATCTTCGCGTTCACGGTCAGCGGACTCGTTCCGCCGGCGAACACTGGCGAACACAGCGTCATGCCGATGCTTGTCATCACCATTGATGCGACGGCGATGTACTCCAGCGTGATGGATTTGGTTTTCATGGTATTCACTCCCTTCTCCATTTGTAGCGCCGGACCTGCGGTCGGCGCATGTCTTACTCAACGCAAGCGCTGTGCCAAAGCAGGTGTGCTGCCCCGCGGTCCGATACTCTATGCGCCGGTTGGTTGCGAGTGAGGCCACGACATCTTCGCTCCCAATCGCAGGAATCGACGTGCCTTCAATAGCTTGAGTACAACGAACGGATATCTTATTGGGGCCGATGTGACGGCCGCGGCGTGTGACCGAAGTCACGCGACACGCAGCAATCACTTCATGACATTTACGCGTCTAGGCACGTTCGCAGCAAAACTTTGTCAACTCGCGCGCGTCTCCGCCTACTTCGCGTCGTGCTCGCCGTCGAGAAAGTCCGACTGACGTGATGGTTCGAAGGCCCATACCAGATGCAAGCGGACGCAATGAGAAAGAGAGGCAAGCAGTCTACGCGCGCCTAATCAACGGATGACCAGACGGTGCAAGACCAGATTCGCGTGCTGCGACTGCATGCCAAGCACATGCGTTGGAAGGTGATCAAAACATTTATCGACCAGAGCATCAGCGGCGCCCGCATCGCTAAAGGCCCGGCACAGGTGTGGCAACCGTACGGTGAATTGTGGTTGTCGCTTAAGACGAGCCGTTTCTGCACCGATCATCCAAGATGCGCAACATGGATGCTCGCATGGTTCGATGCGCTTCATCCAGCGCTTGCTGTATTCATCTAAGGACTAAGAACAGTGATGCCACGCTTGTGCATGGTCACGCCGCATACTCCGCCTTTTCCACACTGTGCGTGCGATATTCAAGGTGCTGCTGTCCCGATGGAGACCACCGCCGAGCAGCATATCGACCTCGGGGGTGCCGCTCGCAATGCGCTCCTTCGCAGCAAACTGGCCCTATTCTGCGGCAATCAGCGGGAACAGCAGGAGGAAGTCCTGAACAGAAAAAGCGATCGCGAGCGGCGCAGGATGTAATCGCATCTCTTAGAGTCTAAGCTGACGACTGGAGATGACAATGGCAACCGGCAAACGAGTCGGCTATATAAGAGTGAGCGCTGGATCACAACACCGAGCGGCAGTTCGAAGCGATCAAGCTCGACAAAACGTTTACGGACAAACACCCGGCAAAGATGTCCATCGCCGAAAGTTGAAAGCTGCACTCGATTTCCTGCGCGAAGGTGACAGGCTCCTTGTGCACAGCATGGATCGATTGACCCTCAAGGTTGAGGACATACTTAGATGGTGCGTGAGCTTACGTCTGAAGGTATCGCCGTCGCGTTCATCAAAGAGCGGCTCACATTTCGCGGCAACGACGCGCCGGTGGATACGCTCATGCTGACTATGCTAGACGCCTTCGCGGCTCTCGAGCGCTCGCTGATTCGCCAACGCGAGCGCGAAGGCATTGCAATCGAGACTACCAACGGACGGCTTCGCGGTCGCCACGGCATGCGGCGCTGAAGGCGCACTTAAAACCGTGCGGCTCATCGCCGCCTCGGGTTACGGTTCGCTGCGTGATCACGCGGACGCAAAGGAAGCGGGATTCGAAAGGTTGTTCGCTAAGCCGCTTATCCATGACACATTAGCTTTGATCATGCGTGCATGATGCAAGAGGCTTTTCTCGGCGCAGCTGACCGGCCCGAGTGTCTCCGTAGCACCGCTTCCACTGCGCATCGGTTTGCACGCGCGTGGAACGTCTCCTTGACGCCGGTAACACCGGTTTGAATCCGGTTGAGAACGGTCGTCAGTGTCTAGGACGCTAGCCGGTGGAGAGGAATAACGGCAGCTCCGACCTTTAATGCGTTCAGGTAGTCAGCCCAATGCTGCATCATTTTCCTGCGTTCGTGTAGATGCTCCGCGTAGTTGTATGCGGCACGTACGGAGTCACGTTCGGCGTGAGCAAGTTGACGTTCGATCGCGTCTCGATGCCATCCATGCTCGTTTAGGAGTGTGGACGCCATGCTTCTGAATCCGTGGCCGGTCATCTGCTCAACCGAATAACCCAAGCGACGCAATGCGGCATTGACAGTATTTTCGCTCATGGGGCGTTTCTTCGATCTTTCACCGGGAAAAACATAGTGACCGCTGCCCGTCAGCGCGTGCAACTCACGGAGCACTGCAACTGCATTCGAAGAAAGCGGCACGATATGTTGTGCTCGCATCTTCATTCGCGCGGCAGGTATACGCCACTCAGCGATGTCAAGGTTGAACTCCGACCACTCGGCTTTTCTCAGTTCGCCAGGGCGGACAACACAAGTGGAGCGAGACGTAACGCGCTTTTGGTGACGAGCGACCCTTCGTAACCTTCTATCGCTCGGAGGAGCTCACCGATCGCTTTTGGTCCGGTGATCGTGGCGTGATGCTTTTCCTTTACAGGAGGCAAGGCGCCTTTAAGGTCATAGCCGGGATCTCGCGCGGCACGACCAGTCGCGACTGCGTACCTGAATATCTGCCCACAATTCTGATGCGCCCGGTGCGCAGTCTCCAGCGCACCTCGATTCTCGATCCGTCGCAAAACAGACAAAAGTTCTGGCGATGTCACTTCCGCTATGGGTCGATCACCAAGCCACGGGAAGATATCTCGCTCCAAGCGGCGGACGATTCTATCGGCATGGCTCGGGACCCAGTGCGTGCTGAATTTTTCCAGCCATTCGCGGGCAATCACTTCGAAACTGTTGGCAGCCTTCGTGGTTCCTGCGAGTTTGTTCGCCCTGCGCGCAAGCGACGGGTCCCTTCCCATGGCCAACAATTTACGGGCCTCATCCCGCCTGCTTCGCGCCTCGGCCAATGAGACTTCGGGATACACGCCGAACGCTAGGCGTTTTTCCTTACCTGCAATTCGAAACTTCATGCGCCAGTATTTCGCGCCGGTGGGCATCACCTCTAGGTACATACCGTTCCCGTCCGCGATGCGGTACGACTTATCTCGAGGTATTGCAGCCCGGGCGGAAACATTTGTGAGCGGCATTTGGGGGCATCTCCCATGCGACAGGGCGCTTGCGCCCCCAAATATGGCCTCGCATGCCCCCCAGATGTCAATAAACATGCTTGGACGTCAATGAACGATATATAAAAAAAAGCCCAGTAAAAACTGGGCTCTAAAGATGAATTGGGACCGCTTTGGATGTTCTTGGAGGAAGGTAATGGTGGAGGCGAGGGGAATCGAACCCCTGTCCGCGAGCACTCTACAGCCAGTTCTACATACTTAGCCAGGTTATTTGATCTAACCGCGGGCACGCCAACCGGCAAGCTGGCACGCGGCGAGTCGCCTTGGATTTAGCGATCGTGCAAAGCGACCCTGCACGACGCGATCTCATGAATATGACTCTGCTACGTGAACCTGTTGCCAGGCGCGCGTCCGGCCCATGAGAAGACCGGGGCAGAGTCCAGCCGGTATTAAGCGGCTAGAGCGTAACTATCGTCGTTCGCGTTTATAGCGATCCAGTTGTATTTACGAGGTAGCTGGTCCTCGGTATGCCCTGCACTGCTTTGCAACCCACGTCGAAGCCAAGTCGCCCCCGTAAAACTGTGACTGCAGCCGGCGTGTTACACGCAGACTGCGGAATGAGTATTCGGGTTCCTGCATTATCCCATATCTGGCCCGGAGCACCGAAATCAAGCGTTGCTGCGGCGATGTAATTCCAACGCGGAATGGTTGCTATAAGTGCTGCAGCAATTCCATGGGATGGTCGATCATGGCGTCTGCATCCCAGCTTTCCGGATCATTGCCATTCAAGTAGCCGAATTTTGCGACTACTACCTTCATGCCAGCGGCGCGACCCGCCTGAATGTCGCGCCGGTCGTCGCCCACATATACGCAATCTTCGGGCGCGATACGCATGCGCTCGCTCGCAGCAAACAAGGGCGCTGGATGAGGTTTCGTATGCGCCGTCGTGTCGCCACCGATTACGCACGCCGCCCGTTCATGTACGCCAAGGAGAGCGAGCAGGGGATGCGTGAAGCGCTCCGCTTTGTTGGTGACGACGCCCCATAAAATACCCCGTGTCTCCAGCGCGGTGAGCAATTCCGGCATGCCCGGGAACAGGCGCGTGTCGCGGCACAGGTTGTCCGCGTAAATCCGCAGGAACTCGTCGCGCGACTGGTCATAGTCAGGGCTCTCCGGCTTGATATCGAGACCGATCCCTAACATGCCGCGAGCGCCGAGCGATGTGTAAGCTCGAGTAGCCGCGACCGGCAACTCGGGCATACCCCGGGCGACGCGCATGCGGTTGACCGCATACGCAAGGTCCGGTGCTGTGTCCGCGAGCGTACCATCGAGATCGAATAAGGCGGCCTTCAGCATAGGCAGCCTAGTCGGGTGCCAGGCAATGCATGATGTAATTTACGTCCGTGTCCGAGCGCAAGGAATATTGCTTTGCGAGCGGGTTGTAAGTCATACCGATTATTTCGCGGATTTCCAGTCCGCTCTGCCTGCACTGCGTGGCGAGCTCAGAGGGCTTGATGAATTTTTCGTAGCGGTGAGTGCCGCGCGGCAATAATCGCAATAAATATTCTGCGCCGAGCACTGCGAACATGTAAGCCTTGAGATTCCGATTGATTGTGGAAAAGAACACATGGCCTCCGGGCTTCACAAGTGTCGCGCAGGCAGCAACGACGCTGGCAGGATCCGGCACGTGTTCGAGTAACTCCATACATGTAATCACATCAAAGACCCGGGGTGATTCGCGTGCGATGTCTTCGACGGCGGCCATCCGGTAATTGACCGGAGAACCCGTTTCTAAAGCATGAAGCTGCGCGACTTTGAGCGCCTTATCCGCAAGGTCGATACCCGTCACACGAGCGCCGCGTTTCGCCATGCTTTCAGTGAGTATGCCGCCGCCGCAGCCGACATCGAGCACCTGTTTATCATTCAGTACTGCGATGTGGTCGACATAATCGAGTCGCAGCGGGTTGATGTCGTGTAACGGCTTGAACTCACTTTCCGGATCCCACCATCGGTGTGCGAGCTCACTGAATTTCGCAATCTCCGCTGAATCGACATTGATAGTCATGCGACAGCCATCCGGTTACGCCAGAATGCGGCGCGCGCCATGATCGCGTCGGCATTGAGGGTTGTCAGGTTACGGTTATCCACCACAAGTCTTCCGTTGACCCACACGTGACTGACATCTTCACGTCCGGCAGCATAAACGAGCTGCGAAACAGGATCGTAGCACGGCGATGTGTGGACGTCGGCGAGCCGCACTGCTACGAGATCCGCAAACTTGCCTGTGGCGAGCGAGCCGATTGTGGACTCGAGCCCCAACGCGCGCGCAGGCCGCAATGTGGCCATTTCGAGGGCTTCCCATGCGGGCACTGCGGTCGCATCATTGCTCACGGCTTTCGCGAGCAACGCGGCAAGACGCATTTCGCTGAACATGTCCAGACGATTGTTGCTCGCGGCGCCGTCGCTACCGATACCTACGTTCACGCCAGCGTTGATAAGACTACGTACCGGAGCAAAGCCGCTTGCGAGCTTGAGATTCGATGAGGGGCAGTGCGCGACATGGCAGCCATGATGCGCAAGCAAATCGATCTCGTCGGCTTGCAGGTGCACGGCGTGCACCGCAATAAGGCTTGGACCGAGAAGACCGAGTCCCTCGAGCCGACTTAGCGGACGCATGCCATGTTGCTCGATGCTTTGAGCAATCTCTGCCGTCGTTTCATGCACGTGCGTATGGATCGGAATGTCGAGCTCGCTCGCGTACGTTACTACCCGGCGCAGCGTTTGGTCGCTGACCGTATATGGCGCGTGAGGCGCCAGGCAGAAGCTGAGTAACGGCTCGCCGCGCAGCGTATCGCGTAACGCCAGACCCTTGCTGAGATAGTCTTGGGCGTCAGAGGCGTAGGGTGAAGGAAATTCGATAACGATCAGTCCGATCGCCGCCCGCATGCCGGCCGTGATTGCGGCGGCCGCCGTCGCCTGCGGATAGAAATACATGTCACTGAAACAAGTCACTCCTCCGAGCAACATCTCAGCGCATGCCAGCTGCGCTCCATCACGCACGAAGTCTTCGCAAACGTGCCGCATCTCAGCCGGCCAAATGTGCTGCTTTAGCCAGTCCATGAGCGTCAGATCGTCGGCCATGCCGCGCATTAACGTCATCGCAGCATGCGTATGGAGATTCACGAGACCCGGAATTAGCACATGGTCGGCGAGATCGATTCGATCATAGGAGCTATATCGAGCGACGGCCTCGGTGACGGGCAAGACTGCGACGATACGTTCGTCCGATACGACCAGGGCGTGACTGGCGAGCACAGTGCGCGCCGGTTCAACTGGAACGATCCATCGGGCGCTAATGATAGTGCCCTCAGAATCAGAGGGGGGATTCATGGAATTAGCATACAAAAAAAAGCCCTGCCGAAGCAGGGCTTTTATGAGTTGAGACTAGCTTACGGTTTCGCGGCCGGTTTGGCTTCCGGTTTCGCGGCCGGGGCGGCCGGGGCGGCCGGTTTGGTCTCTGGCTTTGCCTCCGGTTTTGCTTCCGGTTTCGGCGTCACCATTCGGGTACCCACTACCTCGACTGTTACGCGACGGTTCGGCGCCAGGCAATCGATGAGCTGTTTACGCTTCATCTTGTTGTCGCAGAACTTGGTCACGGGGATGGGCTGTTTCGGACCCTTGCCTTCCCAGAAGATCAGTTTCTGGTCGATGCCTTTGCTGACCACATAGTCCTTGACGCCAAGTGCACGTTTCTCGGACAGCCGCTTGTTGTACTTCTCGCTGCCGATGCGATCGGTATGGCCGGTGATGATGACCGCTCCGACAGTGTTCGGCGCTTTCATGAGCGGACCGACTTCCTTGTTCATGAACTCGTCAAGTTCCTTCTTGTTGTCGGCAGTCAACTCGACCTTGTTAAAGGGTATACCCTGCAACTCGATCTTGAGTTCGACGTTTTGTGCTTCGGGTTTCGGTTTCGGCGCCGGCTTCGCTTCGGGCTTCGGAGCAGGTTTCGCTTCCGGCTTCGGCGCAGGTGGCGGCGGCGGAACCGGGCAAAGATCCGGGGTACATTGTTTGCAGGCAGCGGCGGCTGCGGCACGTGCCGGCGTCCAGTCGCTGGTACGCACGCAAACCGTGCCTCCGACTGCCGTCACCACGTTGAAATTCTGGTCGACCAGATAGCCTTGGTTCGTACTATTAACCTGCGCCTGCGCAGCGGGCGCGCACGCTGCGACAACAGCGAGCCCGGCGAGAGTGTTGCGAAATACTGAAATCATGATTTTTGCTCCTCCTGATCTGCAAAAAGACGAACCGTAAATTACCTGGTTAACTGGTTAACTTCGCGTGCCAAATCAATAACACCCGTAACTAATATCACACGACCTTCATTTAGGCAAATTATGCCTGAATCATAGGCTAATTGAGTTGATTTCGTTGCATCGATACAACACCTTGGGTGCCTATTCCTACAAGCCGGCAAGTCGCACCTTTACTTCGTGCCGCTGACTTCAACGTCAACGCGGCGGTCCGGTTGAAGACAACTAATCAGTCCGCGGCCTTTGCGACCCTTGCAATCGCCCGGTTTAGTGATCGGCTGAGTTTTTCCTTTGCCTTCGGCATACACCCGATTTAGCTCAATACCTTTGCCCACGAGATACTTTTTGACGGTCTCAGCGCGCCGTACGGACAACTTCTGGTTATAAGCCGCCGAACCTATGCGATCGGTATGTCCGATTGCAAGAATTACTTCGTATTTCGCGCCTTCAAGAACACGCGTCAGATCGTCGAGCATTGCCTTGCCATCCGGCTTAAGGTCGGCCCTATCAAAATCGAACAAGGCGTCAGCGGAAAAATTTATTTTTTGTGGCAGGAGTTTCGGCGGCTCAGGTTTTTGTGCCGCTAGTTTCTCGGCGGGTTTGGGCGCGACCGGTGCAGGCGGCGGAATGGCTGCCTGCTTTTTTGGTGCAAGGTCCGGATCACAGAATCCCACCGCTTCCGCGGCAGCGGCTCGCGCCGGCGTCCAATCGCTCGTGCGCACGCACACAGTGCCGCCGACGGCAGTGACGACATTGAAGTTCTGGTCTACGAGGTAGCCTTGATTCTTGCTATTGACCTGTGCAAGGACTATCGCCGGGAAGGATGCGCATATGCCAATGGCAAGCGCAATCGCGAATTTAAATGTCGCGTTCATTTTTATTCTGTCCCTTAACTTTCGCCGGCGTCCAGTGTGTTCGCGCCATTACAAACTGCGTGCAGTCAATGCAAATCATTCGATTATCGAATGAGGCGCCGCTTAAGAAATGTTGCGCGAATTCTAGCATAAGCACGCAGACGTTAAAAACAATTGTGCGCGAGTGAAGGCACTGTTCTGCCGCTGTTATGCGGTGACCTGAATGACGTGCGCGTGTTAGAATTGCGGGCTTTAGACGATGCCGTACGCGCTCGTTTTCTCCGCCGTTATCTCACCTGAGTTTTCATGGATCAATTCGCCAAAGAAACCATTCCCGTAAGCCTCGAAGAAGAGATGCGGCGCTCATATCTCGACTACGCGATGAGCGTTATCGTCGGGCGCGCACTGCCGGACGTAAGAGACGGCTTGAAACCCGTGCATCGGCGCGTCCTTTACGCGATGCATGAATTGTCTAACGACTGGAACCGCGCGTACAAGAAATCGGCGCGCATCGTCGGTGATGTGATCGGTAAGTACCACCCGCACGGTGATACTGCTGTCTATGACACCATTGTGCGCATGGCGCAGGACTTCTCGCTGCGCTATCCGCTGATCGACGGACAAGGCAACTTCGGTTCTGTCGATGGCGACAATGCGGCGGCGATGCGCTACACCGAGATTCGGATGTCGCGCATTGCGCACGAGCTGCTCGAAGACATCGACAAGGAGACGGTGAACTTCGGCCCGAACTATGACGGCTCGGAACATGAGCCGCTCATTCTTCCGGCGAAGATTCCGAATTTGCTGATCAACGGTTCGTCCGGTATCGCGGTGGGCATGGCGACCAACATACCGCCGCATAACCTCGGCGAGGTGGTCGATGCTTGTCAGGCTCTGCTTAAAGATCCCGAGGTCAGTATCGAGGACTTGATCAAGATAGTACCGGCGCCGGATTTCCCCACGCGGGGCATTATCTATGGTACGAGCGGCGTCAAAGACGCTTTGCGTACGGGTCGCGGTCGCGTGGTGATTCGCGCACGGGCCCATATCGAAGACATGGAGAAGGGCAACCGCCAGGCCATCGTCATTGACGAGCTTCCGTATCAGGTGAACAAAGCCAACTTGCTCGTAAAAATCGGCGAGCTCGTTCGCGATAAGCGCCTTGAAGGGATTGCCGAGATTCGCGATGAATCGGATAAATCCGGAATGCGCGCGGTCATCGAACTGAAGCGCGGCGAGGTAGCCGAGATCATCCTTAACAATCTCTACAAAGAGACGCAGATGCAGGACAGCTTCGGCGTCAACATGGTCGCGCTGGTCGATGGCCAGCCGCGCCTGTTGAATCTGAAGCAGATGCTGGATGCGTTCCTGCGGCACCGCCGTGAAGTCGTGACGCGGCGCACTGTTTTCGAATTAAAGAAAGCCCGCGAGCGCGGCCATATTCTCGAAGGTCTCGCGGTCGCATTATCAAACGTCGATGATGTCATTGCGCTCATCAAGGCGGCGCCGACGCCAGCGGTAGCAAAAGAACAGTTGATGGCGCGCCTCTGGCGCTCCAAGCTGGTCGAGGAAATGCTATCGCGAACCGATCCGGAGTCGGCACGTCCGGAAGGACTGGCGCCGGAGTTCGGGCTTCAAAAGAAGGGCGGCTACCGGCTGTCCGACGCGCAGGCTCAGCGCATACTTGAAATGCAGTTGCAACGCCTGACCGGGCTTGAGCAGGACAAGATCGTTGCGGAGTACAAGGAAGTGATGGAGAAGATTGTCGACCTTCTCGAAATTCTCGCGAAGCCGGCGCGCATCACGCGCATCATCAGCAGCGAGCTGAACGACATGAAGAAGCAGTACGGCGACGAACGTTTAAGCGAAATCGTCGAGAACACGCAAGATCTTTCGATGGAAGACTTGATCGCCTCTGAAGAAGTCGTGGTGACGCTCTCGCATGGCGGTTACATGAAATGCCAACCGGTTGCCGACTATCGCGCTCAGAAGCGTGGCGGGCGCGGTAAGCAGGCAACCACCACGAAGGAAGATGATTTCGTCGAAAAGTTGTTTATCGCGAACACGCACGACTTCATTCTGTGCTTCTCGAACCGCGGCCGCATTTATTGGCTCAAAGTTTATTCGGTTCCGCAGGGCAGCAGAAACAGCCGTGGCAAGCCGATCGTCAACCTCGTGCCGCTGCTCGAGCATGAAAAAATCACCGCCGTATTGCCGGTGAAGGAATTCGATGACGAGCACTTTGTTTTTATGGCCACAGCCAATGGCACGGTTAAGAAGACGGCGCTGTCGGCGTTTTCACGGCCGCGTCCGTCCGGCATCATCGCCGCGAATCTCGATGATGGAGACTTCCTGATCGGAGTTGCACTGACCGACAGTAAGCAGGACGTGATGTTATTTTCAGATACCGGCAAAGCAGTGCGGTTTGCGGAGAACGAGGTGCGTGCCATGGGCCGCAATGCCGCTGGCGTGCGCGGCATGAAATTGCCTAAGGGCGGGCATGTCATATCGCTCCTGATCGCCGACAACGAGAAGGTTTCCGTGCTGACGGCAACTGAAAACGGGTATGGCAAGCGCACTCCAATCAGCCACTACACGAAGCATGGCCGCGGGACGCAGGGCATGATCGCTATCCAGGCTTCCGATCGCAATGGCAAGCTGGTAGCAGCACAGATCGTCGGCGATGACGATGAGATCATGCT
>Ga0207683_10005139_pt1 | contig 11236 bp, 7 predicted proteins | sample KBSM73metaG_FD_184333 | JGI IMG/M metagenome (GOLD analysis project Ga0207683, IMG submission 184333) | Miscanthus rhizosphere microbial communities from Kellogg Biological Station, Michigan, USA - KBS M7-3 metaG (SPAdes) (version 2) | ecosystem: Host-associated > Plants > Roots > Rhizosphere >...
CGACCGCGGCCTCGGCGACGGGCTCGAAGTAGACGGCGCCGTAACCCGGCCCGTCGGGCCCACGCTCGGCCTCTCGCACGAGGCCGGCGTCGAGCAGCGACTGCAGGGCTAGCGAGACCGTCGGCTTCGAGATGCCCGAGCGGCGAGAGATCTCTGCGCGCGAGATCGGCGATCCGGCGCGGATCGCCTCGAGCACGGTGCGCTCGTTGAGCGCTCGAAGAAGCGGCGGAGTAGCACGGCCGGTGGCGGCCATCTCGGCAATGACACTAACCGAAGATCCGCCTGATTCCTAGGCTTGACTCCGATGCTCTCGCGTGGGAGAGTCACCTCGTCTGGGTTCCTAACAGGTTTTAGCGCGCCTGGAGGTAGCCGCTCTGCAGAGGATCGGAGTCCAGCGGTGAAGCTCGCCGTCGTCGGCGGTGGGTCGACCTACACCCCCGAGCTGGTTGCCGGGCTCGCGCGCGAGCGCGAGCGGCTCGACCTGACCGACGTTGTCCTGCACGACATCGACGCTGAACGCCGGGAGGTCGTAGGCGGCCTCGCGAAACGGATGCTCGACGCGGCCGGGTACGACGGCACCCTCGCCGTCACGGACGAGCTCGACCGGGCGCTCGACGGCGCCTCGTTCGTCTTGATCCAGCTCCGTGTCGGCGGCCAGCAGGCGCGCCTCTCCGACGAGACGATCCCGCTCGCCTGCGGCTGCATCGGCCAGGAGACGACCGGCGCCGGCGGGCTCGGCAAGGCGCTCCGCACCGTCCCCGTCGTGCTCGACATCGCCGCACGGGTCCGCGAGCTCGCTGCCGACGACGCGTGGATCGTCGACTTCACCAACCCGGTCGGGATCGTCACCCGCAGCCTGCTCGACGCCGGCCACCGTGCGGTCGGGCTCTGCAACGTCGCGATCGGGTTCCAGCGCTTCACAGCGTGCCTGCTCGACGCCGAGCCGCACCGTGTCCTCATCGACCAGGTCGGCCTCAACCACCTCACCTGGGTACGGCGCGTCCTGCTCGACGGCGACGATGTCCTGCCCGACCTGCTCGTCGAGCGCGGCGACGAGCTCGCCGCGCACGTCGACCTCCCGCGCGACCTGCTCGAGCGCCTGCAGGCGATCCCGTCGTACTACCTGCGCTACTTCTACCTCCACGACGAGGTGCTCGAGGAGCAGCTTGTCGGCACGCCGCGCGCGGCCGAGGTCGCCGAGATCGAGCGCGACCTGCTCGAGCTCTACCGCGACCCGAGCCTGACGACGAAGCCGAAGCTGCTCGAGCAGCGCGGCGGCGCCTTCTACAGCGAGGCCGCGACCCAGCTCGTCGCGTCCCTTGCGAGCGACACGCAGGACGTCCAGGTCGTCGACGTCCGCAACGACGGCACGGTCGCCGGGCTCGCAGCAGACGACGCGGTCGAGCTCCCGGCGCGCATCACCGCTAAGGGCACCGAGCCAATCCCCCAACGACCGCTGGCGCCCGAGCTGCTGGGCCTGACCCAGCACGTCGCCGCGTACGAGCGTCTCGCCTCCCGGGCCGCGATCGAAGGCGACCGCGGCCTCGTCTACAAGGCCCTCCTCGCGCACCCGCTCGTCGGCCAGGCTCAGCCGGTCGAGGAGCTGACGGAGCGCCTGCTCGAAGGCGACCGCGAGCACCTCCCGCAGTTCTTCGCCCAGGAGCCGACGACGTGACCGCGCCGCTGGTCCTCGCGCTCGACGGCGGCGGCTCGAAGACCGACCTCGCGCTCGTCCGCGCCGACGGCGAGGTCGTCGCGCTGGTCCGCGGGCCCCTCAGCTCGCCGCACCACATCGGTCTCGACGGCTCGCTCGCCGTGATCGACGACCTACTTACCCAAGCGCTCGACCAGGCGGGGATCGTCAACGGCGACGGCCCGGTCGCCCAGGTCGGCCAGCTGTTTCTCGCCGGCGTCGACTTCCCCTCCGAGGTCGACGAGATGCAGCAGGCCGTGGCCGCCCGCCGCCTTGCCGAGACCATCACGGTCGGCAACGACACCCTCGCCGTCCTCCGAGCCGGCACCGAGCACGGCTGGGGCGTCGCCGTGGTCTGCGGAGCAGGGATCAACTGCGTCGGCGTCGCACCCGACGGCCGCCACGCGCGCTTCCCCGCGCTCGGCTGGACGACCGGCGACTGGGGCGGCGGCTACGACGTCGGCGCCGACGCGACGCTCGCGGCAGCGCGGAGCGAGGACGGTCGCGGCCCCAAGACGACGCTCGAGCAGGCCGTACCGAGGCACTTCGGCCTCGAGACGCCGATGCAGCTGGCCGAGGCGATCCACCACGGCGAGATCGACCAGCGGCGCGTGATCGAGCTCTCGCCGGTGGTCTTCGCAGAAGCCGAGCACGACCAGGCCGCCGCCGAGATCGTGGACCGGCTCGCACAGGAGGTCGTGACCATGATCCGGGTCGCGCTCGAGCGTCTCGACCTCACGCAACAACCAGTCCCCGTGGCGCTGGGCGGCGGCCTGATGCAGTCCGGCGACCCGCGGTTGATCGGCGCGATCAAGGCCGGCCTCGCGCACGACGCGCCCCAGGCGACGGTGCACGTCACGAGCTCGCCGCCGATCGTCGGCGCGGCCCTGCTCGGCCTAGACGAGCTCGGCGCCGGCGAGGCGGCCCAGGAGCGCCTCAGGCACGAGTTCCAAGAGCTTCTGACCAGCCAGGACAACGCAAGCGACGACTCCGAAACAGCTACACGACCGGGAAGGAGCGGGTGATGAAACGAGCAGCGATGCTCGCGCTCGTGGTGGCGCTGGTGGGCTTGACCGCAGCGGCCTGCGGCAGCAGCAAGAAGTCGAGCTCGAGTGGAGGATCGACCTCCGTGACGATCTCGAACGAGCAAGGCACGACCTGGACCTGCGGGTTCAACCCCTTCAACGCGAGCGTGAGCTTCCTCTCGTTCGGCACCGAGTACGAGGAGCTCACCTACGTCGACGGCCTGAAGAGCGGCAAGACGACGCCGTGGCTCGCGAAGAGCTACGCCTGGAGCAACGGCAACAAGACGCTCACGTTCACGATCCGCGACGGCGTCAAGTGGAGTGACGGCAAGCCGTTCAGTGCGGCCGACGTCGTCTACACGTTCAATCTGCTGAAGAAAAACCCGGCGCTCGACCTGAATGCGAACTGGTCGGTGCTGAAGAGCGTGACGCAGAACGGCAACAAGGTCGTCTTCAACTTCAAGACGGCGGCCGTGCCGTACTTCTACTACATCGCCGACCAGACCCCGATCGTGGCCCAGCACATCTGGACGACGATCAAGAACCCGACCACCTACAAGGACACGAAGCCGGTCGGGACGGGCCCGTTCACGATGAGCTCCTGCTCGCCGCAGGTGATCAAGTACAAGAAGAACCCGAGCTACTGGCAGTCGGGCAAGCCGACGATCGACACCGTCTACTACCCGGCGTTCACCTCGAACGACCCGGCGAACCAGCAGCTCGCGAGCGGCAAGGCCCAGTGGGGCAGCCAGTTCATCCCGAACATCAACGCGTACTACCTGAAGAAGAGCCCGGACAACCACTACTGGTTCCCGCCGGTCGTCAACGTCGCGGTCTACATCAACCAGACCGACCCGATCCTGAAGAACCTTCCCGTGCGACAGGCGATGGCGTACGCGATCGACCGGAACAAGGTCTCCGAGATCGGCGAGTACGGCTACGAGCCGCCCTCGAACCAGACGGGAATCGTGACGCCGACCTTCAGCGACTGGCTCGACCAGGGCCTGGCGAAGAAGGTCGACTACAACCCGACGAAGGCCGAGCAGATCCTGCAGCAGGCCGGGTACAAGAAGGTCGGCGGCGTCTACCAGACGCCCGACGGCAAGCCGCTCTCGTTCACGATGATCAACATCGGCGGCTACTCCGACTGGGTCGCGTCCGCGCAGCTCGTCCAGGAGCAGCTGAAGGCGGTCGGGATCAAGGTCGTGCCTCAGAACCTCTCGAGCCAGACCTACGACAACGACGTCTACACCGGCCACTACCAGCTCGCCTACGACGGCAACCAGACCGCCGGCCCGACGCCGTACTACGAGCTGCGGTCACTCCTCTACTCGAAGGGCTCGGCCCCGATCGGGAAGACGGCCGGCTCCGACTGGGAGCGGTACTCGAATCCGCAGGTCGACCAGCTGATCGAGCAGTACGCGGCGACGAGCGACTCGGCGACGCAGCACAAGATCGTCAAGCAGCTCGAAGCGGCGATGGTGAACGACATCCCCGTGATCCCGGTCACCGAGGGCGTCGACTGGTACCAGTACAACACGAAGGACATCGCGGGTTGGGTGACCAAGGGCGACCCGTTCGCCCGGCCGGCCGCGTACGTCAACCCCGACTGGGGTGTCATGCTGCTCCATCTGAAGGCGAAGCAGGGGTAGCGCCACGAGCATCGACACGGGCATGAGGCGCGGAACGTGAGGTTCGTCGCCCGCAGGCTGGGGTTCTTCCTCGTCACCCTCTGGGCTGCGGTCACGCTGAACTTCCTGATCCCGCGCCTCATGCCGGGCAACGCGGCCATCGCGATGATGAGCCGCTACAAGGGGCGCCTGAACCCGAACGCCCTGCACGCGCTCGAGATCGCCTTCGGCGTCAACGCGCACCAGAGCCTCGTCCACGCGTACTTCACGTACCTCGGCAACATCGCGACCGGGCATTTCGGCACCTCGCTGACGTTCTTCCCGGACACGGTCGCCCACCAGGTGCTGCAGGCGCTGCCGTGGACGCTCGCGCTCGTCGGTGTGACGACGATCGTCGCCTTCGTGCTCGGGACGGCGATCGGGCTCGTCTCGGCCTGGCGGCGCGGGACCGTGCTCGACGGCGCCTTACCGCCGTTGTTCGTGATCACGTCGGCGTTCCCGTACTTCTGGCTCGCGTTGCTCGCGATCTGGCTCTTCGCGATCAAGCTCGGCTGGTTCCCCGAGAGCGGCGGCTACGAGGTCACGACGACGGTCGGCTGGAACTGGACGTTCGTCACCGACGCGTTCAACCACTCGATCCTGCCGGCGCTGACGATCATCGTCACCGCGATCGGCGGCTGGATCCTGACCATGCGCAACAACACGATCACGGTCCTGACCGAGGACTACGTGCGCATGGCGCGCGCCAAGGGCCTGAAGCCGTGGCGGATCATGTGGACCTACGCCGGGCGGAACGCGATCCTGCCGAACCTCGTCGGGTTCGCGATGTCGCTCGGCTTCGTCGTCGGCGGCGCGATCCTCGTCGAGTTCGTCTTCAACTACCCGGGCGTCGGCTGGATGTTCCTTCAGTCGGTCGAGAACCAGGACTACGCGCTGATGCAGGCGCTCTTCCTGCTGATCACGGTCGCGGTGCTCGTGGCGATTCTCGCCGCGGACGTCGCGACCGCGATCCTCGACCCGCGCACGCGGGAGCGCGGATGAGCCTGCCGACGGTCGCAGATCCGCTCGAGCCGGCCGGCGCGACCGTCGGCTCCGGGCCGCCGGAGGAGGCGACCAGGCGCAGCGTCGGCGCCGACCTCTTCCGCTCGGTCATCCACAACAAGAAGGCGCTCGTCGGACTCGGCCTGCTCCTCTTCTTCGTCGTGCTCGCCGCGATCCCCGGCCAGATCGCGCCGGACAACCCGCGGGCGAAGATCTATCCGCCGGGGCTCGGGCCGTCGATCCACCACCTGTTCGGCACGACCGCCTACGGCGAGGACGTCTTCTCGCAGCTCGTCTTCGGCACGCGCCAGTCGCTCCTGATCGCACTGCTCGTCGGCGGCCTGGCGACGGTGATCGCGGTCGTCGTCGGCGTCTCGGCCGGCTACCTCGGCGGCACGACCGACGGGATCCTCTCGCTGGTCACCGACGTGATCCTCGTGATCCCGATCTTCCCGCTGATCATCGTGATCGCGGCCTACGAGAAGAACTCCGGCCTGTTCACGCTCGTGGTCGTGCTCGGCGTGCTCGGGTGGTCCTACGGCGCGAGGCAGCTGCGCTCGCAGACGCTCTCGTTACGGACGCGCGACTTCCTCGAGGCGGCCCGCGTGCGCGGCGAGCGGAAGTCGTACGTGATCGTCCACGAGATCCTGCCGACGATGACCTCGCTGATCCTGGCGAGCTTCCTCGGCGCCGCGGTCTACGCCGTCCTCTTCGCAGCCGGCCTGCAGTTCATCGGCCTCGGCGACCCGAACAGCCAGAGCTGGGGGACGATGCTCTACTGGGCCGAGAACAACGAGGCGCTCGGTGCCGGGATGCCGTACTGGGCGATCATGCCCGGCGTCTGCATCGCCCTCCTCGGCGCGGCCTTCGCGCTCATGAACTACGCGTTCGACGAGGTCTCCAGCCCGGCGCTGCGGCTGCGGAAGCTCGAGCGACAGGGTGTCGACGCCGAGGGCGCGGAGGTCGTACAAGCGCGGCCGGCGGACCCGAGGAACATCCTCGAGGTCCGGAACCTCTCGGTCGCCTACGCCTCCGAGCACGGGCCGGTGGTTGCGGTCGACGACGTCTCGTTCGAGCTGGCCAAGGGCGAATTCCTGGGCGTCGTCGGCGAGTCGGCCTGCGGCAAGTCGACGCTGGTCTATGCGATCGCGCGGCTGCTGGGCGCGCCGCTCGCGGGCGAGATCACGAACGGCCAGGTGCTGTTCAAGGGCCAGGACATGGTCGCACTCTCGGACAAGCAGCTGCGCCACATCCGCTGGCGCGACTACTCGGTCGTGATGCAGAGCGCGATGAACGCGCTCAACCCGGTGCTGACGGTGGCTGCGCAGATGCGCGACGCCTGCGAGGCGCACTCGACGATGACGAAGCGCCAGATCGAGGAGCGCTCGAGGGAAGTGCTGCGGCTCGTCTCGATCGACCCGGTGCACCTCCACAGCTACCCGCACCAGCTCTCGGGCGGGATGCGGCAGCGGGCGATGATCGCGATGGCGCTGCTCTTCACGCCAGAGCTGATCGTGATGGACGAGCCGACCTCGGCCCTGGACGTGGTCGGCCAGCGCTCGCTGATGGTGCAGATCAAGGAGCTACAGGAGCAGCTCGGCTTCGCGGTGATCTTCGTCACGCACGACATGTCGCTCGTGCGGCACTTCTCCGATCGGCTGCTCGTGATGTACGCGGCGCAGGTCGCCGAGCTCGGGCGGACGCGGCAGCTGTTCGAGAAGCCGCTCCACCCGTACACGCACGGGCTGCTGGAGGCCTTTCCGTCGATCCACGGCGCGAAGGAGCGCCTGCTCGGGATCCCGGGCTCGCCGCCCGACCTGCTGCGCCCGCCGGCCGGCTGCCGCTTCGCTCCGCGTTGCCCGCACGCCTTCGCCCGCTGCGAGGCCGAGCGGCCGCAGCTGCTCGAGGTCGACGGGGAGCTCGTCCGCTGCTTCCTGCACGAGCCGGCGACCGTGGAGGAGCCGGCTAAGGAAGGTGTCGCGTGAGCGAGCCGCTGCTTCGGGTCGAGGGCCTGACGCGGCACTTCCGGGTCGGCAAGCTCTTGGGGCGGCAGAAGCTGCACGCAGTCGACGACGTCAGCTTCGAGCTGGAGCCGGGCGAGATCGTCGCGCTCGTCGGCGAGAGCGGCAGCGGCAAGAGCACGATCGCCCGCCTGCTCGCACGCGTGTACAAGCCGACCTCCGGCGAGATCTACTTCGATGGCAGGCCGGTGAGCAACCTGCGCACCCGGCGCCAGCGGCTGGCGTACGCGAGCGACGTCGCGATGGTCTTCCAGGACCCGTACAGCTCGATCAACCCCGCCTACCGCGTGACGCACCCGATCGAGCGGGGCATCGTCCTCCACCGCCGCGACGTCGGCCGCCGAAAGCGCGAGGCCGAGGTCGAGCGCTCGCTCGCCGAGGTCGGGTTGCTGCCGGCCGCGCGGGTCGCCGCCAAGTTCCCGCACGAGCTGAGCGGCGGCCAGCGCCAGCGCGTCGGCTTCGCCTCGGCCCTCGCGGTCAAGCCGAAGCTGATCGTCGCGGACGAGCCGGTCTCGATGCTCGACGTCTCGATCCGGATCGGCGTGCTCAACCTGATGACCGAGCTGCGCGAGCGCGAGGGCGTCTCGTTCCTCTACATCACGCACGACGTCGCGAGCGCGCGCTACGTCGCCGACCGCGTACTCGTCCTCTACGCCGGCCACCTCGTCGAGGAGGGGCCGGCCGAGGACGTGATCCAGCGGCCGAAGCATCCGTACACGCAGCTGCTGCTCTCGGCCGTGCCGGACCCGCGCGCCGAGCTCGGCATCTCCGACTCCGCCGACGTGGGGGAGCCGCCGAAGGTGATCGACCCGCAGCCCGGCTGCCGCTTCCGCGCGCGCTGCCCGTATGCGATCGGCGAGTGCGAGACGGTGACGCCGCCGCTACGCGAGATCGGGCCGCGGCGCCTCGTCGCGTGCCATGTGGCCGAACGCGACGAGGCGCCTACCGCGGCCGTCGGTTAACTGCAGTACTGCGCGTACGAGCCGGTGCAGACCTGGCTCTTCTTGAGGAAGCCGTCGTCGAAGAGCAGCTTGTAGTTCGACTTCGTGATCCAGACCGGGGTCAGCAGGATCGACTTCGTCCCGCTGGTCGTGGCGTTCACGCCCGGGACAGGCTTGCCCTTCACGATTGCGATCGCTGCGGCCGCGGCCGCGTCGGCCTCCTTGCGGACGGACTTGTAGACCGTTCCCGTCTGCCAGCCGGAGAGGATGAACTGCACGCCCGTTGGCGTCGCGTCCTGCCCGGTCAGCGGGACCGGCTTCAGGCCGTGCGCCTTCAGCGAGGAGACGACCGCGCCCGCGAGGCCGTCGTTCGCGGCCAGCACGCCGTTGATCTTGTTCCCGTTGCGCGCGAGCATCTGGTCGAAGATCTGCCGGCCCTTGACCGGGTCCCAGTCGGTCCACTGGTCGCCCGCGGTCGCCGGCTTCAGCTGGCCGTTCGCGAAGAGCGGGTCCAGGATCGAGTCGTAGCCCTGCTTGAACAGCTTCGCGTTGTTGTCCGTGATGCCGCCGTTCAGCCGCGCGACGACCGGCGTTCCGGACGCGCCCGACGACTGCAGGCCCTTGACGAGCCCCTGGCCCTGCAGCTTGCCGACGCGGACGTTGTCGAACGACACGTAGTACGCCGCCTTGCTGCCGACGACGAGCCGGTCGTAGTCGATCACCTTCGCACCCTCCTGCACGGCGAGGTTGGTGATCGCGGTCCCGGAGGCCGCGTTCAACTGGTCGAGCAGGATCACCTTCGCCCCCTTCGCCAGGCACTGCTGCGCCTGCGACTTCTGCTTCTGCGGATCGTTCAGCGCGTTCAACACCTGAGCCGGGACGTTCGCCTGCTTGAAGGCGGCGCTCAGGTACGGCGCGTCGAACAGCGTGTAGCGCGTGGACGACTTCGTGTCCGGCAGCAGCACGCAGGCCTGGATCTTGCCTCCGCCTCCGCCGCTGCTGCTACTCGTCGTGCCCGAGCTCGACTTGCTCGAGCCGCCGCACCCCGCGACCCCTGCCGCCAGCGCGACGAGCACGGCTCCGAGCAGTACCCCGCGACCCGTTCTCATCGTTTGCTCCTCTCGTCGTTGTGAGTCGTCAATGCTCGCCGAGGCGGCCCGTCGAAACATCGCCGGGCGTGCCCGGGAGTGCGGTCCTGACCCGGAGATAAGGTTGGTCGCCGTGCCCGAGGCGCCGTTCGTCCATCTCCACGTCCACTCCGAGTACTCGATTCTCGACGGGGCGTGCCGCATCCCCGGGCTGGCGGCGCGGGCGGCCGAGCTGCAGATGCCGGCGGTGGCGCTCACCGACCACGGCTCGCTGGCCGGCGCGGTCGAGCTCTACCGCGAGACGGGCAAGGCCGGCGTCAAGCCGCTGATCGGCTGCGAGCTCTACGTCGCCGACGACCGCCGCGCGCAGAAGAAGGGCTACGCCCACCTGACGCTGCTGGCGGAGAACAACACCGGCTACGGGAACCTGATCAAGCTCGCCTCGGCCGGCTACCTCGAGGGCTACTACTACAAGCCGCGCGTCGACTGGGAGCTGCTCGAGCGCCACTCGGACGGGCTCGTGGCGCTCTCGGGCTGCCTCTCGGGCCGCGTCTGCAAGGCACTCGAGGAGAACCGCCCGGACGACGCCCGCGCCGACCTCGACCGGCTGGCACAGGTCTTCGGCCGCGACTCGACCTACGTCGAGATGCAGAACGCGGGCCTCGACATCCAGCAGCGGATCAACCCCGCGCTCGCGAGCCTCGCGGCCGAGGCCGGCCTGCCGCTCGTCGCAACGGGCGACGTCCACTACCTGCGCCACGAGGACGCGAAGGCACATGAAGCGCTGCTCTGCATCCAGTCGGGCGACTCGCTCAAGAACCCGAACCACTGGAAGTTCGACACCGACCAGTTCTTCTTCAAATCGCCAGAGGAGATGGCGCTCGACTTCCCCGGGCACGAGGACGCGATGCGGCGGACGCTCGAGATCGCCGAGCGCTGCAACGTGACGCTCGAGCTCGGCACGATCCTGCTCCCGAAGTACCCCCTTCCGGAAGGCAAGGACGCCTTCGAGTACCTCGTCGAGCTCTGCGAGAAGGGCCTTGCCAAGCGGTACGAGCGGGCGACGCCGGAGCTCCAGGAGCGCCTCCGCTTCGAGCTCAAGACGATCAAGGAGATGGGCTTCGCCGACTACTTCCTGATCGTCTGGGACTTCATCGCCTTCGCCAAGCGGAACGGCGTCTCGGTCGGCCCTGGCCGCGGCTCCGCGGCCGGCTCGCTGGCGGCCTACTGCCTCGAGATCACCGACGTCGACCCGATCCGCTACGACCTGCTCTTCGAGCGCTTCCTCAACCCGGGCCGCAAGTCGATGCCGGACATGGACATCGACTTCGCCGTCGCGGGGCGCGACCGTGTCATCAACTACGTCGCCGAGAAGTACGGGCGCGACCGCGTCGCCCAGATCATCACCTTCGGGACGATGATGGCCCGTGCCGCCGTCCGCGATGCGGGCCGCGTGCTCGAGATCCCGTACGGCTCGGTCGACAAGGTCGCCAAGCTCATTCCGGAGGGGCCGAAGGTCTACCTCGACGACTGCCTCAAGCCGGGCTCGGAGCTGAAGCAGGCCTACGACGCCGATCCGATCGTGCGGGAGATCGTCGACCTCGCCAAGCCGCTCGAAGGCCTCATCCGACAGGACTCGATCCACGCAGCCGGGGTCGTGATCTCCGACCGCCCGCTGACCGACATCGTCCCCCTGCAGCAGAAGGGTTCCGACCAGGAGGTCGTGACCCAGTTCGGGATGTGGGACGTCGAGGCGCTCGGCCTGCTGAAGATGGACTTCCTCGGGCTGCGCAACC
>Ga0207683_10005144_pt1 | contig 11232 bp, 12 predicted proteins | sample KBSM73metaG_FD_184333 | JGI IMG/M metagenome (GOLD analysis project Ga0207683, IMG submission 184333) | Miscanthus rhizosphere microbial communities from Kellogg Biological Station, Michigan, USA - KBS M7-3 metaG (SPAdes) (version 2) | ecosystem: Host-associated > Plants > Roots > Rhizosphere >...
GACCGAGTCTGGTTGCGGGCGGCGGCGTCCGCGGGTGGGATGATCTGGTGCTGGTCGCTCGAACAGGCTGCGATGCGGCCCTCGTCGCCACGGCGCTACACAACGGCGCGATTTCAGCTGAACAGATCTCGGAAGCACAGAAGCTCTAGTCAACTCCCAACTCCCAACTCCCAATCCGATCCGTGCGCCAACTCCCAAACAGCTCGGTGCCATTTGGGAATTCGGAGTTGGGATTTGGGAGTTGACAGCTATTTCCCCTTCTCTGACGCGACATTCCCAAAGCAGCCCGTGTTCTTGCCCACCGGCTCAGGAGCGCGAGGAATCGTGTACGTCTTCCAGATCTCGGCCCTCATTCTCTACGTCAACGTCACTCGATAGACAGCCGATTGGCCGAAGTTCTCTTCCACTTCCATCTCGATCGCGGTCAGGTCGCGCGCGCCCATGGACTGCAGCTCACCGTGCAGACGTTCCGTCAGCAACTGCGCCAGCATTTCCACCGTGGTGTTCGGGATCGGCAACAGGGCACAGTCTTTACGCGGGAACACGTATCGGGGTTTACCGTCAACCGACACCGCGACCGATTCGCCGTCTTCGACGACGCGAACACGCTCGCTCTTGAGTGGAAGCAGCACGAGATGGTCGATCTCGTCGCAGAGCCGCTTCATGATCCGTTTGAGCTCGACGAAGTCGAAGACGAACCAGCTCTCCTGGTTGAGCGCCCCTTCAACCGTGACGCTCGCGCGGTAATTGTGGCCGTGCAGTCCTTCGCAACGATGACCCGCGAAGGTGATGAAGTGCGCCGACGCGAAGACCAGGTAATCCTTGGTCACCGAAACGCGGAAGTTACCGCGTCCCTGCATGAAGCCTTCAGCCCCCACTTTTCACCTTTGACTTAACTTTGACCTAACTTTTGACCTTTGACTTTTGACCTTTGACCTTCGTAACCGCCGCCCAGCAGCACGACGAACAGCGCGGCGGCTGTGAGGTCGGCCGTGGTCCCGGGGTTGCCGCTGTTTCTCTCATCGCGCAGTTCACGATCGAACTCGTCGAGCGCCCGTCGTCCGGCGTCAGACCGGACACCTCCCGCGGCAAGCACTGTGCGTGCGCGCGTCGAGACGTCGGCGGCAAGCGCCGCGCCACTCCGCCTTCCGATGTGCGTATCGGGGACGGCGGCGAGAATCGTCAGGAACGTTTCCACCACGGCATCGTCCCAGGAGAGCTCCGCGCGGCGGGCCCGCTCGAGCGCAGGCACCGCCATTCCGAACGTTACCTCAAATCCCGTCGCGTACTCGGACGCGACAGTATCTCGATGCGCCGCCAGTCGCATCACCTCAACGAGCGTCATCGTCGGCTCGGTAGACACATCCTGCGCGTCCACGCGATCCAGGCCGCCAGGGCTGGCGAGACGGATCGCCGCATACGCCTGCCTGGCGTCGTCAACGGTCGTTGCCGCGAGCACGTCGCGGACTTTTTCCTGGAGGGTCAGACCCCTTGAGTCGCCGCGCGTCAAGGGGTCTGACCCCAGCAGGGATGCCGCGCGCGCCAGCGGAGCAAACAGCAGGACAATGCCGAGGTTCGTATTGGATCGCGACCATTGCGCGGTGGCTTCAATGGCGTGCCGCACCGTCTCGCCGACACCGTGCTCACCTGCAGCGGCGAGCGGTTCTCCAATGGCCAACGCACTGGCGAGAAAGTCCTCGTAGCGAAGATCGGCGAAGTGCCGCCCTGGTGAAACATTTCCCGGCTTCGGAGCGCTCACCTCGAGCAGACAGGCGAGTTGCGCCGCCAGACCGACGTTCACCGGCCGGTGACGTCGATCTACTGCCAGCAGCGCCGAGGCCAGATCGCGATGCGCACTGCTCATGCTGGTAACGCTTCCTCCGGACGATGAGAGGCCCCTCCGGGATTTACGCATCGGTCCATGTGCTCGACGATCGCGGCGGCCACATCGACGCCCGTGGCCTGTTGCAATCCCTGCCATCCAGGGATGCCGTTGACCTCGATGACGTAAGCCGACCCATCGCGTGCCGGCAATACGTCGACACCGGCGTAGTCGGCGCCGACGGCCGCTGCCGCTGTGAGGGCGATACGCTCGATCTCGTGAGGAACAGCAACCGCCGTGGCCACGCCGCCAATGGCGACATTGGTGCGCCAGTCTCCCGCGGGCGCCCGGCGCTCGATGGCCGCAATCACGCGACCGCCGACGACAAAGACGCGCAGATCGCGTCCGGCATGATCGATGGCGCGCTGCACGTAGAAGACCGACTTGATCTGATCGAGCGCCCGCACGACGCGGAGCGCGGTCTCGGGATCGCTCACTCGCACCATCCCGTGGCCAAGTGACCCGAAGATCGGCTTGATCACCACGTCGCCCATGGCTCGGACCGCTTCCATCGCGTCCTCGACACGCTCACAGACTACTGTTTCGGGCACGAGCAGGCCGGCATCGTGCAGCAGCGTTGTCGTGTAGAACTTGTCCACCGAGCGCTCGATCGCGCGCGGCGAATTCACGACGCGTACGCCGCGATTCTCGATCCAGTGCAGCGCGTCCACGCGATAGATCACCTGTTCCAGTGAACCGCCCGGAATTATCCTGGCGAGAACGACGTCGGCGTCGAGAAGGGAAATCTGGTCGCTGGTCAGGCGGGCCTGAAGGCCCGCCTGTACACGGAGCCTCGCGGTGAGACCCTCATACGGCACGAGCGCGGCGAGGTGGCCGCGCTCGGTCAGCGCCCTGATCAATTCATCGGTGTGCCAGCCGGTGCGCGCGCTCAGAATGACGACGCGCATCATCAGCCTCCGAAAAGAGAGGCCCGCAGCACATCGACGTTCGGCTGCCCGGCGTGAAACGTGCGCCCGCTCGAGGCGCTCGTCAGCCACACCTCCGCGGGACTGAACAGCATCGGATCGATCTTATAAAAGTCGTTGTTATACCGCTTGAAGATGTCGTAGAAGGGCGTGCCGTAGTCGGGCGATGTCGATGACGGCAGCCTCTCGGCGAGCGGCGCCAGCTCCTCGTCCTCGCTATAGATCGTGTAGCGCACCTGCCCGCCGTAAAGCACGCAGTCGTTCGTCCTGCCGATCGCTCGGAGATCATTCTTCGCGACGGGCGGCAGTGGCGCGGTACCAATGGCGCTGGCGACCCTGGTCACGTCGAACCCGAGCGTGTCCATCTTGTGCAGGCCGGTCTCGATCGAGCGCGCGACGATTTGCACCGTCCCGGCCAGGCTCGCCGTCGGCGCGACGGCAAAACTAATTCCGTCCGGCGAGACGCCCGCCTTGCGTGCCACCCAGGCGGCCACGTCATCGGTCGGCAACGCGCGTCCTTCCAGCACGAGCACACCGCGTGACGCTTCTTCCGCGTAGCCGAGTTTCTCGAACAGCTCTTTCTCGACGCGCGCTTTCGCCCGGAGCGGTCCCGAGCCCATCGCGAAGAATCCCTCGGGGTTGATGGCCCAGCCGGCGTACTGCGACGCCATACACGACGCAGCTGGGTGATCCGTCCAGACCTGCACTCCCGACCAGCTGTCGCTGCCGATCGTGAGAGGGACATACGCGACGTGCCCCAAGCCTCCCATACATAACTCAGCCAGCATCAATCCGGCCTCGAGTCCGCCCGGCACGTTGACTCCCGCATCGATCACGCGCGCTCCGGAGGGAAGGGCCTGAAGGCCCATGCGGAGATCGTACGCGCGCGCCGCATATCGATTGGCGAGGGCCCACGCGCGCTCGTTCATCCCGAGCTCACTCACTCAGCCTCCTCATCGTTGCGAAATATCAAGGATCTTCGTATTCTTCGTGTTCTTCGAGATCTTCGTGAACTTCCTGAGTGTGATGATGACACGGCTTACGTACGCACTGCTTCTCGTTGGCGCAGGACTGCTGCCTCTCGCCGCGCAAACGCCAGGCACAGCGACCGGCCCTCTGCTCTTCGAAGGCGCGCGCCTGATAGTGGGCGACGGCCGCCCGCCCGTCGAGAACTCGGCCTTCCTCGTCGAAGGTTCTCGCATCACGCAAGTCGGGACACGAGGCTCTTTGAAGCGGCCGGCAGGAAGTACCGTCGTCGATCTCCAGGGCAAGACGGTGATGCCCGCGCTCATCGACGCGCACAGTCATCTTGGATACACCGACGTACGAACCGGCGACACATCCTCGACGCACTACACGCGCGAAAACCTTCTCGATCACCTGCGCCGGTATGCGTACTACGGCATTGCGGCCACGCTCAGCATGGGGCTCGACCGTGGTGAGCTGCCGTACGAACTACGGGCGAAGCCGGTCGATGGCACAGCTCTTTTCCTCACCGCTGGACGCGGCATCGCCATGCCCAACGCGGGACCCAACGCGTTGTATTGGCGAGACGCACCTTACGGCGTCACCACGGAGGCTGAAGCGCGTCAAGCGGTGCGGGAGCTGGCCGCGAAGAAAGTAGACTTCGTCAAGATCTGGGTCGACGATCGGAACAAGACCGTCACGCCGCTTCCGCCGTCGCTCTATCGACCGATCATCCAGGAGGCGCACGCCCAGGGGCTGCGTGTCATCGCGCACGTCTACTACCTCGCGGACGCCAAGGAGCTGCTGCGCGCCGGCATCGACGGGTTCGCGCACGGGATCCGGGATCTGGAAGTGGACGACGAGATCATGGCGTTGTTCAAAGCGCGCCCTCAGTTCTTTCTGATCCCGAACCTGCCCGACACGCCGCCCTTCGGCAACGATCTCGTATGGCTCAGCGAGACGCTCCCGTCGGCACAGATCGAAGCGCTGAAGCGGGCCGCCGCAACGACGCTCTCTCGACCGCGCCTCTTCGACACGCAGGCGCGCAGCCTGAAGAAGCTCGTGGCCGCCGGTGTGCGCATCGCTTTCGGAACAGACGCCGGGATCGGAGCGCCGTACGGCTGGTCGGCACATGCCGAGATCGCCGATATGGTCGCCGCCGGCATGACGCCGGCGCAGGCCATCGTCGCTGCGACGCGCACGTCAGCGGAAGTACTTCGTCTCGATCAGCTCGGCACGATTGCCGCCGGCAAGAGCGCCGATTTCATCGTACTGAATGCCAATCCGCTCGACGACATCATGAACACGCGGCGCATCGCGCAGGTCTACCTGCGCGGCCGGCAGATCGATCGGACGTCGTTGAGCCAAAGCTGGAACCGAAACTGATAGCCACGAAGATCCTTACAAGGCCACGAAGCACACGAGGATCAGGAAGATCACGAAGGCTACGGTGGAACGTCACCAAAGGGGCGGCCTCCCTTCAGGAATTTCAGCACGATGTCGTTGAAGAGCGCGGGCTCTTCCCAGGCGATTGAATGGCCGGCTTCTGGAACGGTGGCCCATTGAGCGCCTTTGAGGTGGCGCGCCCACATCTTCATGAGTCCTGGCGGCGCGAGCAGATCCGCGTCCGCGGCGATCACGAGCGTCCGCGTCGTGATCGTCGCGAGCTTGGCGAACGTGTTCGGCGAGCTGAGTGGCTGCGCAGGAGCGTCTGGTTGGCGCGCATGCTCTTCGATCTCGAGCCAGCGTTTCGTGCCTTCGGGATTGCCGCCGCGATACGAAGGGCCGACTTCGCGAAAATGCGCCGGTAATGTTCGGATGCCGGGGATTTCGAGTCGTGCGATGACGTCCTGTACTTCTTTGTCGCTGACCGATCCGGTGCTTGCCGCAACGATGAGGCTCGACAATCGTTCGGGGTGAGTAGCCGCGTAGTCGAGAGCGACGAACCCGCCACCGGCAACGCCGACCAGGTGGAATCGGCGGAGCGACAGGAAATCCGCGAGCGCATGCAGATCGCCGGACGTATGCCCCGGCTGCGGACCGGTTGCTGTATCGGCCTGGCTGCGACCCCACCCGCGCCGATCGAAAGCGATCACGCGGTAGCCAGCCTTGCCGAGCGCGTCGATCTGAGGTTCCCAGCTTTCGCTCGTCCCTGTATTCGCGTGCAGCAGGACGACTGGTTCGCCGTTCCCGCCGGTGTCCGTGAACCACAGGCGAACCCCCGGCAACGCTGCCAGTTCGTGACGCGGGGCCGGGGACTTGGTGGACGGCTGTTGATCGGCGCCGGCCACAGCCGTCGCAGTCACAGCCAGGAGAAATGCAGCGGTCTTCGAGAAACGCACGGCGGACGAAGTCTAGCATCGAGGCGACGGACATATAATCCGTCGCACATCGGGGGTTATGACGATGAAGAGATTCAGCGCGAAGGCAGGTCTGAAGACCCGCGTCTACGTGGCAGCGTTTGCGGTGCTGCTGCACACCACGGGGGTCTTCGCTGACGAAATCAAGGTGTTGTCGTCGGTGGGCATCAAAGCCGTTATCGATGAACTGGCGCCGCAGTTCGAGAAGGCGACGAAGCACAAGGTCACCACGGTGTTCGGTCTGGCGGGCGCGCACAAGACCAGCATCGATGGGGGCGCGCCGTTCGATGTGGCCATCCTGACGCCGCCGCTGCTCGACGATCTGATTGCGAAGGGGCGTGTCTCGTCGAAGTCGAACGTGGCACGCACCGGGCTCGGGCTGATGATCAAGGCGGGAGCGCACAAGCCGGATGTCAGCAGCGTTGACGCGTTCAAGCGGACGCTGCTCGCGGCGAAGTCGATCACGTTCGCATCCGCCGGGGCGAGCGGCATCGCCTTCCTCGCGACCGCCAAGCAACTCGGCATCGCCGATGCCATTAAAACAAAACCCGCAGCGTCAGGCGACGAGGTCAATGCCAACGTCCTGAGCGGCGCGTCCGATCTGGCCGTCCTGCCGGTGAGCGAGATTCTGCCGGTGAAGGGCGCCGAGCTCGCCGGTGTCTTTCCGGCGGACGTGCAGACCTACGTGATCATGGCCGCTGGCGTAAACGCCAAGGCGTCAGGAACAGCCGCGAAGGACTTCGTCGCATTCCTGATGTCGCCGGCCAATAACGGCGTGATCAAGACGAAAGGAATGGAACGACTCCCATGAAGCGAATCGCACTCGCTCTCGTTGCCAGCGTGGGCCTGCTCACGACGGCCACGGCCGCCAATACCTACAACGTCGTGCCAGACTGGCTGAAGCTCCCTCCCGGCCATGAGCAGCTTGGCAACCAGCATGGCGACATCGCCGTCAGCTCTGCTGGCGAGGTGTATGTCAGCGTGCAGGATCCGGCCGCGGGACTGCAGGTCTTCTCACCGGACGGCACGTTCCTTCGCAACGTGCCTGGCGCGCCCAGCGATTTTCACGGCTTCGTGATCCGCAAGCAGGCCGATGGCGAGTTCATATACGGCGCGACGCTGCGCGGGCAGACGATCGTCAAGATGACGCTCGACGGCACCATCATCTTCACGATCGGCTCGTCGGCGATTCCCGATCAGTACAAAATCAGAAACGCACGCAGCAATCAGCTCGCGGTGCTGCTGACCGGCCTCGACGTGGCGCCCAACGGTGATCTGTATGTCACCGACGGCTACGCGAGTGACTACATCCATCGCTTCGACAAGACCGGGAAGTACATCGCGTCGTTCGGCGGCAAGCAGCCGCCATACAGCTTCAACACGCTGCACAAGCTCGCCATCGATACCAGGTTTCAGCCGGCGCGCATCATCGCGTGCGATCGCGCCAACAACCGGGTTGTGCACCTGTCGCTCGACGGCTCGTTCCTGGGCGTTGTCGCGCAAGACCTGAAGTTGCCCGCGGCCATCGTGATCGATGGCGACAACGCGATCGTGGGCGAATTGAACGGCCGCGTGACCGTGCTCGACAAGACCGGTGCCGTGGTGACGCGGATCGGCGCCAACACCGAGCAGGGGACTGGCACGAACAAGATTCCGCCGGCGCAGTGGCGTCAGGGCTTCGTGCTGTCGCCGCATGGTGTCGCGCTCAACGCGCACGGCGATCTCTTCGTCTCGGAGTTCAGCGCGTTCGGCCGTGTCCATCGGTTCAATCGGCAGTGACCTCGATGGACGTAGGCCGGGTCTTGTTCTTTAGACCCGGCGGCCCACACAGCAGGACCCGCCCTGCGAGTACACGAGTTCTGTTTATGAGAAGACCTCTCAGCACTATCGCCACGATGGCTCTCGTTGCTGCGGCAACAGCCGCGGCGCAATCGCCTGAACCCAAGCCGGCCTTCCCCGGGCAGACTGATGCTCCTCGCCCCGCCAAGGCATCGTCACCGTTCAACACGCAGACGATCGCGACCGGGCTTACGGGCGCGTGGGCGATCGCGTTCCTGCCGGACGGCAATCTGCTCGTGACGCAGAATGCCGGAACCATGCGGATCGTCAGGCCAGACGGCGTGGTGTCCGCGCCGCTGGCGGGCGTGCCAGGAGTGAAGTCGGTCGCCGCGCAGGGTCTGCACGACGTCGTGCTCGATCCGGATTTCGCGAAGAATCGGACCCTGTACTTCACTTACTTCGCTCCCCCCAAGGGTGAAGCGCCGGCGACGTGGCCGATCGAGTATTTCTACGAGCGCGTCTGGACCAGGCCCTTCACCGAACGCCGAACCATGCAGCTCGGATCAGAGCGTGTGGCTCGCGCGCGACTGAGCGCGGACAACATGAGCCTCGAGGACGTGGATGTTCTCGCCGAAGGTGTCGAGCGTCGCATCGTGATCGCCCGCGACGGCACGCTGCTCGTCTCGGGCGCGGATCGTTTTCGCTTCTACGATTCGGATCTCGACGGCGTGGAGCACACCTTCGCCGACAACCCTGACATCCGCCGCAACTTCACCGGCCGTGTGATTCGCATCAACCGTGACGGCTCGATCCCCAAGGACAATCCCTGGCTCAGTCGCGCAACCGTGCTGGCCGACACGTTCGCGCACGGCTTCAAGGATCCAGAGGGCGCGGCGCTTCATCCGCAGACCGGCGAACTCTGGATGATCGATCATGGGCCGCAGGGCGGCGACGAGATCAACATCGTCCGAGCGGGCAAGGACTATGGGTGGCCCGACGTGTCGTACGGACGCCAGTACGACGCCCGGCAACTCGACGGCCGCAAGAACGTGCGGGTGGGCGACGGCGCGACGTCGAGGCCCGACGTCGAGGAACCGATCTACTACTGGGTGCCCTCAATCGCACCATCGGGAATGATGTTCTACACCGGCGACATGTTTCCCGAATGGAAGGGCAACCTGTTCATCGGCGCAATGGCTGGCCAGCACCTGGTGCGCCTCGTGTTGAGCGGCGAACGCGTAACAGCCGAAGAACAACTGCTCGCGGAGCAGAAGGAGCGGGTCCGTGAGGTCCGGCAAGCTCCGGATGGATCGATCTACATACTGCAAGGCGCGTCGATCGTGCGATTGACTCCCAAGAAGTAGGCGTGGGGCTCGACACCGGCACTCGACAGCTCACGCACTTCCCCGCCGACGGACAGGAGATCTCGGACTTCGACTGGTCCGCGGACGGCAAGCGGCTCGCTGTGGCCCGCGCACGAATGGCGAGCGACATCGTGCTGTTCCGTGGACTCACGACGAAGAAGTAGCCACGACGGCGGATCGAACGTACTGCGATACGTGAAGTCGCTCGATGATCGTCGATCGCCTGTGATTCAGTGACGGGAAAACTGGGTTGCTAGGTTGCTAGGTTGCTAGGTTGCTCAGAAGCTCGGTTGGCAAAATCGACCCAGCTACCCAGCTACCCAGCTACCCAATTACCTCGGGTTGTCGTGGTGCGAGCCGTCTTTGATCAGATCGAGGTCGCGATCTTCGCAGCGCGGCGATTCCTCGATCTCGCGATCGGTGAGCCACAGCGTCTGCGTCCGCTCCTTCCACGGCTCGACGAGCACAGTCGGATCCTGCGCGACGGCCTCGTACTGAATCGTGTCGCCGACACGGCGCAACCGCTCGATCACCTTGAGGTCCTTCGAGTGAAAGGCGCCGTTGTCGGTCAACCAGGTCTCCTCGTTGAAGTTGACCGTTTCGATGACCAGCGTGTCGCCCTCGTATCGGCCAATCGAGTCGCCCAGGTAGGTCGCGGGAAGACCTTTGCGATGGGGTCGCCCATCGGTAGGGATGATGCGGAAGAAGGATCCGCTGATGTCGTCGTAGAGAAACACGACCTCGCGCGCGGTCTGAACGATCTTCGCGGGCGGCCCGATGCGCGGCACACCGGGCGGCTGACACTGGAGTGCGGTGTCGACCTCGACCTGACGTTCGCTCAGGTCTTTCACTTTGGCGAGGAACTCCGGTTTGTACTTCGGGAAGTTCGCTGCCGGCGGCGCTGGTGCTGGCCCGCCTGGCCTCGCGCCCGCTCCACCTGCGCGTGGCGCTGGAGCCGCAGGCGGACACCCGACGACGCACACGGAACCACCCTCGAGCGACTGCGGTCTCACGAACTCGATCCCACCGAGATGATCCCAGGTGCCATTGAGATCCAGCTTGCCATCGGCCAGCTTCGGTGTGGCTTTCTTCGCCATCTCTGCAAGACGATCCGCCGTCATGCGTGGCGCTTGCGCAGCGAGCGGGGCGACTGCCGCGAATGCCAGAACAGCGAGGAGACATCTCTTCATAGTTATCCTCAATCCCGGCCGAGCTGTACGTGATGACCGTCTGCGTACGTGATCTTGGAAATCCACCCGAGCTTCTTCGTCTCGTCGCGCGCGGCGATTGCCGTAATCGTGACCATTTCGCCGGGCATGCCCTGCAGCGACTCTTTCGTCAGACCCGCGCGCCGCATCATCGCCGTCGGCAGCGTAGACAAGGTCCAGACCGTGACGGCGCCGTCCTTCTCTTTCACGTCGAGATGCAAATAGACATGCGGGTTGATCCAGTCGACTTTCGTGATCACGCCTGTCAACGTCAGCGGTTTGGATGCGTCGTACTGACCCGAGACGGAATGATGCGCGGACAATGACGCGCCCATTACCCCCAGGGCGGTTGCGACGAGCACGACGAACGGCATAGCGGTCCAGTGGCGCATCGAAGACCTCCGGGCGTGAACGCTGCGGCAAGCGTATGCCTGCCCTCGCCGTCGGTCAAGCGAGGTCGCCGACATACGGGAAGAAAATCACGAACGTCGTGCCGCGGCCGGGTTCGCTCGTGACCTCGATGTGCCCGCCGCTTTGCAGAACGATTCCGTGGACCACGGCAAGGCCCAGTCCGCTGCCCTTGCCGAATTCTTTCGTCGTGAAGAACGGGTCGAAAATGCGTGCCTTGACGTCGGGGGTCATACCGTCGCCCGTGTCATCGACGGACAGCCGAACATATCGCCCCGCAGGCAAAGACGGGTGATTGCCGCCGGTGGACGTGCCATCGAAGTCGACGACGCTGGTGTG
>Ga0207683_10005148_pt1 | contig 11230 bp, 7 predicted proteins | sample KBSM73metaG_FD_184333 | JGI IMG/M metagenome (GOLD analysis project Ga0207683, IMG submission 184333) | Miscanthus rhizosphere microbial communities from Kellogg Biological Station, Michigan, USA - KBS M7-3 metaG (SPAdes) (version 2) | ecosystem: Host-associated > Plants > Roots > Rhizosphere >...
CGATGTCCATCTGCAGCGTGACCGGTATCTTCCGTTCGATGGTCCGGGCGATGCGCCCGTACTGCTCGACTGCCAGCACCACCTGAGGCGCGACGGGCGGGTCGGTCGCGTTGCGCGATCCGCCGCTCTGCACGAACAGCGTGCCCCCGCCATCGCCGCGGCTCGGTTCGAGGACGGCGGCTACGCCTTCATCGACCCAGAACTGCGATGTCTTGCGAGCGAGCGCCTGCGCCTGCGAATTCGGCGGACCGCCCGGACCGCGCCTGGGAATCGGCTGTTTCGTGAGCTCGTCCAACTGGCTGTCGGTGTAGCGTTCGGCCTGGGGCGAGAAGCGTGGCTGCACATCGCGAGAGGCGCTGGCCAGCACGAACTTGCCGCGCAGTTTGCCTCTGTAGGTCGCAAAGTCGGCTTCGCTCCGGATGGAGACGAGGACAGCCTCGCCGGTCACCGGCCCGCGAGTGCCCGGTGTCCACGCCTTCGGATATGCAATGAGCGGATAGATGCGCGGGGTCACTGCGCTCGCCGCAATGTGACGGTTCTGCCAGCCGCGACCGAACGGATAGGTCTCGAGGTGGACGTTCGCCAGGCCCCAGTCGCGCATTGTTTTCTGCGCCCACTCGGCCCCCTCCTTGATCTCGGGGGAGCCGGTCAGCCTCGGGCCGTACACATCGGTGAGGTAGCCGGCGATCTCCATCACTTTCGAACGCTGCAGCCCTTCGTCTTTGATGGAATAGAGGACGTTGGAATCGACGCGTTCGACGGCGGGCCCCTCGGCCGCAAGCGGAAGAACAGAAAGAGCAGTCGTCAGGGCAATCAGGATGGCGGGCCGGCGTACCTTGCGCATCGGTGCTGACTCCAGAAATTGACTTGCTCGAACATAGCACGGTCGCCTGACCGCTCAAGCCCGGCCGTAAACATCGTTGCGCGCGCACGATGCGCGATGTTTTCGTCAGACCGAATCTCACTGCTGCTAAGATGACGAGCAATTGCCAAAGGATACAGGCGTGTCGTCCAAACCGGTCGATAGTTCCAAAGAGTCAGTTCCGGCGACGGACGACGACACACAATTCGATTCAACGCTCGACGTGCTCGAACGCGCGCGAAAGGGAGATGGCTCCGCGGCGCGCATCCTGATCGAGCGGACCGTCGGTCCCCTCCGGCGCTGGGCACGCGGCAGGCTGCCGTATTACGCACGGGCAGGTGCGAACACCGAAGACGTCGTCCAGGATGCCGTGCTGCGCGCTCTGGCGCGCGTGGACCATTTCGAGCACCGCTCGGTCGACGGGATGCAGAAGTACCTGCGCGAGTCGGTCCGCAACCGCATTCGCGACGAGGTGCGCCGCGTCACCAGGCGGGGCGTCGGCGAGGAACTGCCCGATTCGCTCCACGACAACAGCTACACGCCGCTCGAGGAGTTGATCCTGAAGGAACGGTCGGAGCGTTACCTGGCCGCTCTCCGGACGCTGAAGCCTAACGACCGGATGGCGATCATCTTCCGGCTGGAACAGCAACTGTCCTTCGAGGAGATCGCCGCAAAGCTGGGGAAGTCGAGCCCCGACGCGGCCCGCATGACCGTCACCCGCGCCGTCAAGCGGCTGGGCGAGGCAATTGGTCTCACCGCCCGAGTTACACCGTCAGCCGCATCTGACGCAGGCGATCGCGGTGCGTCGGGTCGAGCGAGAACAGGTTCCTGATGAACGGCGACAGGTAATTGAGCGGCTGCCCGCCGTCGCGGTACGCGTCCTCCTGGTGCAGGAGGGCGCGCTCCCTCTCCCCAAGGCCGTAGTAGACATACACATAGCAGTGCGGAGCCACGTAACGGCGGCTCTGCATCTCGTCGAACTCCCGCACGATGTCCAGCGCCTTGTCGCGCATGCCGGCCTCGCCGTAGCTCTTGCCGAGCAGCGCCAGGTAGAACGGCGCGCGACCGCCGACCTGCACCGCCCTCTCGAGGTCGGCGTGTGCCGACGGGTACATCCCCTTCATGTGATACGCCTGTCCGCGCTGGTAAAGCGCGAACAGGTAGTCAGGGCTCGCCTCCAGGCACTCGCTGCACAGGGCGATCGATTCGTCATTCTGCCCCGCGAGAAAGTAGGTGAGCGAGGCGCCTGCAATCGCGAAGCGGGTTCGCGTCGACACGGCACGGCTGGCCTCGGCCAGCGCCGCCGCTTCGCGTCCGAGCAGCATCAGCAGCCAGCTGTAATGCACGCGGGCGCTGGCGAGATCGGGGTCGATGTCGAGCGCGCGCCGGAAGTGCGTCTCCGCAGCGCTCCAGTCCCAGTCATCGCCGAACCTCACGAGGCCGAGCGCGGCATGAGCCGTCGCCATGTCCTGATCGATGGCAAGCGCCCGTTCGCCAGCGAGGCGCGCCTTCTGGAAGGCCACGCGCGGCTTCATCAGCGAGAGCAGCCCCAGCGAGTTGTAGGTGTCGGCCAGCATCACGTGGGCCGGAGCAAAGCCCGGGTCGATGTCGGTCGCCCGCGTCGCGTGCTCGATGGTGGTGTTCCAGTTGCCCGCGAAAATCTCGCGCTGTGCATGGAGTCCCCGCTGGTACTCCACGTAGGCGTCGGGGTTCGACACCGCGGGTTGACTGGTGCGGATTGCCGCCGACTTGACCGCACTGACGATGTGACGGACAGCCTCGTCCTGTGCTGACAGCAGATCGGTGCCAGGCAGATCGATCCGCACCGGCATCTGCAGGCGGTCTTCGGTCGCGGCGGCCGCGAGTCCCGCCTGGACGCGAAGCCGGCCACCCGCCAGCTGAATGCTGCCTTCGAGGACCTGGTCGACGCCGAGCTGCCTGCCAATCACACCGATCGGCTGTCCGCGCACCGCGTCGGTCGACGTCCGCGAGGCGACGCGGATGCCCGGCACCTGCTGCAGCGCCCACGACAAGTCGCTGGCCAGGCCGTCCCGGAAGCCGCGCGCCGACTCGCCCTCGTCGCCGAGGATGGCGAAGGGAAGCACGGCGATCGACATGCTGAGGGGAGTCGGCGGCGGAACCGCCACCGGCTGCGTGAGCCCGCGAACCGTCTCCAGGTCTTTCAGCAGGTCAGTGGCGCGCTGGTAGCGCCGATCGGGCTCCGGTTCGAGCAGGCGCATGACGATTTGCTCGAACTCGATCGGCAGGCGGCCCGCCAGACGGCGCGGCGGTACGGGCGTACGGCTCAGGATCTGGGTCATCACCTCGGTTTTGCTTCGCGCGTCGAAGGGACGCGCCCCGGTGCCGGCGTGATAGAGCACGGCGCCGAGCGCCCAGAGGTCGGACCGGCGATCGACCGGCTGCCGCAGCAATTGCTCAGGCGACAGGTAATGCACGGTTCCCGCAATGGTGCCCACGTCGGTGACGCTGTCCGTGCCGCCGGCGTCGCCCTCGACCCCCTCGCCGGCAATCGCCTTGGCCAGGCCGAAGTCCAGCAGCTTCGCCGTTCCGTTCTCGGTGATGAAGATGTTGGCCGGCGTGATGTCGCGATGAATGATGTCGGCCAGGTGCGCGACCGACAGCGCTCGCGCCACGTCCATCGCGATGTCCAGCAGCGCTTCGATGGCGACCGGACCGTTCCGGAGGCGCTGCTTCAGGCTCTCGCCCTGGAGCAGTTCCATCGCGATGAACGACAGGCCGTCAGCTTCGCCGATATCCAGAATGGTGCAGATGTTCGGATGGTTGAGGGAGGCCGCGAGCCTCGCCTCGCGATCGAACCGTCTCACCGCCACGCGGTTCTCGAGGAGTGACGGCTTGAGGACTTTCAGCGCGACCGAACGTGGAAGCCGCAGGTCCTGCGCTTCGTAGACGTCGCCCATGCCGCCGCTGCCCAGGGGACCGATTATGTAGAAATGGGAAAGCTGACGACCGATCACGACAGCACAAAGGCTGGCTCAAACGGCAGGTGGTTGGCAAGTACTCGATCAGGGATCAGGGATCAGGGGCCGGACAGGGATCAGAAATCCGTCTCGCCGTTTGGCTCCCTGACCGGGACGGCGCGATTGGCGTGCCTGAGGATGGAGGCTTCGCGATACACGCGCCGGCGCGCGAGGTTCACGGTTCCAAGCGGCCGGTGTTCCGGCAGGCAGTGCCAGGGGTTGAACGAGATCGTTTCGGCAAGTCCATCCTGCGCGGGCTTGCGGAAATCCTGCGGTTCGATCGTGATCGTCGCAACCTGCACCGGTTCCGACTCCCAATGCCTCGTGCTGTCGTCAATCTGCTGAGCTGCGGCGTCATGCGGTAGCTGGACGCAGAAGGCGAGTGTTGCCGGACGCGTGGAGAGGTGCGAGGCCATCGCTTCGCGCAGATAGTGAGGGCTGCGCGCCGCCATCTGTTCCGGAGTGAGGATGACCGGAGGCAGTTCGGCCGGGTCGATGGGCCGGGCGACGTACTTGACCACGTGGGGACCGAGGGCGTACGGCGTCTGGCTGAAGTACCGGATCGTCAGCGGGTTCTCGAAGGTCCGGAACGATTTGGCGAGTTCGGGAAACAGGCGGAGCTTCTCGCCAAGCGTCGGCAGTTGCACGAAGTCGACATAGCCAAAGACGTCGGGCACGAAGAAGACCGGATGGCTCGCCAGGATGAAGTCGTGCGTGTGCTTCTCGTCCGCGGTCTCCTTCGGGCCTTCGACGCCAAACAGCTTGATCGCCATGCCTCGCACGTCTGGCGCGGCATCGGGCGGCAGCGTCGGTGTGGGACGACCGTTCGAGAACCGGATGTACGCCTTGTAGGTGCGCGGAACGCTGAAGAGGCCGTGCCGGAGCGCATCAGGCACATCGCCGGCAATGGTGACGGTTGCCCTGACGAGGCCGTGATGCTTCGGATGCGCATCACGCGTCGTCCCGCTGCCGATGGCATGGGTCATCGACTGGACCATCACGTCGACGGCTTCGTCGATGGCTTCCTTCTGGCGATCGGTCTGATGTTGCTCGGGCAGGGCCGTGATGAAGCGCAGGCCCGTCACGCTGGGGAAGAACAGGTACGCGGCCGCGCGCGTCGTCACGAAGCGCGAGAGGCCGATGGCTGGCGCGGCCGTGCCGTCCGCCGCGCGATACGTGAAGGTGTCACCGGGCGACTGCGCCCCGACCATCGGGTCCTTCTCGCCGGGAGCAAGGCCGCGCGCGAAGAGCCCGTCGTTCACCCAGTGGCGCATGATGAATTCAAATTGATCCTTCAGGCTCACGCAGAGAAAGAGGCCGAGCATGCCTCGAGCCGCGCCGTCCCGCTTTCGTGCCGCATCGTAAGGCGGACCGTAGGGCATGCCGCGCCGGATCAGTCGAAGGCGGTTGCCCATGCCGCCCAGCACCTCGGCACTGCGCGGGTTCGAGCGCCGGATGTGCGACCCCGCAGGGCAGATGCTGCCGTCGCGATCCGGTGTCGCGTGCGGGAGGGTCGGCGTCGGACGGTAGTCGAACGAGTTGTACTGCTCGCGGGGGATGGCTGGCGAGGGATGAGGAGTCGACGGCGACAACGACAACGGAACGCCGTTGCGCCAGCGGCCGCAGACCCTGGCCGCGAGCATCTCGCGCGCATCCGGATCAGTCGAGTTCCGTTCGAGGAACTCCTCGTAGCCGTCCACATCCTGTTCCATCATGCGGAACGCGCCGAAGGTGCCGTTGTTCAGGAGAGACGTTGGAATGGGAACCGCCTGGTTCGCAACGGCGAAGCTGCCGCCGTCCTGCGGCGCGTCCGGGTGACCGAGCACAAACATGCCCGGTGGGACGGCGGGCGGCGCCCCTGGCTGCCGGCTCGATGCCGGGAGAATGTCCGGCTGGCTGATGCTGTCGCTGTAGCCGAAATGCACCGGCCTGGTGAGCCGCTGACCTGATTCATGTGTGAAGTCGGGCAGCGCTTCCGCGTCCAGTGTCCGCACGATCGGGCAACCATGCTGCTCCGCCCGCGCCACGAGTTCTGCCGAGAGCGACTCGAGGGTGTGCTGGTGTCGTGCGTAGACCATCACCGCGATGTGCACCGCGTCCGGGTCCAGCAGCCACCTCGCCGGATCGCTCTCGCCTACGTCGCCCAGCCCGGCTGCGCGCACTTTCGCGCCGTCGCGGAACTCGGGGGGAAAAGACAAGAGCGTGGCAGCCGGCACGGCGAGCGCCTCGAGCCCCTTCCACGTGAACGCCACGTATACGAGCTGCTCGGACCGCGTGTCGGTGTCCCGGTGCGCGGCGGTGTTCACGCGCAGGGAGTTGCCCTGTTCGATGAGGGTGTGAACCAGTCGACGTCCGGCTACCGGCTCGCCCACGCGGAAGAAGTGATAGCGAAGCAGCGGGCAGGTCGTCCCGAACAGCACGAGCCCCTGGATGTCGCGCCGATCGCGGTCGCTGAGCATGTGCTGATCCGGCATCGTTCAGATACCCAGGGCGTCCTTGATGTCGAACAGCCGTCGATCCGGATAGGCGCTGAACGAGTGCAGGCACCTGTAGTCGTGCGCCGCAATGAACGACATGAATGCATCGCGGTGCAACTCGACCGGGACCAGTGCGTCGGCCCCGTCGATGTACTGCAGGATGGCGTTGAAGATGCCGCCGATGTGCTCCACGAACGACAGGATGTAGTCCTCGAACGGTCCGTCGTACCACGTCAACACGCCCAGCCGCGTGTCGTTCTCGAGGAAGACGAACTGCGCGTGGTGAACGTTACCGAGGCCGATGAGCGCACGCTCGACCGGTCTGTCGGCACGCGCGCCGACTCCTGTGAGCAGCGCGCGAAGCAGGGGCGCCGCACCGGGCTTGACCGGCATGACCAGGTTGAGCGGTGTCTGTGTCGGGAACGCGGATCCGGCCATGACTTCTCCAGGCGTTGACGTCGCCGCACAACGCGTGTGGGCTACAACGCTGGCGAAGGCCGGGTCGAACAAAGCACGGCGACTCGGCCATTCAACAGCTCGCCGGATGGTCGATGGGTCGCGTACGCGTCAAACCTTCGGCTAACCGGGACCGCCACCTTGATGTCGGCTCTGGTCCAGACGGTAAGGGCCAAGCCGAACGGCTTGGCCCCTTTGTGCTGTCACTCAAGGGCGCGCTCGCGCACCTCGCAGCCTCATTTCTTATGTGCCTGGTGGTTCCCCTTCGTTAGAAGGGTCTTCGATACGTCCAGGGTGCACGCACCAGAGATGTGGTACACAGCAGTGTCGACGGTACCCGGCTCACCGGCATCGGTGAAGACGAACTTGATTGTGGCTGGCTGACCGTTGCAGGTGCCAATCCCTTCACCAGTGTAGGTGTCGAATCCCGCATCAGGCGGCGGAGGTTCGATATTGGGATCATCGCTACAGGTTGCCGTCGTCATGTCCGTGAGATGGAAGTTGTTTTGATCGTTGACGCCAGGCCAATTGATTTCCAGACTCTGCCGGTCGTCGTTGGCATCGCAGCGAATTTCGAACCCATGGGTCACGCGGACGCCATCCGTCGTGAAGACACTACCCCCACCAGTCATCCGGCCTTCCAGCGGGGGTGGTGGTGGCGGGGGCGGGGTGCAGGTAAGAGAGCCGCCGTCCGTCGCGCCCGGAGAGTTGTCCGCGGTGGCGAAGGCCAGCGGGTTGTCCTGCAACTGGCAGGCCGCGGCCGGCGTGGAAGCCGCGCTCTTGACCGTAACGGTGACCACCCCACCCGGTTCGATATCGCCAAGCGAACAATGAAGCTGGTTGCCCACGATCGGGCTCACGCAGGTGCCCTGCGTCGGCGTCGCCGTCACCCACACCAGGCCACCATTGCCGGGAAGGTTATCGGCCAACTGCACGTTGATCGCCGGGCCAGCGGTGGGTCCGCTCGCATTGTTGGTGACGAAGAAGGTGAAGGTGGTTTGTCCGCCCTGGGTAAACGTCCCGCCGTCCGGCGTCTTCGAGAGAAGCAGGCTTGGCTGGCGCGGGGTCGCGCAGTCGCTGCCGCCGGCAAACGTGACGTGCTCCCATTGAGTGATGGCCAGGTCGGTTGACAGCTGCGTCACGTCAAATTCGTGCGTCGTCGGGTTCCAATGGAGCACATTCAGCCCGGACACACCCGGCGCGGAAACATTGGCGAAGCCGCTCGGAAATTCGTGCGACACCAGCACGTCTCCGCAGAACGCCGCGAAGTCCGAGGCGGGCGCCGTCAGAACGCGACTATCGCTGTAATTGACGCCGAAGAAGGGGGCCCCTGATGTGATCACGTCGAAGTCCTCGGGGCAGAGTGCGACCGGCAGGTGATAGTTCGGGATGGGGCCGTTCAAATCCGTCGGCGCGGGTGTAAGGGTGATATAGGTCCCATCGGGCGCGACGGCGAGTACCCGGCAGCCGGCGCCGTCACCGTTGGCGCTGCTCCGCTGAATACCGCCGACAAAGAACCGATCTTCATCGCCCACCAGAATTCTGCCGGCGATCGGGCCATATCTCGCCGGATCGTTCGGAATGGTGGTCACGCCTTCCAGGTGCTTCTGAAAGTCCCGGACGAGCGTCGGCACGCCGGCCGATGAAACCCGCCACACCTTACCGACGCCGTTAACCGCCGGATCCGCTTCCTCCTGTTCATTGCCGGTCACGACGATCAGATCGCCGCCGAACGCGCCGTAGCGGTCCTGAAAGAGACTGCCGCGAAGGTGAGCCGTCTCGCCTGGCAGGGTAACCCACGGATTTGTGACCGTGAGACCGTTCGCCGAAATCTTGATGATCTGTCCCGGGACTCCATTCCCCGCGTACACGTCTCCGTCAACGAATCCGCCCAGGTTGCTGCTCAGATGGACCGCCGCCACCTTGATTTCTTCGAACAGGCCGAACACGGACGGTGCAAATGCGCTGAAGGTCCCGGAAACCGGGTCGATGCGAGCAAACGTGCCGTCGCCCAATGAGCCCCCGGTCGGATAGTTGATCGATGCGATCAGGTTTCCGCTCGTGTCCTGAAAATCGATACCGATCGGATTCTTGAACGGCGGCGCGAGGGGTGTGAGGTGCACCGGCACGGGTGGATTCAGCGCCGCCATTACCCGCGGCCCGACCCAGAGCACGGCGGCGACGACGAGCGCCAGAGACCCGAGAATTTTCAGGTGGACTGAATGCTTCATACGGCACTTCCTTTGGTTGGAGCGTTCTCTAAAGTCAGGGACTGTTCTCTAAAGTCAGTCGATGGCGACGACTTCGGAGACATTAGTCGCTCGAGCGGTCGACTTTTACGGCGGGAGGAGGCTAATTCCTACGCTGGTCCCTAGGAAAAACGAAAGGAACCACAGGCGATGACTTTTGAGGGGCAAGATCTGCACCGATTTGCGCTGAGACACGCTGCTGTCTCGGCCTCGGGAGGATCATCCGGTGAGCGACCGATCAGTGACGACGTCGCTCGATACGGAGAAGAACGTCGCTCGATAGTGAGAAGAATGAATTGGTCGGTGATTCACGAATCACGACCGAGAAAGGCAGCCGACGAGCACGCCTGACGGTGGCCGCGACGAGGTATATGTCAGCCAGTTTCCGACGCAACGGATGCGCGTATCCACCAACCGTGCGTGAGCGGTTTTCGTCGCTGTGTCGAACACCACAGGCCGGGCGCTCGCTGGCGCGGTAATTTCAGCGATGCCGGTTGTGACCCGGGCTAACGCGCGCGGGCCAGAAATTCTTTCGCGATCCGCGTGAACTCCTCGGGCTTCTCCTGGCTCGGGTAATGGCCGAGCCCCGGCATCGTCACGATCTGCACACCGGGAATGGTCTTTCGCAGTTGCTCCTGCGTCTCGACCGGCACGATCGTGCTGCGGCCGCCGAGAATGTAGATCGTGGGGCTGGTGATCCGCCGAACGTATTGCCACAGCTCGGTCTCGACGAAGCCTTTCGCAAGCTGCGGGTCTCTCTTCCAGACCAGGCGTCCGCCCGCATCGCGCTTCGACGCGTAGCGCGCGTAGACGCGCAGTTGATCCTCAGGCATGCCCTGGTTCTCTCGCTTCAATTGCGCCAGCAGCTCGTCTTCGTTCGCCCAGCCCTTCGCGTCGCGCTCGACGGAGCGTGCGAAGTTGTCCGAGATGGTCTTCGGACGCTCCGGCCCGACGTCCTCGACGATGAGGGCGCGGACGTTGTCGGGATGAAGGCCTGCGTACACCTGCACCACGCGTCCGCCCGTCGAGTTGCCCCACAGCGTCACGCTTCGCAATCCGAGCTGCGAGACGAGGGCTTCGAAGTCCTTCGCGTGATCCTCGACGAGGTAATTCGCGCCGGGATCCCAGGCGGAATCGCCATGGCCCCGCATGTCGATGGCGATCACGTGGTAGTCGCCTGCGAACGACGGCGCGATGTGGTCGAACGTGTGCGCCACGCGCCCGATGCCGTGCACCATGAGCAGCGGCGGTCTGCTCTCATTGCCCCAATCGAGGTAGTGCAGGCGCAGACCGTTGACCGTTACGAACCGATCGACTGGCGACGGTGGCGCCGGCGGAGACTGTGCCTGCAGGTCGGGCACGCGGGCGAAGGAGAAGGCCACCACTGCCGCAATCGCGACAAGCCGCCGGAAGGCGTTGCATGTTGATGTCACGCGCACACCTCTTTCATACGGCTCCCGTGGGAGCATCGTTACATTTTCCTGGCGCGACCTGTTGCGCGTGGGAATGATGCCCCAGTCGGGGCGTGACGGGTTGGTTTTTCGATCAGGACCGGAGCAGCACGTAAACCGCGCCGCTCCCGCCGTCGTCGCGCGGCGCGTCGCTGTAGGCGAGCACGGCCCGATGGCTGCGGAGCAGTGCCCGGACGTCCGCGCGCAGCACAGCCTTGCCTGTCGAGTGCAGGCCGCGCCCGTGCACGATCGCCACGCATCGATACGCTCGCCGGTTGGCCTCGATGAAGAGGCCGACCTGCCGGAGCGCGGCCGTGCTAGTCAGCCCGTGCAGGTCGAGACGGCGCCCTGGCACGTATTGTCCGCGCCGGAGCTTGCGCAGTTCGCGGCGGTCCACGCCCGCCGTGACGAACCCTGCATCGCCTTCAACATCGTCGGGTTCGTCGTCGCGCGAACGGGCCGGCGGCGGACGATAGGGTGCGGCAGGGCCGACCCTGGGAGGAGGAGCGGACGGGCGTACGCGAACGCGGTGGTCCTTCTTCAGAGGCGTGACATCGGACATCGCCTCGTCGAAGTGACGCTGCTCTTCATCTGGATCGGGTTCGAACTGGCGCGAAGCCACACCCCATTATCCAACGCGCGACGGCGAAAGGCGGAAGCTGGGGTACCCTTTGTCTTCACGCATGACGCGACGGATGCCCTTCACTCTGAACACGATCGTGTTGCTACCGCTTCT
>Ga0207683_10005149_pt1 | contig 11228 bp, 7 predicted proteins | sample KBSM73metaG_FD_184333 | JGI IMG/M metagenome (GOLD analysis project Ga0207683, IMG submission 184333) | Miscanthus rhizosphere microbial communities from Kellogg Biological Station, Michigan, USA - KBS M7-3 metaG (SPAdes) (version 2) | ecosystem: Host-associated > Plants > Roots > Rhizosphere >...
CAAGACGCCGCGGCATCACACGTTCTTCGAGATGCTCGGCAACTTCTCGTTCGGCGACTACTTCAAGGAGGACGCGATCGCGTTCGCCTGGGAGCTGCTCACGAAGGTCTACAAGATCGATCAGAGCAAGCTCGTCGTCACCGTGTTCGGCGGCGATCCGTCGCTGCCCGGCATCACCGCGGACGACGAGGCGCGCGCGATCTGGAAGCGCGTCACCGGCTTCGGCGACGACCGCGTGATCGGGCTCGGTGCGAAGGACAACTTCTGGCAGATGGGCGACACCGGCCCGATGGGTCCGTGCACCGAGATTCACTACCACCACGACGCGACCGGCAACTGGCCGACCCAGGACCCGGCGACGTGGAAGGGCTGGCTCGAGATCTGGAACCTCGTGTTCATGCAGTTCGAGCGGCGCACCGCGGGCGGCGAGCTGTTCAAGCTGCCGGCGCCGTCGGTCGACACCGGTGCGGGTCTCGAGCGCGTGACCTCCGTGGTGCAGGGCGTGCGCTCGAACTACGACACCGATCTGTTCACCGGCATCATCGCGACCGCGGCGAAGATCGCGGGCAAGACCTACGGCAAGGACCCGGAGGTCGACACCTCGCTGCGCGTGATCGCGGACCACGCGCGCTGCTCGACGTTCCTGATCGCGGACGGCGTGTTCCCCGACAAGGCGGGGCGCGAGTACGTGCTGCGCCGGATCTTCCGGCGCGCGGTGCGCCACGGGCACCTGCTCGGCATCAAGGAGCCGTTCATGCATCGCGTGTGCGACACGGTGATCGAGGAGATGCGCGCGCAGTATCCAGAGCTCGCGGAGCGGCGGTCGATCATCGCCGAGGTCACTCTCGAGGAAGAGAAGCGGTTCCGCGCCACGCTCGACCGCGGCCTTGCGCTGCTCGACGACGAGTTCGCGCGGATGCAGAAGTCCGGCGAGAAGAACGTCGCCGGCAAGGCCGTGTTCACGCTGTACGACACGTTCGGATTCCCCGACGACCTCACCGAGATCGTCGCGGGCGAGCGCGGCTTCGGCGTCGACAAGCTTGGCTTCCGGGAGGAGATGGCGAAGGCGCAGGAGCGCTCGCGGTTCTCGGGCAGCGATCAGGAAGCGGTCGCCACCGAGCTGAAGAGCGTGGCGAACGAGGTCGGCGCGACGAAGTTCACCGGCTACGAGGGCCGCGGCGTCTCCGGCGAGGGCCACGTCAAGGCGATGCTCGTCGATGGTGATCGCGTGCAGCACGCGTCGATCGGCGCGAAGGTCGCGCTGGTGTTCGACACCACGCCGTTCTACGGCGAGAGCGGCGGCCAGATCGGCGACACCGGCTGGGTCACGACGAAGACGGCGAAGATCCGGATCGACGACACGAAGAAGCCGGCGGGCGATGTCCACGTGCTGATGGGCGAGGTCACGCTCGGCACGATCGGCGTGGGCGAGGCCGTGCACTTCGAGGTCGATGACGAGCGCCGCGAGCGGATCCGCGCGAATCACTCGGCGACGCACCTGCTCAACCACGCGCTCAAGCGCGTTCTCGGCGGTCACATCTCGCAGAAGGGCTCGCTCGTCGCGCCCGATCGCCTGCGCTTCGATTTCTCGCACTTCTCGCCGATGACGCCCGAGCAGATTCGCCAGGTCGAGGACCTCGTCAACGCCGAGATCCGCCGCAACATCGACTCGAAGGTCGAGGAGCTCGCGCTCGAGCAGGCGAAGCAGAAGGGCGCCGTCGCGATGTTCGGCGAGAAGTACGGCGACCGCGTGCGCGTCGTGGCGATCGGCGGCGAGTCGCTCGAGTTCTGCGGCGGCACCCACGTACGCCGCGCGGGAGACATCGGGCTGTTCAAGATCCTCTCCGAGGCTGGCGTCGCGCAGGGCGTGCGCCGCATCGAGGCCGTCACGGGCGCGGGCGCGCTCGACTACCTGCGCCGGCTCGAGGACGAGCTGCTGCGCGCGGGCGAGCGACTCAAGGCAACGCCGTTCGAGATCGCGGCGCGCATCGAGAAGGTGCTCGAGGAGCGCAAGGCGCTCGACCGCGAGATCGAGAAGCTCAAGCAGCGCATCGCGTCGGGCGGCGGTGGTCGCGATTTGCTCGCCGAGGCGGTCACGATCAAGGGCATCCGCGTGCTCGCGGCGGCCGTCGAGGTCGACGACGCCAAGGTGCTGCGCGACACCGGCGATCAGCTGCGCGACAAGCTCGGATCCGGCGTGATCGTGCTCGCGGGCACCGGTGGCGCCGAGGTCAAGCTGGTCGCGATGGTGACCAAGGACCTCGTCGACAAGGTCCAGGCGGGCAAGCTGCTCTCCGAGGTCGCGACCGCGCTCGGCGGCCGTGCGGGCGGCCGTCCCGACATGGCGCAGGGCGGTGGCAAGGATGCCGCCGCGGTGCCCCAGGCGCTCGACAAGGCGCGCAAGTGGGTCGAGGAGCACGCATAGTGCCGCGCCGGCCGCGCTTCGAACCGAGTGGCTCGCCGCCCGGTGAGCGGCTCGCCAGCATCGCAGCCCGCAACGCGCGGCCGCCCTGGTACGCGAACAAGGCCATCCGCGCCGCGATCATCGGCGCACTCCTGATCATCTGCTTCGCGCTGCTCGCACTCACCGACCTCGGCAAGCCGAAGGTCGAGAAGAAGAAGCCGGCGGACCACGTCGACGGCATTTATCTGCGGCACTGACCGCCTGCGGCACTGACCGGCTGCGGCACTGACCGCCTGCGGCACTGACCGCCTGCGGCACTGACCGGCTGCGGCACTAGCCCGCGCGCGCGGGCAGCGTGACGATCGCCTCGGCGCCGCGGGCGCCCTTGCGGTTGCGCAGCGTGAGCGTGCCGCGGTGGGCCTCGGCGATCTGGCGCGCTAGCACGAGGCCGATACCCGAGCCGGTGGGTTTCGTCGTGAAGAACGGGACGAACAGGTTCGCGGTGTCGGAGAGACCCGGGCCGTCGTCCTCGATCGTGACGGTCGCGGTGCCGGCGGTGTGGGTCCAGCTGACGCGCACGTGGGCATCGGCGGCGTCGGCGGCGTTGCGCACGAGGTTGATGAGCAGCTGGTCGAGCTGGTCGGCGTCGCCGTCGACCGCGAGCGCGGGGCCGCTGGCGATCTCGACCGGCAGGCGGGTCTCGAGCGCGGCGGTGCGCTCGACCCAGGCGGCGAGCTCGACGCGTGCGAGGCGCGGCGGCGGCAGGCGGACCAACCGCGAGTACGACTGCATGAAGCGGGCGAGGGCGGCGGCACGGCGCTCGATCACCTCGAGGCCGCGCGTGAGGTCGTCACCCATGTCGCGGCGCTGCTCGACGCCCGTGCGCAACGTCTCGGCGATCGAGGAGATCGGCCCGAGCGAGTTGTTGATCTCGTGGCCGAGCACGCGCACGAGGCGCTGCCAGGCGAGGCGTTCTTCGGCGCGCAGCGCGTGCTGGACGTCGGTCATCACGAACAGGCGGTGCGGCATGCCGGCGAGGCGGACGTCCGAGGGGCGGACCTCCCACGTGGTGCGCGCGAGCTCGAGCGTGCGCGGTGCATCGGCGTCTGCGAGCGTGGCCAGGCCGAGATCGAGCAGCGAACGACCGACGAGCGCGGGACCGAGCAGACGCTCGGCAGTGCGGTTCGCGAGCCGGATCGTGTGTGTGGTGTCGACGGCGATCACCGCCGCATCGACGGACTCGACGACCCGCGCGAGGCCGGCACTGGTCTCCTCGTCGCGCCAGCGCTCGGTGCGTAGCTCCTCGGCGAGCATGGCGAGCTCGGCGACCGCGAGGCCGAAAGCATCGTCGCGACGCGGGTGGCGGCCGCGCACCGCGTAGTCGCGCTCGCGCAGCGAGGCGGTCAGGTTCGCGAGTGTCTGCAGCGGGCGGGTGACGCGCGTGCGTGCCGCGAGCGCGAGGCCGCCGCTACCGAGCGCGATCGCGAGCGTCAGCGTGACCTGCGTCTTGAGCTGGAACGCGCCGGACCACAACAGGGGCAGGGCGACGGCGACGGGAATCGCGATCGCCGCGAGGATGGCCACGAGCACCGCATCCTCGTGGCGCAGCTTCATGACCGGATCCCGAGCGAGGCGAGCCGGCGGTAAAGCGCGCTGCGCGACAGGCCGAGCACGCGGGCGGCATCGGCGACGTTGCCAGCATGAGCGGCGAGCGCGCGCTCGATCAGGTAGCGCTCGGCTTGCTCGAGCGTCATGTCCTCGAGGCGCGAGCCTTCGGTGCGCGCACGCAGCATCAGGTCATCGGGGCCGATCTCGTCGGTCGCGGCGAGCAGCGACGCGCGCTCGATCACGTGCTCGAGCTCTCGCACGTTGCCCGGCCAGCTGTGCGCGAGTAGCGCGGTCATCGCGGGTGGCGTCAATCGCTTGGCCGAGCGTCCGAGGAACGCCGCCGCGAGATCCGGGACATCTTCCTTGCGATCGCGCAGCGGTGGCAGCCGGATCTCGACGGTGTTGAGCCGATAGAGCAGATCCTCGCGGAACCGGCCGGCGGCGGCTGCCGCCACGACATCTGCATTCGTCGCGGCGAGCACGCGCACGTCGACCCGGCGCGGCCGCGAGCTTCCCACCGGATGGAACTCGCCGGTCTGAAGCACGCGGAGCAGGCGCGCCTGCTGGGCCGGCGGCATGTTCGCGATCTCGTCGAGAAAGAGTGTCCCGCCGTCGGCGAGCTCGAAGCAGCCCGTGCGATCGGTGCGCGCATCGGTGAACGCGCCGCGCACGTGGCCGAACAGCTCGCTCTCGAGCACGCCGTCGGAGAGCCCGCCTGCGTTGACCGCCACGAACCCCCGACCGCTACGAGACGATGCCGCGTGAAGCGCCCTGGCGATCACTTCCTTGCCGGTGCCGTGCTCGCCGGTGATCAGCACGCTCGCGGAGGCCGGCGCCACGCGCTCGACGAGCGCCATCACCTGCTGCATCGCGCGCGACTTCGCGACCACGTCCGGGAGCTCGCGCGCGCGTGTGCGTGCGGCCTCGGCATCGAGCCGGTTCGCCGTGCGTAGCGCCTGCCGCAGATCGAGCTGCGCGCGCAGCACCGTGACGAGCCGGGCGTTGTCCCACGGCTTGGTCAGGTAATCGCGCGCGCCGCGCCGGATCGCCTCGACCGCGCCTTCGATCGAGCCCCACGCGGTCATCACCACGACCGGCAGCGCCGCGTCGATCTCGCGCAGCCGCGCCAGCAGATCGATTCCCTCGCTGCCGCTCGTCGTGTCGCGCGTGTAGTTGAGATCGATGAGGCAGACATCGAGCTCCTCGGACTCCACGAGCCCGAGTACGGCCGCCGGCGAGGTCGCCGTGCGCACGTCGAACCCATTCGCACGCGCGAGCATGCGAACCGCCTCCAGTACATCCGGCTGGTCGTCTGCGACGAGCAGGCGCGGCATCAGCCCCGGCGATCCTCCACCACGCGGCCATCGAACAGGTGCACCACCCGCGTCGCCTTCTGCGCGTAATCCGGGTTGTGCGTGACCATGCATATCGTCGCTCCCCTGCCGTGCAGCTGGCTTAGCAGCTCCATGACCGCGTCGCCGTTCTTGCTGTCGAGATTACCTGTTGGCTCGTCGGCGAGGAGGATCAGAGGATCTCCTGCGACCGCGCGCGCGACCGCCACGCGCTGCTGCTGACCGCCCGAGAGCTGCGCGGGCAGATGTCGCGCACGGTGGGACATGCGTACCGCGTCGAGCGCCTCGGCGACCCGCTTCCTGCGCTCGCCGGCCGCCATCCCGCGATACGTGAGCGGCAGCTCGACGTTCTCCTCGACGGTGAGGTCGCCGATCAGGTTGAACGCCTGGAAGATGAACCCGATCGCCTTGTTGCGGAGCGCGGCGCGCTTGATCGGATCGAGCTTCGCGGTGTCCTGGCCGTCGATGCGGTACTCGCCCTGCGTCGGGACGTCGAGCAGGCCGAGGATCGCGAGCAGCGTCGACTTGCCGGAGCCCGACGGGCCACTGATCGACAGGAACTCGCCCTTGTCGACCGACAGCTCGACGGACGCGAGCGCGCGCGTTTCGACGTCGTCGGTATGGAACGTCTTGCCGATGTTCGAGAGCTCGAGCAGCGCGCGAGCCGGTTCAGGGAGTCTTGCAGCAGCTGGCATGGTTCCTCACTCGACGCGCAGGCGGTCGACACCGTCCCAGCGCGACATGTCCGAGAGCACGACCTGATCGCCGGCGGAGAGTCCGCTCGCGATCTCGATGTCCTTGAGAGCAGCGCGGCCGAGCTTCACCGACACGCGATGCGCGATGCCGCCCTCGACCTTGAACAGCTTGATCGTCTGGTGCGCCTCGCCGATCGCAGGACGCGCGAGATGCAGCACGTCGCCCGTGCGCGCGAGCTCGATCACGCCGTCGACGTTCTGATCGACACGAGTGCCCTTCGGCAACGCTCCGGTCAGCGCGATGTCGACGATGACGGCGCCGTTCTGCGCGGCCGGATCGATCCGTATGACCTCGCCCTCGACGACGCCGACGCGCGTATCGACGGTCGCCGTGAGCCCGACCGAGACATCCTCCATCGAGGCCTCGGGGATGCGCAGGCGTGCCTTGAGCTTGTCGGGCACGACGACGCGCGCGAGCGGCGCGCCGACCGCGACCGACTGGCCGGCCTCGACGGCGATCTGCTGCACGACGCCCTTCTGCCCGGCGCGCACGTGCAACGCATCGAGCTGCTTGTGGTGAAACTCGGCGAGCGCGCGCAGCCGATCGACCTGCGACTTCTGGGCCTCGAGCTGGGCCGCGTTGCCGCGCCGCAGGGCCGCGAGTCGCTGCTGCTCGAACGCGAGCCGGCCGTCGAGCTGGGTCGCGCGGTCCTTCGACTCGGCGCTCTCGATCGTCGGGATCACGCCCTTCGCCGCCATCGCGGTGTCCATCTCGGAGCGCCGCTTGGCCATCGCGGTGTCGCCGTTGAGCCCGGCCACCGTCGATTCCTGGGCGAGGCGCGCGCCGTCGAGCTGCGCGGACAGCCGGGCGAGCTCGGCCTCGGCGGCGGCGACGTCGCGATCGGCGTTGAGCGCGGCGAGCTCGGCATCGGGGTTCGACAGCTCGATCAGGACGGTGTCCTCGTCGACCTGCGCGCCGGCCTGCACGAGCACCTTGTCGATGCGCGCGGCGACGGGCGCCGAGGCCCAGCGGAAGTCCGTCGGCACGAGCGTCCCGGTGCCGCGCACCTCGAGCGTCAGCGGACCGCGCTCGACCGTGCCGATCCACAGATCGCCGCGCGCCACACTCGGGGCACGCCCGGCGAACCACCGCACGGCGAGCGTCACACCGCCGAGCGCCGCGAGCGCTGCGACGACGAGCACGGCGCGCCGGGTGCGAGGCCGCGCACGCACGCGCGGGACATCCATCGTCGTCTCCATCAGTCGGACCTCAGGGCGACGATCGGCTGCACGCTGGTCGCACGGCGAACGGGCAGCCAGGTCGCGAGCAGCGCGGTCGCCGCCACCGCGAGCGCCACCGCGATCAGCAGCACCGGCTGACTCAGCGACTCTCCGTAGAACACCCCGCGCAGCGACGACGTCAGCGCCGCCTCGAGGACCACTGCCGCCGCGAGCCCGAGCGCGACTCCCGCCGCGACCAGCGTCGCCGCCTGCTTCACGACCATCGCGCGCACGTGCGACGGCGGCGCGCCGAGCGCCACGCGCAGCCCGATCTCGTGCGTGCGCTGCGCGACGGTGTGGGCCATGACGCCGTAGATCCCGACCGCCGAGAGCAAGAGTGCGATGCCGGCGAAGCAGCTGAGCAGGAACGTCAGGAAGCGAGGCCGCGCGACCGCCTCCCACATCAGGTCGTCCATCGTCCGGACCTGGAACAACGGCAGCCGCGGATCGAGATCGGCGATGACGCGATACACCGACGGCGTCAGCTCGCCCGGATCGCCGGTCGTGCGCACGAGGACGTACTGGATGTTCTCCGACGTCGGCGGCTCGTTGAGCAGCGCCGACTGGTCGCGCGCGATGAACAGCTCGGTGCCGGCCGGCTTGTCGACGCCCGCATTCTTGATGTCATGGACGACGCCGACGATCGTGTTGAGCACGATCTTCGACGGATCGGTCCAGTAGCCGACCTGCAGCTGCTGGCCGATCGGATCCTCGTGCGGGAAGTACTTCTTCACGAACGCCTCGTTGATGACGACGACGAGCGGCGCGCCCGGGGTGTCGCTCGCGGTGATGCCGCGTCCGCGCACGATGCGCGCGCCGAGCGCCTCGAACCCACCCGGGTTCATGACCTGGACGAAGTCGACGTTCCAGGGCTGATCCTTGTCGTGCGTATGGCCCGGTAGCTCGAAATCATTCGCGTTGAGTGGGCGCGTGGGCAGCATGCCGTTGCCGCCGTCGAGCATCACGACGCCGGTCACGCCGGGCAGTGCGTGCAGCCGCGCGTCGAGCCGGTCCCAGAACACATCGCCGGTCGTTCCGGTGTACGTCTTCTGCGGCAGCTCGACGCCGAACGTCAGCATGTGATCGGGCTTGAAGCCGAGGTCGACGTTCTGTAGCCGGATGAAGCTGCGCACCATCACCGTGCAGCCGACGACGAGCACGACCGCGAGCGCGATCTCGGTGATCACGAGCGCGCGCCGAACGCGCAGCCGCACCTTCGAGCCGGTCATGCGCGGCGAGCCATCCTTGAGCGCGCCGTGGAGGTCGGTCTTGCGCGCGTGCACGATCGGCGCGAGCCCGAACAGCAGCGCCGCGACCACCGAGCACGCGACCGCGAAGGCGACCGCCGTGCCGTCGAGCGTGATCTCGCTCGCGCGTGGCGCCGACTTCGGGATCAGCGCGGCGACGCCGTCGACGGCCCACACCGCGACCAGCACGCCGAGCGCGCCACCGACGAGCCCGACGATCAGGCTCTCGGTGATGAACTGCCTCATCAGCCGGCGACGGTTCGCGCCGAGCGCGTGGCGCACGGCGATCTCGCGGCTGCGCGTATCGGCGCGCGCGATGAGGAGATTGGCAACGTTGACGATCGAGATCAGCAGCACGAACAGCACGGCGCCCTGGAGCAGCCACAGCGTGGTCGCGAGCGAACCGACCAGATCCTCCTGGAACGGCACGGCGACCATCGGATGGTTGTCGGGCTGGATCGCGTGCACCTTCGGCGCCTTGAGCTTTCCCCACTGGGTCACGAGCGCGCCGAGCTCGGCGCGGAACTGCGCGATCGTCACGCCAGGCTTGAGCCGCACGATCGCGTGGAGCGAGTGGCTGCCGCGATTCGCCTTCGCGACGTTGAAGTTCGCCGGCACCCAGGCCTCCTCGCCCTCGAGGAAGTCGAAGCCCTTCGGCATCACGCCGATCACGGTGACCGGCATTGCATCGAGCGTGATCTTCCGGCCGATCACGTCGCGCGAGCCGCCGAAGGCGCGCTGCCAGACGTCGTAGCCGAGCACGACGACCGTCGGATCGCCGGGCTGATCCTCGCTCGCGTCGAACGTGCGGCCGAGCAGCGGCTTGACGCCGAGCAGGGGCAGCAGCTGGTGCGTCGCATACGCGGCCTGGATGCGAACCGGGCGGTCGCCGCCCGACAGGCTCGCGCTGCCGCGCGCCCACCCAGCGACGCTGGCGCACGACCGGCACCCCTTCGTCAGGTCGTCGAGCTCGGGCACGCTCAGCCAGAAGCGCTTGAGCTGCATCTTGCCGCCGAACTCGGTGTACACGCGGACGATCTGATCCGGCTGCTCGTACGGCAGTGGACGCAGCACCACCGAATTCACGACCGAAAAGATCGTCGTGCTCGCCCCGATCCCGAGCGCGAGCGTGATCGCCAGGACCGCGGTGAGTCCGGGCGTCTTGACCATCATCCGAACCGCGTACCGAACATCGAGCCAGAGCGAGCCCATGCGGTGCCCATCAGCAGCGCGCATGCCAGCTCAACCACCTGAGATCATGTGAGGTGTTCGCGCCGGCGCGTCCGGTTGCGGGATCCGGGATCCCAGTTCCGGACACCGAAAAACCCTTGGCCATTCCCCGGTTTGACGCGGAGGTCCAGCAAACGAGATAATTCGCGCTGATCTCTCATGGCGGCGGACGACAAAGGCGGGGCGCGGCCGGCAGGGCCGGTCGTGCTGCGCATCAAGCTTCGCTACGACGACCTCGACGCGATGGTGCAGCGCTTCGCGCCGAACGTCGGCAAGTCGGGCTTGTTCCTGCCGACCAAGTCGATCCAGCCGCTCGGCACCGAGATCAAGTTCGAGCTCCGGCTCGCGAACGACACGCCGGTGCTGGTCGGGCTCGGCAAGGTCAAGGCTACGCGGCCGCCGGACCCGGCAAACCCGCGCGCCGCATTCGGCATGGCGATCGAGCTCATGCGCGTCACGCGCGAGGGCCGCGAAGTCATCATCCGCATGATCGAGCGCCGCCGCGTGCTCGGCCTGCCGGAGGTCGCGATCCCGATGCCGGAGGACGTCGAGCAGGCGCGCCGCCAGGACCTCGATACCCCGCAGCGCGCCGACACGGCGGGCATCGTGCGCGAGGCGATGGCGCAGATGGCGTCCGCGCCGGTCGCCGAGCAGATCCTGACCGCGCGCCCGACGACCGGCCCGCTCGCGACCGTCAAGGAGCCGGTGCTCGAGTCCGGCCCGGTCGCGGTGCCGGTGGACTCCGGGCCGATCGTGAAGCCCGCGCCGTTCGCGTCGCCCGCGCCGTCGGCTGCTGCGGACTCGGGGCCGATCGCGAAACCGGCCCCCGCTGCGGACTCGGAGAGCGACGCCCGGTTCAATATCCCCCTTTCGGGGGACGAACGCGCGCTGGCGTTGTGGTTCGCTTCGAAGGCGCCTGCTCTCCCCGCAGGAGCCCTCTCGCCACGAGCATCGGGAAAATATGTCTAAGCTGAGCCGCGTTCTGCCCCAGGGGTTGGTGGGCCCCTGTTTCAGGTTGTGCGACGATCCCGGCGACCTCGCGCTGGAATCCAGTGAAAGCTGCGACGAATTCGCGGAGCCGAATCGTCGGGCCCACGGAGCGTCGCGCCGCTCTGGCAAAGGCCGCCGGCAAGCTCTGGGCGAGAGCCTCTCGACGCGCTGCTCGTGCGGTGCCGGAGCCCGCAACTGAGATGGACGTGGAGTCTCTGACAGAGCTAGCCGCCCAGTGTGACTACAAGGCTCGAGAAATGGCTCGCGCCATGGGCATCACGCCGCGTCATCTGCAGCGGCTGTTTGCGGCGCAGTTCGGCTTTGGGCCCCAGCAGTGGCTGAATGAGCAACGCTTGTTGGTGGCGAAGAACATGTTGTGCAGCGCCCGAGCGGTCAAAGAGGTCGCCTACCATCTCGGCTT
>Ga0207683_10005153_pt1 | contig 11223 bp, 9 predicted proteins | sample KBSM73metaG_FD_184333 | JGI IMG/M metagenome (GOLD analysis project Ga0207683, IMG submission 184333) | Miscanthus rhizosphere microbial communities from Kellogg Biological Station, Michigan, USA - KBS M7-3 metaG (SPAdes) (version 2) | ecosystem: Host-associated > Plants > Roots > Rhizosphere >...
CCGAGACCGAGACGGTCTGCCGTGGGCTGATGTCGACGTACTGAATTTCCTTGCTCGGCACCGTCGCGAGATCGCCTTCCACGCGAGCCAGCGCCATTCCCTTTTTAAGGGAACCTTCCTTGCCTTCGACAACGTCAGGCGGACCGAGGATCGCCTTCATTTCCTCGTCGGCACGCAGGTACTTGTGCTTGCCATTGGTCTTGCCGTCTTCCACCACTAGCACGAAACCGTCCAGATGATGGCCGATGATGACCGCGTCATCGTCGGCAAAGATCGGGGGCATATCCACGACCACAACTGAATTCTTGGGGAGCGCGCGCAGGGTTTCGAACAATTGCGTGCCCGCGGCGCTGGTCAGCAGCTCCCCGGTCGCGACGTCGCGCTTATAACCGGGTACAACTACCAGCCTCTCCTCGTTTATTCGACGCGCAATCTGGCTCATGTCCGGCTGCTCGCCCGTCAGGAAGTCGTGGACGCCCCAGCCCTCGGGCTCGAATGCGAAGCGGGTTGCTACCGCCGGCCGGTGCAGATCGAGATCGACCAGATAAACGTCGAAATCGGCAATGCGCGACAGCGCCGCGGCCATGTTTGACGCTACGAATGTCTTACCGACATTGGGCGCCGCGGACGTGACGCCGATCAGCTTGATCTCGCGTTCTTCCATCTGCCGCACGATCTGCGAGCGCAGCAGCTTGAACGGGCGCGCGCGCGTATCGGCATTGCGGAAGCCGACGATATTCTGGTCGTCAAACTGCTCGGGCAGGACCTCGACCGCCTCGATTCGGTCGATCGGAGGGAACAGCGCCGCCTGGACCGTCTTAACAGAATTCATCGGCGCTCAACTCCAGCCAGGTCTCGGGAAGGCGCAGCGGTCATGCCCGCACCGCCGCATTGGATTTACGCCGCACGCGCTTCTCGATCATTTGCGCTATCCAGCTAGGCCGCTGATCGAAATCGGGAATCACCGCAAGCGGCGCCTCACCCGTCACATTTCGCAATGCCGCAGTCCCGCGAATCGGGCGCGTCACCAATTCGATCAGCAGCACCAGCGCCAGGCCCAGGCCGAAGCCGGCGGCGATCGAACCCGCGATGATCAGCGGCCGATTCGGGCGCAGCGGATGGTCCGGCACGACTGGTGGATCGGACAATGTCAGGCGCTCACCTTTTTGTTCTGATTCTATGCGCGCCTGGATCTGCGCCGCCTGCAGCTTGATGCCTATGCCACGATATTGGTCGCGCAGCACATCGGAGGCCTTTTCAAGCTGATCAAGCTGCGCAGCCAGCGCCGGTGCCCGCGAGGCTGCCGCCTGATAGGCCGCCGAGCGTGACGTGACCATCGCCCGCGCCTGGTTGAGCGAAGCGATCTGCGCGCGATTGGCCTGCAGCTGAGCCTGAATCGGGTCAGTCTGCATCCTCGTCGACGCGTCGCGTTTCGCAGCCTCAAGCTGCGCTTTGGCGGAGATTACATCGGGGTGCGTATCGGAGAATTTAGCCTGCAGCACGCGCAGCTGGGCTTCGGCCTGCGCCACTGCCTGATTCTGGACACCGCCATTGTCCTCCGCGGTCACGAGCTTGGCATTCTGCGACTGGATCGCCGCAATCTGCGAGTCGATCGACGAAACGTCGGCGCCCGGATTGCCGGTAAGGCCGCTGAGTGCGAGGACCGAGCCGTTAGCAGCGCGCATCTGGGTGGCCTTCGTCTCAAGCTGCGAGATCTGCGCCTGGATGGTATTGGCCTGCTCGGTCAGAAAATTGACCGTGTCGGTGGCTTGACTGGCCTGCGTGCTGGCATCGGCTTCGAGAAAATGATCCACGAACTGCTGTGCAACCAGCTGCGCCTTGACCGGGTCGTCATAATCAAACGAGACGGTGATCGCGATCGTGTTCGCAAGGCCCAGATTCCTCCTGCTGGGTATGCCAGCCAGCCCGGTATCGATCGCGGCGATAGTCGTGTCGTCCCGCATCTTGTCGACGATCTTTGACAACGGCAACGTCCGCTGCTCGCGCGGGTAAAGCCCATAGGTTCGGATCAGGCGAATCAAATCCTGGCGGCTCAGCACGCGTTCGCGTGCACGTGCAATGCGCTGGCCGATCATGTCACCGACCTGGTTGCCGCCGCCGCCCGAAAGCGCGCTGATAAGATCGTCAGGAACCTGCTGCGATTCGATCAGCACAGTCGCTGAGGATTCGTAGACGGGGTGCATCAGAAAAGCGGTCACCAAGCCCGCGATGGTCGCGACCATGACGGGCAGGATCACGAACCAGCGTCGCTGCCACAACATAGACGGAAGCGAGGAGACGAATCCGCCTCCCCCACCGCTGTTTCCAATCTCTGCCGCCTGCGTAGCCATTTAGATCCTTCCAAGCTTGGCTTTGACGTGAATCGACCCGGTGTAGGAACTGGCGGAGGGACGGCCGCCTATCGAGCGCCATTGATACCGGCCACCGAAGCCGGCGGAAACACGCTGCGTTAAGTCGCGATCGTAATCCGCCGAGCCCAAAAGCAGTTTGGAGCTGCCGAGCAGCTGCGTTCCGACCGGCGAAAAGCTCCCCGAAGAGTCGCGAAGAAACTGCCCGTTCAAGCTGACGCGGCTATGCTCGTCGAGCTGTTGCGTGAGTTGGGCACCAATGCTGGTGGTCGTCCGGAGCGGGCCATAGCCGCTCGGTTGGGTATCGCGGCTCATCTTGAGGCAGAAATTCGTGTGCGGATATGCCCCGCACAGATTCACGCCCAAACCCAAGCTCTTTGTCGACCGGGCGAACGGTCCCTCGATATGCGAAAAGACCACGCCAATATGACCGTCGATCTCCCACACCTCATTAAGCTGGCTTTTTGCGGTAAGCGCCGGCTGGATCGTACGACTGTCGGGATAAATTCGCGACCTCACGGTACCCAGGGTGATTTGGGCTCCGACAGAAGAGCGGGCATCCACGGAGTGGTTATAGCCCGCATTCACGCTGTACTGCGTATAACCGCTAGGCACACCACCAAACCCTGCGGCCTGCCCCTTCCCGTAGCTTAGGTGCGAGACCTGCGCCCCATAGCTGACCTGGTCTCGCGCCGTGGCCAACCACTGCAGTTGATAGGATCCCATCAGAATCTTAGTGCGGCGCCCCACATCGAGCGGGTCGTTCACGATCTGGCTCGGATCGTTGATCGTTGCGCGGTTCGACGTCTGATAGTTGGCCGTGAGCGTCGTGCCCACATATTCGCTCAGCTGATCGGTGCGGGTCAGGTTGATCGATCCGGAATCGGTATAGCCGAACTTTTCGAGATATGACTCCCGACGATACTGGCCTTGCAACGCCGTGCTCGAGCGCGCCGTCTGATAGAAAAGCCGGGGCGCGATCGAAGCCGATGCGAACACTGTCCCTTTGGTTACGCCTGAGGCAAGAAAGGGATTGGTCTCATAGCCGATTTCGCTCTGCGCCACCGCGCTGAACTGAACCGACTGAGCCGTGGCTGGCGACGCCATGACGGCACCCAGTACAATGAGACGAGAGGCTCTCACGGAACGATTACCGTATCGCCAGCCTGGATAAGCGGAACGCTGGCGGGGCTCATGTCGCTATCGGACGGCCTGCCTTTGAAAATGGCCGACAAATGCGTGCGGATGACCTGCGATCGACCGGCGATCGTGCGCAGAATAATGATGTGATCGATATCGGCGAAATCGGTCGGGCCGCCAGCCTGGGCCAGCGCGTTCAATACATTGACGTAACGCGTGGGGGAGAAATTCCCTGGGCCGCGCACCTTGCCAATCACCGAATATTGCATGCCGGCCGGCGCGGCGACGGATACGGTAACCTGCTGCGGCACGCCTTTATATTGCGGTGCGAGCAGCTTGGAGAGCACGTCCTCTATCTCGTTGGGCGTATGACCGGCCGCGGCAATGGTTCCCGCCAAGGGAAAAGCAAAGGTGCCGTCGGGCAGGACCGTCAAAGCGCGCTGAAGTCGCTCGTCACCCCAGACGTAGATCTGCAATTGATCTCCGGGGCTGATCCGATAGCTGCTGGCGGCGGGCTTGGCACCAGCGACGGGTGCGTCTGCTTGCGCCATGGCATTGCCCGGCAGCGCAAGTGAGGCTGCGGCGAGCAGGATCGCGGCGGTCTTCCTCATTGTGAAATTACCCCTTTTAGTGGCGATTATCTCTCGCACTTGCGAATTGGCTTTTCCAGCGTTTATGTGCCCCATGGGTTCCCACCGAGCAGTAGGCGTAACGCGACCATTCCGGTGTCGTTCCAATTGGCGGGACCGCTCCTGCATCCAAATGGTGAACCGGCGGTTACTACGGACTGCGTGTCGGACTGCTCCCTCCCCGTATCGAAAGTCATCATGCGCCTGATTTCGCGACGGATCGCCTCCTTGTCTGCGCTCCTTTTGTCGCTTTGCCTTGGCGCCTGCAATTCCAGCCTGGAAAAAGCAGATGCTTGGGAAGGGCAATATGACAGGATGATGGCTGTCCAAGCCTATCCCGCCGCTCTGGGAGCGATCCGTAAATCCATCTCCTACGATGATACGACCTCGCGCCGCTATATCAAGATGGCGGAATTGCAGATGCAGATGCAGCAGCCCGCCGCCGCTGCAGGATCTTTCCAGGCCGCGCTCGATCTGCAGCCCGACAATATCGAGGCGCTTGAGAATCTGGCAATCCTATCGGTTCGCGGCGGCCAGTTCGACGCAGCGCAACGCTATATCGATCCACTGCTCTCGTTGAATCCCAACGATCCTGCCGCACTGCTGGCGAGCGGCACAATCGCGCTCGCCCAGCGCCGGTTCGCGGACGCCTCGGCTTTATCCGACCGGCTCATCGCGGGGTTGCCCGATCAGTCGCAGGGCTATTTGCTGAAGGCGCGCGCGCTGGATGGTCTCGGGAAGACACGCGACGCGATCGCGATGCTCGACAAGCGGGCTGCGCTCGTCGATGATCCTCGCGACTATCTGTATCAGGCCATGATCTTCTATCGCCGGATCGGCGACATGAGGGGCATCCGCGCAACCGCTATTCGGATGATGCCGCTTTACCCGGACGACCCGCGCTATGCGATCGAGGCCGCCCGCGCTTATGCCGCCGAGGGCAAGCAGGGCAAGGTGCATGAGATCGTCAGCGATCTGCTTCAGCGTTTCCGCAACAATACCGATGTCCTCATCGCGATCGGCGATTTTTGGCGCGACACACAGCCGGTTGACGTCGCTCGCGCCGAGATTTTTGAGATTGCGAAAGGGGCACCGCCGCGCGTGCGTTCGGCATTGGCAGATCAGCTGATCGACATGGGCGATGCGCGAAGGGCCGCCCAATTGCTCGCCACGCTGGCGCCGCCCGACGTCACCAGCCACAATCTCGACGCGCAGACCCATTATGCACGGGCGTTGCTCGCCACCGGCCAGACCGGGCAGGCACAAAGCAAGGCCGATGCGGTGCTGAAATTCGATAGCGACAACCCTGAAGCCCTGCTCATCCGGGCACGGATCAAGTTGCTTGCCAAGGATTATCGCGGCGCCTTCACGGATGCGCAGCGCGTGGCCAATGACGATGACAGCAATCAGCAGGCGGCACTGCTCGTCGCGCAGATTTATGCGGCGCAGGGTAATCACGTACTGGCCGCGGGCGCGTTCGGCACCGTGCGCCAGAAATTCCCGAACAGCGCCGACGCGCTTGAGGCCGAAATCGATTGGCTGCTGTCCCAGAAGAGGACCGAGGAGGCTGCGCAGCGCGCGGTATATTTCTATCACAACCACCCGCGCAGCGGTCCTGCGGCCCAGATCGCACATAGGGTCTGCACTCAAACACGCGCGATGGCGTGCGGTGCGGGGCCGCCAATCGTGGCAAAAATGCTCGGATTGTGACGCGAAGCGCAAGTCAGGGGTTTTCAGCTGGACACCCAGTCGATAGCGCGGACCCCTATCAGATGACTCAAGGGCGGACGATTCTATGCCGGTAAGATTGGTGCGGCCCCGCCGTTTCGGCGATGATCGCGGCTGGTTTTCCGAAACCTACAACCAGCTTCGCTATGCCGAGATGGGAATCGACTGCGTCTTCGTGCAGGATAATCACTCGATGTCGCGTGACGTCGGCGTGCTGCGCGGATTGCATTGGCAGGCGCCGCCCAACGGCCAGGACAAGCTGGTCCGCTGCGTGCGCGGCCGCATCTGGGACGTAGCAGTCGATGCGCGGCGCGGATCGCCGACTTTCGGCCAGTGGGTCGCCGCGGAGCTTTCCGCGGACAACGGCCATCAGCTTTTCGTCCCCGTCGGCTTCGCGCACGGCTTCGTCACCCTGGAGCCGGGCACCGAGGTCGAATATAAGGTCAGTGGCCGTTACGCGCCGGAAAGCGAGGGTGGCGTGATCTGGAACGACCCTGGCATCGCTTTGCCCTGGCCCCTGCCACCGCAGGGCCCGACCTTGTCCCCCAAGGACGAAATCCTTTCTCCTCTATCCGAAGCGACGAGCCCGTTCGATTATGACGGCCGCCCACTGGAGCCGATCGACGCATGACCGACCTGAAGCCGCTTCGCATCCTCGTAACCGGCGGCGCCGGCTTCATCGGCTCCGCGCTGGTGCGGCACCTGGTGCGCGAAACGCCGCACGAGGTGCTTAACCTCGACAAGCTGACCTACGCCGGCAACCTTGCCAGCCTCGAACCGATCGCGAACGCGCCGCGCTACCGCTTCGTGCAGGCCGACATCTGCGATAGTGCCGCCGTGGCCAGGGCGATCACCGATTATCGCCCTGACGTCATCACGCACCTCGCCGCAGAAAGCCACGTAGACCGATCGATCGATGGGCCGGCCGATTTCATCCAGACCAATATCGTCGGTACCTTCACGATGCTGTCGGCCGCACTGGATTACTGGCGCACGCTGGATGAGGAAGCCAAGGCAGCCTTCCGTTTTCACCACATTTCAACCGACGAAGTCTTCGGCACGCTCGCCGATGACGGCTTCTTCACCGAAGAGACGCCCTACGATCCGCATTCGCCTTATTCCGCGTCCAAGGCATCGTCCGACCACCTCGTCCGCGCTTGGCATGATACCTATGGCTTGCCCGTGCTGATCACCAATTGCTCCAACAATTACGGACCGTATCATTTCCCGGAAAAACTGATCCCGTTGATGATCATCAAGGCGCTCGCAGGCGAGCCTCTGCCGATCTACGGCCAGGGTCTCAACGTACGCGACTGGCTATTCGTCGAGGATCATGCCCGCGCGCTGACGCGTGTGTTCGAACGCGGCGTGCCGGGCCAGAGCTACATCATCGGCGGCCGCGCCGAGCGCCAGAATATCGAGGTCGTGACACGTATCTGCGAGACGCTCGACCGCATCCGCCCGCGTGCCGACGGCCAATCCTACAAAACCCAGTTCACCTATGTCGCGGATCGCCCTGGGCATGACCATCGCTATGCCATCGACCCAAGCAAAATCGAACGAGAACTCGGCTGGATCGCGCAGGAAAGCTTCGACAGCGGCATTGAGCGCACGATCCTCTGGTATCTCGACAATGAGCAATGGTGGCGGCCGCTGGTCGAGGAAAAAGGCGCGATCAATCGCGTAGGCCTGAAAGGCTGATGAGCCCAATCCTGGTCACCGGCGGATCAGGTCAGGTCGGCGGCGCGCTCGCGCGGCTCGCCGGCCCGGACGTGGAGGTCGTGGCCCCCGGTCGCGATACGCTCGATCTCAGCGATCCCGTGGCGTTAGCGGCCATGGTGGGAACCCGCCCGTGGGCGGCGGTCGTCAATTGCGCGGCCTATACGGCGGTCGACAAGGCGGAAAGCGACGTTGTCGCCGCCTGGACGGTTAACGCACTCGCGCCCGCGGCGCTCGCGGCGGCAAGTGCTGCGGCGGGTATCCCGATCCTGCACGTCTCCACCGACTATGTGTTCGACGGGACAAAATCCGATTTCTACGTCGAGGACGACCCCGTCGCCCCGCTTGGCGTCTATGGCGCCTCCAAGCTGGGAGGCGAGCTTGCGGTGCGCAGCGCCAATCCGCGCCATGTGATCCTCCGCACCGCCTGGGTGGTGAGCGCCACCGGCAACAACTTCGTGAAGACGATGCTTCGCCTTGGCGCCGAACGCCCGCAGCTGCGCGTGGTGGCCGATCAGGAAGGCTGCCCGACCTCGGCCGACGACATCGCCCGCGCCATTCTCACCATCCTCCCCCGCATCGGCGACGGTCCGTACGGCACTTATCATTTCGTCAACCGCGGCGAGGCAACGTGGCATGCTTTGGCCGAAGCGGTATTTACGCGCGCGGCAGCACATGGCCGGCCAGCGCCATCGGTCGAGCCAATCGCGACCAGCGATTACCCCACGCCCGCGGCCCGTCCGGCCAACTCGCGATTGGCGACGGCCAAGATTGGGCGCGATTTTGGCATCGCGCCGCGCGAGTGGCGCGACGCGATCAGCGAAATCGTCGATACGCTTGTTAAGGAACAGCATAAATGAAGGGCATCATCCTCGCCGGTGGCAGCGGCACGCGGCTGCATCCCGCGACGCTTGCAATCAACAAGCAGTTGCTGCCGATCTACGACAAGCCGATGATTTATTACCCGATGTCGGTGCTGATGCTCGCCGGCCTCAAGGAGGTGCTGATCATCTCCTCGCCCGAATATCTCGACAATTATCGACGCCTGTTCGAGGACGGCAGCCAGTTCGGCATCGAGATCAGCTATGCAGTCCAGCCAAAGCCCGAAGGGCTGGCACAGGCCTTTGTGATCGGCGAGCCGTTCCTGGCGGGTGGTCCAGGCGCGCTGGTGCTGGGGGACAACATCTTCTTCGGCGCCGATCTCGGCATCCGGCTCCGCAAGGTGCGCGAGCGGACGCATGGCGCGACCGTCTTCTCCTACCGCGTCGATCAACCGCAGGCGTATGGCGTGGTCGAGTTGGATACCGAGGGTCGCGCGCTTTCGATCGAAGAGAAACCCGCTTTACCCAAGTCCAACCAGGCCGTGACCGGCCTCTATTTCTACGATGAGCGCGTGTGCGACTTCGCCCATCAGGTGCGCCCCTCGCCGCGAGGCGAACTCGAAATCACCGACCTCAATCGCCTTTACATGGAGCGTGGCGAATTGTTCGTCGAACAATTGTCGCGCGGCCATGCCTGGCTCGACACTGGCACGCACGACAGTTTGCTGGAAGCCAGCGAGTTCGTTCGCACGGTCCAGCATCGCCAAGGCCTCCAGATCGCCTGCCTCGAGGAAATCGCGTTCGACGCTGGCTTCATCACGGTCGACCAGCTGCGCAAACGCGGTGAGGCTTTTGCCAAAACGGGCTACGGCCAATATCTGCTGAAGCTCGCCGATCAGCACAGCTGATCGGCGACTGCGCCGATTAACCGCGGTGACGAGAGTGGAGATAACGGCACCGTAGCCCGGGAAAATCCTGTTCGCGGCGCAATTTAGTCCCCGTTTAAGGCTGATTGAGACGTGTTGCGCGTTGACACTGTCATGCTGATGGTGTTCTCGAAGGGCGGGCCCCTCGAGGGAGCCATCGGGGAGCATCAGTGCGGCAAGCATGCAGCGAACGGGCACCAGAGCCGGCTTGAGCCGATCGGTGGCGATTTTTGCGCGCCCGGGATCGCCGCATCCGTGAACGAAGCGTCACCAAAGCCGCTGGCAAAGCCACGCGTCGATCTCTCCGAGATCCAGTCGCTGCGCGTGCGACTGTGCCTGATGATCCTGATCGTCGATTGCCTTACCATTCTCGCGGGCTGCCTGATCGGCAACTTCCTCCGCTTCAACGACCCTTTCGCAGCCGCAGGAATCAACCTGTTCGCGGTCGTGCTACCGCTCTTCGTCGGTGTCGCGATCAACAGCGACGCTTATGCCGCCGACGTGCTGCGCGACGCGCGCACCGGATTCTCGCGCGCGAGCCTCGCTTATGTATTCGCGATCTTCGCGGTGTTCTTCCTCGCTTTCTACATGAAAGTAAGCTCGGACCTGTCCCGCCTGACCTCCGGCGTGGCGATCGTCGTCACGCTCGCGACGATGGCGACGGGCCGCTACCTCTGCCACGCTTATGTCCGCCATCGCACCGGCATGATGCTGGTCTACGATCTGCTGATCGTCGACGAAGTGCCGATGACCCCGCCGCCCGGCGTGCAGGTGCTCGATACGATCCAGGACGACCTCGTCCCCAACGTGCACGATCCGCACATGCTCAACCGGCTCGGCATGCATTTGCGCGGCGTGGATCGCGTGGTGATCGCCTGCCCGCCCGAGCGGCGGCAGGTGTGGTCGATCCTGCTCAAGGGTTCGAGCGTCAACGGCCATATCCTCGCGAGCGAACTCGACGAGCTTGGCGCGATCGGCATCGGCATGTTCGCTGGCCGGCATACGCTCGCCGTCGCGCACGCTCCGCTCGATCTATCGCGCCGCTTCGCCAAGCGCACGCTCGACCTCGCACTTACCATTCCGGGCCTGATCTTCCTCGCGCCCTTGCTGATCGTGACCGCGATCGCGATCAAGCTTGAGAGCCGCGGACCGATCCTATTCCTCCAGCCGCGGGTGGGCCGCGGCAACCGCATCTTCCTGACCTACAAATTCCGGTCGATGCGCGCCGACATGACCGACCGTTCGGGCGCCAAATCAACGAGCAAGGATGATGATCGCGTGACCCGCGTTGGCCGTTTCATCCGCGCGTCAAGCATCGACGAACTGCCGCAGCTGTTCAACGTGCTGCGCGGCGAGATGAGCTTGGTCGGCCCACGCCCGCACGCTCTGGGCAGCCTCGCCGGCAACGAGCTCTTCTGGGAAGTGGACGAGCGTTATTGGCATCGCCACGCCTCCAAGCCCGGCTTGACCGGGCTCGCGCAGGTGCGCGGTTATCGTGGCGAGACTCGGGAGCGCGAGGACCTCGCCAACCGCCTCCACGCCGATCTCGAATATCTCAACGGCTGGACGATCTGGCGCGACATCTCGATCCTGATCAACACGCTACGCGTGATCGTCCACCGCAACGCTTATTGATACACGCCCGCTGCGCGCAAATCCGATCCTGCTCGCGCCTTCGTCCTACTAGTCGGAGTCGCCTCGCGCTGCGGCAACAGCCTGCTGGAGTCGGCTATAGCCGATCGCACCCTCATAGGTTCGGTGGCCGATGACGAAGAACGGCGTCGCGGTTATCTGCATCGCCCGGGCGAGCGTCAGGTTGGTTCGGATTTCGGCCTGCACCTCAGGCGCCTTGGCACCCGCTGTCAGACTGGCTGGCACGATATCGGCGGAC
>Ga0207683_10005158_pt1 | contig 11213 bp, 10 predicted proteins | sample KBSM73metaG_FD_184333 | JGI IMG/M metagenome (GOLD analysis project Ga0207683, IMG submission 184333) | Miscanthus rhizosphere microbial communities from Kellogg Biological Station, Michigan, USA - KBS M7-3 metaG (SPAdes) (version 2) | ecosystem: Host-associated > Plants > Roots > Rhizosphere >...
TCCCCTTCGAGCGCGCGCGCATACGGGTCGATCAGCAGCTTGCTCGGGTTGTGCCGCAATCCTCGGCTCGGGTCGTTCAGGCCGTGCACCCGGAACCCGTACCGCTGACCGGGACCTACGCCGGGCAGATACCCGTGCCAGACGTGGTAGGTCCGCTCATCCAGCGCTATGCGGGTCTCCACCCCGTCGGGGTCGAACAGGCAGACGTCAACGCCCGTTGCCGACCGGCTCCACAGAGCGAAGTTCGCTCCGTCGCCGTCCCACTCCGCCCCGGACGGGTACGGCTTTCCCGGCCAGGCACGATCGAGCCGCGCCCCGAGCGCGGCGGTCAGGTCTTCTGGGCGCATCGTGCGGACTGTAACGGTTGCGCCTGCACTGTTCCTCCCGAGACGTGCGGTTGGATGGGCGCGTGCCCGACCGGAACCCCGACGCCGTGCTCCAATTCGACGGGGTGTCCATCCGTCGGGGGCCCAAATTGCTGCTCGACCGAATCGACTGGACGGTGGAGCTCGACGAGCGGTGGGCCGTCCTCGGGCCGAACGGCGCGGGCAAGACGACCTTGCTACAAATCGCCGCGGCGAATCTATGTCCCACTTCGGGGACCGCGTTCGTCCTCGGCGGCCAGCTGGGGGCGGTCGACATGTTCGAGTTGCGCCCGCGAATCGGGCTGTCGAGCGCGGCCGTGGCCCAGCGCATCCCCGATCAAGAACGCGTCGCGGATCTGGTGGTCAGTGCTGGATATGCGGTTCTCGGACGATGGCGGGAGGCTTATGGACGGGTCGACCTGCGCCGTGCCTCGGCCCTGCTGGAGCGTTGGGGAGTCGGGGGTCTCGACGACCGGCGGTTCGGCACGCTGAGCGAAGGGGAGCGGAAGCGGGCCCAGATCGCTCGCGCGCTGATGACGGATCCTGAATTGCTGCTGCTCGACGAGCCGGCGGCCGGCATGGACCTCGGAGGTCGAGAAGATCTGATCCAGCGCCTGGGCCGACTGGCTGCCAATCCCGACGCGCCCGCCACCGTGCTCGTCACCCATCACGTCGAGGAACTGCCTGCGGGGATCACGCATGTCCTACTGCTGCGCGATGGAGCGACCGTGGCCTCGGGGCTCGCTCGCTCGGTCCTGACCGACGACAACCTCACGGCGGCGTTCGGACTGCCCATTCACGTCTGGCGGCGGTCCGGCCGGTGGTTTGCCCGCGCGGTTTGACCGGAGTCTGCGTTCGCTCGCGGCGTACGCCGTCCGCAGCCGAACCAGGTAAATCGAGACAGCTGAATCCCGCGGCCGTACGTAGGATCGAGCAATGTTCGCCCAATCGCCTCGTGGATGCATGGTGAGCGTGTGACGGCGCCTGCAGCTACTGCCCCACCGCGCGCGGCCTTGCTCACCGTCGACGACGATCCGGGAGTATCCCGCGCAGTCGCCCGCGATCTGCGCCGCCACTACGGCGAGACGCACCGCATAGTGCGCGCGGAGTCAGGTGAGCAAGCGCTCGACGCGTTACGCGAGATGAAGCTGCGCGGCGAGCAGGTCGCCGTGCTGCTGGCCGACTTCCGGATGCCACGGATGTCCGGCATCGAGTTCCTGGAACAGGCAATGGATCTGTACCCAGCCGCAAAACGCGTCCTGCTCACCGCGTATGCGGATACCGACGCGGCCATCGACGCGATCAACGTGGTCGACCTCGACTATTACCTGCTCAAGCCATGGGATCCGCCCGAGGAGAAGCTGTACCCGGTCGTCGATTCGCTGCTCGAGGTGTGGAACAGCGCCGACCACCGTCCGGTGCCGGAGACAAAAGTCGTGGGTCACCGGTGGTCGGCCCGATCGGCTGAGGTGCGGGAGTTCCTGGCCCGCAATCAGGTGCCCTATCGCTGGTTCGGGGTCGACCAGCCCGAGGGCCAGGCGTTGCTCGCCGCAGCCGGGGCGGATGATCACACTCTGCCCGTCGTGATCACCACTGACGGAGATCCGTTGGTCGCTCCCTCGGATGGCGAGCTGGCCGGGCGGGTGGGCCTGACGACAACGCCGTCAAAGGACTTTTACGACCTCGTTGTCATTGGTGGGGGGCCAGCCGGTCTCGGGGCCGCGGTATACGGCGCTTCGGAGGGGCTGCGGACAGTGTTGCTCGAGCGCACCGCGACCGGCGGACAGGCTGGGCAAAGCTCGCGGATCGAGAACTACCTCGGCTTTCCCGACGGTGTCTCCGGAGCCCAGCTGACCGAACGCGCTCGTCGGCAGGCAGTCCGATTCGGCGCCGAGCTCATCACCACCCGCGATGTCGTCGGGCTGGAGGCCAGCGGCTCGGCCCGGACCGTGCGCCTCGCCGACGGAGCGACCATCGACGCCCACACCGTCATCCTGGCCATGGGTGTGTCCTACCGGCAGCTGGTGGCGCCGGGTGTCGACGAGCTGACCGGCCGCGGCGTCTTCTACGGTTCGGCCCTGACCGAAGCTGCGAACTGCGCGAATCAGGACGTGTACATCGTCGGTGGAGCGAACTCGGCCGGCCAGGCCGCGGTCTATCTCGCCCGGGGCGCTCGATCGGTGACCTTGTTGGTCAGGGCACCGTCGCTCGAGTCGTCGATGTCCTACTACCTCATCCAGCAGATCGCAGCTGTACCGAACATTTCGGTACGGAGCTGCACCGAGGTAGTCGGCGCGGCGGGTGACGAGCACCTGGAGCAGCTCATACTCCGCGACAACACCACCGGGCAGACGGAGACCGTCAACGCCCAGTTCCTGTTCGTATTCATCGGCGCCGCGCCGCGGACCGATTGGCTGGACGGTGTCGTGCTCCGGGACGCGCGGGGGTTCGTCGTTGCCGGCCCGGATCTTGCCGCGGGCGCTGAACAGCCGCGGGGCTGGTCCCTCGAGCGCGCGCCGTACCACCTGGAGACCAGCTTGCCGGGCGTGTTCGCGGCCGGTGACGTTCGGTTCCAGTCCGCGAAGCGTGTCGCATCCGCGGTCGGCGACGGCGCCATGGCCGTGATGCTCGTACATCGGTATTTGGACCGGGAGTGACCCGACCCGCACTATGGACACGCGGCGGGTGCTGTTCCTCGTCGCGCACGACGGAATGCGCACCCATGGCATTTGCGTTGAGGTGAGGCCATGACAAAGTTCTTGCCCTGCGATCCAGAAGAGCTTCGGCGGACGTTTCTGTTCGAGAAGCTCACCGACGAACAGCTTGACTGGCTGTGCCGCGAGGGCCACGTGGAGCAGCTGCCGGCCGGCCGGGTGTACACCGAGGGCGAGCCGGCCCGGTGCTTCTATGTCCTACTCGACGGCGAGGTAGCGCTTTCCCGGCTCGTCGGCGGTGACGACGTCGAGACGAACCGCACGAACCAGATCGGCGTTTATTCCGGAGCCTGGCAGGCGTATCTCGGTGACCGGGTGCCGCAGGTTTACAACAACTCCATGCGTGCCGTCGTGCCTTCCCGGTTCTTCGTGCTCGACGCCGAGAAGCTCGCAGAAATGATGCGCGAGTGGTTCCCCATGGCCCTGCACATGCTGGAGGGGCTGTTCTTCGGCATTCAGAACGTTCAGCAAACGGTCGCCCAGCGCGAACGGCTGCTGGCCCTCGGCTCGCTGTCCGCGGGCCTGACCCACGAGCTGAACAATCCGGCTGCGGCCGCAGTTCGGGCGACCTCGTCCCTGCGGGACCGCGTCGCCGGCATGCGGCACAAGCTGGGCCTGATCGCGATGGGTCCGTACGACCGCGAGACGCTTGCCACCCTCATCCGCTGCCAGGAAGACGCCGTGGAACGAGTCGCCAAGGCGGCACCGATGACTCCGATGGAGGCGTCCGATCGGGAAGACGAGATCGTCGACTGGCTCGAGGCGCACGACATTGCCGGCGGGTGGGACATCGCTCCGACGTTCGTGCAGGCTGGTCTCGACGTGCCGTGGCTCGATCAGGTCGCCGCTACCGTCGACCAGCAGACCCTCGAAGGGGCAGTCCGTTGGCTGAACTACACCCTCGAGAGCGAACTGCTCATGAACGAGATCGAGGACTCCACTACTCGAATCTCGACGCTTGTCGCAGCCGCCAAGCAGTACTCCCAGATGGATCGAGCGCCCTTCCAGACCGTCGACGTGCACGAGCTGCTCGACAGCACACTCCTCATGCTGGGTCGCAAGATCGGTGACAAGATCACGGTCGTCAAGGAGTACGACCGCTCGTTGCCGCCGGTGCCCGCGTACGCGGCTGAGCTCAATCAAGTGTGGACGAACCTGATCGATAACGCGGTTGCGGCCATGGAGGGTGAGGGCACACTCACGATAAGGACGGATCGCGACGATGGTTGGGCTGTCATCTCGATCTGCGATGACGGTCCGGGCGTTCCGGAGGACATTCGCGCGCGCATCTTCGAGCCGTTCTTCACGACGAAACCAGTCGGTGAAGGTACTGGGCTGGGGCTCGATATATCGTGGCGAATCGTGATCAACAAGCACCACGGTGACCTAAGTCTCGAGTCGGTCCCCGGCGACACGCGGTTCATCGTCCGGTTGCCGCTCGACCCGCCGCGCGACGACGCTGACTCCGCGGTCGTCACCGACCCGGACAGAGAGGACCGCTGATGCCGGCTATCGATCCCATGGTTGAGCCGAGTGGTACGGGATGCGTCGAATGCGACGCGGTCGGCGGCTGGTGGGTTCACCTGCGGAGGTGCACGGAATGCGGTCACATTGGCTGCTGCGACACGTCGCCGGCGCAGCACGCGAGCGCGCACGCGTCGGCCACCGGCCATCCGATCATTCGTAGCTTCGAGCCGGGCGAGGACTGGTTCTGGGACTTCCGGACGTCGCAGTACGCCGAGGGTCCGCCCCTAGCCCCGCCCGAGAGCCATCCGCTCGACCAGCCGACGCCTGGTCCCGCCGGCCGAGTGCCGGCTGACTGGCAGAACCACATCCACTAGTGGTTGGTATGCAGATTCCGTTGCCTGAACAACGGAATCTGCATACCAATCGTGCGGATGCGGCTAGGCGACTCCGCTCGCCAGATCGCGCAGCCGGGCGAACACCGCTTCGCCAGAACTCCGTATGCCGTCGTGCTCCCATTCGCTGGTTACCCACGGGCGCAGGTTTCCGATCGCAGCGGCCGTCTCGAGCGACAGCTCAGCCGGAACATAGACGTCGTCGTAGTAGATGACGGCCGCGACCGGCACCTCGTTGCCGGCCAGGCGGTCGGGGTCGAACGGCGGTGGCCAGTCGTCACGCTCGGCGAGTAGGTTCGCCGCCTCCGCGAACGGGCGCAGTGCGGAGATCTCCTCGAACATCCAGGGGTAGATCATCTCGCCGGTGAATAGGAGCGGATCACGATCCGGGCCGAAGTCCGGGAAGTCCTGCAGCACCCGCTGTGCCGCCCACGCGGTGGCGCCGGCCCCGCGTGCGTAAATCGGTTCCTGGAGCACCGCGTACAGCGGGTTGTCGAGGAAGCCGGAGGCGACCATCACCTGATACCGGAACGGGTCCGTCAGCCGTCCGTCGACAAGTGCCCCCTCGAACAACCAGTGCAGGAACTCGAAACCGTCACCCATGCCGAGGCGCTGGCCAAGATACTGCAGCCGGCGCACCGTGAACCGGTCGCCGTCGGGCAGCCGGATGTCCTGGGATCCGAGGATGTCCGCGACGGTACGGACGATCGCCTGGTCCGCTGGATAGCGGGCGTAGTAGTCGGCGACCCGGCGCACCACCTTCGGGTAGGTGAGCGCATACACGTCGTCGGCACTCGCCGTCAGGCCGGGCAGGCCGCCGGTTACATAGCAGGCCTGCAACGCCTCCGGAGCACGTGACAAATACGTGACGGTGATGAATCCGCCATAGCTTTGTCCAAGTGTGGACCACTGGGCACCCTGGGCGACCTCTTGTCGCAGTATTTCGGCGTCGCCAACGATTGCGTCGGCGCGGAAATGCGCGAGGTAATCCGCCAGGGCTTTCGACGTCGGGAATCGATCCGCGGTCTGGGCGAGTACGGGAGTACTTCGGCCGGTTCCGCGCTGGTCGAGCAGGAGCAGCCGGTACGAGGCGAGTGCGGCCCGGATCCAGGCGTCGGGATACAACGGGCGTGGTGACGCGCCGCCGGGGCCGCCCTGTAGAAAGAGCAGCCACGGCAGATCGTCACCGACTTTGTCGACGTCACACAGCTCTCGCCCGAACACCTCGATCGTCTCGCCGTCCGGCTGCGCATGGTCGAGCGGGACTCTGACCACGTGTTCGGTCGTCGTGTAGCGGCGGGGGTCGATCACGAGCCGGGTGCGTTTCGGCGTCGATCGACGACTCGGGCGTGGTTCTGAGGTATTTGAGATCGGTCTTTGCTCATAGGACGAATCCTTCTGGGAATGGGTCACTGGGGTCGAGCAGGTATTGCGCCATACCGGTGATCCACGCCCGTCCGGTGATTCTCGGCACGACGGCCTGTACTCCGCCCAGCGGTACCTCCGACACCAAGCGGCCGATGAATCGGGTCCCGAGCAGGGACTCGTTGACGAAATCCGTGTTCAGGGCAAGCTCGTTTCGAGCGTGCAATGCCGCCATGCGAGCCGACGTGCCCGTACCGCACGGCGAGCGGTCGAACCAGCCGGGATGAATCACCGTGGCATTGCGGGCATCCGCGCCATCCCGCCCGGGAGCGACCAGCACCACGTGCTTGCAGCCGGCGATGTCCGGCTCGACCGGGTGGCGCGGCCGCCGCTGCTCATTGATCGCGCCCATGATCGCTAACCCGGCGGACATCATCCGGTCCTGCTGGTCGAAGCTCAATGCCAGCTCGGCGATCGGCACGATGGCGTAGAAGTTGCCACCGTAGGCCATGTCGTACCGGACCCGTCCTACGCTTGGTACCTCGACGTACGCATCGAGTTCGGCACAGAATGACGGGACGTTTTCGATCGTGACGGCGTTCGCGTGACCGCGATCGACCTGCACCTCGGCCACGACGACTCCCGCCGGCGTGTCGAGGCGCACCGTCGTGATCGGCTCGACCACGCGGACCATGCCGGTCTCGACCAGCACGGTGGCGACGCCCATGGTGCCGTGCCCGCACATCGGCAGGCATCCGGACACTTCGATATAGAGCACGCCGCAGTCGGCGTCGGGGCGAGTCGACGGCTGGAGTATCGCGCCGCTCATGGCCGGGTGCCCGCGCGGCTCGGTCATCAGCAGCCGGCGGATACCGTCTGATTCGGCCAGGAAGCGCAGTCGTCGCTCGGCCATGGACGCTCCCGGTAGTACTCCGATGCCACCGGTGATTACCCGCGTCGGCATTCCCTCGGTGTGCGAGTCCACTGCGGTGAACATCCGGGCTGCCCGCACCTCAGGTCACCGGCTCCGGGCGCAGAAAGTCGATCGCGCGCTGCATATCGGCGTCGAGCTGGAGCCGATGCGGAGGTGTCAGCGGCCCGCGCGGCGGCCGGCATGGACCGCCGTATCGGTCGACGAGATCCATGCCGTACTTGATCGCTTGCACGAACTCGGTGCGCGAGTCCCAACGGAAGGCCGGGACGAGCTGTTCGTAGAGCCTGCGCGCCTCGGCCAGCTCGCCGGACCGCGCCAGCTCGAACAGCCGCACCGACTCGGCCGGGAAAACGTTGGGAAAGCCGGCGAACCATCCGGTCGCGCCCATGAGCACCGCCTCCAGCAGCAGGTCGTCGGCGCCGGCGCTCACCACCAACGACGGGGCCCGTTCCCTGATTTCGAGAATGCGCCGCACGTCGCCGGAGAACTCTTTGACGGCCACGATGTGCTCGATCTGCGAGATCTCGGCGAGCACATCCGGCGTGAGGTCGACCTTGGTGTCGATCGGGTTGTTGTAAACCATGACCGGCAGCCCGACGGCTGCCACCGTCGCGAAGTGGTCAACGATCTCGGTACGGCTCGCCCGGTAGGTCGTCGGCGGCAGGCAAAGCACCGCGTCGGCACCGATGTCCCGGGCGTGCTCGGTCCACATTCGGGCTTGGTGTGACCCCGGGGCATGTACGCCCACCACGGTGACACCCGAGTCGCCGACCGCCCAGACCGCAGTCTCGGCCACCGCGCGTCGTTCTTCGTCCGTCAGCGACGAGTACTCGCCGAGCGAGCCGTTGGCGCCGACGCCATCGCACCCGGATGCGATCAGCCATCGGCAGTGCTCGGCATATCGCTCCAGGTCAACGCGCAGGCCGGCCGGAGCGGCCGAATCCTCGACGTAGGGAAGAGCCGTAGCGACGATCACCCCGTCGAGGGCGGTGCCGGCCGTGGGCGGCGGCTTAGTCATGAGCGGGCACCGATCACGAGGCCACGACAAGACCGGAGTCGTCGGTGCCCGCGGGCTAACACGGTCATGGGCCCTTCATAGACGAGTTGGCCACTTCGGCCAAGCGGATCGGGAACGTGACGGATCGCCGCGGTTCGTTGTCGAGCAGCGGACGCGCAATCGCCGTTTCGGCTAAGTCAACGACATTGCGAAGACACACTCGGCCTTGGCAGAGACCGAGCCCGGCCCGGCTCGTCAGCCGGAGTGCTCGCAAGCCGTCGGCACCGCGCTCGGCCGTGGCCCGGCGGAGCTCCCGCACGGTGACCTCCTCACAGCGGCACACCACCGTGTCGTCGGTGAGCCATTGCTGCCAGCCGGGCTGGATGGCATAGACATCCGACAGCGCAGCGCCGAAGCTCCGCAGCCGGGCGCGTCGGCGCTTGATCCGCGCTGGTACCGGCGACCGCTGGCCGACGTACGCTGCGGCGGCATAGCCGGCCAGCTCGCCTTCCACCGCGGCCAGGTCCGCGCCACCAATGCCGGTGATCTCGCCCGCCGCGAAAACGCCCGCCACCGAGGTGGCCTGCTCGTCGTCGACATCGACGAACCCCTCGCGCAGGCGAGCCCCGGCACCGACTGCGAGGTCGAGGTGAGGGGAGAAGCCGTACCCGATGCAGACGGCATCCACCGTCACCCGCCGGGTTCGCCCCGTGATCGGCCGCCAGGACGAGTCGAGAGTCGCCACGGTGACCTCAGCGACCCGGTCCCGCCCGTGCGCGGCTATCACCGCGCGTCGCGTTCGATAGGGCACTCGCGCCCGCGCCAGCACCGACGCATATCGCGCGAGTTCTGCGAGCTTGCCGGGAGCTTGCGCGACCGCCCAGGGTCGTCGCCGCCAGGCGATCGTCGAACCGGCCTCGAGGACGGCGACTACTCGCGCTCCCGCGCGCAAGAGCGACGCCGCGACCGGCAGCAGGAACGGGCCCGAGCCCGTCACGATGACCCGCTGGCCAACGGCGATCCCGTGCGCCTTGGCCATTGCTTGCGCTCCACCGGCCGTTACGACGCCAGGCAGATCCCAGCCTGGAAACGCCAAGGCGCGGTCGTACGCGCCGGTCGCGAGCACCAGGGCGTCGGCGTCGACCTGCCAGCTGCGACCGCCGGCCGAGTCGGCTGGACCGGTACGAAGGAACAATCGCCGGCCGTCGATTGCCCAGACCGTGGTGTTCGGCCGGTGATCGATGCGCGGATGCCAGTGCTTCGCCACAGCCTGTTGTGGCGGTTCGGCGAGAGGGTGCCGGTGATACTGCCCGCCGGCCGCTGCTCCGGCGTCGATCAACAGGACCGACGCGCCGCATCGGGCTGCGGTCGATGCGGCGTGCAGCCCGGCTGGCCCGGCCCCGACCACGACCACCGTCACGGGATCACCCCCCCTTCGTCGGGCAGACGCACGCCGTACTGGGTGGCGATGGCGTCGCCGTCAGCAACCAGGCGCTGGCACGCTCGCACGTCCGGGAGGCCGTTCACCACGATGAGGCAGTCGAAGCACACGCCGATGCCGCAGAAGATGCCGCGTGGCCGCCCGCTGCGCCGTGTCGTGCGCCAGGACGTCTGGCCCAGCTCGTGGAGTACCGCGGCGACGGTCTGGCCGCTCCGGGCAGTGACCGGACTCCCGTCCACGGTGATGTTCACGCCACCCGCCCGAGGCCGGGCCGGTCGACCCGGAACGGCGTCGGGTCGAGGTGGGGCGGCGTGCCCGTGAACAGCTCAGCCACCAGACGACCGGTTGCCGGCGCGAGGCCGATTCCGGCGCCTTCGTGACCGGTGGCATGCCAGACGCCGGGCGCACGCGGATCCGGCCCGATTACCGGGAGATGGTCGGGCAGGTAGGGCCGTAGCCCGCCGTAGGCACGCATCAAGGGCACGCTCCGCAGCACCGGGAAGAGCCGGATGGCCTTGCCGGCGATCTCTCGAAGGATCGCCGGGTCGATCCGGTCGGAGAACCCGACACGTTGCCGGCTGGAGCCGATGAGGATCGGACCCGCCGCGGTGGATTCGACCACCGTCGACGTCTGCAACGCGGCCTCGCCGCTCAGCACCGCGGCGACGTAGTCGGCCCCGTAAACCTTGTGCCGCACCATCGGAGGCAGGGGCGCGGTCACCAGGATCAGGCCCTGGCGGGGTTGCACCGGTAGCGGAGCGCCGAGCCGATCGCCCAGCTGGCCAGCCCACGGGCCGGCTGCGTTGATGATGGCCGCGCACTCGATATCGCCCTGGTCGGTGAGTACAGCGCGAATTGCGCCATCCTGGCGGTGGCGACGGATGCCGAGCACGGTTACGCCGCTACGCACCGAGCCGCCGCGCTGTCGCACGGCGCGAAGCATCGCCATGGTGGCGAGCACCGGTTGCACTTGGGCGTCCTGCGGGTAGTACACGGCGTAGCTGACGTCAGGTGTGATGTGTGGCTCCAGGCCGCGCACCTCGTGGGTATCGATCGACTGGGCGCTTACCCCGACGCCGCGTTGCGCGGCCACGAATTGCGCGAGTGCCGCGGCAGTATCGTCGTCGGTCGCGACGACCAGTCCGCCCTTGTCCTCCCACTCGACGTCGTCCGAGCCTTCGATTCGTGCCAGTAGATCGGGCCACTCGGCCCGGGACCCGCGAACGAGGTCCAGCTCAGGTCCAGCCGGCTTGTCGGATACGAGCACGTTGCCTTCGCACCGACTCGTCGTACCAGCGGCGAGTCCACCGCGATCCAGCACGGTCACCGGAATTCCCCGAGCCGAAAGCGCCTCGGCACAAGCGGCACCGATGATGCCGGCGCCGACGACGACGACCGTCTCGGTTCCGCGCGGCGTGCTCATCACGGCCATCCGGTCATCCCGCCTGCCGCCACCCCCGCATCGTCGCACGGGTACTCAGACACCTTGGTCGCCTGACGACACGGGCGGCGACTGCACCGCGGCCTCCGGGACCCAT
>Ga0207683_10005161_pt1 | contig 11213 bp, 11 predicted proteins | sample KBSM73metaG_FD_184333 | JGI IMG/M metagenome (GOLD analysis project Ga0207683, IMG submission 184333) | Miscanthus rhizosphere microbial communities from Kellogg Biological Station, Michigan, USA - KBS M7-3 metaG (SPAdes) (version 2) | ecosystem: Host-associated > Plants > Roots > Rhizosphere >...
GTGCCGAGTTGCACGGCAACGGCGCCGAGCGCGATTGCGGCAGCAATGCCGCGCCCGTCCATGATGCCTCCGGACGCGACGACCGGCACGTCGACCGCGTCGACGATCTGCGGCACGAGCGCCAGCGTGCCGACCTGCGCAGCGGCGAACGCGCCGAGGAACGTGCCGCGATGCCCGCCGGCCTCGCTGCCCTGCGCGATGATCGCATCGACACCGGCCGCTCGCAGCGCGACGGCTTCGCCGACCGTCGTCGCCGTTCCGAGCACGCGCAGGCCGCGTGCCTTGATCGCCTCCGTTGCGCCGGCAGGCAGCAGGCCGAACGTGAAGCTGAAAGCTGTCGCGCCCGAGTCGATGGCGGCGCGCAGCTGGCTGTCGAAATCGTGCGCGGGCGCCACGTCGACGCCGGGCGGCGGCAGCCCGAGCTCGGCATGGTACGGCGCAAGGCGCGCGCGCATCGCGTCGAGGTCGAACGCCGGCGGCTGCGGCAACGGTGCGAACAGGTTGATGCCGAATGGCTGCGATGTCAGCGCGCGCACGGCCGCCGCAGTCTCTGCGATCGCGGCCGGCGCGAGGTACGCGGCGCCGATGAAACCGATGCCGCCCGCATTTCCGACCTCCGCCACGAGTCGCGGCGTATCGCCGCCGCCGGCCATCGGTGCCTGGATGATCGGATGTTCGCAGCCGAGCAATCGGTTCACTTCGCTGAGCATCGGTCGTTCCTGTTCCGCGTGGTCACAGGACAATCTACCGCACCGGCAGCGGCCGCGTCCCGGCCGGCTCAACCCCGAAACGCGCGGCGCAGCGTTGCATCTTTCGACAGCCTGCACTGTCGCCGCGTCGCGCTCGCGCCGCGGCCACGTCGTCGAGGGAAACCGTCATGACCACGCTTGCGCTTCCCGATCCACGCCCGCTGCAATTCACCGCGCCGCAATTGAGCTGGCCGCGCGTCGGCGCCCTGTCCGGGACGCTGTCCCTGCATCTGTTGGTGGCCGCTCTGCTGCTGATTCCGCCTGCGGCCGTGACGTTGCTGCGGCCCGCCACGCAGACGATCCTCGTCGACTGGATCGATCCGCCACCCAAGCCGATCGAAGTGCCGCCACCACCGATTCCCGTCCCGATCGTCCATCACGAGAAGCAAAAAGTGAAGCCGCTTCCGGCGGCCGAGGCGCCGCACGTCGACGTCGTTGCAGACTCGCCGTTTCCGACGCCCGTCGACCATGCTCCGCCGGCGCCGGACACCGGCACGGCCGCGCCGGCCGACACCGCGCCGAGCCCGCTGGGCTACCTGACGCGCACGCCGGTCAAGTATCCGCGCGAGGCGCTGCAACGCCGCGAACAAGGCACCGTGATCCTGCGCGTGCTGGTCGGCGCCGATGGCAAGCCGCAATCGGTCGAGATCGAAAAGTCGAGCGGTTCACGCAGCCTCGACCAGGCCGCGCGCGCGGCGGTCGAACACTGGACGTTCCGGCCCGGCACGCTCAACGGCGTGCGTAGCGCACTGTGGGCGCTCGTGCCGATCGCGTTCGATCTGCGTCAGCTGTGATCAGGGGGGGGCCGGGATTCGAGATTCGAGATTCGAGATTCGGGTAAACGACGCCTGGCAGCATTCATCATTCGCGTTGCGTTGAATCTCGAATCCATTTTCTCGAAGCCCGGCGCTTTCCGAATCCCGAATCCCGAATCCCGAATCTCGGCTCTCCTACGCCTCGTGCAGCGCCTGCATCGGATCGACACGCGCCGCGCGACGCGACGGAACCCAGCATGCCGTTGCAGCCACGACGGCCAGCAGCGCTGCAATGCCGATGTAGATCAGCGGGTCGCTCGCGCCGACCTCGAACAGCACGGCGGTCATCAGCCGCGTGAGCGCGAGTGCGACGACGAGGCCGATCGCGACGCCGATGCCGGTCAGCTTGAGGCCCTGCCGGATGACCATCTGCTGCACGTTCGCTGCGCGCGCGCCGAGCGCCATGCGGATGCCGATCTCGCCGGAGCGCTGCGCCACGGAATACGCCATCACGCTGTACACTCCGAGGCTGGCCAGCAACAGCGCGAGCCCGGCGAAGACGGCGAGCAGCGTCATCGTCAGTCGACGGTCGGCCATCGACTGATCGACGAACTGCTGCATCGTGCCGGGATTCGTCAGCGGAATTCCCGCGTCGACGTCGTGCAGCGCCGCACGCACGGCCGGAGCCAGCGCGAGCGGGTCGCCTTCGGTGCGCACGAGGATCCCGGTGAAATTCTCTCCGCGCTGGAACACGGGATAGTACATCTCGGGAACCGGCGCGGCCGCAAGGCTGGCCGTGTGCGTGTCCGCGACGACACCGACGATCTCGCCGGTCTTCTGCGCCATGCCGGTGACGAGCTTCTGGCCGAGCGGGTTCTCGCCGTCCGGGAACAACTGCTTCGCCATAGCCTCGTTGATGATGACCGCCGCGGGGCTCGACGGCGTGTCGCGCTCGTTGAAACCGCGGCCGGCCTTCACCGCGATGCCGAGCAGTCCGAAGCGGTTCGGACTGATCAGGTGGCGCGTCGCGAGCGGGCGTTCGCCGAGCGCCGGGAGCGGACGTCCGATCAACGCATACGGCGACGGCCCGTTGTTGCCGCTGAGCGGCGGATTGTCGCTGAGCGCAACGGACTTCGCGCCGGGAATCTGCTGCAGGCGCTGGTACAGCCGCTGGTAGAACGCACCGACGACCTCGGGCTTGTCGGCCGGATACTGCGCCGGCGGCAGCGCGATGAATCCGACGAAGACACCGTCCGCCTTGAAACCGGGCTGCACATTGTGGATGCGCACGAAGCTCGCGATCAGCAGGCTCGTCGCGATCAGCAGCACGAACGACGCCGCGATCTCGCCGATCAGCAGCGCGCTGCGGAAGCGGTTGCGGCTGCGATCGGCCGTCGAGTCGCGGCTGGATTCCTTGAGCGCGTCGTTCACCGCATGCATCGATGCCTGCAGCGCCGGCACGATGCCGAGGACCAGGCCGGTCGCGATCGACACGCCGAGCGTGAACACGAGCACGAGCGGGTCGAGTCCGATGTCGTCGGCGCGCGGGACGAAGTCGTGGCCGACCTGCACGAGCATGCGCAGGCTCAGCGCCGCGAAGATCAGGCCGAACAGTCCGCCGGCCACGGACAGCAACACGCTCTCGCTCAGGAACTGCGCGACCACGTGGCTGCGGCGCGCGCCGAGCGCGAAGCGGATGCCGATTTCCTTGCGCCTCCGCGAAAAGCGCGCGAGGACGAGATTGGCGACGTTCGCGCACGCGATCAGCAGCACGGCCGCGACGGACGCGAGCAGGATGGCGTAGGTCTGGCGCTGGCCGCCGACCAGGTCGTCGAGCAGGAATCCGACCGTGATCTTCGACTTCGCATCGACGTTGCTCGGATGCGCCTGCGCGTACCCGCTCGTGATGACGTCCATCGCGGCGCGCGCCTGCGCGATGTCGACGCCCGGCTTGAGCCGGGCCAGCACGGTGAAGTAGAAACCGCCGCCGTCGATCTGCGCGGGAACGAGTAGCGGCGTCTCCTTCGGCCGCGTCGTGAACACGGCAATCTGGTTCAGCGGAAATCCGGACAGACTCTGCGGCAGGATGCCGATGATCGTGTATGGCTTGCCGTCGAGCGTGATCGATCCGCCGACGGCATCGCGCCGCGCGCCGAGCCGGCGCTCCCAATAGCCGTGACTGATCATGGCGACGGGCGGCCCGCCGGGTTGGTCTTCTTCGGCCAGGAACGATCGACCGAGCAACGGCTGCACGCCGAGCACGGAAAAGTAGTTGGACGAAACGATCAGGCCCTGCACCTGCTCCGGATCGCCGCTGCCGGTGACCGTAGCGGCGGTCGGCGTGGAGATCGCCATGTCGCTGAACACGTCCTGGCGTTCGCGCACCATGGTCAGGCGCGGCCACGACATCTGGACCTGATTGAGCTGGCGCTCGGCGTCGGTCGACGTGACCTGGACGATCTGCTCCGGGTGTGCGTACGGCAGCGGCCGCAGGAAGATCGCATTGATGATGCTGAAGATCGCGCTGTTCGCGCCGATGCCGAGCGCCAATGCGAGCACGGCCACGATCGTGAAGCCCGGCGATTGAAACAACGAACGAAACGCGAATCGGATCGTCTCCACGGCGAGTCCTTCTGTCAGGGCCGGCAACGCGCGCGGCCGCCCGCGACATTCTGCCGCGAACCGCCGTCGAATTTCATTCACGGACGCCGTTCGCGTCCGTGTTCCGCGTCAGATGCGGCGAACGCGCGAAAGGTTGCGGTGGCGATCGCAATCGAGATGCGGATGGCCAGCGATCAGAGCGAACAGCGGGCGCGGCAGGGCATTGCCTGAAACCGTTCGCCCTGAGCGTAGGCGCGTAGCGCCGAAGTCGAAGGGCCTGTCCCGAGCTTGTCGGAGGGCTCGACGCGATCGGATATCGAGCGTCATGCAGCGGGCCGAAAAGAGTTGCCATCCGTGGCAATCCTTGTCCTTGGGCAAAACGTAACTGATCGGTGACGCCGATCACAATAGTGAACCGTCCGCGCATTCGACAAGCCGCGCTGTCGACGCACGTGGCGCGATAGCTCAGGGCTTCTTTCCCAGGATCGTGCGCAGGAACAGGATCAGCGGCTCGCGCCAGCGCGTCGGTACGTCGCGCGACAAGACGAGCAATTGCTCCTCGAACATGTTGTGGGCGAAGTCGTCGGTAGTGACCGCCGACACCTCGCGCAGCGCCTTCGGCCGCGCCATGCCGCGGCCCGTCGCGAGCCACTCGAACGAAACGTCCGCCTCGGTCGCGATCTTGATCAGGTTGCGCACACTCGGCGCGGTACCCTCCTCATGCTCCCATTGCACAGCCGCGCTCGGCTTGACGCCGACGCGCCGCGCGAGTTCGGCGCGACTGATTCCCATGAGCTTGCGCGCTTCGCGAACGCGGCTGAAGAGAGTTTGCATGGCTGCGCAGTGAACAGCGATTCTTTCCAGTTGTCAACAGAATTGCTTTGTCGAATAGCATTGCTTATCGGCAGCGCGAAGACCACGCGGGCACTCTCAGCGGCCGGACGCGGGATGGCGACAGCCGCGATAGCCGGTTATCGTTCGGCCCCGCCCGCAACCGCGAGCGCTCCTCGCCTCTGGAACTCCTCCCTTGCAAATCGCCTATCTCGTTGTAGCAGCGCTGCTGATCATCACCGGCATCGCCGGAGCCGTGCTGCCTGCGCTGCCCGGCGTGCCGCTCGTGTTCGCCGGCATGCTGCTGGCCGCGTGGGCCGATCACTTCAACCACGTCGGCGCAATCACTCTGAGCATCCTCGGCGTGCTCTGCGTGATCGCGATGCTGATCGATTTCGTAGCCGGCGTGCTCGGCGCGAAACGCGTCGGCGCCAGTTCGCGCGCTTTGTGGGGCGCGACGCTCGGCACGTTCGCCGGCCTGTTCTTCGGCATTCCGGGACTGCTGCTCGGGCCGTTCGTCGGCGCTGTCATCGGCGAATTGACCGCCGGCAGCCGCATGCACCAGGCGACGCGTGTCGGCGTCGGCACGTGGCTCGGCCTGTTGTTCGGGACGCTCGCGAAACTCGCGCTGTGTTTCACGATGCTCGGGATTTTTTTGCTGGCGTTTGTGTTTTGAGAGAAGGGAGACGAGAGACGGGAGACGAGAGACGATGGAGCAACGCCAGCACGCCCGAGACTCTCATGCCTCGTCTCTCGTCTCTCGTCTCTCAATTCACTTCTTCCCCGTCAAGTAAGCAATCGCCGCCGTCTCCTCCTCGCGATTCCCATCGTCGAACGCGGTCACCGTGACCGACTCGATCGTCGCGGCGTCGAGGCAGCGCACGTTCACGTCCACGCCGTCGGGATGCGAGCGCGGAATGTAGAACGCCTTGATGCCGCAGACGCTGCAGAAGCGGTGCTTCGCCGTGCCGGTATTGAACGTGTACTCGGTCAGCGAATCCGCGCCGTCGAGCAGGCGGAACTGCGTGGCCGGAACGATCAGGTGCAGGAATGCGCTCATGCGGCATATCGAGCAGTTGCAATCGAGCGCGTCGAGGCGGGCCGGAGCATCGACTTCGAAGCGGACGCGGCCGCAATGACAACCGCCGCTATGGCAGACCAGCGCGCTCATGCCAGCGGCACCACGTAGAACAGCACGGCGAAGTACTGCAGCACGCTGCCGGCGAGCACGAACAGATGCCAGACGGCATGGTGATAGCGCAGGCTCCGCCAGCGATAGAACACGACGCCGAACGTGTAGCAGACGCCACCGCCGAACAGCAGCCACAAGCCGGCGGCGGGAAGCGCCGCCACGAGCGGCTCGATCGCGATCAACCCGACCCAGCCCATCGCGATGTAGAGCACTACCATGGCGCGACGAAAGCGGCGCAGGTGACTCAGTTCGATCGCGATGCCGATGATCGCGAGCGTCCAGATGATTGTGAACAGAGCCCAGCCCCACGCGCCGCGCAACGCGATCAGGACAAACGGCGTGTAGGTTCCGGCGATCAGCAGGAAGATCGCCAGGTGATCGAGAACGCGCAAGACGCGTTTCGACTCGGGCGATGGGATGCTGTGATACAGCGTCGAGGTCGTGTACAGGACCACGAGCGTCGAACCGTAGATCGCGCACGAAACGACCGCAACGAATCCGCCGCGCATTGCGGCCGCCGCGACGACGGCGGCCAATCCGGCGAGACTGAGCAGGATGCCGAGCGCGTGCGTGAGGCTGTTCGCGAGTTCCTCTCCGCCGCTGTAGCGCGCGTCGACCGATTCCACGGAGATTGATTCCACGGACATCGATGCGCCTCGCTCGTCCGGACAGGATTGACGGGAAGATAGCGCTTTTGGTGCAGTGCGGCAAATTCGCTGCCGCGTGCTCGATTTCCGGCGCGTGGACGAAGCGGACCTTCGACGCATCCCGGCTCGCTCGGCACCGGATCGGACGCGCGCAGCACTGGCATGCAACTGCGCCGCCATGCGGTTGCGGCGCTTTGGCTGCTGCCACAATTGTTGCAGTTTCTAAAAAGCTATTTGTACACAAAAGAAAAGGGACGCCACACTGGACGTCCCTTCGCCTTGGCGCGCAATGACTGCGCGCCGCGTGCCAATTGCTTACTTCGCGCGGCTGATCGTGAACTTGCCGAACGAAATACCGAGGTCGACGCCTTCGCCGGACCCGGCCAGCGCCAGCGACGCCGTGCCCTTGGTCAGCACCTGCGCGGTCGCGGATTTGACGACGCCCGCATGGGCCTCGCCCTGCGCGTAATCGCCGAACAGGTCATTCGCCGTGAACACGTCGGAGAAATGGCCCTTGCCGTTCTCGATCTTGTACTTGCCGACCGTCAGGCCACCGCCGCGCGCGACGATGTTGACCGGATAGCTCTTGCCGTTGTTGCACGTGATCAGGCCGCTGCCTTCGGCGTGCTTGTAGATCGCCGACCAGCCGGTCAGGTTGAAGCGCATGTCACAGTCGAGCTTCGGATCGGCCGCGCTCGCGTGATTGGAATACACACTGCTCGCAGCGAGCAGGGCGCCGGTGATAATCAAATGCATCGGACGAAAACGCATGACTGCCTCCTCATGTGGTTTTGGGTCGCTTGCTAAGCGGCGCACATGGTGGCAAAGCGAACCTGAACGAGCCTCAACCTCCCCTGCTGGCGGCTGAATGGAATCGCTGGCAGCCGGCTGGAGCCGGCTTTTTCACGAATTTCAGGCGTGCGGCGCCGGCAAGGCCAGCGGTGCAGCCGGGCGCGCACTGCGGCGTATGACCCAGATGCAAGCCAACACGACGAGGAGTGGCAGGAACAGATGCGCGAGCGCAAAGCCGAGCGCGAGCAGCACGGCCCCACCCGCGACGAACGCGCCAAAGCCCAGACCGACGACGAGCAGGCCGCCGGCACCGAGCAGCAGGCCCGCGAACACGCGAAAGACCAGTCCGAGGATCGAGAACGCGATGACCAGCGCGAGAACGGCCGCGCCGAACGCAAACAGGACCGGCAACAGGGCGACCAACGGAAGGACGACGCCGAGCGCGAGCGCCCCGCCCACCAGCATCAACGGCAGCAGGATCAACAGCTTCAGCATGGCAGTCTCCGTGGAGCTCGCGGCGGCATTGCGCAGAACATAGGATGCACGAGGTGCAAATGCAAGGCATGTGCATCAGGTAATGATCATGCCGCGTTGCGCGTTGCGGCATTGCTCTCGCGCGAACGCGGCGTAAGCTACGGACGCTCGCGTCTGATGCGGAAGGGAGGGCAGCGTCATGGCAGCCAAATTCGACATCCTCGTGCACCTGCGCAGCCACGAGGGGGAGTCCCTGGCAGCGACAGTCGCGCTGATGCTCGCGCGCCGGATCGAGGCCTACGTCTACGGCCTGTACGTCGCGCCGATGGGCTCGGTCGCCTTCAGCACGCCCGAGACGGTCGTCTTCCAGGTGCACGAAGCCGATCACCTCTACGACGAGGCGATGGCGCAGGGCGGCTGGTGGAAGGCGCTGCTCGAGCAACACGCCGTGGCCGGCGAATGGCTCGTCGCGCAGGGCGAACCGGTCGAGGCGATCTGCCACGCGGCGCGCTGGTGCGATCTCGTCGTCGCGCGCCGGCCGGTACTCAATCCCGACGCGCCGATCGGCTGGGGCACCGTGTCGCGCACCGTGTTCGGCGCCGGCGTGCCGGTCGTCGTCGTGCCGGAGAAAGCGAAGGTCAGCGAAATCGGCTCACGCATCCTGATCGCGTGGAACCACAGCCGCGAGGCGACGCGCGCGATCCGCGGAGCGCTGCCGCTGCTGCGCCAGGCGCAGGAAGTCGTCGTCCTCGATGGCGCCGAACAGCAAACCCTGATCGGCGCGCGCCACCTGCCGCAGCTGGACCTGCGCGCTTTCTTCACCCGCCACGGCATCAACGCGCAGTTCCGCGACTTCGCCGTGCGCAGCGACTACGGCGCGGCCATCCTCGATGCGGCGCACACGATGCAGGCCGACATGATCGTCATGGGCGCCTGGGGACATTCGCGCATCGCCGAGCTCGTACTCGGCGGCGCCACTCGGCATCTGTTCCAGCACAGCGACCTGCCGTTGTTCGTGGCGCATTGACGTCTTGCGCATCCATACTTCGTTGCGTTTTCGCACGGCCTCACCCTCTCCCCTACCCCTCCCCCGTCAAGGGAGAGGAGTAAAGCAATGTAGGCTGGGGTGAGCACAGCGAAGCCCAGCGTTTCGTCGACGCTTGCTGGGCTTCACTTCGTTCAGCACCAGCCTACGTGCCCTTCGACCGTGAAGGAGACCGCCGATCGCGATCAGGGTGTCGTGGCCGCCGGCAGCGCCAGCTTCTCGCGCAATGCCGTTTCGACTTTCTCCGGCGCGTCGCCGCTGATGCGCTTGTAGACGATTTCGCCGTCGCGGCTGACCAGGAACAGTCCGGGCGTCCCCTTCACGCCGTACAGTGCGGCGATCGCGTCGCCGTCGCGCACGAGCGTGAAGGTCTGGCCGCGCTCGCGCAGCTCGGCGACGGGATCGCCATCTTCGTCCTTGAAGTCGATGGCGTACACATCGAGGCGGTCGCGGCCCGCGGCGTTGTATACTTTTTGCACGTACGGCATCAGCGCCTTGCAGTACGGGCACCAGGTCGCCCAGAACAGCAGCACGGCCGGGCGCTGCAGGTGCTGCGGGTCGAAGCGGATGACGTGGCCGTCCCCGCCCTTGCCTTCCCAGGCGATGGCCTGTTGCGCCGTTGCGCTCGCCGCGCACGACATCAGCACGATTGTTGCGACCACCCAGGTCTTGAAGGGCATGGCTACTCCGATTGCGTATGCGTGAGCAGACCGGATAAGACGCCATCCGCTTACGGGCACGTCAACTTCATGGCCGACCAGGCTCCGCGAGGGGCCAATGGCATAAATCACGCCTGTCCGGCATCCTAGGCGCCACCTGCATCCCCGGCCCTTTTCCATGTCCGCAGCGATCGCTCCGACCCGCACGTACCGATACTACGATTTCATCCTCGGTGCATTCGTCTGCACGCTTCTCTGTTCGAACCTGATCGGTCCTGCCAAGGTCGCGACCGTGAACCTGCCGCTGATCGGCGACTTCACGTTCGGCGCGGGCGTCCTGTTCTTTCCGATCTCGTACGTGTTCGGCGACATCCTGACCGAAGTGTATGGCTATGCGCGCGCGCGGCGCGTGATCTGGTCGGGCCTGACCGCGCTGATCTTCGCCTCGATCATGGCGACGGTCGTCGTCAAGCTGCCCCCGGCCGCCGGCTGGGGCGGCCAGGCCGCCTACGAGAGCATCTTCGGCCAGACGCCGCGCATCGTGTTCGCATCGATCACGGCGTTCTTCTGCGGCGAGTTCGTCAACTCCTATACGCTGGCGAAGATGAAACTGTGGACGCACGGCAACGCGCTGTGGTCACGCATCATCGGTTCGACGATCGCCGGTGAGGGCGTCGATTCGCTCGTGTTCTACCCGTTCGCATTCCTCGGCGTCTGGGAAACCAAGCTCGTCGTGACGGTCATGGTTTCGAACTACATCCTCAAGGTGCTGTGGGAAGTGATCGCGACGCCGCTGACCTACCGCATCGTCAACGCGCTCAAGCGCGCCGAGCATGAGGATTACTTCGACAAGGATACGAAGTTCACGCCGTTTTCGCTGAAAGCGTGATTAGGGTGGGTCTTGGCCCACCGCTGGTGGCCTTGGCCCACCACTTCGTTGGCGCGTCAAAAAATGGTGGGCCAAGGCCCACCCTACGTGATTCTGTCGGAAGTGTTGGCGACCCCGCTGACGACGGTGGGCCAAGGCCCACTCTACGTTCAGTCCAGCGCGTAGCCGAACTGCTGGCGGAACTGGTCGGCGAACTCGGCGAAGCTGAAACGCTGGTTCTGCGTGCCGGGATGCTCGACCTTCAACGCGCCCATCAGTGACGCCATGCGGCCGCAGGTACTCAGGTCCATGTCGCGCATCAGGCCGTAGATCAGCCCGGCGCGATAGGCGTCGCCGCAGCCGGTCGGATCGGATACGCGGCGCTCGTGGGCCGGCGGAATGTGCAGGGTTTCCTTTCTCGTGTTGATCTCGGAACCCTTCGGCCCGCGCGTGACGACGTATGCCTTCACGCGCTCCTTGATCTGGTTTTCGTCCCACTCCGTGCGCTGCTGCAGCAGGTTCGACTCGTAGTCGTTGACCGTGACGTACTGCGCCTGCTCGATGAACGCGCGCAATTCGGCGCCGTTGAACAGCGGCATC
>Ga0207683_10005164_pt1 | contig 11209 bp, 9 predicted proteins | sample KBSM73metaG_FD_184333 | JGI IMG/M metagenome (GOLD analysis project Ga0207683, IMG submission 184333) | Miscanthus rhizosphere microbial communities from Kellogg Biological Station, Michigan, USA - KBS M7-3 metaG (SPAdes) (version 2) | ecosystem: Host-associated > Plants > Roots > Rhizosphere >...
GTCGGCGGGCTCGCCCTGCTCGCGCTGCTCGGCAACCGGCGCTCGCTGGCCCGGAGCGCGCGCGAGATCGACCGCTTCGACAGCGACGACGCGCGCTGGCTCAAGGGCGCCCCGGGCCGGTTCATCAGCGGCGGAGCCGCGCCGCCGCAGGGTCGATTCAACGCTGGGCAGAAGCTCAACTCCGCCCTGATCGGCGGGCTGATGCTGACCATGTACGCGACCGGATTCCTGCTCTGGTACGGCGAGCGCGACACCACGTACCGCTTCGCGGGCACGGTGATGGTGCACGACTGGGGCACGCTGATCCTGATGATCCTCGTGGCCGGCCACCTCTACCTCGCCGTGCTGCATCCGGCCACGCGGCACTCGCTGCGCGGCATGACGCTCGGGGACGTCGACGAGGACTGGGCTCGCCGCCACCACTCGAAGTGGGTCGAGCAGCCCGAGGCGGAGCGCGTCGCGGCCGACCGCGAGTAGCACTACAGTCGGGCGGCGATGAGCAACCGCTTCCGACGCATCTTCCCCGGACCGCTGCCCGTGATCGCGATGGCCCACGTGCCGGCGCTGCCGGGCTCACCGCTGTACGACGAGCAGGCGGGCATCCAGGGGGCGATCGACGATGTCCGCCGCGACCTCGAGATCCTCATCGGCGAGGGCGTCGACGCCGTGCTGTTCTGCAACGAGAACGACCGGCCGTACCTGCTCGAGGCACCGCCCGTCCACGTCGCGGCGATGGGGCGCATCGTCGGCGAGCTGGCGCCCCAGGAATGCCCCTTCGGAGTCGACTACCTGTGGGACGCCCGCGCGGCGCTGGGCGTCGCCGTCGCGACCGGGGCCGCGTTCATGCGCGAGGTGCTCCCGGGCGTCTACGAGAGCGACATGGGCATCTGGCAGCCGGATGCGGGCGCGCTGCTGCGCGAGCGCCGCGCCTACGGAGCAGACGATCTCTGCATCCTCATGAACGTCACGCCCGAGTTCGCCTCGGCACTCGGTAGCCGCACCGCGGGCGCGCGCGCCCGCTCGGCGGTCGTCTCCTCGCTGGCCGACGCGATCCTCGTGTCCGGGGCGATGGCGGGCGCCGTGCCCGCGCTCGAGACGGTGCGGGAGGTCGCCGAGGCCCTCGACGGCAGCGCCCCCGTCCTGCTCAACACCGGCGCCAGAGCCTCGACGATCGCTTCGTTCGCGCCGTTCATCGCAGGTGTCATCGTCGGCAGCGATCTCAAGCGTGACGGCGACACGTGGGCACCGGTCGAGCGCGAGCGCGTGCGGCGCTTCCTGGACGCCGCGCGGAGCGCCTGAGCCGCTCGGTGCTGGTCGGGCTCGATCTCGGCACGACCGCCGTCAAGGCCGTCGTGCTCGACCCCGACCGCGGCCTGCTGGCCGCGGACTCGCTGCCGAACGCGCCGGCCTCGCCGCAGCCCGGCTGGTCGGAGCAGGACGCCGCCACCTGGCTCGACAACGCCCTTGCGCTGATCCCGCGCGTCTGCGCCGCGGCAGGCATCGAGCCGTCCGCCATTGCGGCCGTCGGCGTCGCGGGCTGTGTGCCCTGCGTCGTGCCGCTCGGCGACGACGACCGGCCGCTGCGCCCGGCGCTGCTCTACAACGATGCCCGTGCGCACGCGGAGATCGACGAGCTGACCGCCGAGCTGTCGGATGCGCGCGTGCTCCTGCGCACCGGCGCCGGCATCACGCAGCAGTCGGTCGGCCCCAAGCTGCGCTGGCTGCAGCGGCACGAGCCCGGCGTGTGGGCACGCACGCGACGCGTCGCGGGCTCGTACGACTGGCTTGCCGGACAGCTCGCCGAGGTCGCCTTCAGCGAGCGCAACTGGGCGCTCGAGGGCGGTCTCTACGACCTCGGCTCAGGCGCTTACGCCGCCGACCTGTGCGCCGCCGCCGGCGTGACCGGCGAGCTCTTCGGCCCGATCCGCGACCCGTCCGACGTCGTCGGTGGCGTGAGCGCGCCGGTCGCCGCAGAGACCGGCCTGCGCAGCGGCATCCCCGTGGTGGCAGGGCTCGCCGATCACGTCGCGTCCGCGTTCGGCGCGGGGCTCGCCCGCCACGGCGACCTGCTCGTCAAGCTCGGCGGCTCCGTCGACGTGCTGGCCTGCAGCGACCGCCCGTTGCTGGACGACCGCCTCTATCTCGATGCGCACCCGGCTCCCGGCCTCTGGCTGCCGAACGGCTGCATGGCGAGCGGCGGTTCGGGCCTGCGCTGGTTCCAGCGCGAGCTGGCGGCGGGGGCGACGCTGGAGGCGCTCGACCGGGAGGCGGCGGCCACCCCGCCCGGCGCCGGCGGCGTCGTCGTCCTGCCCTACCTGCTGGGCGAGAAGACGCCCGTCAACGACCCGCTCGCGCGCGGCGCCATCGCCGGCCTGCGGGCCGACCACGGCCGGGGCCATGTGTTCCGCGCGCTGCTGGAGGGCTTCGCCTACGGCGTGCGGCATCATCTCGAGGTGCTCGCCGAGCACGGCTTGGCCCCGCAGCGAGCGCGTGTCACCAATGGCGGCGCCTCCTCGGCCCTCTGGAAGCAGATCGTCGCGGATGTCACCGGCCTGGTGCTCGAGCCCGTCATCGACCATCCAGGCTCCGCGCTCGGAGCGGCCTTCGCCGCCGGGATGGGCAGCGGCGCGTTCACGGCCTGGAGCGATGTCGCGCGCTTCGTGACCCTCGCCGAGCCGGTGCTTCCGCGCGCCGGCAACGCCGAGGTCTACGACGAGGGCTATCACGCCTACCGCGCGCTCTACGAGGCCGTCAAGCCGGCAGCGTGAATGTGAAGCTCGCGCCGCCGCCGGGGGTGTCGGCGACGCGGATCGTGCCGCCGTGCAACTCCACGATCGCGCGGGCGATTGCGAGGCCGAGCCCGGTCCCACCTGCGCCGCGGCTCTCGTCGCCGCGCCAGAAGCGCTCGAACACACGGTCGCCGCTACCTGGCGGCAGGCCCACGCCGGTGTCGATCACGCTGACCTCCACGCCGTCACGGGCCCTGATCAGGACCCGCCCGCCGGGCGGCGTGTGCCGGATCGCATTGCCCACCAGATTCGAGAGGACGCGCCCGAGCTGGAGCGGATCGAAGCGACCGCGCAGGCCGGGCGGGCACTCCCGCTCGAGCAGCACGTTCGCCGTGCGCGCGTCGGCGGCATAGAGCGCGACGCAGTCGTCGAGCAGGGGCTCCAGGTCGATCTCCGAGACGTCGAGCGGCACGACGCCCGCGTCGAAGCGCGAGAGGTCGAGCAGGTCGTCGACGAGCAGCGTCATGCGCTCGACCTGAATCTGGAGCGAGGCGAGGTGCGGCGCAGGATCGCCGACCCCATCCTCGAGCGCCTCGGCCGAGGCGCGGAGATTGGTGAGCGGTGTCCGCAGGTCGTGGCTGGCCGCCGCCACGAGCTCGCGCTGCGCGCGCAGGAGGCCGTCCAGCGCCGCGCTCATCTCGTTCACGACGGTCGCGACCTCACGCAGCTCACTCGGTCCGCTGATCGGTGCGCGCGCCTCCAGCTCGCCCTCGGCGAGGCGCTGCGCAGTGCGCCGCAGCGCGCCCAGTGGCAGCGAGATGGAGCGCGAGACGAGCAGCGCTCCCACCAGCGCCGAGGCCGAGGCGATGGCCGCGATCAGGGTGACGAGCGCGTCGTGCCGCGTGTCGAACATGATCAGCCCCGAGGCGACGACGGCCACGAGGGGCAGTCCGGATGCGAGCAACGCGAGCCCTGCGAGCCGCAGGCGCAGGCTCGGGAGCAGGCGGAGGGCGAGCCCGCCGGCGATGCCGGCGGCCAGAGAGCAGAGCGCGAGCGTGAACGCGAACGGGAACATCAGGCGACGAAGCGGTAGCCGACGTTCCAGACCGTCTCGATGCGGCGCGGCGTACGCGGGTCGTCCTCGATCTTCTCGCGCAGCCGGCGTACGTGCACCGACAGCGTGCCCGTGTCGATGGCCGCGGTGTAGCCCCACACGCTCTGCATGATCTGCTCGCGCGTGAACACGCGCCGCGGGTGCCGCGCCAGGAACGCAAGCAGGTCGAACTCGCGCGCGGCCAGCCGGACCTCTTCGCCGCGCAACCGCACCTCCCGAGCCGGGACGTCGATCTCGAGCTCTCCGTGCAGCAGGAGGTCCGGCACTTCCTCACCGCCTCCCCGGCGCAGGACGGCGCGCACGCGCGCCACCAGCTCGCGCGGCGAGAACGGCTTGGTCACGTAGTCGTCGGCGCCGAGCTCCAGGCCCACGATGCGATCGCTCTCCTCGCTGCGCGCGGTCAGGAGGATCACCGGGATCGGCCAGCGCGCGCGGATCGCGCGGCAGAGCTCGAGGCCGCCGATGCCCGGGAGCATCACGTCGAGCACGACGAGGTGCGGCGACTCGCGCTCCACGAGCCCGGTCACCTCCCGGCCATCACCGGTCGTGACGACGCGAAAGCCGTCGCGGGCGAGGTACTGCCCGACGACGTCCCGGACGGTCGGCTCGTCGTCGACGACGAGCACGGTGCGCGCAGGCTCCACATCGCCATTGTGGCGGCACGGACATTAGGAAGCGGTGAATTCGAAGCGCGTCTGCGGGCGCTTTCCTGAACCGCGGCTGAACAGCCGCTGAACACCTGCCCGGGAGCCGTTATTTCCGTTCGGGGTCGTGCGACGGTGGCTCGTCCGCATCCACGACGAAAGGACCGACACATGCCGTTCCGCACCTCCCTTCGACGACTCACGGGTCTCGCGATCGCCGCCTTCGCCGTGATCGCGCCGGCGCCGGCACTGGCACACGGCGGCGGCGCCGTGTTCACGGAGACGAACGCGAGCGCCAACGCGGTGCAGGCCTACACGCAGGCCGCCGACGGAACGCTCACGCCGGGCGCGAGCTACCTCACCGGCGGCGCCGGCAGCGGTGCGGCAGGCCTCGGCTCCGAGGGCGCTCTTGCCCTCGACCATGGCTGGCTGCTCGCGGTCGACGCAGGCTCGAACGACGTCTCGGCCTTCCGCGTGCGCGGGGATCAGCTCGTGCTCGTCAATCGCGTGCCCTCGGGCGGCACGACACCGAACAGCGTCACGCTCCACCACGGCATCGCCTACGTGCTCAACAGCGGTGGCACCGGGAACATCACCGGCTTCAAGCTCGGCCGCCACGGCCTCGCGCCTCTGAGCGGCGCGACGCAGCCGCTCTCGTCGGCCACCGCGGGCGCGGTGCAGGTCTCCTTCACGCCCCGCGGCGACCAACTCGTCGTCTCGGAGAAGGGCGCGAACGTGATCGACACCTACCCCGTCGACCGCTCGGGCCGCGCCGGAACCGGCACCGCCCACGCGTCGGCGGGCGCGGCGCCGTTCGGCTTCGCGTTCGGCAAGCACGACTCGCTGCTCGTCACGGAGGCCGGCGCCAGCGCACTCAGCTCCTACCAACTCGACCCCTTCACCACGGTCACGGCTTCGCTCGTGAACGGTCAGGGCGCGGCTTGCTGGGCAGCCTCGACGCGCGACGGGCGTCTCGTCTACACCGCGAACGCGGCGACCGACTCCATCTCCGCCTACGCGGTGGCTTCGAACGGCAGCCTCGCGCTGCTCACCCCGGGGGGCGCGACGGCACAGCTGGCCCCCGGCACTCACCCGCTGGACGAGGCGATCTCGCGTGACCGCTTCCTCTACGTCAACGGCGGCAACACCGGAACGATCAACGCATTCAAGATCGCCGGCGATGGCTCGCTGACCTCGCTCGGCAGCGTCGGCGGCCTGCCCGCGGGCTTCGGCGGCCTCGTCGTCAGCTCCTGACGCAACGCGGCCAAGTGGCACACGCGGCGTGTGCCACTTGGCCGCGCGCGGCCGCTGGGCGGGACGTCAAGGGCCAGACCCTTGACGTCCCCCCTTGACGTCCCGCACGTGTTACGAGGCGTCGACGGTGTCGCGCTCCACGAGCTCGACGAACAGCGCGCGGTAGTCCTGCATGGCGATCCGCAGGTCCTCGGTGTCGGTGTCGGTGCTGCCGTCGGCGTTCGCGACGGCGATGGAGTGCGCCCGGCGGTAGCGCTCGACGACCTCCGGATGGTCGACGGAGACGAGCGCTGCGCGCTCCTCGAAGTCCTCGACGGGGTACCCGCGGTCCCGCATCACGTTCTGGATGAGGCGGTCGGCGTCGGAGATGGCGACGGCCGGATCGTCGACGAACTCGGCCTGCGTGCCCTGCCAGGCGTCCAGGAAGCCCTTGCGGGCAAGCGGCGCGAGCGGCCGGAGCTCCAGCTCCTCGCGGCGGTGCTGGCGTTCGCGCAACTCGGCCTCGGCGGCCCCGCGCCCGCCGGCGCGATCGACGGTGCGGTCGTACTCGGGCCCGAAGCCGTCCCGCAGGCGCTCGGTTCTGCGCCGCTGGATGGCCGCGGACAGGACCAGTACAGCGATGACGACGACGGCGACGACGAAGATGATCCAGAGCCAGGTAGACACGGAAGCCTCCCTCGGATGAAGGTGGATTGACGTGAGCCTCCTGCCCGTCCGGGCAGAGCCAAAACCTCTGATCGGCGGTGCTCGCTCAGCGACCGAAGCGGTTCGTGATCGGCAGGCGCCGGTCACGGCCGAAGGCCTTGTGGTGCACCTTGATGCCGGGCGGCGCCTGTCGCCGCTTGTACTCGGCGAGATCGACGAGGCGCGCCACGCGCTGCGCCACCTCGAGCGTGGCCAGGCCGCGCCGCGCAATCTCGTCCGGCGAGAGATCGTCCTCGACGTAGGCCTCGATCAGCGGATCGAGCTGCTCATAGGGCGGCAGCGACTGGTCGTCGCGCTGATCGTCGCGCAGCTCCGCCGAGGGCGGGCGATCGATGATCGAGACCGGGATCAGCTCCCTGCCGGCCTGCTCGTTGACATGGCGGGAGAGCGCGAACACGAGCGTCTTGGGGACGTCCTTGATGGGCGCGAAGCCGCCGGCCGAATCGCCGTACAGCGTCGTGTAGCCCACTGCCGTCTCGGACTTGTTGCCGGTCGTGAGCACGAGCCATCCGTGCTGGTTGCTGAGTGTCATCAGCAGCACGCCGCGGATGCGCGCCTGCAGGTTCTCGGCCGCCAGCCCGGTCGTTCCCGGCAGCGCGCCCTCGAACGCCAGCCGCAGCTCCTCGATCGCGACTTCGCGGAACGAGATCCCGAGGCGCTCGGCGACGAGTCGCGCGTCGCTGCGCGTGCCCTCGCTGTTGTAGCGGGTCGGCATGGAGACGGCCTCGACGCGGTCGGGCCCGAGCGCGTCGGCGGCCAGCGCGGCCACGAGCGCCGAGTCGATGCCGCCCGAGAGCCCGAGCAGCACGCGCTCGAAGCCGTTCTTGCGCGTGTAGTCGATGAGCCCGATGCGCAGCGCGCCCCACAGCTCCGCGGTCCTGCCGTCCGGGACGGGTGCGACCGACGACGTCACGACGGGCCGCGCGTGGCCGAGCGGGAGCTCGATCGTGACCGGCGGGTGCACGCGGTGGCGGCGCCCGCGGCGCAGACGCGAGTCGCGCAGGCGCTCGTGCACGGAAGCGTCGAGGTCGAGGTCGGAGACGAGGAGCTCCTCCGCGAAGGAGGCGGCGCGCGCGAGCACGCTGCCGTCGGGTCCGAACACGGCGCTGCGCCCGTCGAACACGAGCTCGTCCTGGCCACCGACGAGGTTGCAGTAGGCGACGGCGCAGAGGCCGTCGCGGGCGCGCGTCGCGAGCATCTCCTCGCGTGCCTCGCCCTTGCCGAGGTGGTAGGGCGAGGCCGAGATGTTGAGCACGCAGACGGCCCCCAGCGCCGCGGCCTCGGCCACGGCGTCCGGCAGCCAGACGTCCTCGCAGACCGTCAGCGAGAGCGCGCCGTCCGGCGTCTCGATGTGCAGCGAGCCGCGGCCGGGCGAGAACGTGCGCTCCTCGTCGAAGACGCCGTAGTTGGGCAGCTCGCGCTTGTCGTAGCGCGCGAGGATGGCGCCGTTCGCGAGCACGAGCGCCGCGTTGCGCACCCGGTCGCCGTCCAGCCACGGGCAGCCCACGACGAGCGGCACCTCCACCTCGCCGGCGAGCACCTCCGCCTCGGCCTGGCAGGCGCGCAGGAACGAGGGGCGCAGGAGGAGGTCCTCGGGCGGGTAGCCCGAGATGCCGAGCTCGGGGGCCAGCACCAGATCGGCGTCGGCGCGCGCGGCATCCGCGCAGGCATCGGCGATGCGCTTCCGGTTCTCGGCAAGCGCTCCCACCGTGAGGTTGAGCTGGGCCAGCGCGAGGCGGAGCATCGATTCCACCGTAGCAGCGGACTGCTGCAGTGGTACCCGCAGGCGCCGAGCGGTCTTAAATGCCCGCGAGCACCTTGTACAGGCCGTAGGCGGGCTTCTGCTGCCAGTCGAACGTCGCCAGGCCGGAGCGCCAGTAGCTGGTGGGCGACTCGTCGCGCACGAGGTACCAGACGAGTAGCTTCGCGTACGGGTAGTGCGTGCGTACGAGTGTGACGGTCTTGCGCAGGAGATCGGCCTGCCTGGCGGGCGAGATCGTCCCGAGCTTCGGCGTCGGCGCCGTGCGCCACGCGAACTCGGTGAACCAGATCGGGACGCTTGCGCCGTAGGCCGTGTTCAGCCAGTGCTCGAGCTGGTCGAGGTTGCGCAGCGTGATCGCCCCGTCGGCGGGCTTCTCGTTGGGCTTGAAGTCGGGCGCCAGGCCGTTCATGTAGGGGTTCAGCGCGAGCGCCTGCGGGCGGGGGCCGCCTGCCAGGCGGTAGGCGTCGAGGAAGGCGATCGGCGCGGCTCCGCCCTGCGCGCCGCGGCTCGCGATCGGCCCGACGGCGACACGCGCGTCGGGAGAGACCGCGTGCACCGCGTCGGCGCACGCTTTGACGAGCCGCGCGAACGTGCGGGCTGCTGTCAGCCCTCCCGGGCCCTGCGGCAGCAGGTACTGGCCGCGATTGGGCTCGTTCCAGACGGTGAAGTTCTTGACCGCCGGCAGCGGCACGAGCGCACCCGGGGGCGTGTACGTGCCGGAATAGCGCCACGCCACGGACCCGCAGAACTGGCCGTAGAGATCGGCGTTGACCGGCGCGTAGCGCGGCGCCTTGCCCCCGTTCGCCCAACGGGGCGAGTTGACGATCGTGAACAGGCTCTGCGCCCCGATCGCGGCCGTCTGCTTGGCCATTGCGTCCGCGCGCTTGAAGTCGTAGGCCGGGTCGGCCGGGTCGTCGGCGAAGGCCGGCCGCGTCGGCGCGACCTGCTCCCAGGCGACGTTGTAGCGCACGACCTTGGGCGCCAGCCCCCGCGCGAACGGCCACGCGTTCGGCTCCTGCGATGTCAGGAGCGCGTCGTCCTGGATCCCGAGCTGGAGCTCGGCCTGCGCAGGCACGACGCCGACCGCGGCGATCAGGGCGAGGGCGAGGAAGAGCGAGCAGGGGAAAGCGCGACGCATGCCCACACCATCGTCGAAGGCCGCGCGCGATGGCTCACCCTGACGGGTAGTCAGCCGGCGAGCTCGCCCACGGCCGCGTCGAAGACCTCGCTGTGCAGGTCGACGTCCGCCTCCGTGGTCGCAGGGCACATCAGCGCCATGTTGTGGAACGGCGTCATCACGATGCCGCGGTTGAGCGTGTAGAGGTGGAGGTAGTCGTCGAGCTCGTCGTCGATCAGCGCGGCCGCCTGCCCGCCGCTCGCGGGCGGCTCGGGATAGAAGTGGTACTCGGCGCGAGCGCCGAGCTGCACGATGCACCAGGGCACGCCGTGTCGGTCGATCGCCGCCTGCACGCCCTCGCGGTAGCGCGTCGCGAGCTCCGTCATGCGCACGAACGCCTCGTCGGTCAGGACTTCAGCCAGCGTCGCCCGCGTCGCCGCGAGAGAGAGCGCGTTGCCGGCGAGCGTGCCGCCGACGCCGCCCCAGTCCAGGTAGTCGCCCTCGTCGTCGGCCTCGATCCGGTCGAGCACGGCCTGCGACACGCCATAGGCCGCCACGGGCACGCCGGCGCCGAGCGACTTGCCGATCGTGAGGATGTCGGGCGTCAGGCCCCAGGCCGCGACGCAGCCACCGGGTCCGGCAGAGATCGTGTGCGTCTCGTCGTAGACGAGCAGCGTGCCCGTCTCACGGCAGGCCTGCTCGAGGCCCTCCAGGAAGCCCGGCTCCGGCAGCACGATGCCGATGTTCGTGAGTGCCGGCTCGGTCAGGACACATGCGACGTCGCGCCGCGCGAGGGCGCGGCGCACGCCCTCGAGGTCGTTGAACTCCACGACCACCGTGGTCTCGGCGGGATCGACCTGCGGCCCCACGTTGCCGGGCTTTGGCGCCGTCTCGCCGTCGGGGCCGATGACCGCGACCGTCTCGTCGACCGAGCCGTGGTAGCACCAGTTGAAGACGAGCACCCGCCGCCTGCGCTGGATCTGGCGCGCGATGCGCAGGACGAAGCGATTCGCGTCCGTGGCGGTGAGCGCGAACTGCCAGTAGGGCAGGCCGAAGCGCCTGCGCAGCTCGCCGGCCACCCAGGTCGAGTCCTCGGTGGGCATCATCGTCGTCACGCCCCCGAGCTCCCCGATGCGCCTGGCGACGGCGCGCACCGTCGGCTCGGGCGAGTGGCCGGGCATCGAGCCCGTGTCCCCGAGCGCGAAGTCGACGTAGGAGTGGCCGTCGACATCGACGATGCGGGCGCCGTGCGCCTCGGCGTAGAACAGCGGATAGCCGCCCACCCACTTGGCCATCCAGGGCATCGGCACGCCGAAGATCTGCACCGACCGCGCCTCCTCGGCGAGCGCGCGCGAGCGGGGCGTCCGCTCGCGGAAGAGCGCGCGCTCGCGTTCCACGAGCGCGGCCAGGCGTGTGCGATCGATCACCGTCCGGCCCCCGCTCATGGCGCCCGAGGATATCGTGCTGCCGTGGGCATGTCGCCTCCAACGGGCGCCCTGCGCGGCGGGCATCCCGCGCTCGCGACCGCTCTCGATTCGCTCGAGCAGGGCCTTGACGCGCTGCGCGAAGAGGGCCGCTACCGGCACTTCGTCGAGCTCGAACGCCCAGCGCCCGGGGCGCCGTTCGTGCGCATCGCCGACGGCAGCGGCCGTGTGGTCGTCGACTGGTGCTCCAACGACTACCTCGGCATGAGCCTGCATCCCGACGTCGTCGAGGCTGCCTCGCGCGCGCTCGCCGAGCACGGCGTCGGATCGGGCGGGACGCGCAACATCGCCGGCTCGCACGTGCTCGTGCGCGAGCTCGAGGACGAGCTCGCCGACCTGCACTCCCAGGAAGCCGCGCTCGTGTTCACCTCCGGCTTCATCGCCAACGACGCCAGCCTGC
>Ga0207683_10005165_pt1 | contig 11207 bp, 9 predicted proteins | sample KBSM73metaG_FD_184333 | JGI IMG/M metagenome (GOLD analysis project Ga0207683, IMG submission 184333) | Miscanthus rhizosphere microbial communities from Kellogg Biological Station, Michigan, USA - KBS M7-3 metaG (SPAdes) (version 2) | ecosystem: Host-associated > Plants > Roots > Rhizosphere >...
CACCAAGGATGCCGGCAAGATCGCCGGCCTCGAAGTGCTGCGCATCATCAACGAGCCGACCGCGGCCGCGCTGGCCTACGGTCTCGACAAGCAGAAGACCGGCACCATCGCGGTCTATGACCTCGGCGGCGGCACCTTCGACGTTTCGATCCTGGAAATCGGCGACGGCGTGTTCGAGGTGAAGTCGACCAACGGCGACACCTTTCTGGGCGGCGAGGACTTCGACATGCGCCTCGTCAGCTATCTCGCCGACGAGTTTCAGAAGGAGCAGGGCATCGATCTGCGCCGCGACAAGCTCGCGTTGCAGCGGCTGAAGGAAGCCGCCGAGAAGGCGAAGATCGAGCTGTCCTCCACCACCCAGACCGAGATCAATCTGCCGTTCATCACGGCCGACGCGTCTGGCCCGAAGCATCTGACCATGAAGCTCACCCGCGCCAAGTTCGAGGCGCTGGTCGATGATCTCATCCAGAAGACCGTCGAGCCGTGCCGGCGGGCGCTCAAGGATGCGGGCCTGTCCGCGGCGGAGATCAACGAGGTCGTCCTGGTCGGCGGCATGACGCGCATGCCCAAGGTGCAGGAAGTCGTAAAGCAGCTGTTCGGCAAGGAGCCGCACAAGGGCGTCAATCCGGACGAGGTCGTCGCAGTGGGTGCCGCGATCCAGGCCGGCGTCCTGCAAGGCGACGTCAAGGACGTGCTCCTGCTCGACGTCACGCCGCTCTCCCTCGGCATCGAGACGCTCGGCGGGGTGTTCACGCGCCTCATCGACCGCAACACCACGATCCCGACCAAGAAGAGCCAGGTGTTCTCCACCGCCGAGGACAATCAGAACGCGGTCACCATCCGCGTGTTCCAGGGCGAGCGCGAGATGGCGTCCGACAACAAGATACTGGGCCAGTTCGACCTGGTCGGACTGCCGCCGGCGCCGCGTGGCGTTCCGCAGATCGAGGTGACCTTCGACATCGACGCCAACGGCATCGTCAACGTGCAGGCCAAGGACAAGGGCACCGGCAAGGAACAGCAGATCCGCATCCAGGCGTCGGGCGGCCTCTCCGAGGCTGACATCCAGCGCATGGTCAAGGACGCCGAATCCCACGCCGAGGAGGACAAGAAGCGCAAGGCTGAAGTCGAGGCCAAGAACCACGCCGAGGCTTTGGTCCACTCCACCGAGAAGGCCCTTGAGGAGCATGGCGCGAAGGTCGGCGAAACCGAGCGCCGCGCCATCGAGAATGCGATGGCGGATCTCAAGGAAGCCCTCAAGGGCGGCGACGCCGATGCGATCACGGCCAAGACCAACACGTTGGCGCAGGCCTCGATGAAACTCGGCGAGGCGATGTACAAGCAGTCGCAGGAAGGCGGCGCCGGCGGGCCGGAAGGCCCGGGTGGTGCTGCTCCCGGCGGCGATGGCTCCGGCAAGAACGAGGATGTCGTCGACGCGGAATTCACCGAGGTCGACGACGACAAGAAGAACAAGAAATCGGCCTGACGCGGCGATGCGGTCGCGATGCCTGCAGTCGATTGCAACCAACACCCCCGGGGTCACAGCCGGGGGTGCATCTGTTTTGAAGCGCCATGAGTGACCAAGTAAGATCGGACGACGACGCCACGGCGGAAAAGACGGGGTGGGATGCGGGCATGGCCAAGCGCTGCTACTACGAGGTTCTGGAGGTCGAACGCACCGCCGGTGAGACCCAGCTGAAAGCCGCCTTCCGCAAGCTGGCGATGAAATGGCACCCCGATCGCAATCCCGCTGACAAGACCTCCGAGGTCCGCTTCAAGGAAATCAACGAAGCCTACGAGGTTCTGAAGGACGCGGACAAGCGCGCCGCCTACGATCGCTTCGGCCACGCCGCCTTCGAGCACAATGCCGGCGGCCCCGCCGGCGGCTTTGGCGACGTGGCGTCCGCCTTCGCCGACATTTTCGACGATCTGTTCGGCATGGGCGGGGGCGCGCGCCGTGGGCGTGGCAGCGGCCGCGAGCGCGGCGCCGATCTGCGCTACAACATGGAGATCAGCCTCGAGGAGGCCTATTCGGGCAAGGCAGCGCAGCTGCGCATCCCGACGTCGGTGACCTGCGAGGCCTGTTCCGGCTCGGGCGCCAAGAGCGGCACCAAGCCCAAGGCCTGTCCCACCTGCGGCGGCCAGGGCCGCATTCGTCACGCGCAGGGCTTCTTCACGCTCGAGCGGACCTGTCCGGGCTGCCAGGGCCGCGGCCAGGTCATCGACAATCCCTGCCCGGCCTGTGCCGGCTCCGGCCGGGTGACGCGCGAGCGCGCCCTGTCCGTCAACATTCCCGCTGGCGTTGAGGATGGCACCCGCATCCGGCTCGCGGGTGAAGGCGAGGCCGGCGTGCGCGGCGGTCCGGCCGGCGATCTCTACATTTTCCTGTCACTGACCTCGCATCCGTTTTTCCAGCGCGAGGGCGCCGATCTGCATTGCCGTGTCCCGATCTCCATGGTGGCGGCGGCGTTGGGCGGCGATTTCGAGGTGCCGACCATCGACGGCAACAACACGCGCGTGAAGGTGCCGGAAGGCACCCAGTCGGGACGGCGCTTCCGGCTTCAAGGTAAGGGGATGCCGGTGCTGCGATCGAAGCAGACCGGCGATATGTATGTCCAGGTCCTGGTCGAGACGCCGCAAAAGCTGACCAAGCGACAGCGCGAGTTGCTGAACGAGTTCGAGCGATTGTCGTCCAAGGATACCCACCCGGAATCGGCCGGCTTCTTCGGCAAGGTCAAAGAGTTCCTGGCGCGTTCGGGCTCGGCCTGACACAAAATTGCCGCGTTGCCCTTGCCGCCGCGGTCGTCCCGGTGCAAAGTCATAATCTGTAATCATTGCGCAGCGTTAGCCCCCTCATGCCGCTTCCCGCCTTGCAACTCCTCGAAAAGAAATTCGAGCAACAGAAGCGCCTGTTCGAGGTCAAGAAGGTTGAGCTGGAGCGGGAGATCGAGCGCCACATCCAGCTCTTCGAGCAGAAGAAGGGGGCGTTCGAGAAGAAGATCGAGCAGCAATTCGAGAGTCACCGCCGCAAGTTCGAGCAGCGGCTCGAGATGCAGAAGCGCAAGTTCGGGGTTCAGATCCGCCGCTTCGAGCAGAAGAACGGCATCCGGCTCGACGACGAAGTCCGCTTCATCCGCACCTGGATCGAGAAGCCGCTGTCGCTCGGCGCGGTGACGCCGTCGGGCCGCGCGCTCGCGCGCACCATGGCGGCGTATATCGATCCGAGCCGGCCGGGCCCGATCGTCGAGCTTGGGCCGGGCACCGGGCCGGTCACCGAGGCACTGGTGGCGCAAGGCATCGATCCGGCGCGGCTCGTCCTCGTCGAGTTTGATCCGACCTTCTGCCGGCTGCTGCGCGCGCGCTACCCCAAGGCCACGGTGGTGCAGGGCGATGCCTACAGCCTCAAGCGGCTGCTCGCCGGGCTGATGCAGAATCCGGCCGCGGGCGTGGTCTCCGGCCTGCCGCTGTTCACCAAGCCGCTGCGGATGCGCCTGCGCCTCCTGTTTGACGCCCTCGACCTGATGTCGCCGGGCGCGCCCTTCGTTCAGTTCACCTACAACGCGGTTCCGCCGCTCCCGAAGCGGCTCGAGCGCGTGAGCGCGGAGCCATCCGAGCGGGTATGGATGAACATTCCGCCGGCGCGGGTGTGGGTCTATCGGAGAGACTGACGACGACATCCGACGCAAGCGTGCGTATGGTGTCGCTGGAATGCGTCCTCCGCCCTCTGCCACCCGTCGTCTGTCATGGCCGTTCCGAAAATTCTGGTCATTCCCGGCTCGCTGCGCGCGAAGTCGTACAATGTGCGGCTGGCGGCGCTCGCGAGCAAGGAGCTGACATTGGCGGATGCCGACGTCACCCGCATCTCGCTCGAAGACTATCCGCTGCCGATCTACGAAGCCGACACGACCGAGAAATCCGAGCCGCCACGCAACGCGCTCAAGCTCAAGCAGCTGATGTCGGCGCACCAGGGCGTCTTCATCGCCAGCCCGGAATACAACGCCTCGCTGACGCCGCTGATCAAGAACGCGATCGACTGGATCGCGGCGGTGCGCGAGCGCGGCGAACCGCCCCTGGCCGCCTATCAGAACCGTGTCTTTGCGCTGGGCGGCGCCTCGTCCGGCCATTCCGGCGCGACCCATTCGTTGCTGGCGCTGCGCCAGGTGCTGGCGGTGGGCTGCCGGGCCTTGGTGCTGGCGGAGCAGGTGACGGTGCCCAATGCCGAACACGCCTTCGACGACATGGATCAGCTGACGGACGCGCGCGCGGCCGATCAGCTCAAGATCCTGGTGCGTAAGCTCGTCGATACCGCCAGGCTCATGGCATAAGGAGTAAACTGCCCGTATGGAAACTCCGGTGTCCCGCTTCATTGCCCGCTGCGCCGCCACAGCGACGCGACCGAGGAGGCTGCGCCGTGCGCCTTGCTCCGCGTGAGCGGTTGATCGTTGCCCTCGATGTCCCTTCGGTGGCGGAGGCGGAGGCGATTGTCGTGCGGCTCGGCGAGTCGGTCTCGTTCTACAAGATCGGCTACCAGCTGGCTTTCGCGGGCGGCATCGACTTCGCCAAGGTGCTCGCGGGCGCGGGCAAGCGCATTTTTCTGGACCTCAAGCTCCACGATATCGGCAACACCGTCGCCAAGGGAGTCGAAAGCGTCGCGGCGCTCGGCGCATCGTTCCTCACGGTGCACGCCTATCCGCAGACCATGCACGCCGCGGTCGATGCGCGCAAAGGCTCGCCCCTGCGGCTGCTCGCCGTCACCGTGCTCACCTCCTACGATGATGCCGACCTGGCCGCGGCCGGCTACGACTTCACGGTTTCGGAGCTCGTGGGCGAACGCGCGGCGCAGGCGCGCGACGTCGGAATCGACGGGCTGGTCTGCTCGGGCGAGGAGGCGGCGATGCTGCGCCCGATCGTGGGCGCCGGCATGGTGCTGGTGACGCCGGGCATCCGGCCGGCGGGCGCCGAGGCCGGCGACCAGAAACGCATCATGACGCCGATGGCCGCGATCGCAGCCGGGGCCGATCATCTCGTGGTCGGCCGGCCGATCGTCGCGGCGACCGATCCGAAAGCCGCCGCCGAAGCAATCATTGCCGACATCGCAAAGGCGGCGGGACCATGAGGGAGAGCTCGAGATGGCCAAGGGATACTGGATTCCGCATATCGATGTGAGCGATCCGGAAGGCTACAAGGCGTACATGGCCGCGACTCCGGAGGCGCACCGCAAATACGACGGTCACGTGCTGGTGCGGGGCGGGGCCTGCGAAGTGGTGGAAGGCAAGGGACGTGCGCGCAACGTCCTGCGCGAGTTTCCGGATTATGCCACCGCGCTCGCCTGTTACCGTTCCCCTGAATACCAGAGGGCAAAGCCGCTGCGCCTGTCCCATTCGACCTGCGATTTCGTGATCGTCGAGGGCTACGACGGCGAGCAGCCGCAGTCTTCGGGGCCGCCGCCCGCCGCCGCCCGCAAGGGCTATTGGATCGCTCACGTCGACGTGTCCGATCCCGAGGGCTACAAGGCTTATGTCGCCGCCAACAAATTGGCCTTCACCAAATACGGCGTGCGCTATCTCGTGCGCGGCGGGACATGCGAGGTGGTGGAAGGCAAGGCGCGCGGGCGGACCGTGGTGCTCGAGTTTCCGAGCTATCAGGCGGCGCACGACTGCTATCGCTCGCCGGAGTACCAGGCCGCGATCGCGCTGCGCAAAGACAACGCCACGGCCGATATCATCGTCGTCGAAGGTTATGACGGCCCGCAGTCGTAAAGCGGGTTCACCTCCGCGCGGGAAGGCGGGGTTCAGGGTGCGGTGGCGCCGGGGCGGATGACGGTGACGCCCGCATATTCGTGATTTGACTCGCGTTACCCGAATCTCGTATCAGTAAGGGATCATCGAAAACTACGCATCACGCCCGGGACGCATCATCGCTCCGGGCTTTTTTCGGCGCGGGAGCAACGCGTGACGTAGCGCGCAAGCGCGCTTGCCGGATTTTGCTCGAACGTGACCCTGAAAAGGGGTGACGGGCTGCCAGATCCGGCCCCCGCCGCTATGGCGGGGCAGCTGCGGTGCCGGCAGTCCATTTTGGGGAAACGAACCCACGTTGCAAAAGCGCAACAATGGCCGCTCGGTCGGGAAACGGTCTGCATCAGTTGGCCGCTGCGTCCCGCTCCGGTCTGCCGTTGCTTTCTTTCGCGTCGCCACCCCGTTATACCCGCGCCACGTTGGCGGGGAGAAAACCGATGTCCGATATGCGGTTGATCGTAGCCGGCGCCGGCGGGCGCATGGGACGCACGCTCATCCATGCCATTGCGGCGATGGACGGCGCGACCCTCGCGGGTGCGGTCGAGGCGGCGGGATCGGCCGTGATCGGGCGTGATGCCGGTGAGCTTGCGGGGCTGGGCAAGAACGGCGTGAGCGTGACCACCGAGGTCGAGCCGCTGCTCGCGCAGGCCGACGGGCTCCTCGACTTCACGGTGCCGGCGGCGACCATCGCCCTCGCCGAACTCACGGCGCGCCGGGGGCTGGTGCACGTCATCGGCACCACCGGGCTCAGCGGCGAGGACGACAAGCTGATCGCGGAGGCCGGCAGGCGTGCGGTGATCGTCCAGTCCGGCAACATGAGTCTCGGGGTCAACCTGCTGGCGGCGCTGGTCAAGCGCGTGGCCAAGACGCTCGATGAGGACTTCGACGTCGAGATTCTCGAAATGCACCACAACAAGAAGGTCGACGCGCCCTCGGGCACGGCGCTGATGCTCGGGCGCGCCGCGGCGGACGGCCGCGGCATCGATCTCGACCAACGCTCGGAGCGCGGGCGCGACGGCCATACCGGCGCGCGCTGTGCCGGCGACATCGGCTTTGCCTCGCTGCGTGGCGGCTCGGTGGTGGGCGATCACACCGTGATCTTTGCCGGGCCGGCGGAGCGCATCGAGCTCGTGCATCGCGCCGAGGATCGCATGATCTTCGCGCGTGGCGCGGTACGCGCTGCGTTGTGGGCGCGCAAGCAGAAGCCGGGCGTCTACTCGATGGTCGACGTGCTCGGCTTGCGCGACATCTGAGCTTCGAGCTCAGGGGCGCAGCAGCGAGACCCCGGTCATCTCCGCCGGCTGCGGCAGGCCCATCAGTTCGAGCAAGGTGGGCGCGATGTCGGCGAGCCTGCCGTCGCGCAGGGGGCCGTTGCCGCCGCCCGTCAGCACGACCGGAACCGGATTGGTGGTGTGGGAGGTGTGCGGGCCGCCGGTGTTGGGATCGCGCATCAGCTCGCAATTGCCGTGGTCGGCGGTGAACAGCAACGCGCCGCCGGCTCTTTCGATCGCCGCGGCGATGCGCCCGAGCCCGGCATCGACGGTCTCGACCGCCTTGATCGCGGCCGTCAGGCTGCCGGTGTGTCCGACCATGTCGGGATTGGCATAGTTCAACACGATCAGGTCGTATCGGCCGGAGTCGATGGCCGCAACCGCCTTGTCGGTCAATTCGGGCGCCGACATCTCGGGCTGCAGGTCATAGGTCGCGACCTTCGGCGACGGCACCATGATGCGATCCTCGCCGGGATAGGGTTCCTCCTCGCCGCCGTTGAGGAAATACGTGACGTGCGGATATTTCTCGGTCTCGGCCATGCGCAATTGCGCGCGCCCGGTGGCGCCGACCACCGCGCCGAGCACGTTCGCCAGATTGTCGGGCGGGAAGATCGTCTGCAGGAAGGTGTCCAGATGTTCGCTGTACTGGGTCATGCCGACCGCTGCCGCGAACTGCACGATGCGGCCGCGCGCAAAGCCGTCGAACGCCGGATCGAGCATCGCTCCCAGAATCTCGCGCACGCGATCGGCACGGAAGTTGAAGCAAAGCACGCCGTCGCCGTCGCGAATGCCGCGATAGCCGCCGACCACCGCCGGGACCACGAACTCGTCGCTGAGATCGTGCGCATAGGCATCCGCGATCACCGCATCGGCATCGGGGAAGCGCGGCCCTTCGGCGTCCACGATCGCGCGGTAGGCCTTGGCCACGCGTTCCCACCGTTTGTCGCGGTCCATGGCGTAGTACCGGCCGCTGACAGTCGCGATCGGAACTGACGACGGGAGCGCCTTGAGCAAGCGTGCGATATCGTCCCGTGCCGAGCGCGGCGGCGTGTCACGGCCGTCGGTGAAGGCGTGCACGACGGTGGGCAGATTTGCCTGCGCAAGGATCCCGGCGAGCGCGGCGGCGTGATCCTGGTGCGAATGCACGCCGCCGGGCGACACCAGCCCGACGAGATGGCAGGTGCCGCCGGTTCGCCGCACCCGTTCGATCAGGCCTTGCAGCGCGGGCGTGTTGGCGATCTCGGCGCGCGCGACCGCGTGGTTGATGCGGGGCAGATCCTGCATCACCAGCCGGCCCGCGCCGATATTGAGATGGCCGACCTCGGAATTGCCCATCTGTCCGGGCGGCAAGCCGACGTCCTCTCCCGACGTGCGCAGGAAGGCGTGCGGACAGCTCGCCCACAGGCGATCAAACGTGGGCGTGCGCGCCTGCCGGACGGCGTTGTCGGCGGCATCGTCGCGCCAGCCCCAGCCGTCGAGTACGACCAGCATCACCGGACGGCGTGTCTGCATCTCGACGCTTCCCGTGCTTCACCGATGCCCCGCGTGCATCGATCAGGAGACTTGTGTGGGATCGCGGCTGCATCGTCAACCGGCGGCGCGGCTGCGGATCGCGTGCGCGGTTGCGATGACCATGACGAAGCTCCGCCGGGCGGGCGTGCCTTTCGTGTCACAGCACCGCGAATTCCGCACGCGCCGCGGGCAAACCGTGCGGACGCTCATAATCCGCAGCCGCGAATCGGATAGAACGCTTTCGCTGTCGCTTTCGGTCGGGGGGCTGAATTGGCCGCGCGGACACTCATTGCCGCGTTGGGATTGTTGTTGACGCACGCCGTGCCGATGCACGCGGGCGTCGACCGCCCACCGCAATTCATCGTGATGGCGTTCGACAACTGCACCGAGCTCGAGCGCTGGCAGGAACTCACCGATTTTGCCGCCGAGATGAACCGCGACGGCGACCGCGTTCACTTCACCTTCTTCGTCAGCGGGATCAATTTCATCGCCGACGGCAAGCGCAACATCTACGAGGGTCCGCATCAGCGCCGCGGCTATTCCCGCATCAGTTTCGGCGGCTCGCCCGATGAGGTTCGCAGGCGCGTAGACTATGTGAACGATCTTTACCGCAACGGCCACGAGATCGCCTCGCACGCGGTGGGGCATTTCAACGGCGCCGCATGGTCGAGCGCTGATTGGGACAAGGAGTTTCGCGCGTTCGGGGACATCGTGAACAATGTCGGCCCCAACAACGCGCTCGCTGGATCGAGGTTGGAGTTCTCCGCCAGCGACGTGATCGGCTTCCGCGCGCCCTACCTCGCCAAAGGCGCTGGCCTCTACGGCGCGCTCAAGGCCAACGGCTTTCGCTACGACACCAGCGGCGTCGGCCACGCCGATGCCTGGCCCGAGCGGATCGACGGCATCTGGCGGTTCAATCTCGCCATGCTGAGGATCCAGGGTTCCGGCAAGGGTACGCTGTCGATGGACTACAATTTCTTCGTGGCGCAGTCGCGCGCCGCGGCCGATCCGCGCCGCTACGAGGCCGCCCGCGAGCAGACCCTGCAGACCTATCTGCACTACTTCAAGACCAACTACGCCGGCAACCGCGCGCCGCTTCACATCGGGCATCACTTCACCGGCTACCAGGGTGGTGCCTACAACGACGCGCTGAAATCGTTCGCGCGCGCGGTGTGCGGCCTGCCCGAAGTGCGCTGCGTGACGTATGCCAGGCTGGCCGACTTCATGGATCAGCAGAATCCGGACACGCTCGCAGCCTATCGCAGGGGCGACTTTGCCCGCGCCGCGACGCCCGCCCTGAACCTGGCGGAGGCCACGCGGTAGCGCGCACGCACCGCCTTCTGCCGTTCCCGCCGGCTCGCGGGGACCTAGCCGGCGGCGACCCGGCCGGTCTCCCAACCCAGCATGGCGCGCTTGCGGGTGAGGCCCCAATGATAGCCGGTGATGTCGCCGCTCTTGCCCAGCACCCGGTGGCAAGGCACCACGAAGGAGAGCGGATTCTTGCCGACCGCAGCGCCCACGGCGCGCGCGGCCTTGCTCGCACCGAGCTTCGCAGCGATGGCGGAATAAGTCATCGCCCGGCCCAGCGGAATTTCGAGCAGGGTCTCCCACACCCGCACTTCAAAATCGGTGCCGATGAGCACGATGCGCAACGGCCGGTTGGCGCGCCACAAGCTGGTGTCGAAGACACGTGCTGCGAGCGGCGCCGTGCCGGCGCAGTCTTCCACGATATTGGCCATCGGCCAGCGGCTTCGCATGTCGGCGAGCGCGGCCTGTTCCTCGCCGGGATCGGCGAAAGCGAGCCCCGCAAGTCCGCGCTCTGTCGTCATCACCAGCGCGGTGCCGAACGGCGAGGGGTGAAAGCCGTAGGATACGGTCAGCCCGGCGCCGCCGGATTTCCATTCCCCCGGCGACATCGCTTCGTGGGTGACGAAGAGATCGTGCAGCCGTCCCGGGCCGGAGAGACCGACCTCGAACGAGGCGTCGAGCACGCTGGCGGAGTCCCGCAACAGCCGGCGGGCATGGTCGAGGGTGAGCGCCTGCAGGAATGCCTTGGGCGTGATCCCGGCCCAGCGGCGAAACAGATGGTGGAGATCGCCGGCGCTCACGCCGGCCGCTGCCGCGATGGCCTCGATTTCCGGTTGTGCACGCCAGCGCTCGGAGACGAACGCGATGGCACGGCGCACGATTTCGTAGTCGGCGGCGTCACGGCTGAGCTCGACGTTGGGGATGCGATCGGGCGATAGCATGGATGCCTCCATCGTTTGCCCGTTCCATCTAGGGCGCGGAAGCCGCGCTGCCCACCCGTTTTCTGTTGGATTAACGCTAGTCGAGCACGGTCCGCGTCGGCCCGCGCTTGGCCTCCCCGATCGCCGCCGAGAGCGCCAGCGCGAAGCTTTCCTTCTCCTGCGGCCCGAGGAAGCCGGCGATCGCAAGCCGCCGCCCATGCGAGACCAGGAACAGCCGCTCGATGCCGAATTCCGCATGCACCACGCGGTCGAGCTTCACCCAGAGCGGATTGAGCGTCCATTCGCTGATGCGGCCGCGATGGCTCACCTTGCGCACGGTGAGCTCGGAGGGGGTGACCGTGACCTGCTCGTAGGCGTTGGCGCGGCGATAGCTCACCCGGAAC
>Ga0207683_10005169_pt1 | contig 11203 bp, 8 predicted proteins | sample KBSM73metaG_FD_184333 | JGI IMG/M metagenome (GOLD analysis project Ga0207683, IMG submission 184333) | Miscanthus rhizosphere microbial communities from Kellogg Biological Station, Michigan, USA - KBS M7-3 metaG (SPAdes) (version 2) | ecosystem: Host-associated > Plants > Roots > Rhizosphere >...
CGCGCGCAGGATCGATTCCTCGCGCGCCGGCAGCCCATCGCCGTTGTACGGCACGATCTTGAACACGACGCTGCGGTCCTTGCGCTGCACGACCTGGAACGACTTCGCGACCTGACCGATCGTCGAGAACAGGATGTTGAACACGAGGCCGCCGACCGGGTTGCCCGCGCCGTCGTACATCGTCTCGGTGACGCGGCCCTGGACCGGACCGATGCGCACGAGCCCGCGCCCGCACGAGCAGCGCTCGTCGCCGCGCGCGACCGCGAGATCGCCGTTGACGTAGCGGATCATCGGGCACGCGAGGTTGTGGAGGTCGGTGATCACGACCTCGCCGGTCTCGCCGGGCTTCGCGGCGCGCACCGTGCCGTCCGGATCGCGGACGATCAGCTCGACGATCAGGTTCTCCATCGAGGTGTGAAGGCCGTCGTGCGCGTCGCACTCGGAGGCCATCAGCATCACCTCGCGGCAGCCATAGGTGTCGAACGCCGGGCCGAACGCGCGCTCGACCTCGCGGCGATCGTGATCGAGCAAGCCCTCGGCGCCGGTGAGCACGGGGATCGCGTCCCAGTCGCGCAAGCCGCGATCGTTGACGTGGCGGGCCAGCGCGCCGGCGCCGCTCGCGTACGCGATCATCACGTCCGGCCGGAACCGCCGGAGCTCGTCGATGACCTCGCCGAGCGCCTCGGGGCTGCGCGGCGTGCAGTCGATGTAGCAGTCGCGCTTGAAGATGCGATCGGCGGCGATCTTGCTGCGCTTCCACCACGTCGACGTCGACGCCGGCACGAAGCCCCAGTAGTGGAACGCGCGCATGCCGATGCGGTAGCCGCCCCAGCCGTAGCCGCGCCAGCGCGTCGCATCGCGCCAGTGCCGCGACTCGGCGTTGTAGAGCACCTCGACCGGATCGCCCGAGCTGCCGCTCGTCGTCTTGCGGATGATCGCAGCCGGCGGCGCCTTCGCCGTGCGCGACTCCATCGTGCGGCGGAGCGTCGCGCGGTCGAGCAACGGCAGGTGTGCGAGGTCGGCCGGCGACGTGAAGTCCGCGGGAACGAGGCCGCGCTCCTCGAGCACCTCGCGATAATGATCGGTGTTGCGATAGGCGTGGCGCAGGAGCCGGCGCAAGAGGCCGGTCTGGAGCTGGCGAAGCTCGTCCGCATCCCAGCGCTCGGTGCGCTGCAGGTAGTCGAGTATCGGGACGGTCGGGCGTCCGCGCGCCGCTTCGAAGGCCGGGAACAACGTTCCCGCGAGCAGTCGTCCGTAGAGGTCAGTCACGCTCGACCACAACCACCTTACGCTTTCCGGCAGCGGTCAGCGGAATGTCCTCGACGTATTCGATCGCGAACGGAGCGCCGGGTAAGTACTTATCCGCGAACTGATGGATCGCGCGGCTGTTTGCCTCGGGCAGCGCAGGGCCGGCCATCGGCACGACCCTCATCACCACGGCGCCGTCCTTCTTCTGGACGACCTGGAACTTGCTCGCGACGTTGTCCATCACGCCGAACAGGATGTTGAACACGAGCCCGCCGACGGGATTGCCGCGGCCATCGCGCAACGTCTCGGTCGTGCGGCCCTCGATCGGTCCAATCTTCGTGAGGCTGCGGCCGCACTCGCACAGGCTCTCTTCATGCGCGACCGCGAGATCGCCGTTGACGTAGCGGATCATCGGGCACGCGAGGTTGTGCAGATCGGTGACGACGACCTCGCCGGTCTCGCCCGGTTTCGCCGCGCGCGTCGAACCGTCCGGATTCCGGATGATCACCTCGACGACCATCGTCTCCATCGACGTGTGCATGCCGCCGTGGTGCTCGCACTCCGAGGCCATCAGCATCACCTCGCGGCAGCCGTACGTCTCGAACGCCGGTCCGAACGCGCGCTCGATCTGCTCGCGATCCTGTGGCCACAGTCGCTCGGCGCCGACGAGCACGGGGATCTCGTCCCACGCGCGCAGGCCCTGCTCGTTGACGAACTTCGCGAGTGCGGCCGCGCCGGCGGCGTACGCGACCATCGCGTGCGGGCGAAACCGCGCGAGCTTGCGCACGGCTTCCGTCATCGCCTCCTCGCCGCGCGGCGTGCAGTCGACGTAGAGGTCGCGCTTGACGCGATGATCGAGCTCGGTCTTCTGGCGCTTGAACCAGCTCGGGTTCGGCGGGCCAAAGCCCCAGTAATGGAAGGCCCGCATGCCGATGCGGTAGCCGCCCCAGCCGTAGCCGCGCCAGCGGGTGGCGTCGCGCCAGTGCCGCGACTCGGCGTTGTAGCGGACGACGACGGGCTCGCCGGTCGTGCCGCTCGTCGACTTCTTGATCGTCGGTGCCGGGCCCGCGCCGGCAAGCCGGCTGTCCATCGTCGCGCGCACGGTGTCGCGGTCGAGCAGCGGCAACCGGTGGAGGTCAGCGGCGGACTCGAAGTCCTCGGGTCGCATGCCGCGCTCGTCCATCACCTCGCGGAAGTGCGCGGTGTGCTGGTAGGCGTGGCGCAGGAGCCGGCGGAGCAGGCCGACCTGGAGGTCCTTGATCGCCTCGAGCGACCAGCGCTCCGTGGCTTGCAGGTAACGAAGGAGCGGCACGGTCGGCCGTCCGCGCGCTGCCTCGAATGCTGGAAACAACGCTTTTGCGAGCAGCGGACCGTACAGATCCATCACAGCAATCGGTCTAACATCTCATGCACGTGCTGACACGTCTCCGGAAGAAGAACCTCCACCAGTGGCTGCCGGATTACGCACGTCACCTCGTGCGGCGTGCGCGTACGCCACAGTCGGATGGTCCGCGTCATATCCTGTTCGCGCTCTGCGATCATTACGAGCCGCACTGGGGACAAGCGCCGGACGACGTCGCTCGCGCGCGCGTCGACGCGTGGGCCGACGGCTACCCGCTGCTCCGTGAGTTCCGCGATAGCGACGGGCGGCCCCCTCGACACGGCTGGTTCTTCCCCGGCGAGGAGTACAAGCCGCACTACCTCGAGCAGCTCGCAAAGCTCGTTCGCGGCGGCTTCGGTGAGGTCGAGTTTCACCTTCACCACGACGGCGACACATCACACACGCTCGCACCTCGCATCGCCGAGCATCTCCAGACGTTCAGCCAGCACGGTCATCTGTCGCGCAAGAACGGCGGCTTCCAGTGGGCGTTCATCCACGGCAACTGGAGCCTCGCGAACGGCCGTCCCGACGGGAAATGGTGCGGCGTCGACGACGAGCTTCCGATGCTGCACGAGCTCGGCTGCTACGTCGACCTGACGTTCCCGTCGGCGCCGGACCCGTGCCAGCCCGACAAGGTCAACCAGATCTACTGGCCGGTCGGCGATCTCAGCGTGCGCCGCAGCTACGAGCACGGCGAGCGCGCACGCGTCGGCGCGAGCTACGACGATCGGCTCCTCATGATCACCGGCCCGCTCGCACTCGCGCGCAAGGGCTTCGGCATGCGGCTCGAGAACGGCGCGCTGACCGGCAACGATCCGCCGACCGCAGCGCGCGTACACACGTGGATCGACCAGGGCATTCACATCGACGGCCGGCCCGAGTGGGTGTTCGTCAAGGTACACACACACGGCGCGATCGAGAAGACCGCCGCGTCGCTGCTCGGCGAGGGTGGCCGCGTCATGCACCAGACGCTGCAGCGCTACATGAAGGACGGCTGGAAGCTGCACTACGTCACGGCGCGCGAGATGTTCAACATCGCGAGGGCCGCGATGGACGGCAAGGCCGGCGATCCGAGCGCGTTCTTCGATTACATCGTCAAGCCACCGCCGGCCGCGCGCTAGGGTTCGTAGCTGCAGTACGTGCCGGTGCGCAGCGTCGCCGCGAGATGCTCGCCAAGCCGCGGCGAACCGGCGCGGATCTGCTCCAGTGCGTGCGCGATCCGCCGCTGGACATTGGTCCGCGCACGCTCGCTGGCCGCGCCAACCTTACGCTCGCGGCCACCGAGTCCGAACGCACGCTCGATCTCGGCCGTCAGCGCCTCGATCTCCGTGCTCGCGCGCGCGACGCGGCCCGCGTCGGCCCAGGCCTCGGCCTCGTCTCGCTCGGCGACCAGCTCCGCGAGCCGCGCGCGATACCGCCGACGTGCCGTCGCATCGAGCGCCGGGCCGGCGTCGCCGGTGTCCTCCCCGCCGGTGAGGTCGAGCGCGTGCAGCGCGTGCCCCGGCTCGGCGACGAGCCGCGCGACCATCGCGATGCCGCGCGAGTCCTTGACGTGGACCTCCTCGCCGAACCCGCGGACGAGCCACAAGGCGCCGCGTTTCTCGACGGAGACTCGCTCGCCGGTCTTGCGCTGCGGTGCCGCCGGCGCGGTTCCGCGCAACCTCGCGACCAGCCCCGGCATGCCGACCCGTTCGGCGCCCGCCAGCGCGAGGACCCGCTGCTCGGCGGCTTTCTCGGCATCGCCGCGGCGCGCGAGGGCATCGGCCCAGTCGGCACGCACGCGGGCGGTCCACACCGGCGAGCCGAGTCGTGCGGCGACGTCGAGTGCATCGAGTGCGTGCTCGTCGACCGCGTCGTGGCGATCGTGCGCGGCGGCGAGCATGAGGAGGCCGCGATCGACGAGATCGAACACCACCGAGCCGACCACCGACGCGAGCACGATCCGTCCGCGCCGCGCCAGCAGCTCGCCGTAGCAGCGCTCGATCTGCTCGCGACCGGCCGCGTACGCGGTCGCCGCGACCGTCATCGCCGCGAAGTCCGGATCGACCGGAAGTCCAGGCGGCAGCTGGCCGAGCGCCTCGCGGACCTCGTCGGGCGCCTGCCTCTGGAGCGCGATCCACGCCTGCAGCACCGCGCGGCTCGGCGCGTGCGCCACCAGCGACGCGAGCAGCGGCAGATCCGGCGGATCGGTGCGAACCCACGCGGCGAACGCGCGGTGCACGCCGGCGATGAACGGCTCGACCTCGGCAGCGCGCGCGGCCGCCTCGGCATCGCTGAACCGGCCGTCGAGCAGCGCTGCCATCGCGTCGAGCATGTGTGCGTGGCTCTGCCAGCGCCGCAGCCGGAGCGCGGTGGCATCGGCGGCAAACGCGGCGCGCGCCTGCTCGAACCCAGCGCGATCGATCCGCTCGAGCGCGGTGAAGCACAGCCGCAGCCGCGTGTGCGCCGCGATCGATCGATCGACGCCGCGCGCCAGCTCGAGCACCTCGTGATGGATCGGCTCGAGCACGGGCGGTTCGATGTAATCGACGAGCGCGCCGGTGGCGACGTACATCACGTCGAGGCGGTCGCGCGCCGGCAGCCCGCGGGCAAGCTCGATCGCCTCGCGCGCGAGTGCGACCGGCCCCGCCGGATCTCGAGCCGGCTGTTCGGCGGCCGCGAGTCGAGCGAGCAGCTTCGGTCGCAGCGCCGCATCGCGGTCGCCGAGCCGAGCGAGCGCCTCGCGCAACCCCTCGACGAGCACCGGATCGGTGCGGCCGAACCGCATCTCGATCCCGCGCACGAGGGCGGTCCTCGCGAGCAGCGTTGCATCGTCGAGCTGGCGCGCGAGCGCGGATGCGGAATCGCATAGCTCCGCGGCGACCGTGTGATGCCCGGCATGCTGGAGCGCCTCGGCGCGGGCACACAGGAGCGATGCGCGCCGCGCGAGATCGTCGGGCGCCGCGAGCGCGAGCGCATCGAGTGCATGCGCGAGCAGCGTCGCCGCATCCTCGAACGCGAGCTGGCCGAACGACATATGGGCGGCCCGCTCCGCAGCATCGACCGCCGCCGCCGCCGCGAGGTGACCGGCCGCGAGCAGGTGGTGTGCGAGCGCGCTGGTCTCGCCGGGCTCGCGACGCTCGAGCGCCTGCGCCGCACGCAGATGGAGGCGTGCACGCTCGTTCGCATCGAGCTCGTCGGCGAGCGCCTCGGCGACCAGCGCATGCGAGAACCGGTAGCGATCGGGCGCCGTCATCGCGACGATCCCCAGGCGCGCCGCGGGCTCGAGTGCCGCCTGCCCGACCATGTCCGCGACGACGGTCGCGCGAAACTCGCGCCCGAGCACGGCCGCGGCCGCGAGCGCTGCGCCGGTCTCGGGAGGAAGCCGGGCGACACGCTCGCGGATGACCGCACGCACGCTCGACAGTGCGGGCAGCGCGGCCCCGCCGGCGGCGACGAGCTCTTCCACGAACAGGGGATTGCCCTCGCTGAGCTCGAACACGCGGGCCGGATCTGCGCGATGTCCGACGAGCGCGGCCACCTCACCGGCGGCGAGCCGGCCGAGCGGCACGCGCTGGGCACCGCGCTGGATCCGGCCGAGGGCAGCGGCGACCTCGCGACTGGCATCGCTGTCGCGCGCGGCCAGCACGACGAGCACGCGCATCCCGGCGAGCAGAGGCAGTACGTCCTCGAGCAGCTGCAACGACGAAGGATCCGCGGCGTGCACGTCATCGAGGATGAGCGCGACCGGTGCTCGACGCCCGACGAACGCGGCGACCTCGCCAAATCGCGCGACGCGAGCAGCCGCATCGGCGCGATCGTCAGAGCTGGTGAGAGAAGGGGCACGGTCATCGCGATCCTCGAGCGCAGCCAGCAGCTGGATCCACGGCCAGAACGCGGGCGTCAGCCCGACCTCCGAGGCCCGCCCCCAGGCGACGCGCCCACCCTCCGCCCGCACGCGCGCCGCGAGCTCCTCGCACAGTCGCGTCTTGCCGATGCCCGGCTCGCCGGTGACCATCACGACCGCCCGCTCGCCACCCAGCACACGCGCAAGCGTCGCCGCGATCAGCTCCAGCTCGCGCCCACGACCGACGAGGACACCCGCTTCCACGATCTCCTCGTATCACGATCACGGCCGCAGCAACTGCACCCGAGCGGCGTGCTCGGCCTGACGTGCGGGAGCCCAGTCACCCGTGCAGTACACCGCGAGCTCGGCGATCGCGCCGTCGCGGACATCCGCCCGGATCAGCTCGCGGCAGTACCAGTTGCCGCGATCGTGCCAGCGCTCCTCGACCTCGAGCACGAAGCCCGTCGGGATCAGGTCGAGGCGGAAGCGCGGCACGGTGCCCGGCTGCGGATGGGCACGGCGGCGAAACTCGACGACCTGCTCGGCGCCTTGCAGCTGCTCGCGCCACTGCGGCGACGTGAAGTCGAAGAACACATCGTGCGCGAACAGGCCGGGCGCCGCCTCGCCGGTCTCGAGCAGTGCGATCAGTTGCTTCGCCAGCGTCTCGGCGCTCACGACTTCCTCAGCTTCAGCTCGAGCACGCCCGCCGACGCACCGGCGACGAAGCTCTCCGACCGGCCGGTCAGCGACTTGCTGTCCTTCGCCATGTCCATGTCGATGACCTCCTTGAACGGCTTGCCCTCCTGCGTGCCCTCGAACACGAACTGGAGCGTGTTGCCGTCGCTCGCCTTCGCGACGTGGTCGTGGGTCTCGCCGGCGTTGGTCACCGCGTACCAGTGGTAGGTGTTCGTGTTCGGCTCGTAGCCCATGAGGTCGGTCTCCTCGTAGGCGGCGACGCCCGGAATTCCGGTGACGTGGAACGTGCACATCACGCCCCACTGCGCCGACACGCGCTTGCACGTCCAGGTCGCGTCGATCTTCGCCTTGTCCTTGCCCATCGCGGCGGTGCCGCTGCCCTTCCAGGTGCCGACCAGGCAGTCGAGGCCTTGCACGGGCTTCGGCAGCGAGTCAGCGGCGGCGGTGAGAGGAGCGAGGACGGTGATCAGGGTCAGGAGTGTCTTCATGCCCCGATGGCGTGACACTCGATGGAACATCGTGACGCCGCGCGGAACAGCGTGTTTTCACAGCCAGAAAGCGATCACGAGCGCCAGGATCGCGAGCTTGTTGAGCTCCCAGATTCGCCGCGCTGCCGGCACCGGGCCGTAGATGTCGCCGACGACGGTCTTCAGCCAGTGATTGCCCGCCTTCGTCGTCTCGGCGCCGGCAAGGCGCGCGCTGCGAAACACGCTCGACAGCTCGATGCCGAGATCGTAGCAACGGGCACGGCCCACAAACACGGACAGCGCGATGCTCGACGACAACGCGAGCACGATCATCGCGGTCGGATACGCCGCGCTGCACGCGAGCATCACGATCCAGGCGTGCGTGGTCGTGAGATGCCGATCCCAGCCAAGCAGGATCACCGCGACCACGCAGATCGCCCACGAGATCGACAGCAGCGCAGCCTGGAGGTTGAGCAGCCGCGGCCGGCGAGCCGCGGCGGCCAGGTGCGCGAGCGCGAACACCAGCACGTACAGCGACGCGAACGCCGCACCGACGAGCCCGAGCGTGGTCACGCCGCCGCTCGGCATCCGGGGTGTCGCCGTCAACCGCTCGACGATCCACCACTGCGAGAACATCACGACGTAGCCGACGAACGGCAACAGGTACGTGAGGAACGCGGCGATCAGCACCGAGCGTGCGGCGCGAATGTGAGAACCCAGCAGCGCGGTGTCGGCGCGGAGCATGCGCATGGCGAAGGTGCTCGCCACGATCTCGTCGCCGAGCTCGAACACGTGCAGCGCGAGCGCGACGCCGAACATCCAGTGCGCGAGCTGCGTCGCGAGCGGGATCGCGAACAGCGTGTTGCCGAGCGCGAGCCCGAGCCCGAAGCGCACCAGGAACAGCTTCGCGAGCTGCGCGGTGATGCTGAGCGGGATGCTCGCCGGATGGTCGAGCCGGAACCGTGCGTGGCCGAGCTCGTGCGCGGCGATCGCCCAGTACACGGGATCGCGCTTGAAGTTCGTCTCCTCGGTCAGCTGGATCACGCCGCGCTGCACGTGAAACGCGTCTTGCGATGACGTGACGTGGTTCGTGACGACGATGCGGATGCGCTCGGCCAGCCCGTAGAGCCGGAGCTCGTCGGCGAGCCACTCGCCGGCGGTCATCGGCAGGTCGTCGGGCACGTCGTGATCGAGGACGTGACGTCGGTGGACAAACCACACGTGCCCGATCAGGCGGGCGACATCCGGCACGCCGACCAGCAGCAGCACCAGCAACCACACGCCGATCAAGCTAGGTCCGGATGCGCACGCCGCAAGTGGTACGATGTGCTGTGCGCGGTGTAGTGATTGCATCGGTGGTGGTCGCAGCGTGCTCGTTCTCGGCGCGCTCGCCGGGCCAGCATCCTGACGACGCACACGACGACACGATGATCGTCGTGACGCCCGACGGCGGCCCGTGCACGACGGCCGGCTCGAGCTGCGCGAGCATCGACGTGCTGCGCTCGTGCACCGGCTCTGGCGCCGCATATGTCGACACGATGTGCGGGTGGGGCTGCGTCGCGACCCCGGGCCCGCACTGCGGCAGCTTCGCGCCGACGAGCAATGGCGTCGAGCCGACCGATCTCGTCGAGCAGCCCGGCCTCGGCGACGTCACGATCGACGGCTCGCTGACCACCGACACCGGCTCGATCGCGGGCACGACGACGCGCTCGGGGACGGGCGTGAGCAACGGCGTCGGCTTTCGCATCCACAACAACGTCGCGATCTTCACCGCGAAGAGCTTCCACATCGGAACGCTGACCATCGGTGGCTCGATCCCTGTCGCGTTCGTCGCGACGACCGGCGACATCACGCTGACCGGCGTGACCGATGCGACCGGCACGTGCAGCACCCTGGGCGCAGCAGGTCCCGGAGGGTTTGCCGGCGCGACCGGAAAGGGCGCCAACGGCGACGCCGACGCGACGACCAACAAGGGCGGCGGCGCGGGCGCGGCGGTGGCGACGAGCGGCGGCGGCGGTGCGGGTCACGGCGGCACCGGCGGCGCGGGCACGGCTGCGGTGGGCGGCATGCCCTACGGCGACGACGCGATCTCGACTCTCAGCGGCGGCGCGGGTGGTGGCGCGGGCAACGGCGGCGGGAACTACGGGCGCGGCGGCGGTGGCGGAGGCGCAGTACAGCTCGTCACCGCCAGCTCGATCATCGTCGAGCCAGCCGGCGGCATCAACGCCGGTGGGTGCGGCGGCGACTTCGGCCTGGGCAATGCGGACAGCGGCGGCGGCGGCGGCGCGGGCGGCACGCTGCTCCTCGAAGCACGCACGATCACCGTGAGCGGCGCGCTCGCGGTCAACGGCGGCGGCGGCGGTGGCGGCGGTGGTGGCAACGCGGGTCCCGGCGATAACGGCTCGCTCTCGCGCACCGCGGCAGCAGGCGGCGTTCAGGACGGCAACAACGAGTACGGCGGCGCGGGCGGCGCGGGCAGCAATGCGAACGGCTCGCCCGGCGGCAACGGCACGAACCCGGGCGGCGGTGGCGGCGCGATCGGTCGCATCCGCTTCAACACGTTCCGCGCGATGAACCTCACGACGAGCGGCGCGACACTCAGCCCCGATCTCACCGATCAGGCGAGCACGTGCACGTCAGGCAGCGCGGCTGTCGACTAGCTCTTGTCGCTGCGGCGCGACTTCCTGATCGCGCACGTGGCGCGGCACGCCCTCGACGTCCCACACGATCCGCATCGCTTCGAGCGCCTTGAGGACGTAGAAGCTGATGTCGATCTCCCACCAGTAGAAGCCCTGGCGCGCGGAGCGCTGATAGTGGTGGTGGTTGTTGTGCCAGCCCTCGCCGAGCGTCAGCACCGCGAGCAGCGCGTTGTTGCGCGAGTCATCGCTCGTCGCGTAGCGGCGGCGGCCCCACACGTGCGCGAGCGAGTTGATGGTGAACGTGATGTGCCAGCACAGGACGAGCGACAGGAAATGGCCGTAGAACACGCCCGTCCAGCCACCGATCAGATAGATCAACACGCCCCAGCCGACCGCGAACGCGAGGTCGTGGCGGTTCATGAACCGCAGCTCGGGATACTTCGCGAAGTCGCGGATCTTGTCGTACTGCGTCGCCTTGTGACGGCTCGAGAGGATCCAGCCGATGTGCGACCAGTAGAAACCGCGCTGGACGGGCGAGTGCACGTCCTCGGGCTCGTCGGAGTGCTTGTGATGGTTGCGGTGGTGCGCGGCCCACCACAGCGGGCCCTGCTGTGCCGCCGCCATGCCGAGCAGCGCGAGCACGAACTGGAACGCGCGGCTCGTCTTGTACGTGCGGTGCGAGAAGTAGCGGTGAAAGCCCGCCGTCACCGCGAACATCCGCACGAGGTAGCTGCCGACCAGCCAGGCGAGGGCCTGCCAGCTCCAGCCGACCAGCGCGCAGCCGACCACCGCGACCAGGTGAACCGCCCAGAACGGGTAGTTCTCGCGCCACCGCGGAGAGTCGATGTGCTTCATCGGGGCAAGGGTGCCCTGCCCCGGGTCACATGGCTGGCACTACCCGGTAATCCCCCTGTCATCCCTTGCTGACCGATCCATGACGTAGTTG
>Ga0207683_10005172_pt1 | contig 11200 bp, 4 predicted proteins | sample KBSM73metaG_FD_184333 | JGI IMG/M metagenome (GOLD analysis project Ga0207683, IMG submission 184333) | Miscanthus rhizosphere microbial communities from Kellogg Biological Station, Michigan, USA - KBS M7-3 metaG (SPAdes) (version 2) | ecosystem: Host-associated > Plants > Roots > Rhizosphere >...
TGACGATCGCGTCTGGTTCGACTTCTTCGACCTCGCTTCAGGAGGGCTCGCGAAGATTCGTTGGGGAAGCGCCCGTGTCGCTCCGGAAATCCTGTTTCCGAGGTTCTACGGCGACCTCTGCGAATTTCTCTCGACTTCGCACAGGGTCGAGGCCTTTGCCTACGACTGGCGTCTCCCGCTCGACGATCTCGCCACGGCACTCGCGGCCAAGCTCCGCGCATTGCTCGATGCCAACAGGGCGCCGGCCGCGCCCATTCGCATCCTGGCACACAGCATGGGAGGCCTCGTTGCTCGCGCCGTGATCCGGAAAAATGCCGCCTTGTGGAACGAGTTGATGCAGCGGGAAGGTGCGCGCTTCGTCATGCTCGGCACGCCGAACCACGGATCCCATCTCATGGTGGCGAATCTCATCGGCAAGTCGGACACTGTGCGGCAGCTCGCCAACCTCGATCCACCGCGAGGGTTGCAAGGTGTCCTCGACATCGTCGGCGAGTTCCGGGGCGCACTGCAATTGCTGCCGCGCCCCGGCTTTGTCGACGAGGGCGCCGAAGACGTCCCGGCGTTCAAGTACTTCGACCCGGCGCTGTGGCGTCAATTGAAGCCCCTGATGAAGGATTTCTGGTTCGGCGACGGCGTTGCCGCGCTGCCAGGCAAGTCGGCGCTCTCCGAGGGACGCTGGCTGTGGACGCAGGATGGCGAGGATCCGGAGATCTCGCTGCCGAAGGAGCACGCCGCCAAGACCTTGTACGTTCATGGCTGCGGCGCCAACACGCCCTGCGGCATCACGATGGCGGAAGACAAGGTAAAGCTCGTTTCGACCGCGAAAGGCGACGGATCCGTCACGTGGAAATCCGGCCGCATCGGCGGCGTCCGCGATTTCTATTTCATGCCCGCGGAGCACTCTGCGCTCACAGGAACGCCGGATTACTTTCCGGCGATCGACGAGCTGCTTCGGCTGGGAACGCCCGGCAGTCTTTCGAGGGATCCGCCGGCAGTCCGAGGGCTTGCGGCCGATGACGACCGGCTCACGGTCTACGATGCAGGGCCAACGCCATTTCCCACGGACGCCGATGTTGCGGGCGGACTGTTCGGAACGCCCATGCGGCCCCGCGGCCGCGTCGCGCGGATGGAGCGGCTCGAGGTTTCGGTGCGGGCGATGGACGTGCGGCGCTGCCAAAGCCCGATCCTCGTCGGTCACTTCGAGGGGGACGCCATCGCCGGCGTCGAAGGGATCGTCGATCGCGACATCGTCGAGGGCGAGCTGTCGTCGCGGCTGTCGCTCGGCATGTACGCCGGGCCGCTCGGCACCGCCACGGTCGTGCTGTTGCCGCGAAATGCGGAAGAGCGCCTGCGCCGCAGCCACCGCGGCGCCGTCATTGCGGGATTGGGCACTTACGACGGGACGCTCAGCGCGTCGATGCTCACGGAAGCCGTGCGCTATGCCGCGCTGCGCTACCTGCTGCAGATGCGGGACGACCGAGTCGTCGATTCGCCGCCGGGAGAGCTTTCGCTTTCGACATTGCTGCTCGGTTACAACTCCACCGCGACGCTGACCATTGCCGATTCGCTGACCGCCTTGCTGCGCGGCGTCGCGGACGCCAATCGCAGGTTTGCCGACATGCCCAGGAGCGGGCTCCGCATCGCGAAGCTCGAAGTCGTCGAGGTCTACCTCGACACGGCAATCACCGCGGCCCACGAGTTGAAGCGCGCAGCGGAGGAATTGAATCGCAAGGGCGAGCAGGGCTGCACGATCGTGGCGTCGGCGTTGATGCGGCGCGGACACGGAGCGCTGCCCCGCCTCAAGGATTCGCGCACGGCCGCGTACTGGCCGCGAATGATCGTCACCGACGCCGACGCGCGCGACGCCCGTGCCACGGCGAGCCGCGGCGACGGCCGTGGAGACGTCCGCCCGAATGCGCTTCCCAAACCGGCGATCGAGCCCAATGGTTCGCGACCTGCCGAACGCCTTCGTTTCGTCTACGTCGGGCAACGCGCTCGCGCGGAGATGATCTACCAGAGGCGTCAACCCGGTCTCATCGAAGGGTTGATGGCCACCCAGCTTCCCAACCCGAACTACGATCCGGACTTCGGCCGCGCATTGTTCCAGCTTCTCGTGCCGCACGAGTTCAAGGAGGCTGCGCGGAACCTGCAATCCGTCGTGTTGGTGGTGGACGAAGCCACGGGAATCTTCCCGTGGGAACTCATGCTGTCGGACGATGAGCCGCTCGCGATCCGCACCCGCGTGGTCCGGCAGCTGGCCACGGGTCAGTTCCGGCAGCGCATTCGACAATCCCGCGGCCGGCACGCGTATGTGGTCGGCAATCCGTCGACGGCGGGCTTCGGCGCTGCGTTCAGCCAGCGCGGCAAGCAGAGATATGACGATCCCGACGACTTGCCCGCGGCGGAAGAGGAGGCACGGGCCACGATCGAGACGCTCGCGAAAGGCGGCTTCGAGGTCGTGAGCGCCGTCGGTCACGATTTCGCCGCGAACGACGTCATCAAGATGCTGTACCGGCATCCGTACCGCATCGTTCACATCGCGGGTCACGGGATCTCGGAGATGCCGGTGGCCGACGGGTCGCTCCGCACCGGCGTCGTCCTTTCCGACGGGCTGTGCATCACGGCGGCCGAGATCGGCTCGATGGAGGAAGTGCCCGATCTCGTGTTCCTCAACTGCTGCCATTTGGGAGCGCTCGAGCGCGCACCCGAGAACTTCGATCGCCTGTCGTACAGCATGGCGAAAGCGCTGATCGAAATCGGCGTCCGCGGCGTCATCGTCGCCGGCTGGGCCGTCGACGATCGGGCGGCCGAGGACTTCGCCCGCACGTTCTACGAGGGCTTTGTCGGGCGCAACCTTCCCTTCGGCGATGCCGTATTCGCTGCGCGTGCGACTGTTTACGGGTCTTGGCAGACATCGACAACCTGGGGCGCCTATCAGGCCTATGGCGAGCCCAGCTGGCAGTTCGGCCCGGGAAGCGCCGGGACAATGGAGTTCAGGAAGTCCGCGGGTCCCGGCGATTGGGTTGCCGTCGAGGAGCTCCTGGTCGAGCTCTTGCAGATTGCCGAATCCGCGAAGGAAGGGACCCGGGCCAATACCGATGCCGATCGCTCGCGCCTTGCGAAGAGGATCGAGGGTCTCCTCGAACAAGCCCCCGAGGAGTGGCGGCTGACCGCGTCGGTGCAGGCCGCTGCCGGCAGAGCGTACTCGGAGCTGGGCGTCCGATTTTTCGAGATGGCGCGTCAGCACTACATCCTGGCGCTCGGCCTCGAAGGCGGGGACCAACCCGCGTCCGTCGCGATCATCGAGCAGCTCGCCAATCTGGAAGCTCGGCTGGCCGACGATGACACCATCGAACCGGGCAGGGCGGGCGCGCTCATCGACGTCGCGATTGGGCGGATCGACGGGCTCCTGGCGCTTGTGTCATCGGGCGATTCGATGCCTTCGGCCCCAATCGCCCGCGAGCGCCACGCGATACGCGCCAGCGCCTACAAGTGCAAGGCCGCATTGCTCGCTCGAGCGATCCTCCGGGCCCGATTCGACAGGAAGCTCGTTCAGCAATTCGAAGACGCCCTCGAGAAGAGCCGCGATGCCTACGAGTTGGCGAGCGGCTCGCCTGAAGACCCGACGTTCGAACCCTACTCGGCGTTGAATGCCCTCTTCCTGAGAGCCTTGCCGTTGCCGCGGAGCCGGGCGGCGCGGCGTTCGAGAGCCGCCGACCAGGCGATTGCCGACGAGTGCGTGCGACGAGCACGCGAGTCGTTCGCGCTCGATCCGACGTTCTGGAACGCGATCATCCCCGCCGACATGCTGCTTGCGCAGCGGATCGCCGACGGTTCGCTGGCGACCGCCTCCGGCCATCGCGCCGCCGTCGACGACATCGCGAAAGCCTACCGCGATGCGATGCAAGGAGTCGCTGCAAGCGAGCGGGAGCGCGATTCGACGCGCCGGCAAATGCGCAAGATGGCAACGTTCATCGCCGCGATGTCGAAAGATCCGGCAGTGGCGGCGCGGTGCGGAACCACGGCGCAAGCCATCGACGAGCTCATCGAGGATCTCTGGCCGGAGAAGCCCGCGCCCGCGAAGGGCGCGAAGCGAGCGGCGAAGGCGAAACCCAAGTCTTCGGCCAAGTCGAAGGCGACAGCGCATAAGCGCAAGCGCGCCGGCGCGCGCCGCAAGTCCACTCGATCGAAGCGATAGGGCGTCGGCCTACATCGGCTGGCCTTATTTCACGATGGGGCCGTCGGAGGTCGGCGGCGGCTTCGCGACCTGCTTCTTGAGCGCCGCATCGGGCTTGTTCAAGACCGCGGCGTCGGACGCCGGCGGCGGCTTCGTGATGATCTGCTTCTTCAACTGGGCGTCGGGCTTGGCATCGAGCGCCACGGGCCGGCACGCGCGTTGAGCTTCCGCCTGGCTGCGCGAGAAGACGCCGCCGGCGCAACGGTCGCGCGTCGTTTGCGACACTTTGCCCCCGACGCAGCAATAACCCTGTTCCGCCGCGACGCACGCCTTGCGGGCAGTCGCCTCCTCCAGATAGAAAGCGCCCCTGCACTGCGTGCGGTTCGCTCGTGTGATCTCGCCTCCGGCACAGCAGTAGCCGGGCGGGGACGGGGCCGCGCAACTCTTCTTCGCGGTCGCCTCGTCGTTCCAGAAACTCCCGCCGCACTTGCTGCGCGTCGTCGCCGTGACGTGACCATCCACACAGCAATAACCGGACGGGGCGCAGCTTTCGATGACACGTCCCCGGTCGTAGGAGAATGCGCCGCGGCACTGTTGCGCCGTGCTCTCGGTGACGCCGCCGTTCGTGCAGCAATAGCCCATCCTTGGCGCAGCGCAGCGCCGATACGCGTCGGACTCGGATTCGTAGAGTGCGCCGCGGCATCCCTGCAACGTCGAGCGGTAGACGCGCCCGCCCGAGTCGCAGCAATAGCCCGACTGGGGCTGCACCGGAATGGGTATCGGCACCGGCACCACAATGGGCGGGACTGGCGGCGGCGTGGGCTGCGGCACGAATACCGGCGGTGGTTGGGGCACGGTCTCGGGCGGAGGTTGAGGCGGTGGCGCGAGCACGGGCGGTGGCGCGGGTGGAGGCGCCGGCGGAGGTTGGGCCTGAACGTCGCGCGGGGCGAGAACCGCAACGGTTGCGTCCAGGCCTCGGACCCAACGCGTGAGCTGCGCGAGCTTGGCGGGGCTCGCGGGCCCCACACGAAATTGCATCCCCGCGTCCGTCACGGTAAACGCCTGATTGCGCGTCACGCGCAACGGCTTCCACGGGAGCCGCTTCGAGGAGCTCAAGACGGTGCCGTCGAGAACGGTGATCTGCGTGGCGCCGTTCTTGGCCACCTCGAACTCGAACTCCGTTCCTTCGACGCCCGCGACGACGTTCTGGTTCTCGACCGAAAAGAGGCCGCGCACCCGGGCGAAGACCTTGCCGAAGAGAACGTCCAGCGATCCGATGCGCACCCGTGTACTGCCATCGACGTAGACGTCCCCGATCGGATAGCGAATCACGGCGACGACGTTGGGTTCCGTCTCGATCTCGTCACCACGCTGCAGAAGATAGGGAATGGTCACGGGCTCGCGAACCCCGTCGCGCACGACAGTCAGAGCCTTGGATAGATCGTCGCCCGCGACGCCGACATAGCGCGTCGGATCCGCGGGATCGGTGCGCGCGACCAGGGCAAGCCACGGCGGACGGTCCTCGCCGTACGGCGCGGGAGAAAGTTGAGCGCCAGCGAGACCTGCGCGACAAAGGACGAGAAGGAGCAAGAACCCGAGAGGCAGGAGCGTGCCGCGGATCGATCGTGTTCTCATCGCGCAACCTCCTCGAGAGGCTCGGCGAGCGCCTTTCTTTGCAGACGAAAGAGCCACGCATACGCCAGCGCGAAAGCTGCGACGTCGTAGAGCGTGTTGAGCAGGATATCGAAGCCAAGGTAGCACGCAACTCCAACGCCCGCATAGGCGACGAGCGCGCCGGCGAGCGCGAGCCTGCGTTGGAGAGGCGGGCGATCGAACAGCAGGAAACTCGCCGCGGCGCCGGCGCCCGCGAGCGCCAGCATCAGGAACCACTGCGCGGTCGGTCCGAGCGGCCGGAGCGCCACTCCGCGCGCGAGATTGGCGATCGTCTCCGCGTGCAGCTCCACGCCGTGGATCTCCTCGCTGCTCCAGCCGCGGACCACCGGATGCCGGTCTTCGCCAAGCGTGACGCCGATCAATGCGATCTTTCCCTTGAACGCACCCAGTCTTCCGGCCACCGCGGGATCCAGTGCGTCCGCGTAGGAAACGCGCCGCTTCGGCTCGTGCCAATAGCCACTCGGCGACAGCCTGAGCAACAGCTTGGCGACGAACTGGCCCTCGCCGAGGGCCGGGCATTGAGAGAGCGGGGAGTCGGCCTCGTCGAGCACGGAATATGCCGCCACGTGCCGACTGCTCTCGCCCCGGATGCTCACTTCGCGGCGCTCCTCGTCGATGCTTTCCGCTCGGCCCGGAAAAGCGGCGACGAGACCCAGCGCGGGATTGGTTGCCGTGAGATCGCGCTTTCCCATTGCATCGGGCGTTGTCGCGAGCGGGGCGTCGAACGCATAGCCCAGCCGGCTGCCGATGCACAGCGATCCGGCAACGGCGCCGGCATCGACCAGCGCCGGCAACAGGTTCGGAACGTGATTGGACACGCTGCGAACTCCGATCACCACACGAGTGCCCTTTTGCCTCGCGCGACGGATCGCTTCCGCGAGCGCGGCGTCGGCGGCGGGATCGACCTTGCTCTCGATGTAGAGGTCGAACGCGATCGTCGCTGCGCCCGAGGCGGCGAGCCGGTCGATGAGCTGCGCATGATCCGATCGCCATTCCGGCGTCCTGCCGTACGGGCGCCCGAGCCGTTTCACGCTGTCGTCGTCGATCGCGACCAGGACGACCGGAGAGTCCGGTGGCGCGCTGGCGAAGCGATCCGCGAGCCACATGCTGTAGCTCGCGACGCGCGTGTCGAGCAGGAAGAAATCGAACACCTGCATCCATGCGGTGAACAGAAGCACGAGAGCAATTGCGGGAACGAAAAGGGAGCTCGCCTTGAACACGCGGACACCGCGCTGCAGCCGATCGAGCTCGCGGCGCGCGAAGCCGCGCGCGCGGCCCATGATCGCATCGACGAGATTGTCGAAGTCCTGCCGGAAGCGCGCGTCGTCGACCGTAACGGCATGGCATTCCACGAAGGACCGGAGGTCTGCTGGCAATTGATCCGCTTTCGGCATCGATGCGCCGCCCACCAGCACCGGGATGACCCGGATGCTCCGCTCGAGCGCACTTCTCACCTCGAGGGCGACGAAATCCTCGGGATCGAGGATCCGCCGGTTGCCGGCGGCGTCGGTGATGGTCGTCCACGCCTTGCCGACGACGGCGAGCAGCACGTCGGTCGCGGCGAGCCGCTCGCGCAGGACTACGGGGAACCTGTCGCCCGGGGCAATGCTCTCGGTGTCGAGAAAGACGTTTTCCGTCTTGAACTGGCGCTGGAGCCAGTCGCACAGGCGTCCGGCATTGGCGCTCGCGTCGTCGCGCCGATAGCTGATGAAGACCCTGGTCACTCCCCCTCCGGAGCGCGCTGCCGCCTTGGCGCGGGCATTTCGGCGACGGGCGGACGGGATTCGCCGCCGACGGACGATTGCCTATCGTGTCCCGAAGCGGCAAGATATGCAAATGGCATTACCGGGAGCCTCGCCGCGCCGGACGGGTCAAGCGCCGTTCCTTGATCCTTGCACCGGCGAGCATGTGTTGGGTCTGCCGCCGGGAACCGTCCGGCTGCGCGACTACACGCCGCTTTGGGCCGAACTCTTTCGACTCGAAGCCCAAGAGTTGCGCGGCGCGCTCAAGAGCCTCGCGCTCGACGTCCAGCACGTAGGCAGCACCGCGGTTCCCGGGTTGAAAGCGAAGCCGATACTCGATATCGCAATCGCGATACCCGCGCACGCCCTTGTCGCAAAGTGCACGTCGTCGCTCGTACGCCTTGGCTACGAATATGCCTATTGGGTCGAGCTCGAAAACGACTTCACGTTCGAAAAAGGCATCGAGCGCACCCATCACGTGCACCTGGTCGAGCAGGACAGCCGCCAGTGGAGCGATTACCTCCGGTTCCGGGACGCGCTCTGCAAGAACGCGCAGCTCGTGCGCGAATACGAGCGCATCAAGCTCGAGCTGGGGGCGAGGTTTTGCAGCGATCGCGCGTCGTACACTCGCGCGAAGGCCGAGTTCATTCGCCGCGTGCTGTCGATGACGTGACGGCGCCGCGCGCCCGCCACTGCGGAATGAGTCCGGCCACCCCATGACGCGCGCCTTCATCATCCGGCCCTTCGGCGTCAAGGCGGGCGTGGATTTCGACGCCGTCGACGCCAAGCTCATCCAGCCTGCCCTCGACGAGCTCGGCATCGCAGGCTCCACGACGACGGAAATCGTGGAGCAGGGCAACATCCGCGAGGACATGTTTCGCCTCCTGGTCTGCGCCGACCTCGTCATCGCGGACATCTCGGTCCACAACGCCAACGTGTTCTACGAGCTCGGCATCCGGCACGGCATGCGGCCCAACGCGACGTTCCTGCTCCGCGCGAACATCGACGAGTACCCGTTCGACCTGCGCACCGACCGCTATCTTTCCTACGACCGGGCCGACCCGGCCGCCAGCGTCACGCCGCTCGCGCGCGCGCTCAAGGCGACGCTCGATTCCTCGCGCATCGACAGCCCCGTCTATCAGGTGCTGCCGAATCTCAAGGCGCCCGACGCGACCTCGCTGCAGGTGGTGCCGGGCGAGTTTCGCGAAGCGATCGATTACGCGTTCGCCAACGACCGGCGCGGCGACCTGCGCCTCCTTGCGCACGAGGCATCCAATTTCGAATGGGCGAGCGAAGGGCTCCGCATGGTGGGGCGCGCGCAGTTCGATTTGAAGTCGAACCCGGGGGCCCGCGAATCGTTCGAAATGCTTCGCGCGTTGCGGCCTGACGATGTCGAGGCGGACCAGCGCCTTGCGACGCTCTACCGGCGCCTGGGCGACTTTGTGCGATCCAGCCAGGCGATCCAGCGCGTGATCGGATCCGCGGCCGCCGACCGCGGCCAGCGCGCCGAGGCACTGACGCTCTACGGGAAAATCGTCACCGCACGCTGGCAGTCGAGCTTCGCCGGCAAATCGGGCGAGGAAGCACGCTCGGCGGCGCTGCGCGCCCCCGAGCTCGAGGAAGCGCTCAAGTGGTACCTCGACGCCTTCGGCCAGGACTTGAACCGGCCGCAATCGGGCCTTGCGGCGCTCGGCTTGCTTTGCGTGCGCAACGAGCTTGCCCACGCCCTGGCTGCGACCTGGGCCGAACGGTTCGACAGCGACGACGATGCTTTGCGCGCGCTCGCTGCGAACGATACCCAGTTCGCGCAGCTTGCGAGCACGCTGCAGTTTGCGCTCAAGTCCCACCGCGACGCGCTCTCGCGGCAGCCGATACTCGACGTCGAAGCCGTCGCGCGGATGGAGCTCTTCGAAGCCGACTACGCGTTGCTGACGTCGGCGCGCGCCAAGGCCGCGGCGCAGAAATACCGGGACGCGCTCGACGACCAGCCGCTGTCCGTGCTTTCCACGGTGCACGAGCAGCTCGCCGTGTTCTGGCAGCTCGGGGTGCGCAGCGACTTCGCGGCCGCATCGCTTGCCGCAGCGGCCGAGCTGATCGCGGCCAAGCCGGCGGTTGCGCGCGCGGTCGAACCGCCGCAGCGCGTCCTGCTCTTCACCGGGCACATGATCGACGAGCCCAGTCGCCCCAAGCCGCGCTTTCCTGCGACCAAGGCGGCGGAGGCCAAGGCGCGCGAGATGCTGCATCGGGCGATCGCCGCCGAGCAGGCGCTCACCACGGGCAAGATCGTCGGTGTCGCCGGAGGCGCATGCGGAGGGGAAGTGCTCTTTCACGAGGTCTGCGCGGACCTCGGCATTCCCACCCGGCTTCACCTTGCGCTGCCCCGCGAGCGCTACTGCGTAACCTCCGTCCAGCAGGGAGGGCCTGATTGGGTCGAGCGGTACTACAAGCTCTGCGCGCGCCTGCCGCAGCAGATCATGACGGAGAGCGAAAGCGAGGAGCTGCCGAAATGGCTGCGCGCCAAGCGCGGCTACAACATCTGGCAGCGGGCGAACATGTGGATGCTCTTCAACGCGCTCGCGATGCGCGGCAAGGAGATGACGCTCATCGCGCTGTGGGACATGGGCGGCGGCAGCGGACCTGGCGGCACCGATGAAATGGTCGCGCAGGTGCGCGCGAGCGGCCACAAGCTCCTGCGGCTGCCGGCCGAGGAGTTGAAGAGCTTTGCCTGAAGACTCGTGTTCGCATGTCCGGCTTTCTTGCCGGAATATGATGAGTGCATAATGCGTTCCGACCGTACGAGGTGAGGTGGGAGAAGCGACAAGGCGGGATCCGCGTCGAACGAGGGAATGTCGCCGCGTTTCGCTGCGACCTAAGAATCGAAACCGGTTGAGGAATGGGCCATGAAGCACGTTCTCTTCATCGCGTCAGCGCTCTGCATCGGCATCGCTGCCCTCGTCATCAACTCCAATCCGGGCACGACCCAGGCGCAGACGGCTGCGCCCGTCGCCGCCGCAGCGCCGGCCCGGCCCGTGCCGGAAGCGTCCGCCGTCGATCAGGACGCGCCCTACATCGAAGCGTGCGCGCGCGAAGGACTGAGCGATTCGGCCTGCGTCGGTCGCCTCATCTGGTACAAGGCGACCGGCGGCAACGATCGATTCCACACGTATACGTTCCAGCAGCGCATCGGCGTGCTGGTCGATTGGTACCGCGTGCTGCGCTCGGATCAGCGCGACGACCGGTTCGCCGCGTGGGGCATCATCAACGACCCCGCTTGCTGCAAGCCGGGCGATCCCGATTGTCCCGCGAAGAGCCCCGACGAAACCTACGGGTTCGACTGGTGTCCCGGCGACGACGTGCTGCTCAAGTACGTCGGCAAGCAGGGTTACGTCGATCCCGCGTGCGGATTGAAGGACGCCCCGATCGATGCCAAGGATCCGCACACCAAAGGCGGAACGCTCGACCAGCGCCATTCCTCCTGCGATCTGAAGTTCGGCACTTCCAGCGGCGGACTGGGCCTCCGCAAGTTCCCGAATCCTCGCTTCGACGCGGAGAAGTGGAAGCAGGTGAACGCGGGCAACGTGGCGAACTGGGACGGCTTCCGCAAGCA
>Ga0207683_10005173_pt1 | contig 11200 bp, 16 predicted proteins | sample KBSM73metaG_FD_184333 | JGI IMG/M metagenome (GOLD analysis project Ga0207683, IMG submission 184333) | Miscanthus rhizosphere microbial communities from Kellogg Biological Station, Michigan, USA - KBS M7-3 metaG (SPAdes) (version 2) | ecosystem: Host-associated > Plants > Roots > Rhizosphere >...
GGGTTGCCCCCGTGGGCCGGTAACTGTTTCCACTCGGTCACTCTTGTACACGGTCCATCGTGGGTGAAATTGACCACTGGTGCCGACAGCGCTCGTGGAATCGGCAACGTTATCGTCTTGAATTTGATCGACCGCCATGGCAGTTCCCCAAGGTCGCAGTTGTAGTACGTATCGATTGGTTCGGATGAGAAGATGACATCAAACTTCGTCGGCTCCCAGCCTGGTACATGCTTGACGAAGCCCTTGCCACTGTAGAATTGGGGCAGCTCTTCTCGACGAGTTGATGTCGATACCTGAATGTTTGGATGATCGAAGATCTTTAGGAAGAGAGCCTCGTACCCGCCCTTCGGCAGGAACTGGTACTTGTCCTTCGGGAAGTAGTACGGATCGTAGTCATCCTTCGTTGGAATCCGGCCTGCGACACTTGCCGGTAGATCGGCGAGGTCCATGTCCCACATCTTCTTGGTGTAGGGCGCGAAGAACAACTCTGTCAGTTCACGACCGACTGATGCTTCCATCAGCTGTCGAGAATTGGTGATTTCTGGATGCTCGACCCTCTTCATCACCATCAAACCTTTGATGTGCTCATCGGTGTAGGTAGGCCCGAAAAGTCGAATGAGTTCTTCCTTAAAGACGGTCTCGATCGTTGCTCGATTGATGGGCAAAGGTACGTGTTGGCCGTTCGGCAGCTGTGCGTGAACGTAGTGCTTGTAGGGCACCCACTCGGTGAAGCGCGAGACCCACTCCTGCGCCATGTCGCTGTTGCCATGCCACAGATGCGGGCCATACTTGTGAACCCGAATGCCTGCCGCATTGATGTAGTCGAAGGCATTGCCGCCGACGTGATTCCGCTTGTCGATGACGAGGACTTCCCAGCCCGCCTCAGCGAGTTCACGCGCAACAACTGCGCCAGCAAAGCCAGCGCCAACGACAAGAGCTTTCATTTTTCGTATTTCGCTTTCAAGCGGGCGAGCTGCGCCCTTTCCAATCGTTCGATTTCCCGTTCTCTGCCCTCTTCGAGCACCCGCTTTGCAGTGTAGAACGGGTCGTGCTTTCGTTCATCCCATACTTCACAATGATCTGCTGGCACGCTCACAGGATACGAACCAGCTCGGGAACCCCAAAGCCCTTCCCAATGGCAGTCAACGAGACCCACGGCATCGAAGACCGACCCTTCTGGCATGTCCTCGTACGCTTTGATTGTGATGATCTTTGTCATTGTGGCGCCTCGATAACTGCTTGCAATTCTTTCTTCTGGGTATCCTTGTCAAGCGGATGATAAACAAGGATGGCCATCCGTTGCACCTGCGCGATTTCCTTGAGCTCGTCGTCACCGCACTCGGTCAGCTTCTGTGCCGTCAGCCCATAGAATGGATAGTCGTTGCCGTAGTAGACACGCAGCTCCTTCTCGTCGCCGATAAGGATGGAGTTCGCTTGAGCGCACTGCAGTGGTCGAGCTCGCCACCAGCCGGATCCAGCGTGCTCGTAACCTGGCATCAAGCAGCCCCAATCTCGAGCGATGGTCTGTACCATCTGGTCCTCAGTAAGCCGCTTCTGAGTGTCAGCCTTTGACCCATACATGTCAACAGGCCATCCAGAAATAGTCCCGCATTCGTCATCTTTCGAATTTGGAACGAATCCTTGCTTCTTGAGCCACTTCTTCGTCTTGGACTGGACGAGGGAAGCGAAATTAAAGCGACGCTCTTTTGTCGGAGGTGGTCCGACGGTGTAAGATAACGGTGAAGCTGACCAGGTGGGATCCTCTTCGCCTTCGTGATGAGTATCTCCCCAGGTGCGGTTACGATGGTACGGATTTGGATTGTAGACGAAGAGCCGATCGCGAGGATAGTCGATCTTGTCGAAGAGTAGATGCGGTCCATAGGTCTCCGGATCGTTGAGGTGGCCGGTCTGGAACGCACTGATGAGCATTCGATTCGTCTTGTCGGTGATCACCTTGATGGCGCCGAGCAGGAACTGCTTGTACGGCGCGAGCTGCTCGATCGTCTTCTTGTTGACGTCGAGAATGAATTGCGCGAACAGCTCGGATTCCTTCGAGCACTTCGCGACGCCCTTGAAGAGGTCTGGCACCTGCCAATCATCGAAGGCAAGAATGCACGTTGGGTGCTGAGAGATGGCCCACAGCCCCTCGTACACCGTCGTTGCAACAAGTTGACGAGGGCCGGCGATGAAGACGATCACCTCGTCGTACTCGCTCAGATCCTCACCGAGCGTGACTGTCCGTTGCTCAACCTCGTGACCCATGTCCATCAGGCAGTTCACGAGGGAGTAGTGCGATGGCACTACCTTCAGCTGCTGCTTCAGGTAGAACTTGCGGGTACCTTGATTCTTATTGAATCCCGTGATGAGGATCTTCATTTGGCTGACCAGACGACTTGTGGGTTGATGACGAACTCACTCTCTTCGTATCGATTGCAGCGGACGTCATCCTCGTATAGGACCGCCCATGATTCACCGCCGAAGCTGTTCTGGTATTTGACCACTTGCATGACCCGAGGATCATCCTCGTAGTAGCCATTCGCTGCTATGATTTCTTCAGCGAGTTCCTTATAGACGGTGCTCATACGAAATAGCCCATAACAGGTCCGAGGAATGGCACGAAGATACCAGCAATGCGAAGAGCTCCTTCACCCGTCATGACAGACGCCATGTGGAACAGCTTGACCAAATTCCAGATCCAACCGCCTGCGTAGATGAGAATGAAGATGGCCCAGAATGCCAGCACCTTCGCGCCGAGGGATGAATAGTAAGAGCGTTGTCGCCAGGGAGTCATTCTGTTGTTCCTTCGTATGCGCTGTGACACATGTCGTCCAGTGTGTACTTCATTGAGATGTGTTCATACTGCGAAGGACAGATCATCGAAGCCACGTCACCTGGTCGTCTTGAGTCTATTCTAACACGAAAGTCGACGCCGCTGACTGTTTTCATCGAGGTCAGAACCTGTAACACTGAATAGCCAGTGCCAGATCCAAGGCACTCATAGGACGTGTTCGCTGGTCCAGCATCGATCGCATTGACGATTGAGGTTGCCAAATCCGCGACGTGAATGTAGTCACGAATGCAGGTACCATCTGGTGTCGGCCAGTCATCGCCATAGACTGTGATTTCTGGTAGAATGCCGCGAGCTGCCATCGCCGCTCGGCGAATCAAATGAGTCGGATGGCCTGTCGCGTGAACGCCAGGCAGCATGCCACTCACGTTGTAGAAGCGGAAGATCGTGTAGCCTTCGAGAAGATAGGAGCGAATCTCCTCTTCGCAAGCAAGCTTCGACCAAGCGTACGCGTTCTCAGGGCAGAAGGCGGTACCAGTTGAAGCGAAGATCAGGTGAGCACCATGCACTGAATCAAGAATGCGCTGCGTCGACAGAAGGTTGTTACGCCAGTACTTCGTTGGCTCCTTCGTGCTCTCTTCAACCGAAATGAAGGCCGCGAGGTGAATGATGACATCGAAATCCTGTCGAAGAACTTCTTTCGCCTCCGCACCGAGGATGTCAAGGTTGTATGCACGCTTCACGAGGTGCTCAACCTTGTTCGGTGACCAATGTAACTTTCGGTCAATGACGTGGATGTCATTCAAACCGCGAGACCTCAGCTCTCGAATGACATGAGCACCGATGTAGCCGGCTCCGCCGGTGATGAGAATTTTCATGAGGACTCCTTGAAACTCGAGCTACTTATCGGTCCTAGTCCCGTTCCCACATAACATTTTCCTGATCGAGTCGCCGTTTCGTATCAGCTACGTCTTGCACATAACCGTCGTACATCTTGTGCTCTACTGCCGTCAACGGCCGCCAGCTTGCAGCGAGCCATGCGAAGCCGAGTTCGATCTTCGTGCCGTGAGGTGTCTCGATGGTGTACTTACCTCCATCGATGGCGGTAATCTTGCAGAGAATGTTCAGATGATTGCCGATGTCACCGATCTGCAGTTCCATTCTTAGCCTCCTTCTTTTTCGTAATGCTGATGAATGCTGCTACGCAGAGTTCGGTAGAACATCGTAAGTTCGAACGCGCCTGGTACGCGACCACGACCGCTAGCTTCGAACCCATCACACCACTTGAGAATGGCTTGAATGCCGTCAAGACTTGATTGGGTGATCCAAACCGGGCACGTCACTGATGGTTCCGTGTGCGGAATTGTTGACGGAGGCAGATGAAATGGAAGGTCGTTTGTCATGAACGGCTTTCTTGATGAGGTCGATTAGCTCGTACGGTTCCCTCGACTTAAACCGGCGGACGAACTGCGGGTGGAAGACTTTTTCGTAGCGAGATGTGGGAGCGTTGCGTCGCATCCACATCTCGGCTTGACCTCCCAAACAGATGAAGGTAGGTCGAAAGCGTTCGAGGTCTCGCAGGTGAATCGGATCGAGAGGCTTCCCGTTGGCATGTTCGACGTTGAACCAGAGGAGGTCATGTTCGTCGATGCCACAATCTACAAGGAGGCGATTCAGCCAGAGACTCGACTGACGGGTGCTGTAGAACGGAGTGTGATGCCAACCTGGGTCCGTCGGTCTTCCTGGACCAGGTTTGTCACCGAGAATGACGACCTTGACGTCGCAGCTGTAGGCTCGACTCAACGCAAGCAGGTAGTTATCCTTGCGGATTTCTAACTGTCTCGCGATTTTCTTCTGAGTCTCAACTGGCAGTCGATCGAAGGCGGGCCCGTGAGGGCTAGCCATTCTTCACCCGCCAGAACTGGGGCTCGTAGTAAACGTAGATGTCACCCTCAGGGGCCCAAAAATGACCAGAGTGGTATATCAGATCTTGCTGAATCCCGCCTGGTGAAATCGTCTCGAGCAGCACCCGTTCAGGCGGGAGCCGGTTCTTGAGGTGGGTCCAATTAGGCCCACCATCCCAAGGACTCTTCTCTGTCATCCCCAAAGCCTCGTGTTTCTGAGGACCTTGGTATGGAGCGAGAAGCACAGCTCGTCATTCACGCCGACAACCTTGATCCCGGTTGCTTCTTCGTTTGAAACAAAACAATCCAACAAATGTGGCTCAAATGTATCGCTGCACGTCAAGAAAATCAGAAGCTGATTGTTTGGCGTACAGAGCGTGGTCACTGGGGCCCACAGCTCAGCAGCGAACAGGAAGCCTGTCTCCTCATGCACCTCGCGGCATATCGCCGTCTCCGCATTCTCACCTTCATTCACATAGCCGCCAGGGAGAGCCCATTCGCCAATGAATGGAGCAACGCCTCGTTGCACAGCAATGAGACCGCCGTCACATCGAAGCAGGGCGACGACGACTGGTGTGGGATTTTTGAAGGTCATTGCTCATTATACCACCGCCAGTAACTGGTCACGTACGGTGATGTCAGCCTTGATCAGGTTGACTTTCGCCTGCAATTCACTGTCATCCTGCACGTAGAGGAACTTCTCGCGCAGGAGCTTGTGGGTTGGATCGGCGTGATGATAGATGAAGGTAATGTAACCTGCGTCGCGACTCTCCACTAGTCGGCGTTCAACCTCGTCTGCATTGGAGAGCGCGACGATCTTCACAGTGGTCGTTCGTCGATCTTGACTTCGACGTCGTGCTTCACCGAGTCATCGTTCCAGTAGTAGACGTTGACGCCTTCAACCGCAGCATTCACACCATCGCAGGTTGAATCACTTTCGAAGAAGCGATCGATGAATGAGAGAGCTTCTTCCTTCGTCTTGCCGTGATTCTCGAAGAACTCCATGATTGCAGCTCGTTCCTTCCGAGCATCGTAGATGTCGGTGTACGGCGAGTTCGACATGAAGTGGAGGGCCAATAGGTCCATCTCCATGTCTTCCTTATTTTCTGGCGAATAGAAATGAGAATGTGAAGAGTACGCATCAGCATCGCCATGCATGTACTTGACGAAAATCTCGAACGTATCGATGTACGTCGGAACACTCGTCGGCTTCCCAATCTTGATCTCAATCATGCCAATACCTCTTCCAAAATGTCTTCCTTTGGCCGGAATCCGCCGGTCTCGGAGTCTGTGACCACAACCTTGCGTTTGTCTCGGATGATTGAACGATTAAAAGCCGTCACGAAAAGCTCTTGCTCATCGCGCCGCTTGGTGTCGTCGAAGCTCTCACCATCCGATTCGAAATGCTTCGAGTGCTCGAAGTCCTCCAACAGAAGGATGAGGCGGATGTCGGCATCTTGAATGTCGACCTTGTGTTCGATGTCGAAGACGTAGTCCCCGGGATAGGCACGATACATGGGACCGTACACGAACTCACCAAGATGCCAACGATCGAAGATGACGCGGGCACCAGACTTCGCGATCAACATCGAGTTGATGAAGCTCTCGCGTTGGTACAGGTAGAGTGGGTGACGGGAATGTGGGACATGAATCTCGTCGTATCCTTGCTTGGCATTCTTGTAGGTGGTGAGCACCTCTGGTTTGCCAAAGTGGATGACGTTGTAGAATCCCTCCCGATTCAAGATCCCAGAAATGAGCGTGCCTTTACCCAAGCGATCGAGACCTTCGATCGCATAGACTGTCTTCGCCATTTACACCTCCAGCACTATGCTGCTGTTATCGAATTGTTCGAGTATTGTATCACCGTCTTCGTCATCGACACGAGAGATTATCATGTCGACCTCTTCGGCAGCTTCCTCAAGAAAATCAGATCCAAAGGTATCCTCGAATGTATTGAGGAGTTTGTATGCTGATTGTTTGAAGACGCCGTCGCCGAGACGGGTGATGTAGAGGTAGGCGGAAAGAAGTTGGATGTCTTCAAAATCCATCTTCAGGGTGTAACTGCCGGATCCCATTGGCTGTTCAAATGGCCGTGAAACGATCTTCATGCGTGAAAACCGATGCCCACCTTTCGACGAGCACCCTCGCTGGGTTGTGTAGAGAAGATTTCAGCGAGGGTCACTTGGGTTTTGCCAGCAGGAATTTCACCTTTTCCGGTTTCCGCGATGACGGCCTTCGCTTCATCCACAGTCAGTGGTCGGAATTCGATGATGTCGAAGCAGCGACCAGGACGGAGGAGAGCTTGATCGATGTCAGAGCTCTTCGGCAAATTCGTGGAAAATACCAGCTTTTTGTCAGCTGCAGAAATCAAACCATCGGAAACGTTGAGAAACTTGTGCATCATGGTGTTGCCGTCGGTTCTGCTTTGCAGGAACGCGTCAGCGTCTTCCATGACGAGGAAACGGGAATCGTCGTCGATGAAGGTTGCGAACAGGCTGTCGTCCATCATCACCTTCTCATCGTATGCCACTTTCGCATTGCCACCGGAACGGTGGATGAGATTCTTGATGAAGGTCGTCTTACCAGTGCCTGGCTTTCCGATGAGGATCAGAACGCTGGCATCGGAGTTCAGGTAATCATCGATGTAGGCGGTGATGTCCTTCTGAAGCCAAGGATATGCACTGTGGATAGCGGGACGATAGTTGAGCGGCACGCTGATCTCGTCACCTCGAGTGCTGTAGACCCATTCGATGAGTGATTCGGCGCGCTTGTACTTGCTGTCGAAGTGAGCGATCCAAGCAGCTGCCCATTCTGGGCTACCGCTGACCTCTACTTCGATCTTTCCACGACCGCTCGTCACCTTCAGAAGACCACCATCTTCCTTCACGAGGACCCGATTGGCCGCGAAGAAGGTGTAGAGCTTGGCATTTTGGAGAGCCCATTCAGCCAGCTTGAAACCTGCGGGAACGAGCCAGGTGATATCGATTTGAATGGTGATGAGACCATCCAGATGACGTCGGCGGAGATTGTCGGCGATCACCCATTCTTCGGAACCGTAAACACCGAGAACAACTTCACGCCGTGCAGTATCTTCAGGCGCGAAAACTTGGATGTCATCCATTGGATTGTTGCTTTGATATGCCTGCGAGTCAGGCATCTTTGTTTTTCGGAGGGGCATCTTCTTCTTTTTCCGAGCGAGCTTGGCTCGTCGGGCCATCGACCCCATGGGGAGATTCAATAAGCGTTCGAGTGAAGACATTTTAACCTAGTTCAAGCCTCTTCGAGCTGGGACGTGTAGGTTGTAGCGAATTCGTCTGCCCATTCGTTGTTCTTGGCCGACCACAACCGTTGAATACCCGTGTCCAACATGTACGTTGTCGCGTAGTCTTCACTCGACCTGACTGAGCGACCAGCTCCTTGCGTGATCTTCATCAATGTGGTTAGAGAGTAGATGTCAGGATAGTTCTCAAGGATCACCTTGATTCTCTTGTCGCCGAGACTGCCGTATGGTGCTTTCACGATAATCTGGTACCGACTGAGATCACCAGGCAAGTCAATGCCCTCAAATCCAGACGGCGTCAGGAGGACCGCAGGCCCAGCTCGATACGCCTTGAATTCTTCAAGCTTGTCTGCCAACTTCTGACCTCGTTCGTGCTCAAACACCTTGTACTTCCCACCCATCTGCCTCAATGTCTCGGCGATTGATTGCACAACAACGAAACTCGGGCAGAGGATCATGCCGCGTTCACCCTTCTCGGTGTGGTGTTCCACGATCTGATAAGCAGTTGCGCAAATCTTCTTGACTGTCTCCGGCTTCTTCATCGACTCGTAGTTCAGAGACTGCGGCTTGAAGAAGATCACCTTCTTGTTTTCCGGCGCAAAGGTCGGTTCGAGACGAATGTGCTTCGTCGTCCCTGGTAGGGTCATTGTCCTTTTGATATATTGTTCGCTGACCGTCGCTGACATCAACAGGTTGTGGTCAGCGTTATCGAGTGCCTCAAACATTTCCCCCACGAAGATCGGCTTGACCGTCATCTCGTGGTCGTTTTGGCCCTTCTTTGGATCCTTCTTCTTGTACTCGAAGACATGCGGGTACTCGAAGAGGAACAGGTCGTCAATTGCGCAGGTGAGATTATGATACTTCTTGGCCAGCCGCGTCAGCTTGACGTATTTCGAATGAGAGCGGATGTTTCGCTGTGCATCCTTCTCAGCCGACTGCCAGACTAAATTATAAGCCCGGAGCATCGTCCGAAGATAAGTGTTGTAGTTCGAATCATCGATCTTGCCAGCTACCAAATGATCCTTCAAGAGCTTGAGGTCACGAAACACTTCGGTGTTACCAAGACTCAGCTCCTCTGCAATCTCCTTCGTGAATGCATCGATACGCTTCTCTGACAGGAAGATGGATTTCTGCTCAGTGAAGAGGTCGTTCATGAGGTGCACCTCATCGAAGACGCATACTGTTCTCGGTGCCATCGGATAGGTCGCGAACAGCCGATCGAGAAAGTAGTAAGCGTAGTTTGTGATGAGGTGCCGAGCTTTCGCCTTCATCGTCCGAGAGAAGAGATATTCACACGAGTTGCAATATCGCTGGATCGTGTCATCCATGCCAGTCTTCTGGAAGATCCGAATCGAGCAGACCTCGGCAGTCTGCGGTTCCTCCGGTGATGACAGCGCAGCGCACTCATAATTGCCACCACCCTTGACGATGTAGAAACCTTCATCAGCTGGCTTCGTGTCATCGACGAAGGTATCGTGATACTGGTGAGCGAGAACGTTGGTTGCTGTCAGGAGGAACGAAGCACCCGCATTGTCGTCAGGATGTTTGATCGTGTGGGCAACCTCAGCGACGACCGCGCCGATAATCGATTTCCCGGTACCCGTCGGAGCGGACAAGATAACGTTCTTGAACCCCTCGTCCAGGAAGCTCGTCAGAATCCGATCGCATGACTGAACCTGATTGTCCCGTGGCTTGAAGCCGATTCGATCGAATGCTTCGAGGATTTGTTTTTCGTATCTCATCTAGGATTTCTTGGTCGATTTGGTCAGCAATCTCTTGCGCCAATCGAGTGATCAGCGCCTCTTCATCGAACGGCTCGTTGATATGCCAGCGTCGGCATCGCTGGCACCAGATCTTAGTCGTCGTGATCGTGTTGTTGCCCGAAGATGTGATGGAGAGCATGAGTGTCCTTGTTGAAGAACGCCTGCACGAGGGTCTGCCAGTATGGTGACAGCGATTGAAATGCCTCGTACTTCGTGAAATCGAAGTCTTCGTCCATGCCAGCTTCCAACCACTGCTTCTGAATGAAGTCGAGGTTGAGGATGGTTGGCTCGTCGAAGACGTCCATTGGGATCATCTCAAGCTCCCACGCCGATGGATTCTCGACGATCGATTCCATCATCGTGAAGTGTCGATCGTAGATGTGCATCGAGTTCGCATTGTGGAAGTACGTTCCCAACTCCAGGTTAGGATAGGTACCCTTCAGCGAAAGGAGCATGGCTTCTTGAAGCATGGTGAATTGGAAGACGTCATTCGTAAAGCCGAGAATGACATCATTCGATCGCATATTTACGATGAGGGAGAGCTTGTCTTCTCGAATGAACCAGTGGAGGGTCAAGGTGCATGGCACATCCTTGTTTCCGAAGTGCCGGTCCGATGGCACGTGGATGTTCATGATTGCCTGGCGGGTGTCCTTGTCCCGTCCGAGCAGCTCGACGGTCTCTTCCCACTGGTTGATCGGCTGGATGTTGCCTTCGAAGAAGGATGGCAGAATGGACTTGCCGAACAGCCGATTCCCGTAGTTCGAGTTGATCGACCCCTTCTGGTATCCGTCGTAGTCACCGGAGTTCGTGAGGTTGGCCCAGAACTTGGAGTATGGCACGATCCCGTCGATCGTCGATTCGCCTTTGATGTACCAGATGAACTCGCCGAGGAGATACTTGAGGTTCGTGTTCCGCTCGGCAAATGAGATCACTCGATTCCGGGGATTGATGAGAGTGATGTTGTAATTGAGGAGCTCTTTCGTCGTCGTGCCGCGGGGCTTCGCCTCCATCCCGTGCTCTTTCAGATTTGCTAGACAGGTTCGAAAATCGTTGTTTAGATACCCGTTTTGTTCGTGTTCCATGCTGGTCTCCTCTTGATGTTCAATTGTAACTTCGGAAGATCTTGGGTTGATCCCATAAATAGGTCGTAAGCTTACCTGTCTAGGACACATCACATGATCAAAAATCTAACAGGCGGCGCGCTCATCAATTATGGCCCGACCTTTCCAGATCCGTCGGCAGCTTACGATGGTGCGCTGTTCTACAAGAATTCAGGAACAGACCAAGGTCTCTACATCTTCAGTCTGAATCAGGATTCGAACTCGGCGATTGTCGGCGATCAGGTGGCGCAAGGCTGGAACCAAGCTGCCTCTGAGTTGTATGTACAAAAGACCGGGGACACGATGACCGGTGACTTGGTGATCCAATCCGGTGATTCGTACAAAGGCCTTCGTCTCCTCAACAC
>Ga0207683_10005174_pt1 | contig 11198 bp, 6 predicted proteins | sample KBSM73metaG_FD_184333 | JGI IMG/M metagenome (GOLD analysis project Ga0207683, IMG submission 184333) | Miscanthus rhizosphere microbial communities from Kellogg Biological Station, Michigan, USA - KBS M7-3 metaG (SPAdes) (version 2) | ecosystem: Host-associated > Plants > Roots > Rhizosphere >...
TCGCCGCTGGCATCGCGATCTTGCGCTACCGCCTGTACGACATCGATCTCGTGTTGTCGAAGACGCTCGTGTTTGCCCTGCTCGCCGCGTTCATCACGGTGGTGTACGTCCTGGTCGTCGCGGCGATCGGATCGATCACCGGGGCCGGTTCGCTCCTCGCGACGGTGATCGTCGCGGTGCTGTTCCAGCCCGCGCGTGTGTGGGCGCGCCGGCTGGCGAACCGCCTCGTCTTCGGCGAGCGGGCGACACCGTACGAGGTGATGGCGGGATTCTCCGAGCGGGTGGCCGACGCCGTGTCGACCGAGGAGGTCCTGCCGCAGATGGCCGAGGCGGCCGGCGCCGGCGTGGGCGCGGCCGAGGTCACGATCCGGGTCGCGCTCCCCGACGGCGGCGAACGCGTCGAACGGTGGCAGGGGCCGGCCGCCGGCGGTCGCGCCGCCGAACCGTGGGTGACCACGATCGTCCACCAGGGCGACGCCGTCGCCACCCTGACGGTGACGAAGCCGGCGAACGATCCGCTCACGCCCGCCGAACGAGGGCTGTTAGAGGACCTCGGCGCGCAGGCCGGTCTCGCGGTGCACAACGTCCGCCTGACCGAAGAGCTGGGGATCCGGCTGCGGGAGCTCGATGTGCAGGCGGCGGCCCTTCGGGTCTCGCGTGAGCGGTTGGTGACCGCCCGCGACGCGCAGCGTCGCGGGCTCCAGCGCGACATCCAAGAAGGGCCCGAACGGCAGCTGCTCGACATCGGCCGCTCGCTCGAGACCGTGACCGAACCCGAGCAGCTCGACCCGTTGATCGCGCGCGCGAACGACACCCTCGAGGGTCTCCGCGACCTCGCGCGCGGCGTCTTCCCGCCGCTGCTCGCCGACCAGGGGATCGTCCCGGCGCTCGAGGCGCACATCCGCAAGGTCGGCGCCCACACGACGGTCGACGCTGCCGGTCTGGGCGGCCGTCGCTTCGACGCCGACGTCGAGGCGTGCGCGTACTTCTGCTGCCTGCAGGCGATCCAGAACGTCCTTCGGCACGCCGGGAACGCGGCGAGCCGTGTGCGACTCGAACTCGAGGGCGACGAGCTCGCCTTCGAGATCAGCGACGACGGCCCCGGCTTCGATGTCGCCCACACGTCGCGCGGCATGGGACTGCAGATCATCCAGGACCGGGTGGACGCGCTCGAGGGTTCGCTCTCGGTTCGCAGCGAGGCGTCGGGAACGACGGTCGCGGGGCGCATCCCCACGGCGGCCCGCGATCTCGTGCAGGTGGGTCGATGACCGGGCGCCGGATCGCGATCGGGTTGGTGGCGGCCACCGTCGTGCTGTTCGTCGCTCGATACGTCCTGGCGGTGTCCACCGGCAGCCTGTCGGATCAAGGTGGGCTCGCGTTCAACCTGATCTACGGCGTCGGCGTCGTGCTCTTCTGCGTGCTCTTCATCTTCGTCGGCTGGTCGATCGTCACCCGCCGGCCGCGCAACGCGATCGGCTGGATCTTGTTGGCGATCCCGCTGATCGGTGGGTTGGCACTGTTCTGCGGCGACTACGCGACGGAGGCGCTGAAGGTCGATCCGGGATCGCTGCCCTTCGGCAAGGCCGCCGCGTGGATCGACCGGTGGCTGATCGTCGTGGTCCTGTGCAGCTTCATCCCGCTGTTCCTGTTGTTCCCCGACGGGAAGCTTCCCTCGCGCCGCTGGCGACCGGTGCTCTGGCTCGCGATCGGGGCGCCCGTCGCCACGCTGGTCGCGTTCGCGTTGACGCCGGGGCCGATGACCGGCGCGTTCGCCGATCTCACCGACGTCACGGTGATGAACCCGCTCGGGATCGACGCGCTCGCAGGGCCGCTGCACGCGATCACCGTCGTCGGGGGGTTCGCCACGTTCCTGATGGTGTTCCCGGCGTGCGCGGCGATCGTGGTGCGCTACCGCGGGGCGACCGGCGAGGTGCGCCAGCAGATCAGGTGGCTCGCCTTCGTCGGCGTCGTGTTCACCGTCGAGCTCGTGGTCGGGATCATCGTCACCGTGCTCGCCGGGGACAACCCGGAGCTCGCGGATCTCCTCGGGTCGATCTTCTTCGCCGTCTGGTTCTTGACCCTGCTCGGCGGCATCCCGATCGCGTGCGGCATCGCGATCTTGAAGTACCGGCTCTACGACCTCGACGTCGTCGTGCGCAAGACCGTGGTCTTCGGGCTGCTCGCCGTGTTCATCACGGTGGTCTATGCCGCGATCGTGAGCGGCGTCGGGGCGCTGATCGGCAACCACGACGCGACGCTCTCGTTCGTCGCCGCCGCCGTCCTGGCCGTGGCGTTCCAACCCGCGCGAGAGCGCGCACGCCGCGTGGCCGACCGGCTGGTCTACGGGCAGCGCGCGACGCCCTACGAGGTCCTCGCGGACTTCTCCAGCCGCGTCGGCGAGGCCTACGATGCCGACGACGTCGTGCCCCGGATGGCGCAGGTGCTCGCCAGCGGGACGGGCGCGACCTCGGCCACGGTCTGGGTGCACGTCGGGGCCGAGCTACACCCGATCGCCACGTTCCCCGAGGACGCCGAGCCGGCGCGCGACCATGTCGTGGACGTCGTCCACCAGGGCGCCTCGCTCGGCGAGCTGTCGGTGCGGATGCCGCCGTCAGACCCGTTGGATCCGGCGAAGGAGAAGTTGATCAAGGACCTCGCGGCGCAGGCAGGGCTCGTCCTTCGGAACGTGCGCCTGATCGAGGAGCTCAGGGCCTCGCGCCAGCGACTCGTCGCCGCACAGGACGAGGAGCGGCGCAAGATCGAGCGGAACCTCCACGACGGCGTGCAGCAGCAGCTCGTGGCGCTCAACGTGCAGCTCGCTCTGCTGGGCAAGACCGCCGACCGCGACCCCACGAAGGTTCCGGCGATGGCATCGATGTTGCAGGAACGCGCCACGGAAGCGCTCGACGATCTCCGCGACCTCGCGCGTGGGATCTATCCCCCGCTGCTCGCGGACCAGGGGTTGGCCGCGGCGCTCCAGGCGCAGGCCCGCAAGGCAGCGGTGCCCACGACGGTGGCGAGCGACGGGGTCGGCCGGTACGACCGTGCGATCGAGTCCGCGGTGTACTTCTGCTCGCTCGAAGCGCTGAACAACGTCGCGAAGTACGCGGGGGCGAGCAGCGCGACGATCGAGCTCGCCCAGGACGACGGTCGGTTGCGCTTCACCGTCCGCGACGACGGCGCGGGCTTCGACACGGGCGCGACCGCGTACGGCACGGGTCTGCAAGGGATGGCCGATCGGCTCGACGCGATCGGCGGCTGGATCGTGGTGGAAAGCGTGCCGGGGAGCGGCACCGTCGTGTCCGGAACCGTGCCGATCGGACGTGGCTCGGCGTGAGACGGATCGCCATCTGGCTCACGATCGCGGTCGGCGCCGCACTTGTCGTCGAAGCCCTCTGGCTCGGCACCCTCAACGGCACCTTCTCAGGGGATCCGTTCACGTTGCTGATCGTCCTGTCGGTCGTCACGTACATGATCACCGGAGCGATCCTCGCGATCCGGGTCCCCCACAACCCGATCGGCTGGTTGTTCCTCGTCATCGCGCTCGGCCTGCTCTTCGGGGGCGGCACCGCCGAGTACGCGACGTACACGGTGCAGACGAACCCGGGTGCGCTCCCGGGAGGCGATTGGGCGGCGTGGATCAACAACTGGACCTTCGTGATCGCAGGACTGATCCCGATCGTGCTGATCTTGTTCCCGACCGGCCGGCCACCGTCGCACCGCTGGCGGTGGGTGCTGTGGGCGATCGGGGCAACACTGGCGGTGCTGGTCGTGTCGGCGATGGTCCGGCCGATCCCGATCGAGCTGAACGGCGACCTCACGGTCCCGAACCCGACCGGGATCGAGGCGCTCCGCACGGCCGCCGCCGCGGCCGCGTGGATCGGTGGGCTGTTGCTGGCCGCGGAGTCCATCGCCGCGGTCGGAGCCTTGGTCGTCCGCTTCCGCCGCGCCGACGAAGAGGAACGGCAGCAGGTGCGATGGATCGCGGTCGCCGCCGCGCTCGCCGGCGTGTTCCTCGTGTTGGTGTTGGTCACGAGCATCGGTTTGGGGCCGGGTGAGAGCCGGCCGGTCAACGATCTCGCGTTCCTCCTCTTCTTCTTGTGCTTGTCCGTGGGCATCCCGGGCTCGGTGGCGGTCGCGCTCCTCAAGTACCACCTGTACGACCTCGACGTCGTGGTCAAGAAGACCGTCCTGTACGTGACGGTCGCGGGGTTGCTCCTCGTTGCGTTCGCCGTGGCCGCGGTCCTGGTGGGCGGGATCTTCGGACGGAGCCAGCGGGCCGCGGTGATCGCGGCGGCTGCGATCGGCGTCGCCGTCTGGCCCGCGATCCGCATCGCCCGGCGGGTCGCCGACCGGATCGTGTACGGCGGCCGCGCGACGCCGTACGAGGTGCTCACCTCTTTCGGCAGGCGGATGTCGGAGACCTACGCGACCGACGACGTGGTCGATCGGACCGCACAGCTGCTCGCGTCCGCCACCGGAGCCTCGAGCGCCGCGGTGTGGCTGCGGGTCGGGCGCGAGATCCGGCCGGCCGGGACGTGGCCCGCTTCCGCGCCGGTGGGTCGTACGATCGCGATGGAGGGTGATGACCTGCCGATGCTCCCGGCGGACTGGGCGGAGCCGGTCCGCGACCGAGGCGAGCTGCTCGGTGCGCTCGCCGTGACGATGCCGGCGAACGACCCGATCGGCCCCGGGCGGCAACGGCTGCTCCGCGACCTCGCCGACCAAGCCGGCCTCGCGCTCTGGAACGTCCGTCTGATCGAAGAGCTCCGGGCGTCTCGACAGCGCCTCGTCGCCGCGCAGGACGAGGGCCGCCGCCGGCTCGAGCGCAACATCCACGACGGCGTGCAGCAACAGCTGGTCGCGCTCGCCGTGAAGCTCCGACTGGCCGACGGCTTGATCGACCGCGACACCGTCAGGGCGCACGACGCGATCGCGGCGTTGCAAAACGACGCGAACGCCGCGCTCGAGGACCTGCGGGATCTCGCGCGAGGGATCTATCCGCCGCTGCTCGCGGATCGAGGATTGCGCGCCGCGCTGGAGGCGCAGGCGCAGAAGGCCACCACGCCCGTCCGCGTCGACGGCGAGTCGGTCGGTCGCTATCCGCGCGAGATCGAGTCCACCGTGTACTTCTGCGCGCTCGAAGCGATGAATAACATCGCGAAGTATGCAGAGGCGACCGCGGCGTCGGTCCGGCTCGAGCAGCGCGACGGGATCCTCCGGTTCACGGTCCGGGACGACGGCCGCGGGTTCGACCCTCGCGCGGCCGTCGGCGGGACCGGCCTGCAGGGCATGACCGACCGGCTCGAGGCGGTCGGCGGGTCGCTCCTGGTCGAGTCGGTGATCGGGTCGGGAACCACCGTGACCGGCACGGTGCCGGTCGAGCCCGGTCAGGCAGAGGCTGACTCCCAGGCCGCCTCGAGCCGGTCGGGCCCGAACGACGACTTGGGGATGTAGGCGGACGCACCGCATTCAGCCGCTCGTGGTGCGTACTCGGCCTCTTCGTACGTGGACAGCAGCAGCACCACGACGGTGTCGGACTCGCCGAGGATCTGCCTGGTCGCGTCGAGGCCGTTGATGCCCGGCAGGTTCACGTCCATCAGGACGAGGTCGGGCTGGAGGTCCTGCGCCATCGCCACTGAGTCCTCGCCGGTCTCGGCCTCACCCACGACTTCGAACCCGTCGGTCAGCTCGACCACCATGCGGGCGGCCTGCCGGAACGGCTCCTGGTCATCGACGATCAGCACGCGGACGGTCATCGCAAGTCCCCTGCGAACCAGGCTGGCAGACGCGCCGACGACCGACAGTGGTGCTGGCACTACTGTTCGGATGAATGGTCCTGCAACGCTTCCCGCTGTTCCTGGCGCTCGCGGGACCCGGGCTTCTTCAGCGCGGCGGTTCGAGCCAGTTTCGCCCGCAGGTCGGCGGGATCGTCGAGCGGCTCGGGGTGCGCGTCGCCATCGGGCACGAGCCGACGCACCACGTCGGTGGTGTCGGGCTCTGCGGCCTTGGGCGCGGGCTTCGGGGCGCGCCTGGGCGCCGGTGTCGCGGCGGGCTTGGCGGCCGGCTTGGCACCCACGGCGCTCGGCTGCTCGCTCGGCAGGACGACGACCTCGGGCCGCGTGTCCATCGACGGAGCGGCGTCGGTCGGCGTCGGTGCCTTCGCGGTGACCGTCACGTCGTCGGCGACGACCGCCACGCGCTCGGGTGTGGGCGCAGGGTTCGCCGGTGCCTCTGCCGGCTCCTCCGCGCGCGACCGGCGAGCGGTCGTGCGCTCCCCGGCGGGCTTGCGGCGAGAAGTGCGCTTCTTGGACGCATGCTTCGGGCTGGCGGCGACGGCCGGGGGCGCAGCTGCGGCGGCAGGGTTGGCGGCGGGCGCAACCGAGGCCGCCGGGGGCCGATCCGCGACGGGCTCCACCGGGGTGGGCTTCGCGCGGCGGCCAGAGGTGGCACGCGTCTCTGGCAGGGTCGGCGTCGGTGGTTCGGGTGGGAGACCCGGAACGTTGCGGCCACCGGTTCCGAGCGTGGTGAGCGCCTGCTGCAGGCGCGCCTCCGCCTTCAACCGCATCCGTTCGCTCTCATCGAGGCGTTCCTGCAAGCTCTCGACGCGCAGCCGCACGTGGTCGTCCTCGTGCTCGATCACGATCGCCCGCTCCGCGTCGACGATCGCGAGGTTCGGCGGGAGCGACGCGGGATAGAACGGCACGCCCACGCCGATGTCGGCGACCGGCTCACGCATCGACAACAGCGCGAGACCGAGCAGCAGCAAGAAGGCAGCCGCCGCGACGATCCGGTACCCGTTCCAGTCATGATGGACCTCGGCGAGAAGCGCTGCGTCGCTTGCCTCGAACTCCGTCACCTCGGGCCCGGTCGGCCCGTCGATCTTCGTGTAGCTGTGCACCGTGGTCGGGCCGGGGTCGCCGGTCGGCAACCGGTCGGTCACGACGAGGCGCGAGCCGCTCGACAGCGCGCCGTCGATGTCGGCGTCGTTGAACGCGGTGCCCCCCTTCAGTGGATCGCCCCGCAACGACGATGAGATCAAGAACCCCTGATCGCTCCACAGCCGCACGGCCTCGTAGCTCGGGTTGGCCGCCTGGATCTGGCCGAGCACCTCATCGTCGACGGTCCTGCCGTTGGACGTGAGCGGCTGGATCTGCCGGGTGCTGAGCACGATCGCTTCCGCGGCGCTCTCGCGGCGGGCGCGGTCGGCGGCGTGGTTCGCCGCGGGAACGGTGAGCACCAGCGCGACCAGCGCCACCATGGCGAGCGGCCACCAGATCTTCGCGCTGATCTCGTCGAGCGTGAACCTGTCGAACACGATTCCTGCGCGCCCCCCCGAAGCACGGACGCCGCCCACGATACCGCCGCGTCCGGCTGATGCGAACAGCCGAAGGGCGGGGCCGAAAGGCCTAACCTGCCGCGGCGCCCGCAACGACCAAGAAGGCTTGCTCGACAACGAGCCGGGCGTTCCGGTTGACGTCGTCGGCCAACTCGGCCCGCGCCGCCTCGACGGCGGCCAGCGACGCGACGAGGCCCCCGACCTCGACGGCCGGTGCCGCGTCCCGGTCCAGGTTGAGGCGCAACGCGGCCGGAGCCTGGACGGTCGCCGCGATCCGGTCGCGAAGCAGCGCCGAGGCCGCCAGCAAGATCCGGTCCACCTGATCGCGCTCGGCTCGGCGCTCCCGCCGGGCGAACCGGGTCTCGATCCGCCGGATCGCCCCGCGGTAGGCCTCCTCGGGCCGACCCTTCTCGTCGAGGAACGGCGCGAGCTCCACGTCCAGCTCGGCGCGGAGTCCTTTCTTGTAGGCGGCCGCCGCGTCGAGCACGTCGGCCGCGGCGGCCAGCGCCTCGCCCGGTCCGGTGGCGGCGCGTGCGAGCGCGTCGGCGGCAACGTCGCGGAAGGCGAGACCCTCCGGGTCGGTCGCCATCCGGCGAGCGCGTCCGAGGTTCCCGCCCGACAGCCGCGCGACCAGCTGGGCCCGGACGCGCTCGACGCCCTCGCCCTCGAGCTCCTCGACCACGAAGGACTCCGGCAGCGCCGCGAAGACGACTACGTGACACCGGCTCACGATCGTGTCGGGGAGCTCCTGCGCTCGCGCCGACAGCAACAGGAACACCGTGTCGAGAGGGGGCTCCTCCAGCACCTTGAGCAAGGTGTCGGCGGCGGGCGGCGACAGCCGGTCGGCTTCGCGGATGATGAACACCTTGCGGCCCGGCTCGGGGGCCGTGCGATAGGCGTGGTGCCAGACCTCGTCGCGGATCGTGTCGATGTGGATGTCGCGGCCTTCGGGCTCGACGACGAACTCGTTCGGATGGTGCTCGCGGAGCGCCAGCGTGCAGTCGCGGCAGACCCCGCACCCGCCGTTGGGGCACAGGAGCGCGGCGACGAACGCGCGTGCCACCAGCGATTTCCCGGACCCCTCGGGCCCGGCGAGCACGTACGCGTGGTGCGGGCGCTCCGCGGCGCGCCGAAGGAACGCGACGGCGGCCTCCTGGCCCGCGACGTGATCGAGGACGGCGCTCATCGAGGCAGGGTAGCGCGCCGCCCCGACGCCTCAGTCGTGCGCGTGCTCGCTGCGCTCGGCGAGCGCCTTGTCGATCGCCACCCGGACGTCGTCGAACACCTCGGCCGGCTCGCGTGCGGCATCGATCACGACGAACCGCTCCGGATGCTCCTCGGCGATCCGCAGGTACGCGTCGGCGACCCTCGCGAGGAACGATCCGCCCTCGCGCTCCATCCGGTCAGGCTCGTCGTTCGAGCGGGCGAGCCCGAGCTCCGGCTCGATGTGCAGCAGGATCACGAGGTCGGGGAACAACCCTTGGGTGGCCCAGACGTTGAGCGACAGGATGTCGGTCTCACCCAGCCCGCGGCCCGACCCCTGATAGGCGAGCGACGAGTCCACGTAGCGATCGCACACGACCACCTTGCCTTCGGCCAGCGCCGGCCGGATCACCGACGCGACGGTCTGTGCGCGCGCCGCAGCGAACAGCATCGCTTCCGCGCGGGCGTCGAGCGAACCCGTCCCGGGATCCAGCAGGAGGTCGCGGATGCGTTCCCCCGTTGCCGTCCCTCCGGGCTCCCGCGTGACGAGCACCGGCACGTGCGCGTCGCGAAGGTACCGCTCGAGCATCGCGATCTGCGTCCCTTTGCCCGCGCCTTCGACGCCTTCGAAGGCGATGAAGGCACCGGTGGCGGGTGGTCGTTTGAGCTTCGGCACGAGGGAGAGGGCGACGGGACGCGACAGACGGTACCGCGTCAGCAACCGCCGCGTATTGAGCGCCGCGGCGACGATCAGCAGGCCGGCGGTCCACAGCGCGAGGCGCGGCCCCGAGACGTCGATCCGCTGGCCCCCGATGAAGAAGTCGCCGCCACCGAAGGCGTTCGACACCCACTCGAACAGCTGGGCGAGCAACGGGAACAAGGCGAGCGAGATGAACAGCACCATCCGCGACAAGGTGGTGAGCGCGGCGAAGGTTCTGCCGCGGAACTCGTCGACGACGTTCTCCTGCAGCACCGTGTAGCCGCTCACCCACGCGAGGCCGCAGAACGCACCGAGCCAGACGGTGAAGATGACCGCCCACGACAGGTTGGGCATCGCGGCCATCACGATCAACGTGCCGGCCGCCGCGAGCAGCGACCAGACGAACAGGCGATCGCGCTCGACGATCCGTGCGGCGGGGTTCGCGCTCGCCATCCCGAGCGCCATCCCGACGCCGAACGCGGTGACGACCAGTCCCCACCCGGACTTCTCGCCGTGCACGGTCGTTGCGACGAACACGGGGCCCGTCGCCAGCACCGCGCCCACGGCGCCGAAGGCGATCACGATCCCGCCGGTCATCGCCGCGGCGATCGAGTCCTCGCGCAGGAACCGGATGCCGTCGCGGGTGTCGCGCCACACCCGCGACATGTCGAGACCCTCGCGTTCACCGGACCTCGTGGTCCGCAAGGTGATGCCGGCGACCATCGCCGCCGAGAACAGGAAGGTCGCCGCGTCGAAGACCAGGGCCAGCGATTCGGGCTGCGTGGCAAGGATGGGGATGCGGGCGCTGAGCGACTTCGAGACGCCGACCAGCACCGCGAACGCAGCGCCTCCGATCGGCAGCGTCGCGTAGGCGCTCACCAGGACCAAGGAGTTCGCGTTCGCGAGCTGCCGTCGCGGCACGATGTTCGGCAACGACGCATCGCGGGCCGGGCTCCACAGCAACGACAGACACTCGATCACGAACGACAGCAGGTAGATCGCCCACAGCCGGTTCAAGAACGCCATCGACAGGTAGAGACCCGCCCGACCGATGTCGGCGATGATCATGATCTGCTTGCGGTTGAACCGGTCGACGAACGCGCCGGCGACGGGTCCGAACACGAACGCGGGCAAGGTCCGCGCGACCATCACCCCGGAGACGGCGAGCGCGGCCGTGCCCCCACCGAGGCTCGCGACGATCGAGGTGACCGCGACGAAGCCGACCCAGTCGCCGAACGATGACACGGACATCGCGGCAAGCAGGCGCGCGAACGTCCGGTTGGTCAGCAGGTCCTTGATGGTCGCCGGGCGGGTCCCGCGGAGCTCGGCGACCTCGTCGGTGATCGACGACACCCGGCCGCCCTACGTGTCGTCGCCCGAGGGTGCCGCGGCCACCGAGGCCGGCTCGGCGGGAGCCGCGCTCGGCGCGTCCTTCTTCTTCGCCGTCGCAGCGCGTTTCTTCGTCGTCGTGGTCTTCTTCTTGGCGGCCGGCTTCTTCTTCGCCGCAGCCTTCTTGCGGGTCGCCGGCTTCTTCTTCGCGGCCTTGGCCGCCGCGCGGGCGGCACGGGCGGCGGACTTGGCCGCGCGCGCCTCGGCCTCGGCCGCGGGGTCGCCCTCCTTGGTCTGCACCATGTCGAGGTCGAACTCCGCGCCGCAGCCCCAGCACCGGATCGACTTCGGGCGTTGGACGAGCAGCGAGCCGTCGACGGGGCAGCGCGGCTCCTTCAGTGGCTCGTTGTTGACCGCGAAGTCGCAGTCCGGGTACCGGTCGCAGCCGTAGAACACGCCGAACCGCGTGCGCTTCTCGACGATCTCGCCCTGGTTGCACTGCGGGCACGTGATCCCGAGCGTACGGGGCGGGTCCTTCTTGATGTAGCGGCAGTCCGGGTAGCCGCTGCAGCCGACGAACGGGCCGTACCGCCCGACGCGGCGCTGAAGCTGGCGCCCGCAGTCTGG
>Ga0207683_10005175_pt1 | contig 11197 bp, 8 predicted proteins | sample KBSM73metaG_FD_184333 | JGI IMG/M metagenome (GOLD analysis project Ga0207683, IMG submission 184333) | Miscanthus rhizosphere microbial communities from Kellogg Biological Station, Michigan, USA - KBS M7-3 metaG (SPAdes) (version 2) | ecosystem: Host-associated > Plants > Roots > Rhizosphere >...
TGGTTTTGATCGCCGCTTTGGGCGCGATTTTTCTGCGTGGTTTTAAGGAAGCGATCGGCATCGCCGTGTTCCTGGTGGCGATCTACCTGGTGCTCAACTTCACCGTCGTCACTGTTGGTTTCTACGAGATTGCCACGCACCCATCGGTGCTCAGCAACTGGAAGAACCTGCTCTTCAGCGTGCAGCAGCAGGCTTCCGGGAACGATGCCAACACCCTGCAGACCTTCCGGCTGATGTCGGAAGTGGACGTGCTCGAGAGCCCGAGCGACTACAACGAAATGGCGCAGCTCGCGCTCGAGGCGGGCTCCCCGGGCGAGGCACAGAAGGTGCTGGAGAAGGGCTTCGCCGCCAACGTGTTCAACGAGCAGCGGGCCAAGGACCGTAACACGCGCCTGCTCGAGACCGTCAAGAAGAACGTGGCCAGCGACCAGGCGGCGCTGCCTAAGACCGAGAAGGAGGCCGAGGCCGCCACGACCGGCGCCAAGAACTTCGGCGTCGGGCTTGCCTACTTCGGCTACGGCCAGTACGACAAGGCTGCGGACCAGATCTCCAAGGGCCTCACCAAGGGCGGCCTGCGCAACGATGCCGAAGCACACCTGCTGCTCGGCATCGCGCAGCTCAAGGGCGGCCACAAGGAGGAGGCCGTCAAGTCGTTCAAGGCGGTGAAGGATCCGAGCAATCCCACCATCGAACAACTGGCGAACCTCTGGGCCCTGCACGCGCGCCAGGCCTGAGCTCAGGCGGTCGGTTGCCGGCCGCCGCTGACTGATACTTCCCAGGGCCGGCGAGAGAGAATCTGCCGGCCCTTTGCATTCCACGCGCGCCAGGGGATTGGCGCGGCCACCGATAAGGAGCCATGCAACATGACGATCAAGGCAGGCGAGAAGATGCCCGCGGGCACGTTCAAGCGGATGACGAAGGAGGGCCCGAAGGACCTCTCCAGCGACGAGCTGTTCAAGGGCAAGCGGGTGGTGCTGTTCAGCGTCCCGGGTGCCTTCACCCCGACCTGCGATGCCAAGCACCTGCCCGGCTTCGTGGAGCTGGCCGATCAGATCCGCGCCAAGGGCGTCGATACCATCGCCTGCATGGCAGTCAACGACGTGTTCGTCATGAACGCCTGGGGCAAGTCCTCCAGCGTCGGTGACAAGATCGTGATGCTCGCGGACGGCAACGGCGAGTATGCCCGGGCGCTCGGACTGGAACTCGACGCCAAGGGTTACGGCATGGGCATGCGCGGGCAGCGCTTCGCGATCATCGTCAAGGACGGCGTCGCCACCCACGTCGACATCGAGGCACCCGGGCAGTTCAAGGTGTCCGCGGCCGACTACGTGCTCGCGCAGCTCTAGCCGATCAGACGTTCAATCTCGGGGATGATCTGGAACAGGTCGCCCACGAGGCCGAGGTCGGCCACCTCGAAAATCGGCGCCTCGCTGTCCTTGTTGATGGCGACGATGGTGCGCGCGTCCTTGATGCCCGTCAGGTGCTGGATGGCGCCGGAGATGCCGACCGCGAGGTACAGCTCCGGGGCGATGATCTTGCCGGTCTGCCCGACCTGCATTTCGTTGGGGGCGTAGCCGGCATCCACCGCGGCGCGCGAGGCGCCCACGGCGGCGCCGAGCTTGTCCGCGAGGCTGTAGAGGATCTTGAAGCCCTCCGCGCTCCCCAGCGCCCGCCCCCCGGAGATGACGCGCCGGGCGGTCTGCAGGTCCGGGCGGTCGCTCTTGGCTGCCGACACGGACACGAAGCGGGTATGTGTTGGCAGCGTGACCGACACGCTGGCCTTCTCGATGCTCGCGCTGCCGCCGCTGCCGGCGGCCTCGAAGGAGGCCGTGCGCACCGTGCCCACGAGCTTGGAATCGGCCGCACATTCCACGGTGAGAATCGCGTTGCCGGCGTAGATCGGGCGCCGGAAGCGGGTCGCACTCTCGATCGCCATGATGTCGCTGACCTGCGGCGCCTCGAGCAGACCCGCCACGCGGGCCATCAGGTCCTTGCCAAAGGTGGTCGAGGGACCGAGCAGGTGCGTGTAGGGGCCCGCCAGCGCTGCGATCTGCGGCGCCAGCACGGCGGCCAGGGCGTGTGCGTTCGCCGGGTTCTCCACCGTCAGCACCCGGTCGACGCCGGCGAGCTGCGCGGCCTGGGCGGCCACGGCTGCCGCCTCCACCGCGCACACCAGCACCGTGACCTCAGCGCCCGCCAGCGCGCGCGCGCAGCTGACGCACTTGGCGGTGCTGGCATTTAACTTCGCGCCGTCGTGCTCGGCGACGACCAGGATCTTGCTGCTCACAGGAGTCCCTTCTTTTTCAGCGCCTCGACCAGCTCGGCGGCGTCCTTCACCTTGACCCCCTTCTGGCGCTGCGGCGGGGGCTCGAAGCGCACCAGCTTCAGCTGCTGGCGCGGCTCGACGCCGAGCGCGCTCAGGGTGAGGGAATCGAGCGGCTTCTTCTTGGCCTTCATGATGTCGGGCAGCTTCACGTAGCGCGGCTCGTTCAGGCGCAGGTCCGTGGTGATGACGGCCGGCAGGTCGACCTCGAGGGTCTCAAGGCCGGCGTCCACCTCGCGCGTCACGCGCACACTCTCACCGGTGAGCTCCAGCTTGGAGGCGTAGGTGGCCTGGGGCCGGTTCCACAGCGCCGCGAGCACCTGCCCGGTCTGGCCGTTGTCGTCATCGATCGCCTGCTTGCCGAGGATCACGAGCAGGGGCTGCTCGCGCTCGACGAGCTTCAGCAGCGCCCGCGCCGCCACCAGCGGCTCGATGACGCCGTCGGCCACCACGTGCAGGGCGCGGTCGGCACCCATGGCGAGCGCGCTGCGCAGCTGCTGCTGGCAGTCCGCAGGCCCCACGGTCGCCACGATCACTTCCTCGGCGCCGCCGCGCTCCTTGATGCGCAGCGCCTCCTCCAGCGCGATCTCGTCGAAGGGGTTGATGCTCATCTTGACGCCATCGGTGATGACGCCGCTGTTGTCCGGCTTCACCCGGATACGCACGTTGTAGTCCACGACGCGCTTGATGCCGACCAGAATGCGCTTCATTCCATAGCTCTTTTGCGGGCCCGTTCCGGCGGGCAGTAGGCCTGCAAGTATAGCGGGGGTGAGCGGGCGGTGTTGCCGGGACCGGCCGCGGCGTTGACGAATTGCGCACGCCCTCCCTACAGTGCCCCGCCATGGTGAACTACGTGCTCCGGCGCATTGCCGGACTCATCCCGACTTTCCTCGCTATCGTCACCATCTCCTTCTTCATCCTGCGTCTGGCACCGGGCGGCCCGTTCGACCAGGAACAGAGTCTGGCACCGGCGGTGCGCGCCAACCTGGAGCGTCTCTACGGACTCGACGAGCCGCTGCCCGCGCAGTACCTGAAGTATCTTGGCGCACTTGCGCGCGGGGACTTCGGCGTCTCGCTGCGCGAGCGGGATTTCACCGTCACCGAGCTCATCCGCCAGGGCTTGCCGGTGAGCGTCACGCTCGGGCTCAGCGCCCTCATACTCGCGCTCCTGGGCGGGATCCCGGCCGGCATCGCCGCGGCGCTGTGGCGCCGCCGCCGCGCCGACCACGGGGTCGCAGCGCTCAGCGCTCTGGCGCTGGCGTTGCCGAGCTTCGTGGTGGGACCGCTGCTCGCGCTCATCTTCGGGCTCTACCTGCACTGGCTGCCGGTGGCCGGCTGGCAGTGGGGGAGCCTGCGCTACCTGGTGCTGCCGGCCATTACGCTCGCGCTGCCGGTCGCTGCGGCGCTGGCGCGCCTCACGCGCGCGAGCCTGCTGGAGACGTTGCGCACGGGCTTCGTGCGCAGTGCGCGGGCGCGCGGACTCGGCGCGGCGCGCGTGCTGTGGCGGCATGCGCTGCCGCCGGCGCTGCTGCCGGTGGTGAGCTACCTGGGGCCCGCCGTGGCCTTCGTGGTCACCGGCTCGCTGGTCGTCGAGACGGTGTTTGCCCTGCCCGGCACCGGACGCTACCTGGTGCAGGGGGCGATCGACCGGGACTATCCGCTCGTCATGGGCATGATCGTCGTCTACGCACTGCTCACCCTGGTGCTGAACCTGCTCGTCGACCTCCTCCACGGCTGGCTTGACCCGGGCGTGCGCCGTGGCTGAGGGCAGCGCGGCAGCCCTGTGGAACCTGGCCGGCCGGCGCCTCGGCGCCCGGCGGGCGGTGCGCGTCGCCCTGACCGTGCTCGCCCTCATCGTGCTCGTGGCGCTCGTGGGCCCGCGCTTCAGTCCCTGGGGCTTTGACAGCCTGGACTGGCAACACCTGGCACAGCCGCCGAGCACGGTGGCGGCGCACTGGTTCGGCAGCGACCGCCTGGGACGGGATTTGTTCGTGCGCACCCTTTACGGCGTGCGCCTGTCGCTGCTGATCAGCGTGCTCGCAACTCTTGTGAGCCTGGTCATCGGCGTCGCCTGGGGTGCGGTCGCCGGCTTCTCCGGGCCGCGCACCGACGGTCTCATGATGCGCATCGTGGACGTACTGTATGCGCTGCCGTACCTTTTCATCGTCATCATCCTGAGCAGTCTGTTCGCGCGCGGCAGCCTCACGGTGCTGCTCGTCACGCTCGGTGCGGCGGGCTGGCTCACCACGGCGCGCATCGTCCGCGGCCAGACCGTGAGCCTGAAACGGCGCGAGTTCATCGAGGCGGCGCGCGCGCTCGGACTCACCGAGGGCGCGATTCTGGTGCGCCACCTCCTGCCGAATCTCCTCGGGCCGGTGCTCGTTTACGCGACTCTCACCGTCCCGCAGATGATCCTGTTCGAGAGCTTCCTGAGCTTCCTTGGCCTCGGCGTGCAGGAGCCCCAGGCGAGTCTGGGCAATCTGATCTACGTCGGCGCTCAGGAGATGCAGTCCGCGCCCTGGATGCTCATCGTGCCGGCCGCCTTCATCGTCGCGCTGCTGGTGTGCCTGAATGTGCTGGGCGACGCGCTGCGCGATGCGCTGGATCCCCGTGAATACTGACGCGGTGCCGCTGCTGGAGCTCGCCGGACTGGGCGTCACCTTTGAGACCCCCAACGGCACGGTGACGGCGGTGGAGGCGGTGAACCTCGCGGTCGGCGCCGGGGAGTGCCTGGGGATCGTCGGCGAATCCGGCGCCGGCAAGACCCAGCTGTTTCTCGCCGTGACGGGGCTGCTCGAGGCCAACGGGCGCTCGCGCGGCAGCGCGCGCTTCCGGGGCCAGGAGCTGCTGGGGCGCTCCGCGGCGGAACTGGACCGGGTGCGCGGCGCCCTCATCGGCATGGTGTTTCAGGATCCGATGAGTGCGCTCACCCCGCACCTGTGCGTCGGGGACCAGATCGCGGAAGTGCGCGTGCGTCACCTCGGCGAATCCTGGGGCGCGGCGCGCGCCAGCGCGCGGCGGCTCCTCGAGCGCGTGCACGTCGCCGACGCGGCGCGCCGCATGCACCAGTTCCCGTACGAACTCTCCGGCGGCATGCGCCAGCGCGTCATGATCGCCATGGCGCTCGCCGCCGGGCCGCAGCTGCTCATCGCCGATGAACCCACCACCGCGCTCGATGTCACGATCCAGGCGCAGATCCTGGCACTGCTGCTGGAACTGAAGCGCAGCGCCGAGCTCGCCCTGGTGCTGATCACGCACGACCTGGGGGCGGTGGCGGGATTGGCCGACCGCGTCGCCGTCATGCGCCACGGCCGCATCATCGAGACCGCGACGGTGGCACGCATCCTGAAAGAACCGCGCGATCCGTACACGCTGACGCTGCTGCCCTCCGCGTCGGCGTTTTCCGCAGCGGCGGCCGGCACCGCGCCCGCCGCAGCGGCAGCCGCCGCGCTCACGGTGAGCCATCTGACGGTGGACTTCCCCATCGCGCGGGGCCTGTTCGCCCGGCCGCTGCGCCTGCGCGCCGTCAACGACGTCACACTGGAGCTCGCCGCAGGGGAGTCGCTCGCCCTGGTGGGGGAGTCCGGCTGCGGCAAGTCGACGCTTGTGCGTGCGGTGCTGCAGCTGCTCGCGCCGGTGAGCGGGCGGGTCGCCTGGCTCGGCCGGGAACTGGGGACGTTGCCAAAAGAGGAGCTGCGCGCCCTGCGTCCGCAGCTGCAGATCATCTTCCAGGATCCGCTCGCGAGCCTCGATGGGCGCCAGCGGGTGGACGAGATCGTGGGCGAGGGACTGCGCGTGCATGCCCGGAAGCTCACCGCCGCCGCCCGCGGCGCGGCGGTGCGCTCGGCACTGGAACGCGTCGGCCTGGAGGCCGCGCTCGGCGAGCGTTACCCGCACGAGCTCTCCGGCGGCCAGTGCCAGCGCGTCGCGATCGCGCGCGCCATGATCCTCGCGCCGCAGCTGCTGGTTTGCGATGAGCCCCTGAGTGCCCTGGATATACCGACGCAGCAGCAGATCGTGGCGCTGCTGGCGCAGCTGAAGCGCGAGGCCGGCCTGTGCCTGCTGTTCGTCAGTCATAACCTCGCGGTGGTGCAACAGCTGTGCGAGCGGGTCCTCGTCATGTATCTCGGGCACACGATGGAGCTCGCACCGGCGCCGCTCATGTACGCGACGCCACGCCATCCCTACACCCAGGAGCTCATGAACGCGCTGCCACTGGCGGACCCGCAGCTGCAGCCGGCGCGCCTGGCGCGGGTGCGCGACGGCGAACCCCCGTCAGCGCTTGCGCCCCCGAGCGGCTGCGTGTACCGCAGCCGCTGTGCACACGCGCTCGCGGTGTGTGCCGCGCACATCCCGCCCTGGGAGGAGGTGAGCGCCGGTCACCGCATCGCCTGCCACCGCTGGCGCGAGCTGCCGGCATGGAAGCCCGAGATCCCGCCGCCGCGCGAGTAGACTTGCGCCGGAGCCGCTGCAGCTCACACTCCGCCGCCGCCGCGCGGGCGCGGGCGGCGCCAGCTGCTATTCTTGGGCGCATGAGCGAACCGACCATCCGCCCCAGCGAGGGCCTGAAACATGTGCGCTACGAGATCCGCGGACGCCTCGCGCGGCGTGCCCACGAGCTCGAGCGCCAGGGCTACGAGATCATCTCGCTGAACATCGGCAATCCGCGCGCCTTCGGGCTGCGCACCCCCGAGACCATGCGGCTTGCGATGATCGAGAACCTGCCGGAGGCGGAAGGCTACTGCCATCAGAAGGGGATCTTCCCGGCACGCGAAGCGGTGGTCATGCAGCAGCAGGGCCGCGGGGTGAGCGGCGTCACGGCCGAGGAGGTCTTCATCGGCAACGGCGTGAGTGAGCTCATCGATCTGACGCTGCGCGCGCTGCTGAATGACGGCGACGAGGTGCTGGTGCCCAGCCCCGACTATCCGTTGTGGACCGCGGCCGTGACCCTCAATCGCGGCCGCGCGGTGCACTACCCGTGTCGCCCCGAGCACGGCTTCGTGCCCGACCCGGAGGAACTCGCGCAGCTGATCAGCCCGCGCACCCGCGCGATCGTCATCATCAACCCGAACAATCCCACCGGGGCGGTGTATCCGCGCCGCGTGCTCGAGGCGCTGGCGCGGCTCGCCGAGCGCCACGGTCTGGTCGTCTTCAGCGACGAGATCTACGACCAGATGACCTATGACGGCGCCGAATTCGTGCCCATGGCGACGCTGGTGCACGACACGCTGTGCGCCACGCTCTCGGGCCTGTCCAAGGTCTACCGCGCCTGCGGCTACCGCGTGGGCTGGGCGGTGTTTTCCGGGCGCACGCACGCGGCCGCCGAGTACCTGCACGCGCTCGAGCTGCTCTCCTCGCTGCGTCTGTGCAGCAACGTCATGGCGCAGTGGGCCGTGCAGACCGCGCTCGGGGGCTACCAGAGCATCCGCGAGCTCATCGCCCCGGGCGGCCGGCTGCACGAGTCGCGCGCCGCGATCCTCGCCGCCACCGGCGCCAGCGCCTACCTTAAGCTGGCACCGCCCGGGGGGGCCATGTACGCCTTCGTCGGCGTCGATCCGCAGGCGCTGCCGCAGTTCGATGACCAGCAGTTCGCGCTGGATCTGCTCGAGCAGAAGCACGTGCTGGTGGCCCCCGGGGTGAGCTTCAACGTGCCCTACCGCAATCACTTCCGCATCACCAACCTCCCCGACGCCGCCACCCTCAAGGAGGTGTTCGCGCGCATCGAGGAGCTCCTGGCAAGCTATGCTTCGGCGCCGCGCGCGCCGGAGCAGGCGGCCGCGAAAGTCATCAGCGGACGCTTCAAGTGATCCTCTCCCGCGCCCGGACCCCCGCCGCCGAAGTTGTTTAGGCTCGCCACCGATCTCACCGCACACCTGAGGCACGGCGGCACGCTCGTCGTACCGACGCGCCAGCGACTGCGCGCAGTGCAGCTCGCCTATGCGGCGGCGGAGCTCGCCGCCGGCCGAAGCGTCTGGGGCAGCCCCGACGTGCTCACGCCCGCAGGCTTCATGCGCCGGGAAGCCGAGCGCCTCGCCGCCCTGGACCCGGAGCCGTGGCCGCGCGTACTCACCGCCGCGGAAGAATGGCTGTGGTGGGAGCAAAGTGCCGCCCAGGCCGCGAGCGGCCAGGTGTTCCTCGATCACGGTGCGCTCGCGCAGTCCCTGCAGCGCGCCAGCGAGCTCGCCGCCGCCTACCAGATGAGGATCACTGCCGCCGCGCCCGGCAGCGAAGCGGGCCTGCTCTTTGAGGCGCAGCGAGTGTTCGAGGCGCGTGCCCAGGCGCTCAACGCCACCCGGGTCAGTGCCCTGGCCGGGCGGCTGTGCGCCGCCGCCGGCGCGGGGCGCCTGCTCCTGCGCGGCTTCGATGCCATCCCGCCCCAGCTCGCCGCCCTCGCCGCGGCCCGCCCCACACCGGCGGGCGAGGCGCCGCCCGCGCCGCCGCCGGCGACGGCGCGCCTCGTGCGCCCCGCGGACAGCAGCGCAGAGCTTGCGGCGATCACCGCCTGGTGCCGGACGCGCCTGCAAGCGCAGCCCGATGCGCGCCTCCTCGTCATGCTCCCGGGCGCGGCCGGCGCCCGCGAACGCCTGGCCGCCTTCATCCGCGCCGAGCTGGCACCGGCGGGCCTGCTCAGCGGTGCGCCGGTGAGCGCGGTGGTCGGCATCGAAGGCGGTGACCCGTTCGCCGAGCTGCCGCTGCCCGCGCACGCGCTCACCGCACTTAGCGTGCTGTGCGAGGAGGAGCTGGAGTTTGAAGGCCTTGCCAGCTGGCTCGTGGCGCCGCACTGGGAGGCGCCCTCGGCTGCGCAGCGCGCCGCGCTGGCACTCATGCTGCGCCAGCGCGGTCTTACGAACCTCAACCTGCGCGTGCTCTTTGGCGCGCTGCAGCTCGCACCCCCGGAACTGAAGGCCACCGCCCGGGAGCTGGATGGCCGCCTGCACCGCGCGGCGGCGGCGCTGGGGGAGGGCAGTGCCTCACCGCGACGCTGGTCGGAGCGCTTCGAGCGCGCGCTGGAACTGCTGGGATGGCCTGGCGCGCTCACCGAGGGCAGCGCGGCGCAGCAGACCCGGCTGCGCTGGCGCGAGCTGCTGGAGGAGTTCGGTGAACTGTCGCTGAGCGCGAGCCTGCTGCGCCGCGAGGCGGCGCTGCCGCTGCTGCGCTCGCTGGCGGCGCGCACCGCCTACCGGCCCGCTGAGGAGGACGTGAGCGTCAGCGTCTCGCCCATGCTCGCCGACCCGGTGGCGTACTACGACGGCATCTGGGTCGGCGCTCTGAGCGCGGAGGTGCTGCCGCAGCCGGTCAGCCCCGATCCCTTCCTGCCGCTGAGCGCGCAGCTCGCGAGCGGCGTGCCCGCCGCGAGCGCCGCGGGGCGGCGCGCACAGGCACAGGCCCTCCTGCGCGCCTGGCAGGGGGCCACGCAGGAGCTCATGTTCTCGGTCCCGGTGCACGAGGAGGACCTGGAGGTCCTGCCGAGCCCGTTGCTGAGCGCGCTGGAGCCGCAGCTCAGCTACCCGCGCAGCCTCTGGCGGCCGGCCCAGTGGCGGCGCGAGGGGCTCACCGAGGAGTTCCGCGACGAGCGCGGGCAGGCGTGGACGAGCCCGGCGCCGCTGCCGGGCGGCACGCGTGTCCTGACGCTGCAGAGCGCCTGTCCGTTTCACGCCTATGCGGAGCTGCGCCTGGGGGCCGCCCCGCCGGAACACGCCGAGCCCGGCATCGCCATGGACCAGCGCGGGCGGCTGCTGCACGCAGCGCTGCAGGGCCTGTGGGAGCGGCTGGGCGATTCGGCGACGCTCGCCGCCCTGGGGGAGGCGGCGCTCGAGCAGCTGATCGGGGAGTGCGTGGCGCACGCCGCGCAGGCGCTGCAGGCCGATCCGCGCGGGCGCCGGCGCCGCGGGCGGCGCGCGCCGGACACCCAGTTCGATCTGTTCGCGGTGGCACCGTTTGTCGAAGACGCGCCGGATCGCGAGGAGGCGCCCGCCGCCGCGGACCATCCGGTGCTCGACAAGTTGCGCGCACTCGATCCGAACGATCTGCGTCCGCGCGATGCGCTCGACCTGCTTTACGAATTGCATGAACTGGCGACGCTTGCGCCGGATGCGTCGCGTTGAAGCGGCTTCGTCCGCCCGCTCGCCGCGCGTGCATCGCGCGGCGGTGTGTGCCGTGCTCGCCGTGCTGCTCTGCGGCGCGCTCGTGCGGCAGCAGGCCGAGGCCGGGCCGGGCGGTGCGGATGGTGCGGGCAGCGAGGGCGCCCCGCTAGGCTTCGCCCTCATCGCCGATGCGCTGACCCGCCCCGCCGACGAGGCGTCCGTGCGGCAACTCCTCGATGCGATCGCGCGCGAGCGCGACATGTCGTTCATTGTCTACGACGGCAACATCAAAGGCCCGACCGAACCGTGCCGCGACAACGTCTACGAGTCGCGGCACGACCTGCTCGACGCGTCGCGCACCCCGCTCATCCTGTTGCCCGGCCAGCACGACTGGGCCGACTGCGCGCTCGCGCAGGCAGGCGGCTACGATCCCGTGGAGCGGCTCGACTTCGTGCGGCAACTCTTCTTCGGCGATGCGACCTCGCTCGGACAGACACCGCTTTCGCTCGCGAGAGAAAGCGAGGTTGCGCGCTTTCGGCCGTTCCGGGAAAACGTGCGCTGGCAGGCGAACGGCATCGCGTTCATCGGACTGAATGCGCCGAGCCCGAACAACCACTATCTGACGGCGGGCGGGCGCAACGGCGAATTCGAGGACCGGTCGGTCGCGAGCACGTTCTGGCTCGAGCACGCGGCGGAATCGGCGCGGCGCGCGGAGCTGCGCGCGCTCGTCGTGATCATTCAGGGAGACCCGGACTTCTCGCGCTATGAGCGTCGCGACCGGTTCTCGTGG
>Ga0207683_10005176_pt1 | contig 11196 bp, 9 predicted proteins | sample KBSM73metaG_FD_184333 | JGI IMG/M metagenome (GOLD analysis project Ga0207683, IMG submission 184333) | Miscanthus rhizosphere microbial communities from Kellogg Biological Station, Michigan, USA - KBS M7-3 metaG (SPAdes) (version 2) | ecosystem: Host-associated > Plants > Roots > Rhizosphere >...
TCCGGCGGCGCTGAAAGACGCGCGCGACGGGCGCGCGCGTGGCGAGATCGATGCCGCGGCGCTGAGCGCGGTCGAAGACGAAGAAATCAAGACGCTGATCGCCCGGCAGGAGGCGATCGGGCTGAAATCGATCACCGATGGTGAGTACCGCCGCGAGTCGTGGCAGACCGACTTCCTGCGCGCGCTGCCCGGCATCGAGACGTTTCTCGGCGACCGCAAGCTCAAGTTCCAGGGCGGCGCACAGCCCAAGCAGTGGGTGTCGCGTGTAAAGGAGAAGCTTGGGCAGCGCTTCGACGGCCACCCGCAGATCGCGCACTGGAAATTCGTCGCGGACCACACGCGGCAGACCGCGAAAGTGACGATCCCCTCCCCCTCGGCGCTGCATTTCCGCCAGGGCCGCGCCGCCGTGCCGGAGGCGATCTATCCCGACATGGCGGACTTCTACCGCGACCTCGGCGCGCTCTACGCCAAGGTGGTGCGCGGTTTCGCCGATGCCGGCTGCCGCTATCTTCAACTCGATGAAGTCAACCTCGCCTATCTGTGCGATCCCTCGCTGCGCGAGCATGTGAAGGCGCGCGGCGATAATCCCGATACGCTGCCGATGACTTACGCCGGCATGATCAACGCCGCGCTGTCGGACATTCCATCCGACATGGCGATCACGATGCATCTGTGCCGCGGCAATTTCCGCTCCACCTTCGTGGCGAGCGGCGGCTACGAGCCGGTCGCCGAAATCCTGTTCAACACCATCAAAGTCCACGGCTACTTCATGGAATACGACAGCGAGCGCGCCGGCGGCTTCGAGCCGCTGCGCTTCCTGCCGAAGGGCAAGACCGTCGTGCTCGGCCTCGTCACCTCCAAGACCGGGCAGCTCGAGAGCCGCGACACTATTTTGCGGCGCATCGAGGAGGCCGCGAAGTTCGTCGCCCTCGATCAGCTCGCGCTGTCGCCGCAATGCGGCTTCGCCTCGACCGAGGAAGGCAACACGCTGGCCGAAGACGAGCAATGGGCGAAGCTTAGAATGATCGTGGAGATCGCCGAGGAAGTGTGGGGAAACACATGAAGCGCACCGAGCCACCGTTCCGCGCCGATCATGTCGGCAGCCTGCTGCGCCCGGCCGCGTTGCGCGAGGCGCGCGAGAAGCGCGCCAAGGGCGAGATGTCGGCCGCCGGCCTGAAGGCGATCGAAGACCGCGAGATCGCACGCGTCATCAAGCGCCAGGAAGACGTCGGTCTGCAAGCCGTGACCGACGGCGAATTCCGCCGCTCGTGGTGGCATCTCGATTTCCTCTGGGGCCTCGATGGCGTCGAGCGCCACGCGATGGGCGAGGGCGTCGCCTTCGCGGCTGTGAAGACGCGCGCCGAAGGCGTCAAGGTCACCGGCAAGGTCGGCTTCACCGGCCATCCGATGATCGAGCACTACAAATTCGTCGCCGACCACACCAGGGTCGCGCCGAAGATCACCATTCCGGCGCCGTCCGCGATCTACGGCCGCCCGACGCCGACCCCGATCGACAAGACGGCCTACCCGGATCTCGATGGCTTCTTCCATGACGTCGGACAGGCTTACAAGAAGGCCGTGCGCGCCTTCGCCGACGCCGGCTGCCGCTATCTCCAGCTCGACGAGGTGTTCATCGCGATGCTGTGCGACGAGAAGTACCGCCAGCAGATGCGCGACCGCGGCGACGATCCCGAGAAGCTCGGTGAAATCTACGGGGACCTGATCAACGTGGCGATGTCGGATATCCCCCCCGACATGACGATCACGATGCACATGTGCCGAGGCAACTACAAATCGACTTTCATGGGCGCGGGCGGCTACGACGCCGTGCAGGAGATCCTGTTCAACAAGATCAACGTGCACGGTTACTTCATGGAGTACGACGACGCGCGCTCCGGCGGCTTCGAGCCGCTGCGCATGCTGCCGAAAGGCAAGCAGGTCGTGCTCGGCCTCGTCACCACGAAGACCGGCAAGCTCGAAAGCAAGGCCGATCTCAAGCGGCGCATCGACGAGGCCGCGAAGTTCGCGCCACTGGATCAGCTGTGTCTGTCGGGCCAGTGCGGTTTCGCCTCGACCGAGGAGGGCAACACGCTGACCGAGGACGAGCAGTGGGCAAAGCTCGCCCGCATCGTCGAGGTGGCCGAGGAAGTCTGGGGATAACATGCAGCCTACCAAGCCGCCGTTCCGCGCCGACCACGTCGGCAGCTTCCTGCGCACCGCCGCGATCAAGGACGCGCGTGCGAAGCGCGAAAAGGGCGCGCTTCCCGCAGAGCAGCTGACGGCGGTCGAAGACGCCGAGATCAGGAAGATCATCGCCCGCCAGGAAGAGTGCGGCCTGCAGCTCGCGACCGACGGCGAGTTCCGCCGCTCCTGGTGGCATTTCGATTTCCTCTGCGGGCTCGACGGCGTGGTGATGAAGCAGATCGAGAGCGGCATCCAGTTCGCCGGCGTGCAGACCAAGGCCGAGCGACCCGACATCGTCGGCAAGATCGGCTTCTCCGGCCACCCGATGATCGAGCACTTCAGATTTCTGGCGGCGAATACGCGCGTCATGCCGAAGATGACGATCCCCTCGCCCACCTTGCTGCACTTCCGCTTCGGCCGCGCCTCGATCCCACAGACGATCTATCCCGATCTCGACGTGTTCTTCGACGACCTCGGCCAAACCTACGCCAAGGTCGTGCGCGCATTCTACGAACGCCGGCTGCCGCTATCTGCAGTTCGACGATACGATCTGGGCGTTCCTCTGCTCCGAGAAGGAGCGCGCGCAGTCGCGCCAGCGCGGCGACAATCCGGACGAGCTGCCGGAGAAGTACGCCGCGATGATCAACCAGGCGCTCGCCGCCAAGCCCGCCGACATGACCATCACGACGCACATCTGCCGCGGCAATTTCCGCTCCACCTGGATTTCCGAGGGCGGCTACGAGCCCGTGGCCGAAGTGCTGTTCGGCAAGCTCAACTACGACGGCTACTTCCTCGAATACGACACCGAGCGCGCCGGCGGCTTCGAGCCGCTGCGCTTCGTGCCCAAGGGCGACAAGCAGATCGTGCTCGGCCTCGTCTCGTCCAAGCTCGGCGCGCTGGAGCGCAAGGACGATCTGAAACGCCGCATCGGCGAAGCGACCAGATACGTCGCGCACGACCAGCTCTGCCTCTCGCCGCAATGCGGTTTCGCCTCGACCGAGGAAGGCAACGTGTTGAGCGAGGACGAGCAATGGGCCAAGCTGCGCATGATCGTCGAGCTGACGAGCGACGTGTGGAAATAGAGGGGCGGAACGCATGACGGGATTTGTCGCCGGCAAGGTCGCGATCGTCACCGGGGCGGGGCGCGGCATCGGGCGCGCCATCGCGATGCTGATGGCCAAGGAAGGCGCCAGCGTCGTCGTGGTCGATATCGGCGCGGCGCTCGACGGGTCGGGCAGCGACCAGGGCCCTGCACAGGAGGTCGTGAACGAGATCAAGCAGGCGGGCGGCAACGCCATCGCCTCGACGCTCTCGATCACCGAGCCGCAGAACGCCGAAGCGATCGTGAAGTCCGCGATCGACACGTTCGGCCGCGTCGACATCCTGGTGAACAACGCCGGCATCCTGCGCGACCGCATCTTCCACCGCATGAGCTGGTCGGACTGGCACGACGTCATCAACGTGCACCTCAACGGCTCGTTCAACATGGCGCGCGCGGTCGCGAACCATTTCCGCGACCAGAACAGCGGCGCGATGGTGCACATGACCTCGACCTCGGGCCTGATCGGCAATTTCGGCCAGGCGAACTACATGGCGGCGAAGCTCGGCATTCACGGGCTGTCACGCGGCATCGCGCTCGACATGGCGCGGCACAACGTGCGCTCGAACGCGATCGCGCCGTCGGCCTGGAGCCGCATGATCGGCTCGATCCCGACCGAAACCGACGCCGAGAAGCAGCGCGTCGAGCGCCTCAAACAAATGACGCCGGAGAAGATCGCGCCGCTCGCGGTGTATCTTTGCTCCGACAAGGCCGACGGCATTTCCGGGCAGATCATCGGCGTGCGCAACAACGAGATCTTCCTGTTCTCGCAGACGCGCCCGATCCGCGTGCTGCACCGTTCCGATGGCTGGACGCCCGAGAAGCTGGACGCGCAGCTCAAGGGCGCCTTCAAGCAGTCGCTGACGCCGCTGGAGCGCTCCGGCGACGTGTTCACCTGGGACCCTGTCTGATGGCGATCGTCTACGACAAGCTGCTGGCGCTGAAGATTCTCGACGTCGAGCGCACATACACGCAGCGCGATCCGATCTTCTATGCACTGAGCCTCGGCTTCGGGCAGGACCCGATGAACGGCGAGCAGCTTCCGTTCGTGCTCGAGAACGACCTGAAAGTGCTTCCGACCTTTCCGGTCGTCGTCGCGCAACCCGGCATGTGGGCGCGCGAGCTCGACACCGGCATCGACTGGGTGAAGATCGTGCACGGCGAGCACGACCTTGTGATTCACAAGCCGCTGCCGCCGGCCGGGACCGTGAAAAGCCAGACGCGCGTGCTCGACGTCATCGACAAGGGTCCGGGCAAAGGCGCGCTGGTCTACTCGCAGCGCAAGGTGCACGACAAGACGAGCGGCGACCTGCTCGCAACCATCACGCAGACAAGCTTCTGCCGCGGCGACGGCGGCTTCGGTGGTCCGCAACGCCCGACGCCCGCCCCGCACGCGATTCCCGAGCGCGCGCCGGATGCGATCTGCGATCTGCCGACTCGCCCCGAGATGGCGCTGATCTATCGCTGGAACGCCGACATGAACCCGCTGCATTCCGACCCGGCGATCGCGAAGGCGGCCGGCTATCCGCGCCCGATCCTGCACGGGCTCGCGACCTTCGGCGTCGCCGGCCACGCGATCCTGAAAACGATGTGCGGTTACGATCCGGCGCGCTTCAAGTCGATCGCCGGGCGGTTCTCTGCGCCGGTCTATCCGGGCGAAACGGTCCGCACCGAGATGTGGCGCGACGGGCCGGTCGTCAGTTTTCGCGCGCGGCTTGCGGAACGCGACGTCATTGTGCTCAACAACGGCCGGGTCGAGATAGGTAACTGATGACTGGTACACGCGACAGCGAAGAGATCGCCGGCATCCGCCAGGCCGTGCGCGCGCTGTGCGCGGGCTTCCCCGGCGAGTATTGGCGCAACCTCGATCGCGAGCGCGCCTACCCGACCGAGTTCGTCAACGCGCTGACCGAAGCGGGATTTCTTGCCGCGCTGATCCCGGAAGAGTACGGCGGCAGCGGGCTCACCATGTCGTCGGCGATCGCCATCATGGAGGAGATCCAGGCCGCGGGCTGCAACGGCGCCGCATGCCATGCGCAGATGTACACGATGGGCACGGTGCTGCGGCACGGCAACGCCGACCAGAAGCAGCGCTATCTGCCGAAGATCGCGACCGGCGAATTGCGCCTGCAGGCCTTCGGCGTCACCGAACCGACCTCGGGCACCGATACACTGGCGCTGCGCACCACCGCGGCGCGTGACGGCAACGACAGCTATGTCATCAATGGCCAGAAGATCTGGACCTCCCGCGCGGAACATTCCGACCTGATGCTGCTGCTCGCCCGCACCACGCCGCGCGAGCAGATCAAGAAGCGCACCGAGGGCCTCTCGGTGTTCCTGGTCGAGATGAAGGCCGCGGGCGACGGCCTGAAGATCAATCCGATCCGCACGATGATGAATCACGCGACCACGGAAGTGTTCTTCGACGACGTTCGCGTGCCGGCCGAGAACCTGATCGGAGAGGAGGGTCAGGGTTTCCGCTACATCCTCTCGGGCATGAACGCCGAGCGCATCCTGATCGGCGCCGAGTGCATCGGCGACGCCAAATGGTTCATCGAGAAGGCGAGCAACTACGCCAAGGAGCGGAAAGTCTTCGGCCGGCCGATCGGGCAGAACCAGGGTGTCCAGTTCCCGATCGCGCGCGCCTACGCACAGATGCGCGCCGCCGAGCTGATGGTGCACGAGGCCGCCTCGCTCTACGAGCAGGGCCGCGACTGCGGCGCCGAAGCCAACATGGCGAAGATGCTCGCGGCCGACGCCTCCTGGGCCGCGGCCGACATGTGCGTGCAGACCCACGGCGGGTTCGGCTTCGCCGAAGAATTCGATATCGAGCGCAAGTTCCGCGAGACCCGGCTTTATTCGGTCGCGCCGATCTCGACCAACCTCATTCTCTCCTATCTCGCCGAGCACGTGTTGGACTTGCCGAGGTCGTATTGACTACCTGGTCATTCCGGGGCGCCGCGCAGCGGCGAGCCCGGAATCCATAACCACAGGCGGAGCAATGTTGGACAGGTTCGTGGTTATGGATTCCGGCCCTCGCTCCGCTCGGCCGGAATGACGTGGAGAAATTGATGCTACCGCTCGAAGGCCTCCTCGTCGTCTCGCTCGAACAGGCGGTGGCGGCGCCGACCTGCTCGTGCCGCCTCGCCGACGCCGGCGCGCGCGTCATCAAGATCGAGCGGCCCGAGGGCGATTTCGCCCGCGGCTACGACAAGCTTGCGCACGGCGAGAGCGCCTATTTCGTCTGGCTCAATCGCGGCAAGGAGTCTGTCGTCCTCGACCTCACCAGGCCGGACGACAAGGCGCTGCTGGAGAAGATGCTCGCCAAGGCAGACGTGTTCATCCAGAATCTCAAGCCCGGCGCGATCGCCAAGCTCGGCTTCGCCATCGAACGCCTGCGGCGCGATTATCGCAAGCTGATCTGCGTTTCGATCTCCGGCTTCGGCGAGAGCGGCCCTTACGCGGCGCGCAAATCCTACGACCTGCTGGTGCAGGCCGAGAGCGGGCTTGCCTCGGTCACCGGCGGTCCGGAAGCCCCGGCGCGCGTCGGCGTCTCGGTCACCGACATCGCATCCGGCATGAACGCCTACGAGGCCGTCCTGGAAGCCATCATCGCGCGCGGCCGCAGCGGCGAAGGCGCGACGATCGCCGTGTCGCTGTTCGACGCGATGGCGGACTGGATGACGGTGCCGCTGCTGCACCACGAGGGCGGCAGCTCGCCGAAGCGGCTCGGCCTCTCGCATCCCTCGATCTCGCCCTACGGCGTGTTCAAGTCGAAGGACGGCGCGGACATTCTCATCTCGATCCAGAACGACCGCGAATGGCGTATTCTCGCAAAAGACGTGATGGGCGATGCGGCGCTCGCCGCCGATCCGAATTTCGCAACCGTCATGGAACGCGTGAAGCGGCGCAGCGAAACCGATGGCAAGGTTGCGGCGGCGTTCGCCACGATGGATGTCGAGACTTTATCGAGGAAGCTCGCAGCCGCCGACATCGCATTCGGGCGCGTGAACGACGTGGCGGGTCTCATCGCGCATCCCCACCTGCGCCGCATCAGCGTCGAGACGCCGAGCGGTCCGGTCTCGTATCCGGCGCCGGCACCGATCCGCGATCAGCCTCGCAGCTATGGACGCATTCCGGCGTTGGGCGAGCATACCGAAAAGGTGCGGAAGGAGTTTTCGTAGGTCCTCATCCTGAGGAGCGTCGCGCAGCGACGCGTCTCGAAGGATGGCCACGTGTACCGCTGTCGCCTTGGGCCATGCTTCGAGACGCCGCGCTTCGCGCGGCTCCTCAGCATGAGGTACAGTGGTCACTCCACCACCTCGACCGCCACCTTCGTCCCGCGCAGCGAGGCGGTCGATCCGATCGCGAACACGAACGGGATCGCCAGCACGCAGATCGCGGTCAGCAGCATGAAGTCGTTGGCATAGGCCATGATCACCGCCTGCAGCGTGATCATCTGGTCGGCGAGCGCCCGCCCCTGATCGGTCGCGAGATCGAGCCAGCGCGTCACATCCGGGCCTTGCAGCGCGTCGTTGAACGGCGAGATGTGCTCGGCGAGCTGGCTGCGGAACGTCGTCGTCATGTTGGTCAGGTTCGCGATCACCACCGAAATGCCGGCCGAGCTCGCGACGTTACGTACCAGAGTCAGCATCGCGGTGCCGTCGGTGCGGAAGCGCGGCGAAAGCGTCAGGAACGCGACGGTGCTGAGCGGAATGAACACCAGGCCCATGCCGAGGCCCTGAACCAGTCCGCAGATGACGATGGTGCGGCCGGACGTGTCGGCGGTGAAGCCGGTCATCTGATACATCGTGCTGGCGGTGAGGATAAGCCCGACCAGGATCAGGTAGCGCGCCTCGAACAGACGCAGCAGGCGGCCGATCATCGCCATACCGACCAGCGTGCCAAGTCCGCGCGAGGCGAGCAGCCAGCCGGTGGTCTCGATCGGATAGCCGAGCACGTTCTGGATGAACGGCGCCGAGAGAGCCATGCTCGAGAACAGCATCAGCCCCATGATGACCATGAAGAAGCAGCCGATGAGAAAATTGCGGTCCTTGAAGATCGCGAAGCGCACGAACGGCTCGTCGGTGGTCAGCGAGTGCGCGAAGAAATAATAGAAGCCGGCGATCGAGACGATCAGCTCGGCGACGATTTCCGGCGAGCCGAACCAGCCGAGTTGCTCGCCGCGGTCGAGCATCAGCTGCATGCCGCCGATGCCGGCGGCGAGCGCCAGGAAGCCGAACCAGTCGAAGCGCAGATGTTCGTGCCGCCTGGTCTCGTCCATGAACACCAGCAGGCCGAACACGGTCAGCACGCCGACCGGCAGGTTGACCAGAAATACCCAGTGCCAGGAATAATTCTCGGTGAGCCAGCCGCCGAGCGTCGGACCCATGATCGGCCCGAGCATGATGCCGACGCCCCAGATGCCCATGGCCTGTCCGCGCTGCTCGATCGGATAGGCATCCAGCATCACCGACTGCGACAGCGGCACCAGCGCAGCGCCGCACATGCCCTGCAGCAGGCGGAACGCGACGATCTGCTCGATGTTCTGCGAGATCGCGCACAGGAGCGACGCGACCGTGAAGCCGCCGACACATACGAGGAACAGTTTCTTGCGGCCGAAGCGGTCCGCCAGCCAGCCGACCGGCGCCGTCATCACGGCGGCCGCCACGATGTAGGAGGTGAGCACCCAGCTGATCTGGTCCTGCGACGCGGAGAGCGAGCCCTGCATGTAGGGAAGCGCGACGTTGGCGATCGTGGTGTCGAGCGCCTGCATGATCGTCGCCGTCATGGTGCAGACGGTCAGGAGCGTGCGCCGCGTGCCGGCAGGCAGGCTTGCGGCCTCAGTGGTCATTTGCGCGGCTCGGCGGCCTTGCTGGTCAGGCCGAGCCCGGACAGCACGGTGTTCTGCCGCCCGGTGTCGATGTCGACCGTGACGCTCATCCCGGCACGCAGGTCACGCACGTCCTCGCTCTGCGCGAACTCGATGCGCACCGGCACGCGCTGCACGACCTTCACCCAGTTTCCGCTCGCATTCTGCGGCGGCAGGATGGCGAACTGCGCGCCGGTGCCGGGGCTCACTGCCGCGACGGTGCCACGGAAGGCGCGGCCCGGGAACGTATCGACATAGATCGATACCGGCTGGCCGATGCGCAGATGCGTGATGTCGGTTTCCTTCGGATTGGCGTCGACCCATGGGCGCGCGTCGTCGATCAGGCTGAACACCGGCGTACCGGCCGAGACGTAACGGCCCATCTGGATGCTGGCGACTTGCGTCGCCATGCCGGCGATCGGCGCGCGCAGCACGGTATGATCGAGATCGCGCTTGGCCTGGCCGAGCGCGGCGGCGGCCTGCGCGTAGGGCGGATATTTCTCGATCGCGAGGTTTTCATCGCCGAGCAACTGGTTGCGGATCGCCTCCTGCTGCTGCTCCAGCATTTCGAGCTGCGTCTTCGCCGCGACGACGGCGTTGAGCGCATTGTCCATGTCCACCTGCGAACCGGTGCGATTGGCCAGCAGCGTGTTCTTGCGCTCGACGTCGCGCTGCTTGAGGTCGGCGGTCTCGCGCGCAAGCGCGATGCGCCGCCCGAGCGAGGCGAGGTTGGTTTTCAGGTTGGCGAATTCGGTGCGCACGGAGGCGAGCCGCGCCTCGGCCTGCGTCACGCTGATGCGGAACGGCTCAGGATCGATCTCGATCAGCGCGTCGCCGGCATTCACGCGCTGACCCTCGGTCACGGTGACCTTGGCGATCTTGCCGGAGATATCCGGCGTGATGAGCACCTTCTGCGCGCCGACGTAAGCGTTGTCGGTGGAGATATAGCGCCCGGACATCAGATAGAAATAGGCGCTGGCCGCGAGCGCGATCAGCGGCACCACCACCAGCAGCACGAGGCGCAACTTCGCGCGCGAACGCGCAGGCTTCGCTTCCACGGCGGGCACGGCCACTTCGTCCTGAGTCTTGCGCAATTCGACGACATTTTTCTCGGCCATGACGCGCCTCACGCGGCCGCCGCGGCTTTCACCGCAGGCTTTTCCATGGATTTCTCGACCGGCCTCTCGGCAATTTTGTTGGCGATCGCGCCTTTGAGGTTTTCCTTGGTGTGCGACAGCTCCAAAATCATGCGCTCGACGGTCGCGAGATCGAAGCCCCCGAGCACGGTCTTCATCATGTCCTGGCCGAGCTCGGCGAGCCGGTCCATCAGCGGCCGCGCCTGAGGGGTGAGATAGAGGCGCTTCGCGCGCCGGTCGTCCGGGTCGGCGCGGCGCTCGATCAGGCCGTTCGCGCACAGGCGATCGACCAGCCGGGTCAGCGTGATCGGCTGAAGGTCGAGCATCTCGGCGAGCTCCGACTGCTTCAGGCCCTCGTTCGATTCGAGCCGGGCCAGCACCGCCCACTGGGCACGCGTCATGCCGAACTGGCGCGCCCGCTGGTCTGCGTGGTTACGCAGCAGGCGGGCTACATCACTGATAAGAAAAGCAAATTCACGGCGAGGATTGCGCGGTCGCATCATGCATCGGTCCTTGGGAAGGCACCGATAAGGTAAGCTAGCTTATAATATCGTCAATGCGCGGAAATGCATACCTGAGGCTCGCGGCAGGGAGCTAGTTCCAGTGCCGCGCCGTCAGCACGAGGTCCGCATCGATTCCGGGACGCGCCTTTTGAACAACCGGAATCCGGAACTCGAGCCGATCCGGGAGCGGTGCGCTTTGCGCCTGCTTGGTTGCCGACGTCGGCCTGTCGCTCTCGAACGCGTAATTCACACGCCAATCGGCGGGGTTGTCCGACGGTATGGCTTCCACGTTCAGCCTGTCTCGAAAGATGTGGCCTCCCGGATAGTGATTGTCGAGAAAAAGCAAGCCATCCACTTCATAGTCCGGCACCAGCACTCTGATATCGATACTGAAGCCGAGAG
>Ga0207683_10005178_pt1 | contig 11194 bp, 9 predicted proteins | sample KBSM73metaG_FD_184333 | JGI IMG/M metagenome (GOLD analysis project Ga0207683, IMG submission 184333) | Miscanthus rhizosphere microbial communities from Kellogg Biological Station, Michigan, USA - KBS M7-3 metaG (SPAdes) (version 2) | ecosystem: Host-associated > Plants > Roots > Rhizosphere >...
ACGGAAGGCCCCGTCGCGGCTCAGGCCGCCTTCGATGAAGACGCCCTGGGTCACGCCGTGGCGGGTGATGAGCTGGACGTAACGCTCGAGGACCTTGTGGTAGAGGGCTTCCGGATAGCGGCGCCGCACGAAATACGAACCGAAGCTCTTGAACAGCGTCTCCAGCGGCCACACCCGCGCCCACTCACCGACGGCGTAGGAGACGGCGACCCGTCCCGAGAGGACGTAGGCCACGAGGACGTAGTCGGCGTTGGAGCGGTGGTTCATCAGGTAGACGACGACGCTGTCCCGCGGGATCGCGTTGAGAGCGGCGCGCGGCTCGTGGCCGACGCTGACTTTGTAGAGCAGCGGGAGGAGGATCCGGGCCACGCCGTAGCCGAGACGGTAGTAGGCGAGGAGGTTGAACGACGGCACGATCTCGTCGACGTATTCCTCGACCCGCGCCCACGTCGCCTCGACGCTCTCGCCCGTCGCGCTGACGTGCGCTCCCACCGCCGCCGCGACCTCGGGATCGGCCAGAAGGGTGGCCCGGATGCGTGCGCGGCCCGCGTGCGCGTAGCGGTCGATGCGGGCGGGGAAGCGGCGGCGCACCGCACGCATCCCGCGCCAGCCCCAGGCGTGCCGCCAGACGAGGACGGCCCCGACAGCCAGGCCGCCGAGTGCGACCGCCGTCAGGGCGGCGTGGGGCATGTCTGGCCGGGAGTATAGACGGGTCAGCGGGGCCGCGGCGTGCCGCCGCGCAGCGCGATGAGTCCCTCTTCGAGAAGTCGGGCGTGCGAGTAGTCGCTGGTCGAGCGCAGGTTGGCCGGGATGTCGAGACTGCCCTCCGGCGAGACGGCCCAGCTCTGGAAGACGGAGTGCGAAGGCTCGCCGATGGCGATGCGCACGGTCTCCACCCAGCCCATCACGTCCACGAAATACGCCTGGTCCGACTCGCCGTTTTCGCTCCAGAAGATGACCCCGAACGGGATCCCCTGCCCCTCCAGGCTCGATCGCAGCAGGGCGAGGTCGCTGGCGACGTCCGCGCCGATCCGGCCCGCGTGGGCGCGGTCCACGTCGAGGTGGAAGAAGGCCGGAGTGTATCCGTTGCGTCGCAGCGCGGAGACCCAGGACAGGAGCAGGGGCGCCGAGAAGTAGGGATAGGGCTCGATCTGGCCGACGCGGAGGTGCGGACGGCTGCGTCGCGCGTCGCGGGCGAACTGAGCGGTGTGCACCGCCGCCTCCTCGAGGGAGAGCTGGCAGCTCTCCGCGCCGAGAAGGGGCTCGTCCAGCGCGAGCTCGGTCACGACAGCGCGGCGCGACTCGACGCGGCGCACCGCTTCGAGGGCCAGGGGGACGGTCGCCGATGCCGTGCAGCCCCACGGCTTGATCGCGCCGACCTCGATGCCGATGCGCACCCCCCACGCGCTCAGCCGAGTGAACGCTTCGGCCCGCGCGAGCCGGGGATAGAGGTTGCCCTTGCACTCCGGGCATTCGGAAGGCGTATCGGCCAGGAGCTGCTGCTCGTAGAACTTGAAGACGTCCGTCGACAAGCGCGCCCCTCGCCAGTCCTGGGGCTGCGTGAACATCGCGAGCAGGTCCGGGCTGCCCATGTTGGGCGCGAGCCAGACCTGGGTCGCGCGGCTGGGCCCGCCGCAGGTGGCCAGGGCCAGTGCGAGTCCAAGGACAACCGCACGCGAACGGCGCCAAGCCTGACGCAACCCTGGGACCCCGGTGGACGGTTCAGTAGGCGAGCAGCTCGCGCAGCGCGGGCAGCACGCGCGCCCGCGCAGAGAACACCTCTTCCAGCGCCTTGCTGAACGGCACCGGCGTATCCAGCGCGCCCACGCGGGAGACGGGCGCATCGAGCGCGTCGAAGGCCTCGGCGCCGATGACCGCGGCCAGCTCGCCGCCGAAGCCGCCCGTCGTCGGGGCCTCGTGGAGGACGAGGGCCCGCCCCGTCTTGCGCACGGACTGCAGCACGGTCTCGCGGTCCCACGGCAGGAGGGTGCGCAGGTCGATCACCTCGACCTCTCGGCCCTCCGCAGCCATCCGCTCGGCGGCCTCGATGGCCCAGGTCACGCCGACCGAATAGGTCACGATCGTCGCGTCCGTCCCTTCGCGCGCCACACGCGCCTGGCCCAGGGGCAGCGTGTACCAGCCGGAAGGCACGCGCTCGCGCGCGGACCGGTACAGGAGCTTGTGCTCGAGATAGAGGACGGGGTTGCCGTCCTCGAAAGCCGCGGTCAGGAGTCCCTTCGCGTCGGACGGCGTGGCCGGCGCCACCACCTTGAGGCCAGCGACGTGGGTGAACCACGCCTCGACGTTCTGCGAGTGGAACGGCCCCGCTCCCGTGCCGCCTCCGACGGGCACGCGCACCACCACCGGTACGGCCGCGCCCCACCGGTAGTGCGTCTTGGCCAGGTTGTTGACGATCTGGTTGAAGCCGCAGGTGATGAAGTCGCCGAACTGCATCTCGATCATCGGACGGAATCCGTCGAGGGCCAGGCCCAGGGCGGCGCCGACCGCGCCCGACTCGATGATCGGCGTGTTGCGCACTCGCGCCTTGCCGAACTCCTCGACGAACCCTTCCGTGACCTTGAAGACGCCGCCGTATTCCGCGATGTCCTGGCCCATGAGGATGGTCTCGCGCCGCCGGCGCATCACCTCGCGCAGGCCGTCCTGGATCGCGTCCACGTAGCGGCGCTCGGCCGCGCCAGCGGACGGCTCCGGCTCCGACACCACGAGCGCGCTGGGCGCGTAGACGTCCGCCAGCTCCCGCTCCGCGCTGGAGACGGGGTCCGGCGCGGCCAGGGCCTCGTCCACGAGCGTGTCGATGACGGGCTTGAGGTCGGCGCGGAGCTTGTCGCGCGTGGCTTCGTCCAGCAGCCCGCGCGTGAGGAGCCACTGCTCGAAGCGGGACAGCGGATCCTTGCGGCTCCACTCCTCGAACAGGTGCTGGGGGACGTAGTCGGTGCCGGACGCCTCCTCGTGCCCGCGCATCCGGAAGGTCTTGAACTCGAGGAGCGTCGGTCCGTCCCCGTTCCGCGCGCGCACGGCCGCGCGGCCCACCGCCTCCACGACCGCCAGCACGTCGTTGCCGTCCACCACGACGCCCGGGATCCCGTAGCCGATGCCCCGGTCCGCGAGGTCGGCGCAGGCGTATTGCTCCGAAACAGGCGTGGAGAGGCCGTATTGGTTGTTCTCGATGACGAACAGCACGGGCAGCTTCCAGACGGCGGCGAGGTTGACGGCCTCGTGGAAGTCGCCCTCGCTCGTTCCGCCGTCGCCGCTGAAGGTCGCGGCCACGCGCCGTTCGCCTCGGAGCTGGGCGGCCAGGGCCAGCCCGTCCGCCACGGGGACGGTTGCGCCCAGGTGGCTGATCATCCCGACGATCCGCTTCTCGAGCAGGCCGAAGTGGAACGTGCGGTCGCGCCCCTTGGTGAAGCCGCCGTCCTTGCCGAAGAGCTGGCGGAACAGACGGCCGAGGTCGAGCGAGCGCGTGGTGAAGACGCCCAGGTTGCGGTGCATGGGGAGGATCCAGTCGTCGGCCTCCAGGGCGAAGGTGACGCCGACCGCGATCGCCTCCTGGCCCATGCCCGAGAACCACTTGGACAGCCGGCCCTGGCGCAGGAGGAGGAGCGCTTTCTCCTCGATCAGGCGCGGCAGGAGGAGCGCGCGGTAGAGGCGCCGCATCCGGTCCGTGTCGAGGCCGACGGACGGCGTCGTGAAGGAAGCAGTGGTACGGACGTCGCCCATCCCGGCATTTCAGCAGGTGCGCGCGCCGTAGGCAAACGGCGCGGTCGGGCGCCGCATTGACGATATGATCGCGCCTTCTTTTCGAGGAGGTGTGATGGTGCGTTGGTGGGGTCGGTCCCTCTCGGTGGTGCTTCTCCTGGGGGGCGCCGGGGTGGCCTCGGCCCAGCAGGATTTCAGCAAGGTGGAAATCACGTCCCAGAAGCTCGCGGAGGGCGTGTACATGCTCCAGGGCGCGGGGGGCAACATCGGGCTCTCCGTGGGCGCCGACGCCGCGTTCCTGATCGACGACCAATATGCGCCGCTCACCCCGAAGATCAAGGCCGCCGTGGCCGCCCTCACGAACAAGCCGGTGAAGTTCGTTCTCAACACGCACTGGCACGGGGACCACAGCGGAGGCAACAAGGACTTCGGCGAGGCGGGCACCCTGATCGTCGCCCACGAAAACGTGCGCAAGCGGATGAGCACGGAACAGTTCATCGAGGCCTTCGGGATGAAGACGCCCGCCGCCGATCCCGTCGCCCTGCCCGTGGTGACCTTCACCGATTCCGTCGCCTTCCATATCAACGGCGAAGACATCCAAGGCTTCCACGTGGCGCCCGCGCACACGGACGGCGACACCATCGTGCAGTTCCGCAAGGCGGACGTCCTCCACGGCGGGGACACCTTCTTCAACGGGATGTATCCGTTCATCGACCTCTCCAGCGGCGGCTCCGTCAGCGGCATGATCGCGGCCACGGACCGAATGCTGGCCCTGGCCGGCGACGGCACGAAGATCATCCCGGGCCATGGTCCCCTCGCCACGAAGTCGGACCTCAAGGCCTATCGCGACATGCTGGCCACGGCGCGCGATCGCGTGGCCGCTCTCGTCAAGGAGGGCAAGACCCTGGAGCAGGTGACGGCGGCCAGGCCGCTGGCCGAGCTGGACGCCAAATGGGGCCAGGGGTTCTTGAAGGCGGACCCGTTCGTGTCCATCCTCTACAAGGACCTGTCGCGTCCGACCGGAAAGTAGGGGCCCCCCGTGTCTGCGGAGATCGACCGTTTCCTCGAAGGCTATCCCCCCGACATCCGCGACCTGGCTCATCAGGTGCGTGCCCTCGTCGCGTCCGTGACGCCGGACGCGGACGAGTACCTCAAGCGGGGCTGGAAGGTCATCTGGTACGGCTTCGGGCCGAAGATGGCGGACCAGTTCGCGGTCGTGATGCCGACGCGGAACCACGTCGGGCTCGGGTTCGCCTACGGAAGCGAGCTGCCGGACCCGAAAGGCAAGCTCGAGGGCACGGGGAAGCGGATGCGCCACGTCAAGCTGCGCACGGCCGCGGACGCCGCCGCCCCCGCGATCGCGGCGCTCCTCCGCGCCCAGGTCGCGCTCCTGCGCGCGGAGCGCGCGGGGTCGAAGGGAAAGCCGCGGCCTAAGGCGCCGACGAAGGTGAGGAAGACGCCGGCGAAGAAGGCCGCGCGAGCAAAGTCTCCTCGACGAAGGCCAGCTTCAGCGCGCTGAGGTGGGCGAGCAGCGCGGGCTCGGTGACGCCGTGCCGCGAGCGCGGGTAGAACATCATCTCGAAGGGCTGCTGGGCCTTCTGCAGCTCGTACGCGAACTGGGTGGTGTTCTGCGGGTGCACGTTGTCGTCGATCGCGCCGTGGACGAGGAGCAGCCGTCCGTGCAGATCGGCGGCGAAGAAGCGGGGGGAGCTCCGCCGGTAGCCGTCCGCGTTGCGCGCGGGCAGGTCCATGTAGCGCTCGGTGAAGACGGAGTCGTAGTTGTGCCAGTCCGTCACCGGGCCGCCCGCGATGCCCATCGCGAAGCGGCGGCTGTGGGTGAGCGCGTAGGTGACGAGGTACCCGCCGCCGCTCCAGCCGTTGATCCCGATGCGGTCCGTGTCCACCCAGCCCTGTCGTCCCAGCCAGTCCAGGCCGTCCTCCACGTCGCGTAGCTCCAGCTCCCCGAAGTTCCGGTACATCGGCCAGGCCGAGACCGCGCCCTTGCCGCTGGCGGTGCGGTTGTCGCACATCCAGACCACGACCCCGCGCTGGGCGAGGAGCTGGTGGAACAGGTAGGTCGTGCCCCCCCACGCGTTCTTGACCACCGGCGAGTGCGGGCCGCCGTACGCGTGCTGGTAGACGGGATACCGGCGGCCGGGATCGAAGTCCGGCGGGCGCAGGAGCATGGCCTCCATGGGGAAGCCATCGCGCGTGGGCACGCGGACGAGCTCCGGTCGCGCGAGGCGGTACTCGGCCAGGGCGGGCGCGGGGTTCGCATCGACCACGCGCACCTCGGCGCCGTCCGAACGGTGCAGGCGTACCTGCGGCGGCGTCGTGACGTCGCTCCAGGTGTCGAGGTAGAGAGCGAGACCGGGACTGAAGCTCGCGGCGTGTGTGCCTTCGGTGCGCGAGAGCCGCACAAGCCCCGTGCCGTCGAGGTGGATCCGATAGACGTCGCTCCCGATCGGGCTGTGCTCGGTGCCCGAGAAATACAGCCAGCCTCCCGCTTCGTCCAGGCCGAGCACGTGGCGCGCTTCCCATTCTCCCCGCGTGACCGGGCCGACCAGGGTGCCGTCGCCCCGATAGCGGTAGACGTGTTTCCAGCCCGTGCGCTCGGAGAGCCAGAGAAAGCCCCCGTCGCCCAGCCAGGTCAGGGCGGCGTCCTGCCTCTCCACCCAGGCCTTCGTCTTCTCCCGCAGCAGCGTGCGCGCTTTCAGGGTGGCCGCGTCCGCGTCCTGGAGATCGAGCCAGGTCTGTATGCGGTCCTGCACCTGGAACAGGACGCGCCGGCTGTCGGGGCTCCACGTGACGTCCACGATCAGGGGTTCGGCGGAGGCGTAGCCAGAGAGGTCCACCCAGCGTGGGCTGCCGCCCGCGGCCTCCACGATACCGAGGCGCACCTCGGGGTTCGGATCGCCGGCCTTCGGATAACGCGTCTCCTCGAGGCGGGGAGACGTGGAGATGTCGTCCACCAGCGGGTAGCGCGGCACTCGCGCCTCCTGGAGCTGCAGGAAGGCGAGCCGTTTGCCGTCCGGGCTCCACCAGTAGCCCCGGAAGCGGCCGCGGCCGTAGATCTCCTCCTGGTACACCCAGTCGAGAAGCCCGTTGAGCACATCCGCGGATCCGTCGCGCGTGAGAGCGTGCTCGACCGGGCGCCGCCCGAGGTCCACGACGTGGAGGTCGTTGGCACGGACGAAGGCGACGCGGGTCCCATCCGGACTGAAGGAGGGCTCTTCCTCGGCACCGGCCGTGCTCGTGAGCCGGGTCAGGTTGCGGGCGCGGAAATCGAAGAGGAAGAGGTCGTCGGCGGCGCTGACGAGCAGGGCCGTGCGCCGGGGGTTCATCACGTACGCGCTCCGGCGCGCCAGCGCGCGTGCCTGATCCCGGGCGACGCCGGCCGACGCGGCCAGCGCGGATTCCAGCGCGTCCGCGTCGAAGAGCGGCTCCGCCGCCCCGCTGAGCGCGTCGACGCGGAGATGATCGGTGAGGCGCGAGCGCGGATCCGTCCGCGCCCAGTGGTAGTGGTCTCCGTCGATCCAGGTCAGGGCCGGCGCGGCGTGCCCGAAGTCGACCCGCGTCTCGGGATCGAAGATGTCGGCGACGGTGAGGTCCTTCTGCCCGCTTCGCGCCGGCGCCTGCGCGGCCGCGGGCAGCGGGGCGAGCAGGAGGATGAGGACGAGCGCGCGGCCGCTCACCCTACTTCGGAAGATCGCCCTTGGTGACCGCGTAGCCGTTCGCGACCCAGCCGTTGTAGCCCCCGAGCAGCGCTTTCGCGTTCTTGACTCCGGCCTCTTCGAGCATCTGCGCCGCACGGGCGCTGGTGTGTTCGGACGGTCAAGCACAGTAGGCGACGATCGGCTTGCGCGTCGCCTTGAGTCGAGGCAGATGGTCGTTCCAGGCCGACAGCGGCACGTTGATGGCGCCGGGGATGTGGCCACCTCGATATGACTCCGCGGAGCGCGTGTCGATGACCAGGGCCTTGTCCTGATCGTGGAGTTTCTTGAACTCGGCGAGGCTGATGCGCGGCACGGCGGCGAGGTCGCCCTCGGCCCCCGCAGGGAGGGTGCCCGCGGCCACGGCCAGGGCGACGAGCAAGGCGCGCAAGGACGTCCGTCTCATGGGCAGGCCCTCCTGGGGGCAATGGCGGCTCCGGGCCGCCCTCCCATCTTAAGGCGTCGGAGGCCGCGGCGTGGACCTCACGGGGACGGCCGCCGACCCCAGGGTGGGAAGGCGCCCGCGGCCGTGGATCAGGATCTCTTCCGCCGCCTTCGCGTCGAGCGGCTTCGAGAAGAGGCTGCCCTGCGCTTCCGCGCAGCCCAGGACGGAAAGGCGCGCGCGTTCCGCCTCCGTCTCGACCCCGGTCGCGGAAACCGGAAGGGACAGCGACGCGGCCAGGCCGAGGAGCGCGGGAAGGAATGCCTCCGTCTCCCGGTCCGTCGCGGAAGTCAGGCCCGCGTCCAGCTTGAGGGCGCGCAGGCGGAAGCGCCTCAAGGCGCTGATGGAGCCGTGGCCGGTCCCGAAGCGATCGAGCACCACGCCGACGCCGAGGGCACCGACGGTTCCGAAGGCCGCGGCCACCGCGGAGGCGTCGCAGAGCAAGGTCTCCTCCGAGACCTCGAGGTCGAGAGCGGCGCCCGGGAACCCGCCCGAGTCCAGGGCGGCGCGCAGGTCGCCCGCGAGCTCGCCACGCAGGAACTGGGTGGTGGACACGTCGAGGGAGAGCCGGAACGGCACGCCGTAGCGTGCGCGCCAGCGCCCGGCCTGGGCGCAGGCCTCGCGCAGGAGCCAGGTCTCGATGCGCAAGATGCCGCCCGCGGCCTCCGCCGCCACCAGGAAATCGAGGGGCAGCAGCAGGCCGCGCCAGCGCAGGAGCGCCTCGAAGCCGCGGAGCTGGCCGGTGGCGATGTCGGCCACGGGCTGGTAGTCGACGGAGAGCTCCTGCCGGTCGAGCGCGCTGCGCAGGTCCCGCTGCATGCGCGCGCGCGAGGCGACGCGCTCGCGCATGGCCTCGTCGCAGATCTCCCAGCGGCTCCCGCCCTCCTGCTTGGCCCGGTACATCGCGGCGTCGGCGTCGCGCACCACGTCGTCCGCCCGCTCGTACGGGGTGAGGCTGAGGGCCACGCCCACGCTGGCGGACGGCACCGTCTCGTGCTCGCTGAGGAGGACGGGCGCGGCCAGGGCACGATGCACGCGGTCGGCGACGCCGGTGGCGTCGGCGACGTCCTGGATGCGCTCGAGCAGGATCGCGAACTCGTCGCCCGCGAAGCGCGCCACCGTATCGCCCGGCCGCACGGACGCCTCCAGCCGCCGCGCCACCTCCACCAGGAGCTGGTCGCCGGCCACGTGCCCGAAGGTGTCGTTCACCGCCTTGAAGTGATCGAGGTCCACGAAGAGCACGGCGAAGTGGCCCTTGCGCGTGCGATGACGGGCCAGCGCGTCGTCCAGGCGCTCGGCGAAGAGGGCGCGGTTGGGGAGGCCGGTGAGCGGGTCGTAGGCGCGGCGGTCGGTGACGTCCGTCTGCGCCCCCGCCATGCGGTACGGGCGGCCGTGGTAGCTGCGGCTGGCGAACCCGCGGCTGAGCACCCAGCGATAGGTGGCGTCCTTGTGCCGCATCCGGTGCTCGTCCTCGAAGCGGGGGCTCAGCCCCTGCAGGTGGTCCTCGATCTTGCGCTGCACGCGGTCGCGGTCCTCGGGGTGGATGCGCCCGAACCACTCGTCGATGGCCGTCCCCACCTCCGCGTCGTCGTGGCCCAGCATGCTCTTCCAGCGCGGGGAGAAGTAGGCGCGGCCGGTGCGCAGGTTCCAGTCCCAGAGTCCGTCGTTGGTCCCGCGCGCGGCCAGGGCGTAGCGCTCTTCGCTCTCGCGCAGCGCTTCCTCCGCTTCCCAGCGTTCGGAGATGTCCTCGCAGGTGGTCACGATGCCGAGGGGCTGGCCGGCCGCGTCGCGGATGACGTCGGACATGAGCTGCACGGGAAAGGACGTGCCGTCCTTGCGCAAGCGCACGCGCTCGCGCTTCCACATGCGGACGTCGCGGAGGTCCTGGGCGCGCAGGGGAGACCAGTTCGCGGGCGGGCTGAGGTCGCGCGCGTCCATGCTCAGCATCTCGGGGACGCTGTAGCCGTGCATGGACGCCTCCGCGGCGTTCGTGTAGAGGATGTGGCCGCTGACGTCGGTGATGGTGACGCCGAGCTGCATGGTCCCCACCGCCTGCTCCAGGCGCATGAGCGTGTCCGCGTTGCGCTTGCGCTCGATGGCGTAGCGCAGCGTGCGCGCGAGGAGCTGGGGATCCGGAGGGCCTTTGACCAGGTATTCTTGGGCGCCCGCCTCCAGGGCGGCCAGGCCGACCGGGTCGTCCCCCGGTCCGACCAGGATGACGACCGCCGCGTGGGCGGCCGCCGCGCACAGGGAGGGGAGGCTCTCCAGGCCCGCGTCCCCGGTGAGGTCGAAATCGGCGAGGACGGCGTCGAGGTCGCCCTGGATGAGGCGCTCGCAGCCGCGCCCCAGGTCGGACGCGGTCTCGATCTCCCACGCGCCGTGGCCCGACCCGGCCAGGCTCGACTGGACCGCGCGGGCGTACGCCGCGTCCCCTACGATGAGGAGGACACGCAGGCGATCGCGGTCGGCTCGGACGGCGCGCATACCAGTCGCACCACCACTATTCCGTCAGCTTACACCGCGGACGACGCGCGTCCGGGTGTGAGCCGACTCACTCGTGAGGGTCCGCACAGGACCGGAATCAGCGGCCCTTGGGGAACAGGGAGAGCAGGATGCCGATGAGTCCCGAGACGAGGGACAGGTAGCGGCCGAGCTCGAACTTGCCCGCCTCGTATTTGACGTAGTCGCCGATCGATGTCCCCTCGGGGATCCCTTCCAGCCCCGCCATGTGCGAGGAGCAGTAGAAGAAACCCACGATGCCCACGAGCAGGAGGAGGGCTCCGAGCGTTCGCATCGTCTTATTCTCCCGTGAAGCGCGCCGGCCGCTTTTCGAGGAAAGCGGTGGTGCCTTCCAGCTTGTCCTTCGACTCGAACGTGATCGCCTGGGCCGTCGATTCGTAGACGAGCCCCGCGCCGAGCGGCATCTGGGTGGACGCGTTCAAGGCCAGCTTGGCCAGCCGTACGGCCAGGGGGCCCAGGGCGAGGACGCGCTCGGCCAGGCGGCGCGCCGCCGCCTCCAGCTCTCCCGCCGGCACGACCTCCGACACCAGTCCCGCGGCCAGGGCCTGCCGCGCATCCCAGCGCGCGCCGGTGAGGATCATCTCCTTCGCGCGGCCGAGGCCGACGATGCGGGGCAGGCGCTGGGTGCCGCCCGCGCCCGGGATGATGCCGAGCGTGGGCTCGGGGAGGCCGAAGACCGCGCTCTCGGACGCGATCCGGAGGTCGCAGGCCAGGGCCAGCTCGCAGCCGCCGCCGAGCGCGTACCCGTTCACGGCCGCGATGGTCACCGCATCGTGCGCCTCCACCGCCGACATGAGGCGCG
>Ga0207683_10005180_pt1 | contig 11193 bp, 11 predicted proteins | sample KBSM73metaG_FD_184333 | JGI IMG/M metagenome (GOLD analysis project Ga0207683, IMG submission 184333) | Miscanthus rhizosphere microbial communities from Kellogg Biological Station, Michigan, USA - KBS M7-3 metaG (SPAdes) (version 2) | ecosystem: Host-associated > Plants > Roots > Rhizosphere >...
AGCTCCTGGCCGCGGCCGAGAAGACGGCATCCGAGGAGGGCCGCGACATCGTCCTTTCGATGCTCGTCGTCGGCCTGATCTTCGTTGGCTTCGCGATCGGCGGCGACCTGCTCGCGAAGCTGCGCAAGAAGCACTAGCCACTTCCTAGACTGGCGCTCGTGCCGACGCCGCCGCGAGACCTCCGCGAGTGGATCGCCCTCCTCGAGCGGGAGGGGGAGCTCCGGCGAATCTCGGTCGAGGCCGACCCCGATCTCGAGATCACCGAGATCACCGACCGTGTCGTGAAGGGCGGCGGTCCGGCGCTCCTGTTCGAGCATCCGAAGCACTCGCAGCACCCCCTCCTGATCAACCAGTTCGGGACAGAGAGGCGGATGTGCATGGCGTTCGGCGTCGAGTCGCTCGACGACGCGGGCGCGAAACTCGGCGACATCCTCGACATGCAGCCGCCCGACGGCATCCGCGAGAAGGTGAAGGGCCTCCTCAAGCTCAAGTCGGTCGCCGATGCGCGGCCGAAGACGGTGTCGAAGGGCGCGTGCCAGGAGGTCGTCCTCGAAGGAGCCGACGTCGACCTCACACGGCTTCCTGTCCAGCGGTGCTGGCCGGGCGACCCGGCGCCGTTCATCACGCTCCCGGCCGTGATCACGAAAGACCCGAAGACGGATACGCGCAACGTCGGGATGTACCGGATGCAGGTCATCGATCGCGGCTCGACCTTCATGCACTGGCAGATGCACAAGGACGGACGAGCGGACCTGCTCGCAGCGGAGGACGGCCGGATCCCGGTCGCGGTCGCGATCGGGCTCGACCCGGTGACGGCATACTCGGCGAGCGCTCCGCTCCCGAAGCACCTCGACGAGCTCATGCTTGCCGGCTTCCTGCGCGGCGAGCCCGTTGAGCTCGTCGCCTGCAAGACGGTGCCACTGGAGGTGCCGGCGAACGCCGAGATCGTCCTCGAGGGCTGGGTCGCCAAGGACGACGTCGGGATCGAGGGACCGTTCGGCGACCACACGGGGTACTACTCGCACGCGGAGCCCTTCCCGATCTTCAGGATCTCGGCGATGACCATGCGCCGCGACGCGATCTATGCCTCGATCGTCGTCGGCAAGCCTCCCGCCGAGGACGCCTGGCTCGGCAAGGCGACGGAGCGCATCTTCCTTCCGGCCGTGCGCATGACGCTCCCCGAGGTCGTCGACTACGACCTCCCGGTCGCCGGCGCGTTCCACAACTGCGTCATCGTCTCGATCCGGAAGGCCTTCCCCGGCCACGCCCAGAAGGTCATGCATGCGCTCTGGGGACTCGGGATGCTGTCGCTCTCGAAGTCGATCGTGGTCGTCGACGAGCATGTGGACGTCCACGACTACGAGGACGTCTTCTTCCGGGTCACGGCGAACGTCGACCCGAAGCGCGACGTCCTGATCACCGAGGGTCCTCTCGACCACCTCGACCATGCTCCCGGCAGGCAGTTCTACGGCGGAAAGCTCGGCATCGACGCGACGCACAAGCTGCCCGAGGAGGACGCGCGGCCCTGGCCGGAGGAGATCGCCATGTCCCCGGAGATCAGGGAGCGTGTGACGCGGCGGTGGGCCGAGTATGGGCTCGACGCCTTGTCGTGACGCGCGTCCTCCGCAAAGTGCAGAATCCCCGCGTCGCGACATACGGCACGTCGTTGACAGGCGGAACCGCAGGGCGATTGAATCCACCGCAGGGCGCGATTTGAGCGACACGAGTCACGACACCCCGCACGGATCAGGGCCGAGCCTCTGGCCGATCGCGTTCGCGATCGGGGTTGCGTGCCTCCTGGTGGGGCTGGTGATCAGCTGGATCCTCGTCGTCATCGGCGTCGTGATCGCCGTCGCGTTCGGTGTGCTCTGGGCTCGCGACGTCACGCGCGACGTCCGCGGGGAGGTTCCGCAGGTCGAGCCGGAAACGCGTGCGGTGGCCGACGAGCCGAGCGTCTCGACGACCACCGCGACTCCGACCGAACCGCTCGGCACGTCATACACGCGCTCGCGCTTCCTCGAGGCGTCGACCATCGGGCTCGGGGCGGCGATCGGCGCGGTCGTCACGCTCCCGGTTCTCGGCTTCACGGTCCTGCCGTCGTTCACGAACCTCGAGGAGCACGACGCCGACCTCGGGCCGCTCGAGAACTTCCCGGAGGGCCAGTACGTCATCGCGACGTTCCTCTCCAACCCCGCTGCGGGCGAGGTGAGCCGGCGGACCACCTTCGTGCGCAACAACGGCATGACCGATGCCGGCGAGCCGAGCTTCACCATCCTCTACAGCCGCTGCGTCCATCTCGGCTGCCCCGTGCAGCCGAACGGGCCGATCGACGAGGAGGCCGCGAAGAAGGTCAAGAACGTCGAGCTGCGCCCCGTGCTCGCCCAGTCCTTCGGCTGCCCGTGCCACGGCGGCCTGTACGACGCGGAGGGCAACCGCCGCGCAGGCCCGCCCGTGCGCTCGATGGATCGCTACACGTACTCGATCAAGAACGGGCACCTCGTGCTCGGCGAGCTCTACTCGGTCGGCAACGTCTCCGGCACGGGCGCCACGGCCCAGATCTCCCGCTACCCGTGGTCGGTGCCGGGAACGCACGTCGATGGCGTCGAGGCGTGGCTGTACCCGATCGTCCCGAGCCAGGTCACCGGGTAGACGATGGCGGCGAAGTCCAAGCGCCAGACGATGGTCGACATGGCGGTGCTCGCGCCGCTCGACTGGATCGACGAGCGAACCGGTGCCGTGCGCGGGACGAAGTGGTTCCTCTTCCGGAACGTCCCGCGCGACGTCAGCTGGATGCAGACGCTCGGCTCGGCTGCTCTCACGGCGTTCATCGTGCAGGCGCTGACCGGCGCGATCCTCGCCATGTACTACGAGCCGTCGGCGTCGATCGATCCTGTCACGGGCAAGCCGGTCGCGTACTCGACCATCCAGGCGATCACGGACGACCTCACGCTCGGCTGGCTCGTGCGGGGCATGCACCGGTGGGGGGCCAGCGTGTTCATCATCCTGCTCTTCCTGCACATGGGCCGCGTGTTCCTGTTCGGCGCGTACAAGTACCCGCGCGAGTTGACCTGGATCACCGGCGTGCTGATCCTCGCGACCGGGATGCTGATGGGGTTCACGGGCTATCTCCTGCCGTGGGACCAGACCGCGTACTGGGCATCGGCGGTCGGGATCAACCTGAACGGGACGGCGCCGTTCGCAGGCCCGTGGCTCGCGCAGTTCCTCGCCGGTGGCCCCGAGATAAGTACGGAGACGCTGCCGAAGTTCTACGCAATGCACATGCTGCTGATACCCGGCCTCCTGATCCCGCTGATCGGGATCCACATCTATCTCGTCACCCGGCTCGGCGTCAGTTCGCCGCCGTGGTCGTCCGAGGAGGCGGGTCGTGAGCGGCCGCCCGTGCAGCCGACCGGCGCGCGTGCGGGGCTCGTCCGCGGAAGCGGAGGCGACTGATGGCCCGAGACCTCGGCGAGCTGAATCGCGAGGACTTCGCCCGCTACAAGGACGACGTCAAGAAGGAAGGGAAGCCGTTCTTCCCGCCTGCGATCCTTCACGACACGATCATGTCGCTCGTCGTCGTGTGCGTGATCGTGGCGCTCGCGGCGATCTGGTACTACACGGCGGATGGAGTGAAGTCCGGGCTCCTCGGCCCGTGGTACACGGAACCGGCCGACGCGGGGACGACCAACTTCATCCCGCGCCCCGACTGGTACTTCTACTTCCTCTTCTACCTCCTCCGGATCTTCAAGTGGCCGGAGACGGTGTTCATCGCCACGGTCGGCATCCCGACCATCTGCCTCGTCCTGCTCCTGGGGCTGCCGTTCTACGACCGGCGGCGTGAGCGGCGCCCGACTCATCGCCCGGTCGCCATGGTCGCCGCCGTCCTCACGATCCTGTCGATGGCGGTCCTGACCTGGAAGGGCGCTACCGCGAAGGAAGCGCTCGGATCGGAGCTCGTACTGCTCGTCCCCACGTGGGCGCAGGAACAGGGCTTCACCGGCAACGAGCAGGCCGAGAAGGGGGCGACGCTCTTCGCGCAGTCGGGCTGTCTCAACTGCCACACCTACCTCGGGCAGGGAGGGGGCAACCTCGGGGCACCCGACCTCTCGTCGATAGGCGCGTCGAACGACGCTGCGTTCTTCGTCCAGTACCTCACCAACCCGGCTGCGTTCGGGAATACGGTGATGGGCTCCTACTCGTACCTCGGGCAGGACAACCTCGACGCGCTCGGTGCTTTCCTGGCCGCCTCGAAGGGTCCAAAGTAGTCCGCAGGCCAGAAACCCGCTAGCGCGGGATTCTGGCCGCGAGAGTCAAAGACGCTCGCTGCGTCGGTCCCGTCGCTCGCACAGTCCTAGGGCGCATAGCCTTACGGCGTGAGGGTCTTCCTCGGCGTGACGGGTGCGTCCGGCGCTCCGTATGCGGAGCGGCTGCTGCGCGCGCTCGCAGCCGTGGACTGCGAGGTCGGGCTCTGTGCGTCCCGGTCCGGCGTCGAGGTGCTCGCGACGGAGCTCTACCGCGACCCGTCGCTCGATCGCGAGGAGGTCCTCGAGCGCTTCGTCGGAGGGGCCGCAGCACAGGTGACCGTGTACGGTGAGAACGACTTCCGCAGCCCGTATGCGAGCGGCTCCGCCCGCGTGGACGCCTACGTGATCTGCCCGTGCTCCATGGCCACGGTGGGGACGCTCGCGTCCGGAGCGATGCAGAACCTCATCCACCGTGCCGCCTCGGTGGCGTTGAAGGAGCGTCGCAAGCTCGTGCTCGTGCCGCGGGAGACGCCGCTCTCGTCGATCCACCTGCGCGGGCTCGCGACCCTGAACGAGGCCGGCGCCGTCGTCCTCTTCGCGGCGCCGGGCTTCTACCACGGCGCCGAGTCGATCGACGACCTCGTCGACTTCGTCGTCGCGCGCTGCCTCGATCAGCTCGGGATCGACAACGTGCTCGTCGCACGCTGGGGCGACACATGACCTACGAGTCCGGGACGCTGGCGCCAGACTCGGTTCGGGGCATGTTCGACCGAATCGCTCCGGTCTACGACGTCATGAATCGCGTCATGACGGTCGGGCTCGATCAGCGCTGGCGGAAGCTTGCCGTCACCGAGGCCGTCTGGCCCGGAGATCGCGTGCTCGACGCCTGCTGTGGAACCGGCGACCTCGCGGTTGAGGCCGAGCGTCGAGGCGGGCGAGTCGTCGGGCTCGACTTCTCCGAGAAGATGCTCGAGCGAGCGCGACGGAAGTCGGGAGCGATCGAGTGGGTCGAGGGCGATGCTCTGGCACTGCCCTTCGACGCCGGTGCGTTCGATGCAGCCACCGTCGGTTTCGGGGTGCGCAACCTCGCCGACCTCGAGGGGGGCCTGCGGGAGCTGGCCCGTGTCCTGCGTCCGGGTGGGACGCTCGCAGTCCTCGAGATCACACGCCCGCGTGGAATCCTGAAGCCGTTCTTCCGGCTCTGGTTCGACGTCGTCGTTCCGCTCCTCGGTCGAGTGCTCCCGGGCGGGGAGGCGTACACCTATCTTCCCGCGAGCGTCCGCCGCTTTCCGGGACCGGACGACCTTTCGGCGCTCCTCGAGAGCGCCGGCTTCGAGAGCGTCCGCTACCGGCTCCTCGGCGGAGGCATCGTCGCGCTCCACGTCGGGGTGAAGCCGTGACCGCTCTCGAGGTCGTCCGCGCGGCCGCTGGACTCGACGACTACCTCGCCGACGTCGAGGAAGAGCTTCAACGCGCGGTCGAGCGCTACCCGGGCCTGGTTGCCGAGGTCGGGACCACCGCGCTCGCGGCCGGCGGAAAGCGCCTGCGTCCCGCCCTCGCGTTCCTCTCGTCCTCCCCCGACGATCCCCCGCCTGTTCCTGCAGGCGTCGCCGTCGAGCTCGTGCACATGGCAACGCTCGTCCACGACGACCTCATCGACGGAGCAGCCGTGCGGCGTGGCCGTGCGGCTGCGTGGAGTGAGCACGGCGAGAACGCCGCGAAGGCGGCCGGCGACTACCTGTTCGCCAGGGCGTTCTCCGTGCTCGCCGCCACCGGTGACGGCCGGGCGGTCGCCGTCCTCGCCGAGGCGTCACTCGCGCTCGCGCGCGGTGAGGCGATGCAGCGGCGGCAGCGCCACGACCCCTCGACGTCGATCGAGGAGTACCTCGAGCGCTGCTCCCTGAAGACCGGCAAGCTCTTCGAGGCTTCGTGCGTGCTCGGGGGAGGGAACGGCGAGTACGGCCGGCTCCTCGGGATCGCATTCCAGATCGCCGACGACGTCCTCGACTGCAGTGGGGAGACGATCGAGACGGGGAAGGTTCCCGGGACGGACCTCCGCGACGGCACCCCGACGCTCCCGCTGCTCCTCGCCGCGCAGGAGGACGACGTCGTACGAGACGCCCTCGCGGGCGGGCCACAGGAAGGAGCGCTCGTGCGTGTGGCGGCGAGCGGTGCACTCGAACGGTCCCGCGAGCTGGCGCTCCACTACGCTTCGGAGGCAAGGTCCTGCCTCGACGGCGCTCCGCGCCGAGACGAGCTCGAGGCGCTCACGCGGGCCGTCGTGGAGAGGAGAAGCTGATCGCCGTTCTGGAGCTCAAGACCCTGGAGCCGATCCGGGAGAAGATCGATGCGGGAGAACGCCTCGACTTCGACGACGGCGTCGCGATCCTCGAGTCGGACGACCTGCTCGAGCTGGGAGCTCTCGCCGACCTTGCCCGACGCGCTCGTGGAGGAACGGACGAGGTCTTTTTCGTCCAGAACCTGTACGTGAGCCAGACGAACGTCTGTCGCGTGAAGTGCAAGTTCTGCGCCTTCGCGGCCACGCGGAAGCAGGAGCACGCGTACACGCTCACCACCGACGATCTCGTCGCGGACGTCCTCGCCCAGCGCGAGATCACGGGGTTCACCGAGCTGCACATGGTCAACGGCGAGAGCCCGCACGTCGACTTCGACTTCTACCGCTACACGATCGCCGCGCTCCACGAGGCGCTGCCCGACGTGCACCTCAAGTGCTACACGGCCTCGGAGATCCACCACATGACCACGCTCTCCGGCCTTACGCACGAGGAGGTCCTGCGCGAGCTGCAGGCAGCAGGCCTCGGCTCGCTCCCGGGTGGCGGCGCCGAGGTGTTCGCGGACCGCGTGCGGCGGCTCGTCGCCCCGGGCAAGGAGTCTCCCGAGATCTGGTTCCACGTCCACGACGCGGCGCATCGGATGGGTATGCCGACCCATTGCACGATGCTCTACGGGCACGTGGAGACGTACGAGGAGCGTGTCGACCACATCCTCCGCCTGCGCGAACAGCAGGACCGCACCGGCGGTTTCCTCGCCTTCATCCCGCTCGCCTTCCACCCCGAGAACACGGTGTTCGAGCGTCGCGGGTGGCGCCACACGACCGGCGCCGACGATCTCAAGATGCTCGCGTTCTCGCGGCTGATGCTCGACAACGTCGAGAACATCAAGGCCTACTGGATCATGATGGGCATGCCGCTCGCGGCGGTGGCGCTCCACTTCGGGGCCAACGACGTCCAGGGAACCGTCGTCCGCGAGCAGATCTTCCACGCCGCGGGTGCGCGCACCGAGACCGAGCAGAAGATCGACGAGCTCGTCCGCTTCGTCAGCGAGGCGGGCCGCATTCCCGTCCAGCGCGACACGCTCTACCACGAGCTGCGGCGGTGGTGAGTGAGTCGTGAGGGAGCACCGAGCAAGAAGCCAAAGACGGAGCCTGCTGCCGGTACCCCGATCTGGGTCTGGTTGGTCTACGGGCTCGGGCTCCTCGCCGGGACCGTCATCGTCTTCTCGCTCCTGTTCACCTTCGGTGCGCTCGCGCTGTCGAGCGACGTCGCCGTGGGCTACGACTTCTCGTGGCCCGCTGCCATCCTCTGGGGCGGGATCGTGCTCGCCGCGGTCGTGACCTGGATCGTGCGGCGGCGGCAGCGATGAGGCTCGGACGCATCTCGTACGTCAACATGGCGCCGGTCTTCTACCGACTCGAAGCCGATGTCGAGGAGGTTCCGGGCGTCCCGACCGAGCTGAGTCGCATGCTGCTCGACGGCGAGATCGACATCGCTCCGATCCCGTCGATCGAGTACGCACGGAATGCGGATCGGCTGCGGATCCTGCCGCGTGTGTGCGTCTCGTCCGAGGGCGCGGTCGACTCGATCCAGCTCGTCACGCGGCTGCAGTTCGGGCAGATCCGGTCGGTCGCCGTGACGCCTGAAAGCGCGACGTCGGTCGTTCTCACCCGCATCCTGCTCCCGAAAGCGGAGATCCTCCCGCTCGGGATGGAGGCGGACGCGACCCTCCTCATCGGCGACGCGGCGCTCCACAGCGCGTACGAGGACCCGACGCCGCACTTCGACCTGGGCCGGCTCTGGCTCGAGAAGACAGGGCTTCCGATGGTCTTCGCGGTCTGGGCGGCGCGCGAGCCTCTGGCCGAGGGCCTCGTCGAGCTCGAGCACGCACTCGTCGCGTCGGTTCGCCTCGCACGCTCGGAGCCGGAGCTCCTCGCGCGCCGGGCGAGCGAGACGTACGGCTATCCCGCAGGCTTCCTCGCGCGCTACTTCGAGAAGCTCCGGTACAGCTTCGGGCCGCGCGAGCGCGCGGGCTTCTACACCTTCCTCGAGATGGCCCGCGACGTCGGCGCGCTCGACCACGTGCCCGAGCTCCGGTTCGTTCGCGAGGAGGTGCCCGCATGACGATCACCGCCGAGCCGGCTCCCGCGGTCGACGACGTCCTCGACAGGGCCGTCGGTGGCGAGCGGATCTCGGACGACGACGCCATCGCGCTCCTGCGTTCGCGCGACCTCGTCGAGATCGGCCGCGTCGCGAACGAGGTGCGGAACCGTCTGAACGATCCGTCGCGGGTGACGTTCATCGTCGATCGGAACCTCAACTACACGAACGTCTGCGTCACGGACTGCGACTTCTGTGCGTTCTACCGCCGACCAGGCGACGTGCGCGAGGGCTACCTCCTGCCGAAGCCCGTCATCTACAAGAAGATCGAGGAGACCCTCGCGATCGGGGGCACGGGGCTCCTCATGCAGGGCGGTCATCACCCCGACCTCGGGATCGACTACTACGAGGATCTCTTCAGCTCGATCAAGGCCCGGTACAAGATCCACCTGCACGCCCTTTCGCCCCCCGAGATCCAGCACATCGCGCGGCGCTCGAAACTGACGGTGCCAGAGACGTTGTCGCGGCTTCGCGACGCCGGCCTCGACTCCGTCCCGGGCGGCGGCGCCGAGATCCTCGTCGACCGTGTCCGGGCGATCATCGCGCCGAAGAAGACGAAGTCCGAGGAGTGGCTCGATGTCATGCGTCAGGCGCATCGGCTCGGCATGTCGACGACGGCGACGATGATGTACGGCCATGTCGAGACGCTCGAGGAGCGGGTCGAGCACATGCGGAAGGTCCGCGAGCTCCAGGACGAGATGCAGGGCTTCCGCGCCTTCATCTCGTGGACGTTCCAGCGCGACGGCAATCGGATGGACGACATGGTCTCGGATGACGCGATGCCGACCTCCTTCGACTACCTGCTCACGCAGGCGGTCTCGCGGATCTACCTCGACAACGTCCCGCACATCCAGTCGTCCTGGGTGACGCAGGGGATGAAGGTCGGGCAGGTAGCGCTCGGCTTCGGTGCCGACGACATGGGCTCGGTCATGATCGAGGAGAACGTCGTCTCGGCAGCGGGGACGACGCACCGGACGACCACGGACGAGCTCGTCCACCTCATAAAGGCGCTGGGCAAGACCCCGGTGCAGCGCGACACGCTGTACCGCGACGTCCGCGTGTTCGAGTAGCCACGCGCCCGGACGGGCTGTACGGATCCTGTAAGACGCTGCAAAACCGCGATTTCGGTCGGCTACCCTCGGCGAGCCGTGCCTCGCCTCGCCCTCGCTGCCATCGCCGCCGTCCTCGCGACGGGTGTGTGGGCGGGTCCCGTGGGCGCGCAGACGACCCCGCTCTTCCCCGGAGCGACATACGAGCAGAGCGTCGAGTTCACGCCGCACGGCCCGGTCTCGATCAACGTCGTTCGCGGTCCACGCCCGGTCGGTCTCTACCGGCTTCGGCCGGTGCTGTCGAACGAGTCGATCGTCCAGCGCGAGACCCTGTCCGCCATGGAGAAGCGGCTGACGACGCAGGCGACGTCGGTCGGCGTCAACGGCGACTACTTCTCGCCCTCCGACGGTAGACCCAGCGGGATCCTCCTCCGTGACGGTGTCCTCGCGACACCGCCGAACGCATCGCGGTCGAGCACCGGTGTCACCCTGGACGGCCTGCTCGATGTGCGTCGGGTGAGCTTTCGCGGGACCTGGCGAGGCTCGGGCCAGCGTCGCGCGCTGAACTTCCTGAACAAGGCGCCCGGCACGAACGGCATCTCGCTGTTCACCTCCGACTGGGGTTCGACGACTCCGCGCGTCGCCGGTGCATTCGCGGTGGTGCTCGGCGCGTTTCCGCCGGCTACCCCCAACACCGACCTCGCGGTGCCGGTCGCATCGGCGGGGCCGGCCACTTCCGTTCGCATCCAGCCGGGCAGCGCGGTCCTCGTCGCACGCGGCAATGCCGCAACGAAGCTCCAGGTGGAGGCCCAGCCTGGATCGGTGGTCACGCTTCGGCTCGTGCTCACACCGGACTGGGCGGTCGTGTCCGACGCGATCGGAGGAGGACCCGTCCTCGTCCGTGACGGCGTGCCGGTGTACAGGTCGAACGAGGCGTTCACGATCGCCCAGCTCGCGCCGCGTGGGCCCCGGACCGCGGTGGGCCAGCGCGCCGACGGTGGCATCGTGCTCGTCACGACCGACGGACGCCAGCCCGGCTTCTCGGTCGGCATGACGAACTTCGAGCTCGCGCAGACGCTCGTCCGCTACGGCGCCGTTCGGGGAATGGCACTCGACGGTGGAGGGTCGTCGACGATGGCGTTCGAGGGAACGGTGCTGAACTCGCCGTCTGACGGCAAGGAGCGAGCGGTCTCGACGGCTCTCCTGCTGACCGAGACCGGAACGGATCCGCGGTGGGCGCTCCTGACGATCCCCGCGATGTACGGCTTCGCCTATCAGTGGGGCTTCCTGAATTTCCTCGTCGCCGCGCCGCTCGGCCTGCTGTTCCTCTGGCTGACGTTCCGCCAGGCGAGGAATCCGACGCTCCGCGGAGCGCTCGCGCTCGGCGCCGGGATCATCGCGCTCTTCTTCTGTCACGCCCTCATCTGCGTCTTCTTTGGCGCGATC
>Ga0207683_10005181_pt1 | contig 11193 bp, 5 predicted proteins | sample KBSM73metaG_FD_184333 | JGI IMG/M metagenome (GOLD analysis project Ga0207683, IMG submission 184333) | Miscanthus rhizosphere microbial communities from Kellogg Biological Station, Michigan, USA - KBS M7-3 metaG (SPAdes) (version 2) | ecosystem: Host-associated > Plants > Roots > Rhizosphere >...
CGTTCAGCCGCATCGCGTCGCGCAACGTGTCGGCGATCCGGTCGGTCATCGGCACGACGTCGCGCAACTTCGCGCGCGGCGCGATGGCGTGGAAGATTTCCTTGACCGGCGCGGCGAGCGCGGCCGGATCGGACTGCACGCGCACCAGCAGCATGCCGTTCAACGGCATTTCTTCGGGCTGGTAGGTTGTCGGACGTTCGGCCTTTTCGTTGAGCGAATGCAGTTTCTGCGTCGGCACGATGCCGACGATCGTCAACGCGCGCATCGGCGACTTGTCGTCGACGCCCATCATGAATTTCTGGCCGAGCGCGTCGCTGTCACCGAACACCTGTTGGGCGAACTTCGCGTCGACGATGGCGACCGAGGAACGCGCGTGGACTTCCTCGGCGGTGAATGCGCGTCCGCGCACGAACGTGGTCCCGAGCGCGGTGAAATAGTCGGCGTTGACGAACGCGCGATTGGCGATGGCCTGGGTCGACGGATCGGTGTCTTCCTGACCCGGCAGGGTGAAATTGCTCACGCTCATGCTCCAGCCGAACGGCGCCAGCGACCCGAGGCCGACCGCGCTCACGCCGGGCAGCGCGCGCACGCGCTCGACAAACTCGCGCGTGGCCGCCATCGCCGCTTCGTTCGCCGCCGGTTCTGCTGGCGCGCCGCCCTCGGAGTGCGGCAGGTCGGCCATCGCCGAGATCGCCAGCTGGTTGCGGTTGAAGCCGACGTCTTCGGCCAGCAGACGCTGCGAACTGCGCAGCAACAGTCCGACGCCGACAAGCAGCGCGGCGGTCAGCGCGATTTGCGCGACAATCAGTGCCTGGCGTGCGCGCTGCGCGCCACGGCCCGCCGTCTGCCGCGCCCCGCCCGAGCGGATCGCCAGCGCCAGGTTGCGGCTCTGCAGCCACGACGCACTGGCCGCCATGATCACGGCCAGAACGACGGCGAGCGCGGCGATGAACGCCAGCGTCACCGGGTCGAGGCCGATAGCCTGCGGCGCATCGCCGGGCACGAGATCGAAGCGGCGCAGCAGTTCCAGCGCCGGCGGAATCGTGGCCACGCCGAGCAGTGCGCCGAGCAGGCACAACGTCAGTGTTTCGGCGATCGTCTGGCGCAGGCGCCGCCACGGACTCGCGCCGAGCGCGTCGAGCACGGCCAGTTCGCGGCGCCGTGCAAGCAGGCGCGCGATGTAGAGATTGCAGATGTTGGCAACTGCAACAAGCAGCACGAGCGCAACCGCCAGCAACATCAGTTCGAGGGCGGACCTGCGCTCGGCGAGCCACAAGGTGCGCAGCGGCTCGGCGCGGGCCTCGAAGCCGATCAGGTCGACGATTTCCTTCAGGCCGGGCAATTCGCGGGCCATGCTGCTCATTTCGCCGGCGACGTCCGCCGGAACCGTCTGCGGCTTCAGGCGCGCGATCGCATTGAGATCGCTGAACGCACCAGCCTGCTCGGGAGCGCGCTCGGCGGCGGAAAAATGCAGTGGCAACCACAACTGCGTCGTGTTGCGCGGAAAGCCGAAACCACGCGGCAGCACGCCGACGACGCGATAGTCGCCGTCGGCCAGTTTCAGGATCTGGCCGATGGCGTTGTCCGCGCCGCCGTAGCGCGTCTGCCACAGGTTCCAGCCGATGACGACGCTGCGCGCGGCACCGTCCTGGACATCCTCGTCGGCGATCAGGCGGCCAAGCGCGGGACGACTTCCGAGCATCGAGAAGACCGCAGGCTGCACCAGGGCGGCCTTGTAGGTCGACGCGGACGCATCGTCGTCTCCGGAACCGACTTGGCGCTCACGGTATCCGGCCAAACTTTCCAGCGTCTTCGTCTTGTGCGAAATCTCTTCGAAGTACGGCACGGACAAGCCGACGTTCATGCCCATGTTGGCCATGCGCACGTCGAGCGCGACGATGCGGTCCGACCCGGCAAACGGCAGCGGCTTGTACAGCAGGCCGTAGAGCACGCTGAACATGCTCGCGTTCGCGCCGAGCGTGAGCCCGAGCAGCAGGATCACGGTCGCGCTGAAGCCGGGACTGCGTGCCAGCCGGCGTAGTGCAAAACGCAGATCGCGAATCATCGCCCGCTCCTATTCGTAACGCAGTGCTTCGGTCGGACTGACGCGCGACGCGCGCCGTGCCGGCAGCCAGCAGGCGACGAACGCAGTCGCCGCGAGCACGAAGACAACACCGATCAGCGTCAGCGGATCGACCGCACCGACGCCGTACAACTGGGTCTTGACGAGTTGCGACAGCGCCAGCGAACCGACCAGGCCGATGCCGAGTCCGATGCCGGCCAGTCGCGCGCCGTCGGCGAGCACGAGCCGCAGGATGTGGCCGCGCTGCGCGCCGATCGACATGCGCACGCCGAGTTCGCCGGTGCGGCTTGCAACCGAGAACGCGAGCACGCCATAGATGCCGATCGCCGACAACGCCAGCGCGAGCGCGGCGAACAGGCCGAGCAGCAGCATCGGCGTGCGCCGGTCGTCGAGCGAGGTGCGGATACGCTCCTGCATCGTCTTGACGTCGTAGATCGGCTGTTCCGGATCGATGCGCAGCAGCGCCGCGCGCAGCGGAGGCACGAGCGTGTCTGCCGCGACGCCGGTCTTGAGCGCGAGCGTCGAGGAGCGCTCCGGCTGCTGGCGGTAGTAGTAGTAGTACGTTTCCTTGTTGGTCAACTCGTACAGCTTGTTGCGCTTGACCGTGCCGACCACGCCGACAATCGTGTACCAGGGGCCCTTCTGCTTGTCTTCCCGCGTGATGCGCTGGCCAAGCGCCTTCCCGGCATCGCCGAAGTATTTCTTGGCGAGCAGGTCATCGATCACGACGACCTTGCCAGCCTCGGCCGAATCGGCCGTCGTGAACCCCCGGCCTTGCAGCATCGGTATCTGCATTGTCTTGAAGAAATCTTCGTCGATGGTCTGGACGAAGCCGTGCGGCGCGGATTCTCCGGCCGCAAGCTCGTGCCCGTCGATGAAGTAGGAAGCCTGCGAATTGTTGTTCGTGAACGGCATCGAGCTGACGATCCCCGCCGAGCTCACGCCGGGCAGCGCGCGCACCTCGGCGAGCGCCCGCTCATAGAACTGCGCGACTGCCGCGTCGTCCTTGTAGCGGCCCTCGGGCAAATCCACGCGCACGCTCAGCACGCTCTGCGTATCGAAGCCGGGGCTTGCCTCCTGCAGGTGCACGAAGCTGCGGATCAGCAGTCCCGCGCCGGCGAGCAGCGTGACCGCGAGCGCCATCTGCACGACGACGAGCACGCGCCGCGTCGCGCGCGCCGAGCGGCTGCCGCCGCTGCCGCGGCCGCCTTCCTTGAGCACTTCGTAGGCGCGTTCGCGCCACAGCGCGACGACCGGGAACAGCCCGAACAGCACACCGGTCAGCAGCGCCAGCGCCAGCGTGAATGCAATGACACTGCCGTCGAGGCCGACGGCGAAACCGTGCGCCGCGTCATCCAGGCCGAGCAGACGGATCAGCTGCACGCACCACTGCGCGACGACCAGTCCGGCGATGCCGCCGGCGAGCGCGAGCATCAGGCTCTCGACCAGCAACTGGCGGGCGAGCCGGCCGCGGCCGGCGCCGAGCGCCGTGCGCACCGACAGTTCCTTCTGCCGCGCTGAGATGCGCGTGAGCATGAGATTGGCGACGTTGGCGCAGGCGATCAGCAATACGAATGCAACGACCGCCTGCAACAGCAGCAACACCGGAGCCAATTCACCGACGAGGTGCGTGTGCAGGTTCTTCGCGCGTCCGGTGAAGCCGGAGCTCTCGATGAACTTCTTCAAGCCGGCCCCCTCGGCGCCGCCGGACGCCGCGATGCGTTCGACGTTCGCATGCGTGATCGCATCGAGCTGTGCATTGAGCTCGGCGATCGTCGCGCCGGGCTTCAGCCGGCCGACCGACTCGGAATATTCATGACCGCGCTCTTCGTCGCTCTTCTGCTTCGGCGTGAACGCGAACGGCACCCACAACTGCGCCTTGCGGTCCGGAAACGCGAACGCGTCGTCCATCACGCCGACGACACGGTAGTTCTCGCCGTTGAGGTGGATATCGCGGCCGACGATGCCGGGGTCGGCATTGAACTGGTTGCGCCACAACGCGGCGCTGAGCACGGCGACGTGATCCTGGCCGACTTCGGCAGCGTCGGCGCCGAACACGCGACCGACCTTCGCGTCGACCTTGAGCGTCGTGAACAACGACGGCGTCGTGACATAGCCGATCAGACGTTGTGGAGCACCCTGGTCGGCGAGATTGAAACTCTCGCCGTGATACATGGCCAGGTCCTCGAGCGCGCCGGCCTGCTCGCGCCGGTCGAGATAGTCCGGAATCGACGTGCCGGCGTTCTCGAGATTCATCTTCGGATAGGTGTTGTGCACGTAGACCAGGCGCTCGCTGTCCGGGTACGGCAGCGGCCGCAACAGCATGCCGTTGATGACGCTGAAGATCGCACTGTTGGCGCCGATGCCGAGCGCCAGCGTCAGCACCGCGGCAATCGTGAAGCCCGGCTTGGCGCGCAGCATGCGCAAGCCGTAGCGCAGGTCCTGAAGCAGATGGGTCATCAACATGTTCGTGACTCCGTGGTCATTCGTAACGCAATGCTTCGATCGGCGCGATTCGCGCGGCACGGCGCGCCGGCAGCCAGCAGGCAACGAGGGCCGTGGCGCCGATCAGCAGGACGACACCGAACAGGGTCGCGGGATCGGCGACGCCGACACCGAACAGCTGCGCACGCATTGCCAGTCCGATTGCGATCGCGCCGGCAATGCCGAGAGCCAGGCCGAGTGCGGTCAGTCGGCCGCCATCGCCGAGGACCAGGCGCAGGATGTCTCGACGCTGCGCGCCGAGCGACAGGCGCACGCCGATTTCGCCGGTGCGCAACGCCACGGCGAACGCGAGCACGCCATAGATGCCGACCGCGGACAGCGCCAGTGCCACGCCGGCGAACAGCATCAGCAGCAACATCGGCGTGCGCCGGTCGTCGAGCGACAGCGCGATGCGCTCGCTCATGGTCTTGATGTCGAACACTGGTTGGTCCGGATCGATCTTGTGCAGCACGGCGCGCAGCGGCGCGACCAGCGCCGATGGCGCCATTTCGGTGCGCAGCGCCAGCGTGGCAAAACCTTCGGGCTGCTGCCGGTAGTAGGCGTAGATCGTTTCCTTCGTCGTTTGCTCGGACAGGCGCTGACGCTTGACCGTACCGACGACACCGATGATCGTCATCCACTTCGTCTTGGCCGGATCCTCGCTGTAGTTGTTGCTGATGCGCTTGCCGATCGGATCCTGTCCGGGAAAATATTTCTTCGCGAGGATTTCGTCGACGACCGCGACCAGCGGCGAGGTCGCGGTGTCCTGCGTCGTGAACGTTCGCCCGGCGAGTACCGGGATCTGCATCGACTTGAAGAAGTCTTCGTCGATCGTCGTCTGGTAGCCGTGCGGCGTGTCGCCCTTGCTGTTGTCGCGCCCCTCGACCAGGTAGCTGCCCGAACCATCGTTGCCACTGAACGGCATGTTGTTGACGAGGCCGGCCGACTTCACTCCGGGCAACGCGCGCGCCTCCTCCAGCAACTGGTCGTAGAACCGCGCCTGACTCGCGTCGTCGGGATAGCGGCTCCTCGGCAGGTCGATCATCGCGCTGAGAACGTTGTCGCTGACGAATCCGGGACTCTGCTGCTGCACATGCAGGTAGCTGCGGATCAGCAGGCCGGCGACACCGAGCAGCGCGACCGCCATCGCGGTTTGCGCGACGACCAGCGTATTGCGCAGGCGGCGTGCGCCGGGTCCCGCGCTGTTGCCGCGGCCGCCTTCGCTCAGGGCCTCGGCCGGACGGTTGCGCGCGAGCGAAAGCAGCGGGAACAAGCCGAATATGAAGCCGGTCGCGAGCGCGATCAGCAGCGAGAACACCAGCACCGACCCATCGATCGCGACGTCGAAGCCGCCGGTCTGGCCACCGAGTCCGAGGTTGCGGATCATCGAAACGCCAGCGTGAGCGAGCGCCACCCCGGCGGCGCCGCCGATCAGGGCGAGCAGGATGCTTTCGATCAGCAGCTGGCGCGCGATGCGCATGCGGCCGGCGCCGAGCGCGCTGCGCACCGACAATTCCTTCTGCCGTGCCGACAGGCGCGTGAGCATCAGGTTGGCGACATTCGCGCAGGCGATCAGCAGGACGCAGGCCACGAGCGCCTGCAGCAGCCACAGTGTCGGCCGCAAATCGCCGACCCAGAAATCACGCATCGTCTGCGCCCGCCCGGTGAAACCGGTGCTGTCGACAAATTTCTTCCAGCCGGCGCCGCGCGGCGAGCCGGCAACGCGCTCGAGATTGTGCTGCACGATCGCATCCATCTGTGCATCGAGCTGCGCGATAGTCGCGCCGGGCGCAAGCCGCCCGATCATGTCGTACGCTTCCCTGCCGCGCTCGTCGTCGCTGCGCTGCTTGTCGGTGAACGTGAGCGGCGCCCACAGGTCGGACTTGCGGTCCGGGAAGAAAAAGCTCTCCGGCATGACGCCGACGACGCTGTAGTTCGCGCCGTCCAGGTGCAGTTCGCGGCCAACGATGCCGGCGTCGCTGCCGAACTGGTTTTTCCACATGCCGTAACTGAGAACCGCGACGTGGTCGTTTCCGGGCTTCGCATCGTCTTCGGCCAGCGTGCGGCCGAGCATCGCGTTCGCGCCAAGAGTCGTGAACAGGCTCGGGGTCGTCGAAACGCCGTTCAGGCGTTCCGGCGCGGACTGCACGTTGAGATTGAAGCTGCGCGGTTGCCACAGCGCCGATTCGGCCAGCGCCGGCGCCTGCGCGCGCCGGTCGAGGTAGTCCGGGATCGACGTGCTGGCCACCAGCAGTTCACCCTTCGGGTACGTGTTGTAAAGGTGGACCAGTTGCTCGCTGTTCGCATACGGCAGCGGCTTGAGCAGGAGCGCGTCGATCACGCTGAACACTGCCGTATTCGCCCCGATGCCGAGCGCGAGCGTGAGCACCGCGGCGAGCGTGAAGCCCGGCTTGACCAGCAGCATGCGTGCGCCGTAACGCAGATCCTGAAGCAGATGATTCAGCATGTTCGCAGTCTCCGGTTCATTCGTGACGCAGGGCGACAATCGGATTGAGACGCGCTGCACGGCGCGCCGGCAACCAGCAGGCGACGAACGCGGTCGCAACCAGCACGACGGCAACCGCGGCGAGGCTGGGCAGATCGATCGGTGCGACATCGAACAGCCGGCTGCGCAACATCAAGCCGGTCGTCAACGCGCCAAGCACGCCCACGCCCACGCCGACGCCGACCAGGCGCGCGCCGTCGGCGAGCACACCACGACGCACGCGGCCACTGTCGGCGCCGATTGCCATGCGCAGACCGATTTCGCTGGTGCGCTGCTCGACGCTGAAAGCGAGCACGCCGTAGATGCCGATCGCGGCGAGCAGCAGCGCGCTGATCGCGAACAGCCCGAGCAGCTGCAGCGGCACGCGTCGGCCGGTCAGCGAATTCTTGATGCGCTGGTCGAGCGTGCTGATGTTGAACAACGGCTGCTCGGCATCGACCGTTCGAATCGCCGCGCGCAGCGCTTCGACCAGGCTCGCTGGTGCAGCGGCCGTGCGCAGCGCGAGAAACACGCTGTCGCCGGGATGCCCACCGAGGTTGAAGTAGAACGTTGGCTTCTCGGCCGGCTGCGTCAGGTCCCAATGCTTGACCGCGCCGACCACGCCGACGATCGTCCATAGGTCGCCGGCGCCACTGCTGCCGAGCGTGATGCGCTGGCCGATCGCGTTGCCGTCCGGAAAGTAGCGGCGCTCGAACGAACTGTCGACGACGATGCTTTTCGCCGGCGCGTCCCAGTCAGCCGCGGTGAAAACGCGGCCGCGCACCACCGGGATGCGCATCGTCGTGAAGAACCCGTCGTCGACGCTGCGCCAGGCCGCGTGCGGAAGCGAGCCCTCGACAGTACGACCCTCGATGCGGAACACGATGCCGGCGTTCTCGCCGGAGAACGGAAGTTTCGTCGTCGCGCCGGCCTGCTCGACGCCCGGCAACGCGCGTGCCGCGTCGAGCATGTGCCGCAGGCCGCGCGCCTGCGCCGCCGCGTCGGGATACTTTGCAGCCGGCAGCGTCAGATGCGCGGTCAGCACACCGGCGCTTTCGAATCCCGGATCCTGCTGCGCGGCGTTGTAGAAGCTGCGCAAGAGCAGGCCGGCGCCGGAGAGCAGCGCGATCGCAAGCGTGATCTGTACGACGACAAGCGTGGCCCGCAGGCGGCGCGCGCCGCGGCTGCCGCCGGCGAGGCGGCTGCCTTCATGCAACGTTGACTGCGGCCCCGTACCGGTCGCCATGAACGCCGGCGCAAGGCCGAACGCAAGCGTGGCAATCGCGGTGACAAGGAGCGTGAACGCCAGCGTGCGCGCGTCGATGGCAAATGTTGCCCACGCTGGCAGCAGGCCGGAGCTGGCGACGATGCTGACGCCGAACCACGCGCCGGCAACGCCGAGGGCGGCGCCGAGGGCGGCGAGCAGCGCCGCTTCCGTCAGCAGCTGGCGTGCGATGTCGCTGCGCCGCGCGCCCAGTGCGGTCCGTGTCGCCAGTTCTGCGCGCCGCGCCGACAGCCGCGTCAACAGCAGGTTGGCGACGTTGGCCAGCGCGATCAGCAGGACCAGTGCAACGGCGATCTGCAAGACCACCAGTTCACCGGCATTGCGGCCGGACAGCTGTTGCCGCAGCGGGCGCGTGCCGAAACGCTGGTCGATGTCCTTGACCCAGCGCGCATACGCGCCGCCGTCGCCCGCCGCGCTCTTTTCGACGTTGCGCTGCAGGACAGCCGCTGCCTGCGCCTCGACCTGCGCCGCCGACGCGCCGGGCGCGAGCCGAGCTACGATCGACGAGAAGTTTTCACCGCGCGCGTCGTCGATCAGCTGCTCCGGCGCAAATGCGAACGGCACGAACAGTCCGGTCTCGGTCCGCGGGAACATGAAGCCCGCAGGCAGCACGCCGACGACGCGGTACTGCTCGCCGTCGAGTCGCAGGCTGCGCTCGAGGATGCGCGGGTCAGCGCCGAAGCGATTGCGCCAGAGCGTGTCGGTGAGCACGGCGACGTGCTCCCGCCCCGGCACCGCTTCGTCATCCGCAAAGGCGCGTCCCAGGACCGGGGAAACACCCAGAGTCGAGAACATCGAAGGCGTTACGCGCAATCCGGCGAGTCGCTCCGGCGCGGCGGCGCCTTCGACGAGATTGAAACTGACATCGGTGTACAACGCGCTGTCGGCCAGCGCGGGCACGTCGCGATGCAGGTCCACGTAGTCGGGAATCGAAACGTTGTCGGGGCCGCCGCTGCCCCAGGTCGCATACAGGTCGACAAGCCGCTCGGATTCGCGGTACGGCAACTGGCTGAGATACACGCCGTCGATCAACGTGAACACGAGCGTATTCGCGCCGATGCCGAGCGCGAGCGTCAGAACCGCCACGAGCGTGAACCCGGGCTTGGCCGCGAGTACACGCAGGCCGTGGCGCAGGTCCCCCAGAAGATGAGCGAGCATTCAACGCCCTCCTATTCGTGACGCAGTGCGACGGTCGGCGCTAAGCCCGCTTTGGCGGCCCGCGACCGCAGGCCGTGACGCAGATCCTGGAACAGCGGGAGCATCGGAATCCTCCGCTCGTGCCGCGGGATTTCAGCTGCGCACGACCGCCGCGCGCACCCGTTCGTCTTCTTCGTGACGCAGGCGATGCATCGTCGCTTCGTCGACGACGCGACCGTCGAACATGAAGATCTTGCGATCGGCAAACTCGGCGTAGCGCGGGTCATGCGTGACCATGCAGATCGACGCGCCGGCCTTGTGCAAGTCGCCGAGCAGGCCCATGACCGCTTCGCCATTGCGCGAATCCAGGTTGCCGGTCGGTTCGTCGGCGAGCAGGATCGACGGCTTGCCGACGAGCGCGCGCGCGACTGCGACGCGCTGCTGCTGGCCACCGGACAGTTGTGCCGGATAGTGCTTGAGGCGGTGTGCCATGCCGACGCGCTCGAGCGATTCGAGCACGCGCTCCTTGCGCTCGGCCTTGGTCATGCCGTCGCGGTAGGTCAGCGGCAGTTCGACATTCTCGAAGACGCTGAGGTCGCCGATCAGGTTGAACGCCTGGAAGATGAAGCCGATCTCGCGGTTGCGGATGCGCGCGCGCTCGTTCGCGCCGATGTCCTCGACCGCGACGCCATTGAGCTGGTACTTGCCTTCGGTCGGCGTGTCGAGCAGGCCGAGGATCGAAAGGAGCGTCGATTTGCCGCAGCCCGACGGGCCCGAGATCGAAACATATTCGCCGGGAGCAATGGAAAAGTGGACGCCGGCAAGCGCGTGGGTCTCGACTTCGTCGGTGAAGAACACCTTCTTGATCGAGTCCATCGAGATCAGGGCCTGGGACTGGTTTGCGGCTGGTTGCTGGGCGGCGTTGGCTTGGGTCATCGTCGTGTCGTTCATGGGCTTCCCCGTAAGGTTTTATCTTTTGGTCGTCATTCCCGCGGAAGCGGGAATCCATTTTGCTTTTACATGGTCAAGATCAATTTGGATTCCCGCTTGCGCGGGAATGACGCCAGGTAGTGGTGTCGCAAGTAGCGCAACATTGTTCTGATGCAAACAGTCGTACTTCGGTTTGGATTTCAATTGAGCCGGATACGTTCATAAGCGTCCCAGGCCGACGTGTCGGACAGCACGACCTGGTCGCCGGTCTTCAAGCCCTGGGTGATTTCGATCAGGTTCACCGAGCTGCGGCCCAGTCGCACCGGCACGCGCTCGGCGATACCGTCGGATGGGTTCAGGCGGAACAGGCGCACCTCGGAATTCGGTTGGCCGAACGCGGGACGGCCGACGTACATCACGTTGGCCAGGCGCTCGATTTCGATCGTGCCTTCGACGCTCAGGTCCGGGCGAGCGCCCGGGGGCAGAGTGCCGCTCAGGTCCACGTCGACGAGCACGGTGCCGTTGAGCACCGCAGGATCGATGCGTTCGACCTTGCCGTCGACGATGCCGTTGCGCGTGTCGACCTTGACCGACTGGCCGATCAGCACGTCCTTGGCCTGGGTTTCGGCAATGTGCAGTTCGGCACGCAGCACGTCGGGACGCGCGACGCGCGCCAGATTCGTTCCGGCAGTCACCTGCTGGCCTTCCTGCACCGGCACGAGCTGCAGCACGCCGGCAATGCCGGCCTTGAGCGACAGCGCATCGACCTGGCGCTGGCGCAGTTCGAGT
>Ga0207683_10005182_pt1 | contig 11192 bp, 7 predicted proteins | sample KBSM73metaG_FD_184333 | JGI IMG/M metagenome (GOLD analysis project Ga0207683, IMG submission 184333) | Miscanthus rhizosphere microbial communities from Kellogg Biological Station, Michigan, USA - KBS M7-3 metaG (SPAdes) (version 2) | ecosystem: Host-associated > Plants > Roots > Rhizosphere >...
TACGGGGTCGGCATCGTCCCGGTCGTGCACTTCGACGAGGAGATCACCGACAAGGCCAATGCCGAGAAGGCGCTGGTGGTTACGACCAACCCACCGGTCATCGGGTCCTGGTACTGGACCGACGCTCAGACGGCGCACTGGCGCCCGCGCGCGTATTACAAGCCGGGCACCACCGTCACGGTCGCGGCCAACGTGTACGGCGTGCAAGTCGGGCCGGGCCTCTACGGCCAAGCCGACGCCTCCGTCTCGTTCAAGATCGGCGCCAAGCACGTTTCCATTGCGGATGACCGCACCCACACGGTGAGCGTGTACTTCAACGACAAACTGCAGCGGGTCATGCCGACATCGATGGGCCGGGGCGGGAGCGTCGACGTCAACGGTCAGACGATCTCGTTCTGGACGCAGAACGGCACCTATACGGTGATCGGCCAGGGCAATCCGGTGATCATGGACTCGTCAACCTACGGCCTACCGGTGAACTCCAAGCTCGGGTACAAGGAGCCGATCTATTGGGCGACCCAGATCAGCACCGACGGCGTATACCTGCACGAGCTCGAGGCCACGGTTTGGGCGCAAGGTAACACTGACGTGTCACACGGTTGCCTCAACCTCAACCACGACAACGCCTACTGGTATTACAAGACGGCCCAGATCGGCGACCCGGTCGTCGTGAGGAACTCCGGCGGGACCCCTTTGCAGATCTGGCAGAACGGCGACTGGTCAGTCCCGTGGACAACCTGGGTCGCCGGTAGCGCCTTGCACTAGCTGTCCAGCGGATGTCCCGCGCCAGGCGCTGGCGGCTCGGGGTCGGCGCTGCGCGAGTTAGCCTGCTCGCAACAAAGCTACGCAAGACTGGAGCGCTGTGGACCGTCAACAGGAATTCGTCCTGCACACCCTCGAAGAACGCCAGATCCGCTTCGTCCGCTTGTGGTTCACCGACGTTCTGGGAACGCTCAAGTCCGTCGCAGTCGCCCCGGCGGAACTGGATGGCGCATTCGAGGAGGGCATCGGCTTCGACGGCTCCGCTATCGAAGGATTCGCCCGCGCCAGCGAGAGCGACATGCTCGCCCGGCCTGACCCGGCGACCTTCCAGATCCTGCCCGAGCCTGAGGGCCGGCCGGCCGACTCGGCTCGCATGTTCTGCGACATCACCATGCCGGACGGGTCCCCGTCGTGGGCGGACCCGCGATACGTGCTCCGCCGGGCGCTCTCGAAGGCAGCCGAGCGCGGATTCACCTTCTATACCCACCCGGAGATCGAGTTCTTCCTCTTGAAGAACCGCCCGTTGGACGGCACCGAGCCGGAGCCGATCGACACCAGCGGGTACTTCGACATGACGAGCCACCCCAGCACCCACACCTTCCGGCGCGACGCCGTCACCACGTTGGAAGCGCTCGGTATTTCCGTCGAGTTCAGCCACCACGAGGTCGCACCGGGGCAGCAGGAGATCGACCTGCGGTACGCCGACGCCCTGTCGATGGCGGACAACATCATGACGTTTCGGCACGTCATCAAAGAGGTGGCACTGTCGGTCGGCGCCCACGCCACCTTCATGCCCAAGCCGTTCCGGCACCGTCCGGGAAGCGGCATGCACACTCACCTGTCGCTGTTCGAGGGCGATCGGAACGCCTTCCACGACCCGACCGACGAACTCAACCTCTCCAAGACGGCCCGGGCCTTCATCGCCGGCCTCTTGCGCCATGCTCGGGAGATCACCGCGGTCACCAACCAGTGGGTGAATTCGTACAAGCGTTTGTACGGCTACGCGGCGCGCGGCGAACTCGTCGAGGCGCCGACCTACGTCTGTTGGGGCCACGCCAATCGGTCCGCGCTCGTCCGAGTGCCCATGTACAAGCCGGGCAAAGCCAACTCCACCCGGGTCGAGATGCGTTCGCTCGACTCGGCCTGCAACCCGTACCTGGCCTTCGCGGTCCTGCTTGCCGCCGGCATGAAGGGTGTCGAGGAGGGTTACGAGCTGCCGCCCGGAGCCGAAGACGATGTGTGGTCCCTTTCGGACGTCGAGCGACTCGCGCTCGGATACGACGAGCTCCCGCATAACCTGGCCGACGCGCTCCGGGCCATGCAGGACTCGGAACTCGTCGCCGAGGTGCTCGGCGAGCACGTCTTCGACTTCTTCCTGCGCAACAAGCGCACTGAGTGGAACGACTACCGGGCCGAGGTAACACCGTTCGAGCTGCGCCGGTATCTGCCCCTGCTCTAGCCCGCTGCTGAGGGCAACTCCCGTCCAAGACCCCGGCGCTCAGTACGCTGGGCGTCGTGTCTGCGCCGCCGATCCTGCTCATCCAGAACGACGAGCGTGATCCGGTCGGACCGCTCGGAGAGTGGCTCCGTAACGCCGGTGTCACGCTGGTGGTTTCCCGTCCGTTTGCCGGCGACCAATTACCCGCCGATCTGTCTGGGTACGCCGGACTGATCGCCATGGGCGGACGGGTGAGCGCCGACGCCGACGATGTTGCGCCCTGGCTGCCAGCCGAGCGGGCGTTACTCGCGCAGGCCGTCGCCACCGAGGTACCCACTCTCGGCATCTGCCTCGGCCATCAGCTGCTGGCCCTGGCCATGGGTGGGCGAGTCGGCCCGAACCCACTCGGTCTGCAGGTCGGCGCTCAACTCATCGCCAAGCGGGCCGCGGCATCCACTGATCCCCTGTTCGGGCCACTGCCGATTACCCCCGACGTCATCCAGTGGCACCGGGACGCAGTGCTCGAACTGCCGCCTGGTGCGGTGCTGCTGGCGGCATCACCCGGGGCCGAAGTCCAGGCCTTTCGGATCGGGCGGCTCGCGTGGGGCATCCAATTCCATATCGAAACGACCCCCGCCGGCGTACGCCGATGGGCTGCGGCGAACGCGGCCGAACTCGCCGACTACGACGTTCCGGCCCTGCTCGAGCGGGTGGACCTGGTTCAGTCCGACCTTGCCGCTGTGTGGCAGCCGTTCGCCGCCGCGTTCGCCGCAATCGTCCGCGACCCCGACTCGGTCCGGCCGGCCCGAGCGATACGTCAGACCACGGCCGAGCCGATCACCGATCCGGCGGAGATCAGAGCTGCGCTCGCCGCCCAGATGCAGGCGGGGCGCGGCACTTCTCATCCGACGGCGCTCCCTTGGCCCGAGAACACCGCGCCCGACACCCCATGACTAACCCCCACAAATTCGCGGGGACGTCGGCCTCGTGATCGGTACCCGCTCGTGACTATGGCCGACGATCGGGCGGATCGGCTCTCGCCGCCCGGGCGGATGAACCAGCGACTGGCGCGGCTGGGGTTCGTGGACCCGGACCGCGCGGCCGCGGTGTTGGCGGGCCCCCCGTTGTCCTGGTGGGACAGCGAAGCGAGCGCGCCGGCGAGTCCCGGTGCCGCCGCAGTCATCGCCGCACTCGGCCGTGCTTCCGACCCCGATCTGGCCGTGAACGCACTCGCGGACCTGGCCGGGACAGTGGCGGGAGACGACGTCCAATTGTTGCGGTCCGCACTCGAGACGAGCGGCCAGGTGCGCTCCCGGCTGATCAACCTGCTCGGTGCCTCGATCGAGCTAGGTGCGCATTTGGTGGCCTATCCGGATCACTGGCACGTCATGTTGAGCGCTGACTACGACGCGGACGGGGTCGCGCGCCGGCTGGCGGACGCGGTCGGCGCTGACGTGACGGATCCGGTCAGTGGAACCGGTGGGGGCCGGGCCCGATTGGGTGGCGCCGAGGCTGTCGCGCAGCTCCGGATCGCCTACCGCCGGGAGCTGGCCGATATTGCGGGTCGCGACATGGCCGGCAACCTGAGCCTGCCGGCGGTCACCGAGGCGCTGGCCGATCTCGCCGGCTACACCTTGCAGACCGCTCTCGCGGTCGCAGCGTACGACCTGACACCGGATGCGGCGCCCTGCCGCCTGGCCATCATCGCGATGGGCAAGGCGGGGGGACGCGAGCTGAATTACGTGTCCGACGTCGATGTGATCTTTGTCGCCGAGCCAGCTGATGCGGCGACGACGGAGGCCGGCACCGAAGCCGCGCTGGGCGTCGCAACCCGCCTGGCGTCAGCGACGATGCGCATCTGCCGCGCCGTCGCGTGGGAGGTCGATGCCAACCTTCGACCCGAAGGCAAGGACGGTCCGCTCGTACGCACCCTGGCCAGCCATGCCGCCTACTACGCCCGCTGGGCTAGCACCTGGGAGTTCCAGGCGCTGCTCAAGATGCGCCCAGTGGCGGGTGATCCGGAACTCGGCGAGCGCTATGTCCGCACTCTCGCCCCGATGGTCTGGTCCGCGGCCGAACGCCCGGACTTCGTCACCGATGTTCGGGCTATGCGTCGCCGGGTGCTTGCCCATGTGCCGCCGGCCATCGCGGATCGGGAGCTCAAGCTCGGGCCCGGCGGCTTGCGGGACGTCGAGTTCGCGGTGCAGCTGTTGCAACTGGTCCACGGCCGGGGTGACGAGACACTGCGTGAGAGCGGGACGCTTCTGGCGCTCGCCCGACTGCGCGACGGGGGTTACGTCGGCCGCGACGACGCGGTGAGTCTCGCCGACGCCTACACCTTCCTCCGAGCCACGGAGCACCGCGTCCAGTTGCGCAGGCTGCGCCGGACCCACATCGTGCCCGAGCAGCCGGCCGAGTTACAGCGGCTCGCTCGAGCGATGGGTTACCGGCCGGACGGGCGCGGAGACGCGCGAGAGGTCTTCCAGGCCGAATGGGCGCTGCACGGGCGCGAGGTCCGCCGACTGCACGAGAAGTTGTTTTACCGGCCGCTATTGGAGGCGGTCGCTCGCGTTCCGACCGAGGCGCTGCGCCTGACGCCGGTCGAGGCGCGCCGGCGGCTTGCGGCCCTCGGCTTCATGGATCCAGACCAAGCGCTTCGGCACATAGAGGCATTGACGGCCGGCCTGAGCCGGCGCGCAATTCTGCAGCGGACCCTGCTTCCGGTGATGCTGAGCGATTTCGCCGACGCCCCGAATCCCGACGCCGGCCTGCTCGCCTACCGCCGGGTGTCCGAGGAGCTCGGCTCTACGCCGTGGTTCCTGCGGCTGCTGCGCGACGAGGGCCAGGTCGCCTCGCGGTTGGCGTACCTGCTCGGTACCAGCCGGTACGTCTCCGAGATGCTCGAACGGGCGCCCGAGGCGTTGCAAATGCTCGCTGAGGACGCTGGTCTCTCACCTCGCGGTGAGTCGGACCTGCGCGCAGTGATGGTTGACGCCGCGAACCGGCAGGACAGCGACACCGATGCCGTACTGGTGGTCCGCGGCCTGCGCCGCCAAGAGCTCTTGCGTACCGCGTTCGCGGATCTGCTGGGGCGCCTGACCATAGCGGAAACGGGCCTGGCCATCAGCCGGACCACCGAGGCGACATTGGACGCAGCGCTGCACGTGGCCCGTCGATCGGTAGCTCGGGACCTCGACGTCAACGAGCTGCCGATCGACTTCGCCGTCATCGCGATGGGCCGTCTAGGCGGCTACGAGGTTGGCTACGGATCCGACGCCGACGTCATGTTCGTCTACGAGTCGCGGGATCCAGACCTGCCCGACGAAGCCGCAGCGCGAATAGCACACGACATCGCAGAGCGGATGCGCAACCTGCTGTCGGTACCGAGCGGCGACCCGCCGCTGGGTGTGGACGCGAACCTGCGGCCCGAGGGGCGCAGCGGCCCGCTCGTCCGGTCGCTCGCCTCATACGCCGGCTACTACGCGCGCTGGTCGTCGGCCTGGGAGGCGCAGGCGCTGTTGCGCGCCCGGTTCGCTGTGGGCGATGTCGGACTGGGGGAGCGGTTCACCGCGTTGATCGATCCGGTGCGCTACCCGGTCACCGGGGTCAGCGCCGAGGCTCGCGCCGAGATTCGTCGGCTGAAGAGCCGAATCGACACCGAGCGGCTGCCGCGCGGCGCGGATTCATCGACGCACTTGAAGCTTGGCCGGGGCGGCTTAGTGGACATCGAGTGGACGGTGCAGTTGCTGCAGCTGGCGCACGGGAGGGACATCCCGCAGCTGCGTACGCCGCGGACTCTCGACGGGCTTCGGGCGGCCCGTGATGCTGGGTTGCTAACCGCGCAGGACGCTGACGCACTCGCCGAGGCGTGGCAGCTGGCAAGCCATGCCCGCAATGCGGTGATGCTCGTCCGTGACCGGGCCGACGACCAGCTGCCTTCGCAAGGTGTCGCCTTGGTTGGCGTCGGCCGCGCGCTCGGATACCCGGTCGGATTCGATCCGGGACAGCTCGTCGACGACTACCGCCGGGTGGCTCGCCGGGCTCGGCGCGTCGTTGAACGCGTCTTCTACGGCTCGACGAGTTCTTCGTCGCGGTCGGTCTCGACCGCGGGTGACGGCGCGGGAACGTGAGCTGGTCGGCCCGACATCAGGTACTGAATTCCAAAGCCGACGCCGACGACAGCAACCCCGGCGACGGCGTCGATCACGAAGTGGTTCGCGGTGCCCACGATGACCAGCAGGGTGGCTACCGGGTAAAGCACTGCCAGCGTGCGCGCCCACCACTTGCGAGTCGTGTAGATCACCGCGATGGCGCTCCACACCGCCCATCCGATGTGCAGGCTGGGCATGGCGGCGAACTGGTTGGTGTGCTCCGCGATGTTCGGGTCGGCGAACGAACCCCAGGTGTGATACGTCGCCAGGGTGTCGATGTAGCCGTACGCCGGCAGTAGTCGTGGCGGAGCCAGGGGGTAGAGGAAGAAACCGGCGAGCGCGACCAGGGTTAGCGCGAACAACGCGGTTCGCAAGCCCCGATACACCCGCTTACGGGCCACGAACAACCACGTGAGGACCCCGACGGTCACGACGAAGTGCAGCGTCGCGTAGTAGTAGTTCATCGCTTGGGCCAGCCAGGAGATGCCGCTCACGAACCGATTGACTGACAGTTCGAAGTTCAGATGCAGGTGTTCCTGCAGCCACTGCACGCTGTCGCCATGCCGGTACGCGATGCTCGGCTGGTTCGGAACCAGGTTGCGCGCCTCGCGGTACAGGTAGTAGCCAATGCCGATCAGCACCAGTTCTTGCCATAGAACAGGACGGCGGTAGCGCAACAGCTGGTTCGGGAACAATCCGTGAAAACGCGGCCCCGACGGGGCCGCGCTCACCAACGACGCGTTGGAGCGGACTGCCACGTTGGCCATAATCTCATCTCTGTCTCCTGCATTCCCGTGGTATCCCGCCTCGGCTCAGCGCGTGTTCAGCCGTCGGGTCGATATGGGCTCCTCGGCGTGCGCACACCAGGTCGACTGGACGCGATAATCTCCGGACCCGAGCAGTATTCGGCGAGCGTGAGGTTGGCGAAATGACCAGTCAGAACGGCACAAAGGGCGCACAAGCCCAGATCGGCGTGACCGGGCTCGCGGTGATGGGCCGAAATCTGGCTCGCAACCTGGCGCGTCACGGATTCGTAGTGGCGTTGCACAACCGGACGCCGGCCCGGACCAGCAGTCTGGTCGCGGACCATGGTGACGAAGGTCACTTCGTGCCGAGTGAATCGTTGCCGGATTTCGTCGCGTCGCTGGAGCGACCCCGTGCGGTGATCATCATGGTGCAGGCCGGCGGGCCGACGGACGCTGTGATCGACGAGTTGTCCCCGCTGATGGAGTCGGGCGACATCCTGATCGACTGCGGGAATGCGCACTTCGTGGACACTCGCCGCCGCGAGGCGGCGCTGCGTGGCCAGGGCCTGCACTTCGTTGGCACCGGGGTATCGGGTGGCGAGGAGGGCGCGCTGCTCGGCCCGAGCATCATGCCGGGCGGCTCGGTGGAGTCCTATCAGAAGCTCGGCCCGATGTTCGAGTCGATCGCGGCGCAGGTGGACGGAACCCCGTGTTGCGTTCACGTCGGTCCGGACGGCGCCGGCCACTTCGTCAAGATGGTGCACAACGGCATCGAATACGCGGACATGCAGCTGATCGCCGAGGCTTACGACTTGCTCCGTACCGGCCTGTCGGCAAGCCCGGCGGAGATTGCTGACATTTTCCGCACCTGGAACGAGGGTGAGCTGGAGTCCTTCCTCATCGAGATCACCGCCGATGTGCTCGGTCACGTCGACGCGGCCACCGGCCGGCCGTTCATCGACATCGTGCTGGACCAGGCGGAGCAGAAAGGTACCGGTCGCTGGACGGTGCAGAGCGCACTAGACCTCGGAGTTCCGATCACGGGGATTGCCGAGGCGACCTTTGCCCGCTCGCTGTCCGGCCACGCGGACCAGCGCGGGCCGGCGCGAGCTACGTTTGCGGACGTCGTCGTGGCGCCCTGGGTCGTAGACGACCGCGAGACCTTCGTCGAGGACGTGCGCAGGGCGTTGTACGCCTCGAAGGTCGTCGCCTACGCGCAGGGGTTCGACCACATTGCCGCTGGCAGTGACGAATACGACTGGAACATCGACCGGGGTGCGATGGCGACCATCTGGCGGGGCGGCTGCATCATTCGGGCGCGGTTCCTCGATCGGATCCGTGAGGCGTACGACAAGGATCCGATCCTTCCGTCGCTGCTCGTCGCGCCGTACTTCGCCGGTGCGGTCTCCGACGGCGTGGCGAGCTGGCGCCGCGTCGTGGCCGATGCCGCTCGGGCTGGTGTTCCCACGCCCGCGTTCTCGTCTTCGTTGGCGTACTTCGACGGGCTACGACGGGACCGGTTGCCGGCCGCGCTTATCCAAGGCCTGCGCGACGACTTCGGCGCACACACCTATCGCCGGGTCGACCGAGACGGTGCTTTCCACACCCAGTGGGCCGGCGACAAGACCGAATCGCCGGCGTAAGAACAGGCGTTCAGGCCGACGCGACCTCGGTTAATAAGCGCGCAAGATCGGCCGAAGCTGGTCGAGCACGCCCGGATCTTCGATCGTCGACGGCACCGGCTCGTCTCGCCCTTCGGCGATGCCACGCAGGGTCTTGCGCAGGATCTTGCCGGAGCGCGTCTTGGGCAGGCCGGCGACGACGTCCACATCGCGGAACGCCGCTACCGGACCGATCTCGCGGCGGACCGCATCGACAAGCTCGCGGCGGAGCGTGTCCTCGTCGATGTCGGCCCCGGCTTTCAGAACGACGAGCCCGCGCGCAAGCTGGCCTTTGAGCGGGTCCGGAACGCCGATGACGGCGCACTCCGCGACGGCCGGATGCGCGGCCAGTACCGCCTCTATCTCGCCCGTCGACAGCCGATGGCCGGCGACGTTGATGACGTCGTCGGTGCGGCCCATGACGTACAGGTAGCCGTCCGCGTCGCGATAGCCACCGTCGCCGGTGAGGTAGTACCCGTCGTACCGCGACAAGTACTCCTCGACGTAGCGCTGGTCGTCGTGCCAAAGCGTCGGGAGCGAGCCAGGCGGTAGCGGCAACCTGATGGCGATTGCGCCCTGTTGCCCAGGCGGCAGCTCGGCGCCCTCCGGATCGAGAATGCGCACATCCCAACCGGGCACCGGTACCGTGGCCGAACCGGGCTTGACCGACATCGGCTCCAGCCCACGCGGGTTCGCGGCGATCGGCCATCCGGTCTCGGTCTGCCACCAGTGGTCGATCACCGGGACGCCGAGCTTGTCCCTCGCCCAGCCGAGCGTGTCCGGGTCCAGCCGCTCGCCGGCCATGAACAACGTGCGGAACGCCGAGAGGTCGTACTTGGCGATTTCCTTGCCGTCGGGGTCGATCCGTTTGATCGCCCGCAACGCGGTGGGCGCGGTGAACAGCGCTTTCGCCCTCGTCTCGGCGAGGACTCGCCAGAACGCACCGGCGTCCGGTGTGCCGACGGGCTTGCCCTCGTACATGACACTGGTCGCGCCGATGAGGAGCGGCGCGTAGCAGATGTAGGAGTGCCCAACGACCCAGCCGACGTCCGACGCCGTCCACCACACTTCACCGGGATGGATGTCGTAGACCGCATTCATCGAGTACGTGAGCGCGACCGCATGGCCGCCGGCGTCGCGTACCACGCCCTTCGGTCGGCCAGTAGTGCCGGACGTGTAAAGGATGTAGAGCGGGTCGGTCGCCTTGACCGGCACAGGGTCGACGGGCTTCGCGTCGGCCATCAGCTCGGTCCACTCCAGGTAGCGAGGACCGAGCGCCGCCAGTTTGGCGTCGCGCTGCAACATGATGATCCGTTCGGGCTGATGTGTCGTCATGGTCAGCGCCTGGTCGACGATCGGTTGATACTCGACGATCCGGGTCGGCTCGATGCCGCAGGACGCCGCGATGATCAACGTGGGCCGGGCGTCATCGATGCGGGCGGCAAGCTCGCGCGGGGCGAAGCCGCCGAAGACGACGGAGTGCACGGCACCGAGCCGCGCGCAGGCCAGCATCGCGATGACGGCTTCCGGCACCATCGGCATATAGATGATGGCGCGGTCGCTCTTCCTAACGCCGAGGGCGGCCAGGCCGCCGGCGAAACGCGCCACCTCATCGCGCAACTCCCGGTAGCTGTATGTCCGCTTGGCGCCCGTCACCGCCGAGTCCCAGATCAAGGCCGGCTGATCACCGCGGCCGCCGTCCGCGTGCCGATCCAGCGCGTTGAATGCGGTGTTCAGCTCGCCGTCGGGAAACCACCGGTACAGCGGCGGGTTGCTGTCGTCGAGCGCCCGAGTTGGCATCGCCGTCCAGTCGATCGCTCGCGCCGCGTCGAGCCAGAACTCGTCTCGTGACTCGATGCTGCGCTGGAACTCGGAGCGGTATGCGCCCATCAGCCTCACCCGTTCTCGAGGTACGTGCCGGTGATATCGCCATTATTACCGTTCGGGTGCCCGGCTGATGATCTTGTGTCTTGCCCCGGGGCCGGATGATCCTGCCGTCTCCCTGGCCGATGATCGTTGTCGGTGCCGGGGAGCGTACGTCCGAGATCATGATCGACATCTCTCGACCACGGCCACTCATGATCTCGGGCGGCGTGTCCGCACGCCTGGCCTCGCCGGTGACTGGCGGAGCCGCGGCTCCCGGGCAAGTGTCTCGGCGTGCGAGGCGGTGATTTCGCGCATGCGGGTGAGGAAGTCGTTGATCACGCCGAGCTGTTCGTCGGTGTAGCTGTCCAGGAATTGCGTGGTCGCGTCGATCAGGTGGCCGGCCACGGGCAGCAGCGGCCCGAGCAGCTTCGACGGCGTCGTCGACGGTGGCACCCTGCGGTTTCAGTCAGCGCATGGCTCGTTTCACGCCGCGGTGATGTCCAATGGCGATCTCGAAGTCATCGGCGAAATCGACCAGTGACGGCCCGCTACTGCCGAATCTCCACGA
>Ga0207683_10005183_pt1 | contig 11189 bp, 8 predicted proteins | sample KBSM73metaG_FD_184333 | JGI IMG/M metagenome (GOLD analysis project Ga0207683, IMG submission 184333) | Miscanthus rhizosphere microbial communities from Kellogg Biological Station, Michigan, USA - KBS M7-3 metaG (SPAdes) (version 2) | ecosystem: Host-associated > Plants > Roots > Rhizosphere >...
TCCGCGCTGCTCAGCCAGCTCGCCGGGCGCTCGGTCAACGCGGTCACGCCGTCGGGCAACGTTGGCGAGGCAGTCAAGGTCTCGGTGCTCACCGAGCACGTGTCGTCATCGCGAGCGGTGTCGACGATCCTGCTCTACAACATCGTCAGCTTCTCGGTCGAGCTCGGGATGGTCGCCGTGGCGGCGCCGTTCTTCGCGCTGCTGTTGCCGATGTCGGAGTCGCTGCGCTCGCTGTTCCTGATCGCCGGCGTCGTCTGCGCCGTGCTGTCGATCGGGCTCTACGCGCTCGTCCATCGCGGCATGCTGTCGTCACTCGCCGGGCTCGGCGTGCGCCTCGGTTTCCTGTCACCGGCGCGGTTCGAGCGCTGGCACGCCAAGCTGTCCGGCGTCGACGACAAGCTCCGCCTGGTCGCCGGCGCGCGCTCGCGTGACCGCTGGCTCGGCATCGCCGCCGTGGTCGCCTCGCGGCTGACCTCGTTGACGCTGTCGCTCGTCATCCTCCACGCGATCGGCGAGCCGATCACGGTCGGGTTCGTCGCCGGCTACACGGTCGGCGGGTTCGTCGTCTACATGGTCGCCTCGCTCGTGCCGATGGGCCTCGGGATCTCCGAGGGCGGCACCTACTGGCTGTTCAAGGCGCTCGGCGAGAACCCCGCCCGCGGGACCGCGCTGGTCATTGCACGCCGCGTCACGCTCGTGGCCTACGCCGCCATCGGCCTGGTCCTCGTGATGGCCTCGGAGACCGTCCGAAAAGCCCGCGAGCCGGCCTCCGCCAGCGCCCCGGACCTCGCGATCGCCCCCGCCGTTGCCGAAGCGGCGGAGTGATCTTCGTCGCAGAAGCGCCACACGATTTTGGACGGGGCTTCACGCCTCGCATGATAGGGTGCGCGCCTTCATGCGCCGCCTGCTCATTGCTGTCCTCGCGATTTCCGCCGCCTGCGGCGGAGGTTCGAAAAAGAAGCCCGATGCCGGAACCGATGGTGGCGGAGACGGAGGCACCGTCGAGACGGTCTGCCGGAGCCTGCCGGCCACGCAGACGACCTGCGCGGTGACCGCCGGCAGCTCGACGCTGCTGCTCGAGGGCAACGTCGTCACTCCCGGCATGGTGTTCAAGGGCGGCCAGGTCCTGGTCGACACGACCGGCAAGATCTCGTGCGTCGGCTGCGACTGCGGCACGGGCGGGGAAACGGTCATCGCGTGCGCCGATGCGACGATCTCGCCCGGCCTCATCAACACGCACGATCACATCACGTACACGCAGGACAACCCGTACAACAACACGGGCGAGCGCTACGAGGATCGCCAGCAGTGGCGCGAGGGGCTCGACGGCCACACCAAGGTCCCGGCGCCGGGCAGCGCGACCTCGGATCAGGTGTCGTGGGGCGAGATGCGGTTCCTCATGGGCGGCGCGACGTCGATCGTCGGCTCGGGCGGCGCGGCGGGTCTGCTGCGCAACCTCGACAAGGCGACGCTGCTCGAGGGGCTCACCGACAAGGCGGTCAAGTTCGACACGTTCCCGCTCGGTGACTCGAGCGGCACGCGCCGCACCGGCGACTGCAACTACGGCAGCACCGCGACCACGGCGGCGTCGCTCGCGAGCGTCGACTCGTACGAGCCGCACACGTCCGAGGGCATCGACTCGACGGCGCACAACGAGTTCCTCTGCGAGAGCTCGGCGACCTACGACACCGCCGCTCCGGGCGTCTCGAACGACCTCGTGATCAGCAAGACGGCGATGATCCACGCGATCGGTCTCACCGTCGACGATTACGCGCTGATGGCCGCGAGCTCGACCGGCCTCATCTGGTCGCCGCGCTCGAACATCACGCTGTACGGCGACACCGCGCGCGTCACCGAGGCCGACCGGCTCGGCGTGCGGATCGCGCTCGGTACCGACTGGATGCCGTCGGGCTCGATGAACATGCTGCGCGAGCTGCGCTGCGCGGATCAGTTCAACCAGACCTACCTCGGCAAGTACTTCTCGGACGAGAAGCTGTGGGAGATGGTCACGTCGAGCGCGGCGTCGATCACCGCGACCGACGATTCGATCGGCACGCTCGCGATGGGCAAGGTCGCCGACATCTCGATCTTCGCCGCGCACGGCAAGGATTCGTATCGCGCGGTGCTCGAGGCCGATCCGCAGGACGTCGCGCTCGTCATGCGCGGTGGCAAGGTCCTCTATGGCGACGACGCCGTGGTCGGCGGGCTCGCGCAGGGCTGCGACACGCTCGACGTGTGCGGCACCTCGAAGCAGGTGTGCCTGATGGGCGAGATCGGCAAGAACCTCGCCGCGCTGCAGACCAGCGTCGGCACGATCTACCCGGCATTCGCATGCGGCGAGCCGATGAACGAGCCGAGCTGCACGCCGACGCGTCCGGCCTCGGTCGCGGGCTCGACGGTCTACACCGGCGTGCCGGGCGCGGGCGACATGGACGGCGACGGCGTGCCCGACGCCAGCGATAACTGCCCGAGCGTGTTCAACCCGGTGCGTCCGATGGACAACGGGATGCAGGGCGACGGCGACGGCGATGGCGTTGGCGATGCGTGCGACCCGTGTCCGCGCGACGCGAACCAGACGAGCTGCACCGCGTTCGATCCGAACGACAAGGACGGCGACGGCTTCCCGAACGCCACCGACAACTGCCCCGACATCGCGAACCCGAGCCAGACCGACAGCGACAGCGACGGCAAGGGCGATGCGTGCGACGCGTGCCCGAACACCGCGAACATGGGCGCGGCGGGCTGCCCGGCGACGATCTATCAGATCAAGCAGGGCCAGGGTGTGACGCAGCACGAGGACGTCGAGGTCACGAACGCGCTCGTCACCGGCAAGGGCACCAACGGCTTCTTCGTGCAGACGAAGATGGGCGACACCGGCTACATGGGCTCGGACTACTCCGGCCTGTTCGTGTTCGCCGGCACCGGCTCGCCGCTGCTCGCGAACGCGGTGGTCGGCACGCGCGTCACCATCGACGGCGCGGTCGACACGTTCCAGGGCGAGATCGAGCTCGACTCGCTCAGCGCGGTCACGCAGACGACGACGACGCCCGAGGCGCTGCCCGCGGCGATCCCTGCGACCTATGCCGAGGTCGCGACCGGCGGCACGCGGGCGGCGACGCTCGAGAGCGTGCTCGTCGCGCTCGGCTCGTCGCAGACCACGGCCGTCACCGGCCTCGAGTTCACGGTCACCGACGCGAACAACGCGAACCTGATCGTCTCGAACTTGCTGTTCCAGCATCCGAACCCCGCGGTCGGCGAGACGTTCACCGCGCTCACCGGCATCCTCGCGACGCGCGGCAGCGTGAGCCGCCTCGAGCCGCGCTCGGCTGCGGATCTCGTCTCCGGCCCGCCGGTGCTCGCGAACATGACGCCGGCGATGAGCTACGTCCGCGTCGGTGCGGCGAGCGGCCCGGCGTTCCCGACGGCGATCACGGTGAACCTCACCGGTCCCGCACAGGGCGCCACGTTCGTGTCGGTGATGTCGAACGACCCGGCGGTGGTTGTCACCGGTGGCGGCGTCACGATTGCCGACACGCAGACCTCGGGCGTCGTCCAGCTGACGGCGACGGCACCGGTCGCGGACGTCACGCTCACCGCGATGTATCAGACCGGCACTGCGACCGCGCACGTGCGCGCGCTCGGTGCCACCGAGGCCCCGACCACCGTCTCGCTGCCGGCGACGCTCACCGTCGCGGCGGGCAGCACCAAGCCCGTCACCGTGACGCTCGACATCCCGGCGCCGGCGGGTGGCACCGTCGTTTCGCTCGCGGCGAGCGCGGGTACGATCGCGGCGAATGTCACGATCCCGCAGGACGCGATCTCGGCGAACGTGAGCTACACGGCACCGACGACCGGCACGACCGCGACGATCACCGCGACGCTCGGCAGCAGCATGTCGACCACGAACGTGACGATCGGCACGGACCACCTCGTGATCAACGAGCTCGACTACGACAACGTCGGAACCGGCGATCCGGCCGAGTTCATCGAGATCTACAACCCGAGCGCGGCCGATGCCGATCTGACCGGCATCACGATCTACCTCGTCAACGGCAACGGTAACGCCACGTACGCCACGATCGACCTGTCGTCGGTCGGCTCGCTGGCGTCTCACGATTACCTCGTGGTCTCCGGGACGAACGTCACGGCCGCGAACGGCAACTCGTACGACCCGGGCTGGGGTTCCGGCGGTGACAAGATCCAGAACGGGCCTCCGGATGGGATCGCACTCGTCGACACCTCGACGAACACGATCATCGACGCGCTGAGCTATGAGGGCCCGATGACGATGGCCGTGCTGCCGAACTTCCCCGCGCCGGTGTCACTCGTCGAGGGCACGGTGCTTCCGACCGCGGTTGCCGATTCCAATACAACGGATGGTTCTCTGTGCCGGAAGCCCAACGGCACCGACACCGACAACGCCGCGGCCGACTGGCAGTTCTGTGCGACAAAGTCGCCCGGGGCCGCAAATCCCTGAGTGTGTTAAAACGCCGGGCATGTCGGCCCACCAACCCTTCAGCCTCGATAAGCAAGGGATCTCCGTCGCGGAGATCCATCGCAACGCGACCCCCGCATTCCTCTACGAAGCCGCCCTCAAGTTCGAGAAGGGCACTGCGATCTCCTCCACCGGCGCGATGATCGCGTACTCGGGGAAGAAGACGGGCCGTAGCCCGACCGACAAGCGTGTGGTGGACGAGCCGGAGGTGCGTGACGATGTCTGGTGGGGCAGCGTCAACATCAAGCTCGATCCGCACAGCTTCCTCGTCAATCGCGAGCGCGCGATCGATTACCTGAACACCCGCGAGCGGCTCTACGTCATCGACGCGTTCGCCGGCTGGGATCCGAAGTACCGCCTCAAGATCCGCGTCGTGTGCGCGCGCGCGTATCACGCGCTGTTCATGCACAACATGCTGATCCGCCCGACCGAGAAGGAGCTGGCGGAGTTCGGCGAGCCCGACTACTGCATCTTCAACGCCGGCGGGTTCCCGGCGAACCGCCACACGCAGGGCATGACGTCGACGACGTCGATCGACCTGTCCTTCGGCCGCCGCGAGTTCGTGATCCTCGGATCCGAGTACGCGGGCGAGATGAAGAAGGGCGTGTTCACGATCATGAACTACCTGATGCCGAAGCAGGGCGTGCTCTCGATGCACTGCTCCGCCACGCAGGCGCGCGAAGGCGGCGACGCCTCGATCCTGTTCGGCCTCTCGGGCACCGGCAAGACCACGCTCTCGGCCGATCCGAAGCGCCTGCTCATCGGCGACGACGAGCACTGCTGGAGCAACGAGGGCGTCTTCAACGTCGAAGGCGGCTGCTACGCCAAGATGATCAAGCTGTCCAAGGAGCAGGAGCCCGACATCTGGAACGCGCTCCAGTTCGGCGCCGTGCTCGAGAACGTCAAGGTCGACCCGTACACGCGTCAGGTCGATTACGACGACACCTCGATCACCGAGAACACGCGCGGCAGCTACGTCATCGACACGATCCCGAACGCCAAGATTCCGTGCGTCACGGGGCACCCGAAGAACGTCATCTTCCTGACCGCCGACGCGTTCGGCGTGCTCCCCCCGGTCTCCAAGCTCACGCCGGGCCAGGCGATGTACCACTACATCTCGGGCTACACGGCGAAGGTCGCGGGCACCGAGGTCGGCGTGAAGGACCCGGAGCCGACGTTCTCGGCCTGCTTCGGCGGCCCGTTCCTCGTCTGGCACCCGACCAAGTACGCCGAGCTGCTCGCGGAGAAGCTCCGCAAGCACGGCGCCCAGACCTGGCTCGTCAACACCGGCTGGTCGGGCGGCGCCTTCGGCGTCGGCTCGCGCATCAAGCTGAAGTACACGCGCGCGATCATCGACGCGATCCACAACGGCACGCTCAACAACGCGCCGACCGTCGAGGACGCGAACTTCGGCTTCGCGGTGCCGACCGCCTGCGCCGACGTCCCGTCCGAGCTCCTGATCCCGCGCAACACGTGGCAGGACAAGGCGGCGTACGACGAGAAGGCGAAGAAGGTCGCGCAGCTGTTCAAGGAGAACTTCAAGAAGTACGAGGCGCAGGCCTCGGCTGAAGTTCGCGCGGGCGGCCCGAAGTAACCTTCCGCTGTGGGCGGAACAGTCGCGGGCCTCGTCGTCATCGCGCTGATCGCGGGCGCGACGGCGCTGCGCACGCGCAGGCGAATCGCGCGCCTCGAGGCGCTGATCCGCAAGGGCCGCGACATCGCGCTGGGCGGCATGTCGTTCACCCCGGTGGACGCGCGCTGGCAGCCGTTCCTCGACGGCCTCGACGTGCCATCGGGCATGCAGGCGCTGGGCGACTTCGTCGAGGTCCCCGAAGGCCGCGAGCCCTCGGGCGCGCTCCGCGGCTTCTCCGACCCCACCGGCACGATCTACGGCTGGATGGCGCGCATCGGAGCGACGAAGGCCATGGTGATGGTCCTCGTCACGGCGACCGACACGGACATCTACCTGACGCGGCTCACGCCCGCCGCGGGCGGCCTGCTCAGCGCCCCGCCGTGGGCGCACCGCGAGGTCGTCGCATATCAGCGCGGAGTCGAGGGCGCCCTGGAGCGCCACCGCGCGCGAGTCGCGGCCGTGACCGGCGCGATGCGAGTGACGACGGTGGCGGAGCTCCAGGCCGAGCTGGCGCGCGTACGAGGCATGACGATCGCGTGGCGCCAGGCGCAGCCGCCGGCCGCGCTGCTCGACGCCGACCTGCGCTCGATGCTGGGCCGCCACTACGACACGCTGGGCGCCCGGCTCGCGAAGCGGCTGGCGGTGGAGATGCCGCAGGCGCGCGTTGTGAGCTGAGCGATGGCGGATGCGTCGTTCTTTGCATTGTTCGCAGCAGTCTTCGGCGGCGTGCGGCTGCTGCAGCGGCGCGCGAACATCAAACAGGTCACCGAGAACCTGCGCGCCATTCGCGCACTGGCGAGCACGCCGATCACCTACGAACCGTGCGACGAGCGCTGGCAGGCCGCGCTGCGAGGCCTCGAAGTTCCGGCCACGATGACCGCGCTCGGCGATTGTCTCGAGGTGGCCGACGCTCGGGCCGCGCCGATGCCGATCCGCGCCTTCGCGAGCGGTGACGGCGTGATCTTCGGGTGGTTCGCCCTCTACGGTCCTCGCCAGCTTCCCGCCGCGATGCTGTGGTCGAGCCGCGAGGATGACAGCTACGTGACGCGCCTCGTTCCGGGCGGTTCCGCCGCGATCGCCTGGCCGCCTTTCATCCACCGCGAAGACGTTGCGGCTCGTCGCGGGATTGCCGTCGCCCTCGCGAGGCATCGCGAGCGCATCGCCGACGTCAAAGGCCTGCGGACGGTCGCGACGCTCGCAGAGCTCCAGTCCGAGATCACGCGCATCCGCGCTCGTACGATCGCGTGGCGTCAGAGCCAGGCACCGGCCGAGCTACTCGACAAGGATCTGCGCGCCGCACTCGGCCGTCACTACGCGTCGTACGGACCGGCCCTGGCCAAGCGCCTGTCGGTCGAGATGCCCGAAGCGAGAGTCGTCTCGTGATCGCGCTCGTCGCAACCGTGGCCGGTGTGGCCGCGCTGATCGCGGCGACGCTGCGCGCTGATCGGCGGCGTAACGAACGCACGGCAGCGAGGATCGGGACCCTCAGAGCTGCGCTCGCACAGCCGAGTGTATACAAGGTCATCGCCGACGCGGCCGCGGTTCCGGTTACACCGTCGCGCACGACCTACCTCGGCTCGCTTTCCACCGCTGCGAAAGGGTTACCGTGCTTCATCGAGGACAGCCGGACGATCGTCGCGATGCGGTACGACAACGGCGCGCAATATGTGTTCTCGACAACCGCGGATGCCGCCTACGAGACGATCACGTACCCGCTGGGGTGGTGGGCGCCGACGTTCATCCACCGGCTTGCGATACCTGCGGACACGTCGCCCGAGGCTGTGCTCGAAAGGCACCGCGAACAGATCGCGAATGTCGGAGACGCGCTGGTCCGCATCCAGTCGATCGAGCAGGTCGCCGAGCTACAAACTGCGCTGAGCCGGCGCTTCGTGGCCGCGCGCGCGTCACGCGATCCGGAGGAGCTGCTCGACGACGACCTGCGCGTGTGGTTAGGCCACAACTACGATTGGCGAGCGCCCGACATCAAGCGCGCGCTCGGCGGATCGCTGCCGCGGGCGCGCGTCGTGCCGTGATTCCACCTCGCCCTAGCGCGACATGCTAGCGAGCGCGCCGACGGCGCGCCGTCTCTCCGAAACCAAAAAAAAGGACTCAGGGTGGTGGCCGTAGGCCTGTGGAGGCTGTGGATGGCCGCCATCCGGCGCCGCACGCAGCCGGAGGCGGCCATCCAAGTCGTTGTGGGCAAGCCACGGGCGTTGTGTGGTTGCACCTGCGCTCGAACGGCAGGCTTGTCCACAACGACGTCAGCATCCACAGGCTCCGGGCGTCGATCCGGCGCGTCATGTGTACAGGCGGCGCTTCGCGCGCGCCCCTGGCGTCTCTGCGACGCTGATCAGTCCGTACATTCGCCAGCCGGTCGTCAGGAGCCACGTGCGTGGCTTCCACACCGGTAACGGTTCGTAGGTGGCGGGCCAGTCGACTGTCACGGCCTCGCGCCAGCCGTCGAAGTTGATCGCGCTCGAGAACGGATCGATCTGGAACCCGCGCAACTCGGGCACGCGATGCTCTCCGTGCTTGCGCCAGTTGTTCAGCACGTATGCGAGTGTGTTCCGTGCCTGCCGCCGATTCGTGATCGGCTCGGAGTCATAGCGGTCGCAGAACACCTTGCCGCGCCGGCGCTGCGAGCGGCCCTTCGAGAACGCGCGGTTGATGTGCTTGGCGGCGGAGATCTCGAACGCCTTCATGCCACGCGCCAGCGCCATCCGGTCGCTCGCTTCGATGATCAAGTGGACGTGCGAGCGCTCGATGCTCGCGTGGACGATGTGAAACTCGTCGCGCGCATACACGTGCGTCATTGCACGCCGGATCGCCTTGTACGCATCGCGTTGCCGTAGCTCGGCGAGCTCGTCAACCACGCGCACCGTCACGTGCATGGGCTGGCTCTTCTTCACGGCTGGACGCTTCTTGTGCGGCTGGCTCGGCCGGAGCTTGTTCTTGGGCGGCCGACCCGCTCCTTTGCGCTTGCCGCCGTGCTTCGGAAACAGCTCCCCCTGAACATGTCGCTTGCGAGCCCGCCCCATGCTTCTTCCATAAGCATTCCCAACCCACACGTCAACTTGATTTCGCCGATATTTGTCTTTGAACCTCACAAGGGCCCACTTGCTCACACAACGCTTTCACACCCCGGCTAGCCGCCGTCGGATCGCGTTGCCCGGAGCCTGTGGATGCTGACGTCGTTGTGGACAAGCCTGCCGTTCGAGCGCATCTGCAAACGCACGCGAACGTGGCTTGCCCACAACGACTTGGATGGCCGCCCCCCCTGGCACAAGCGGCGCCGGTTGGCGGCCATCCACAGCACCCACAGGCCTGCTGCCACCAACCCCTGAGAGTTTTCTTTTTCGGGAGACAGAACGCAGCCAGGTCACCAGGTCTCAGACCGGGTACATGACCTGGCGCGCCGCTGGTAGTGAGCGCGGCGCATGGCCGAAAGGCCAGGGTCAGCGCACGGGCGGTCGGGCGCCGGCCGCCTGCGCGAGCAGCGCGAGGTCGGTGCGGCTCTCGAGGCCGAAGCTCACGAGCAGCGCCGAGACGTGGGCCTTGATCGCTCGCGAGGTGACCTTGAGCTCGACGCCGATCGCGCGGTTGTCGAGGCCGATCGCGAGCCAGCGCAGGACCTCGCGCTGGCGCGGCGTGACCGAGGCCCAGCGGCGGTGGGCGCGCGCGAGCTGGGCGGATGGGGAGGGCGCGCGGCGATGACGGACCGCAGCGACGAGGGCGGCCGTGGTGGCGCGTGATGTTTCGAGCTCCACGTGGGCGACGCCGTCCGAGGAGGCCGCGAGGCGCTGTGGGTTGCCGACCACGACGACGATGCTTTGGGGGAAGCGAGCACCGATCTGGATCAGCAGTTCTTGCGCGTCGTCGGATGCGTTGTCGAGGTCGAGGACGACGGCGTGCGGCGTGATGCGCAACACCTGCGCGTACGTGCTCGATTCCGTCGTGGAGAGGCCGGTCTTGGTCAACAGCTCGGCGACTCCCTGACGGAAGAGGGGATGCTCGGATATGACCACCACGCGCCGCACGCGCGGTGGATTTGCATTCGGCGCGCCAGCGATGGCGCGCGGCAGCGCGAGCGGCAACGCGACTGGCGGCGCGAGCCGGGGAGCTACTTCGCCTTCGAGTGATCGCCCGCGTCGACGAAGATGAGGCGCTTCGGATCAAACCACTTTTTCGCCACGCGCTCGAGGTCCGCCGCGGTGACGGCCTGGATGTGCGCGCGCAGCTGCTTCGTGAAGTCGGTCGTGCGGTTGCGGTACAGCTCGTTCGAGAGCATCTGCAGGACGTAGTTGTCGTTCGAGAGCGACGTGTCCTGGTCTTTGATCCAGGCGTCCTTCGCGTGCTGCAGCTCCTTCTCGGAGGCGGTGCCGCTCGAGATCTTGGCGATCTCGTCGAGCAGCGACGTCTTTGCCTTCGAGAGATTCTGCGGCGCAAGGATCGCATAGCCGCCGAAGCCGCCGGCCTCGTCGAACGGATTTGCCCACGCCCAGGTCGAGACGCCGTAGGAGAGGCCCTCGTGCTCGCGCAGGCGGAACCAGAGCCGCGCGCCGGTATCGCCGCCGAGCACCTGCGAGAGCATCAGCCACGCCGGATAGTCGGCGTTGTCGTCCTTCATCGGGATGTCGAAGCCGAACGCGACCGTGACGTTCTCCTTGTCCTTGACGTCGACCGACTTCTGCGTGGCCGGCGCACCGAATGCCTTCTCGTGGAGGCGCGCGTACGGCTTCTTGGTCTGCCAGGGCGCGAACAGCTTCTCGACCTGCGCGGTGATCGCGTTCGGCTCGAAGTCACCCACGACCGAGAGCTCGGCGTGACCGGCGCCCGCGAAGTCCTTGTAGAACGTGCGCAGGTCGGCCGCGGTGACCTTCTTGATGCCCGCGATCTGCTCGGAGGGCGACTCGGGATAGCGCGGATCGCCCTTCGGCCACGGCGACGTCAGCTGCGAGAACATGTTGAATGCGAGCGTGCCCGGGTCCTGGAGCTGCTGCTCGAGGCTGGCGAGCTCCTCCTGGCGCACGAGCTCGAGGTCCTTGTCGGGGAACGTCGGGG